>JAABUS010003446.1_pt1 | contig 25708 bp, 22 predicted proteins | sample 5560161 | NCBI WGS metagenome assembly JAABUS01 (sample SAMN10711885, study PRJNA513376) | rock metagenome | isolation source: Antarctica rocks | place: Antarctica: Victoria Land, Trio Nunatak nord | collected 2016-01-04
TGGCGATCAAGAAGCAACCGCTGCTCAGTTTAGAGAAAGGAGGGTTCCCTAATCTTGCTTGGCTGATCCGCGTGGAGGAATCTACAGAACTTCGCGGACACAACCCGTTGCGGCTGTCAATGTGATGTCGCAGCGCCGCCGGGGCGGATGCATTCTCCTCGCTGTCGGGCCAACCTCACCCCCTGACCTCCTCTCCATCGCGGGCGCCCTCCGGGCAGTGAGAGGGTCAGGGGGTGAGGTTGGCCGAGAACGCATCCGCCCTGGCAGCACCGCAAATTCGCTGCGGCAGATGTCGTTGACAACCTCCACGCCTGCCGTACACTGCCGATATTCCGGATGCGGCAACCCGCCGTACGTTCCCGAGAAAGCGAGCATGCGATGGACCTTGCGCTCTATGACGACCGCCTCTCCTACGTCCACGGTGCGAGCGATGTGCCGCTGATCGGTGCGACCATCGGCGACCTCCTCGACCGCGTCGCCGCGCAGGTGCCGGAGAACGAGGCGCTCGTCTCCTGCCATCAGAACGTGCGGTACACGTACCGGGAGTTCGGGGCGCTCTGCGACCAATTCGCGCGGGGCCTGATGGCGCTCGGCATCGGCAAGGGCGACCGCGTCGGCATCTGGGCGACGAATCACGCGGAGTGGATCGTCGCGCAATTCGCGACGCCGAAGATCGGCGCGATCCTCGTCAACATCAACCCCGCGTACCGCGTCTACGAACTGGAATACGCGCTCAATCAGTCGGGGTGCGCCGCGCTCATCATCGGGCCACCCTTCAAGTCCTCGGATTACGCCGCCCTGCTGCGCGAAGTCTGCCCCGAACTGGACAGCTGCGCGCCGGGTGCGCTCCGCAGCGCGCGCGCCCCCGCGCTGCGGACGGTGATCGTGTTCGGGCAGTCCGTCCCCGGCACATATGGCTGGGATAATGTACTGGAGAAGGCGCACGCCGTGACACCGGAAGCGCTCGCGACCGCCCAGGGCGAGCAGTCCTTCGACGACGCGATCAACATCCAGTACACCTCCGGCACGACGGGCTTCCCGAAGGGCGTCACGCTCTCGCACCACTCGATCCTCAACAACGGCTACTTCATCGGCGAGTACATGCGCTTCACGCCGCAGGATCGCCTTTGCATCCCCGTCCCCTTCTATCACTGCTTCGGTATGGTGCTCGCGAACCTCGCATGCGTGACGCACGGCGCGACGATGGTGATCCCCGCACCCGGCTTCGAGCCGAAAAGCGCGCTGGAGGCCGTTGCGAATGAGCGATGCTCCGCCCTTCATGGCGTCCCGACGATGTTCATCGCGGAGTTGGCGCACCCCGAGTTCGATTCGTTCGATCTTTCGTCGTTACGGACGGGCATTATGGCGGGTTCACCCTGCCCCGTCGAGGTGATGAAGCAGGTCAACGCTCGCATGAACATGCGCGACGTGACGATCTGCTACGGCATGACCGAGACCTCCCCCGTCTCGTTCCAGAGCACGACGGACGACCCGCTGGAGAAGCGCGTCAGCACCGTTGGGCGCGTCCACCCGCACGTCGAGTGCAAGATCATCGACCCAGAGACGGGCGCGGTCGTGCCGCGCGGGCAGACGGGCGAACTCCTGTCACGTGGGTACATTGTCATGCTCGGCTACTGGGATAATGCCGAGGCGACGGCAACCGCCATCGACGCGGGCCGCTGGATGCACACGGGCGACCTCGCGACGATGGACGACGATGGGTACGTAAACATCGTTGGTCGCTCGAAGGACATGATTATCCGGGGCGGCGAGAACATCTACCCGCGCGAGATCGAGGAATTCCTCTACCCCCACCCGAAAGTGCAGGATGTGCAGGTGATCGGCGTGCCGGACGAGAAGTACGGCGAGGAAGTGATGGCCTGGGTGATCCTCAAAGTGGGCCACGAGGCGACCGAGGACGAACTGCGCGACTACTGCCGCGCCCGCATCGCTCACTACAAGGTGCCACGCTACTGGAAATTCACGGACGCCTTCCCGATGACCGTCACCGGCAAAATCCAGAAGTACAAGATGCGTGAGACCGCGACGGAAGAATTCGGCCTTCATCAAGCGGCAGCAGTCCGCACGGCGTAAGACTGAGGCGCTTCTGCTATGCTTTGGTGGCAATGAAGCCTGCCAATACAGCGATTCGGGGTCAGCATCAGGTCATTGGAAAACGACGCGGAGCAGATGCATTAGCCGCGTGCGGAAGAACATCTGTCGGTTGAAACCGACGACATCAGTTCCGCGCTCTCCCACGGTGTGCGCGTGCGCCTCGACGGTGCACCGATTAACACGACGCTCCCGACGCCACCCGGTACCGTCGTCGCCGAAGAGCTATCGGACACGACCCTTGTGCGGCTTGATTCGCCCGCCATCGATCACAATGAGGATGGGACGGAGCGGCGACTCAAAGAGGTTCGCGCCCTGAGTTCAATCTTCTGCCCATCGAGTAATGATGCCGCTACAATCGGCCACCGATTGAACAAGGACGTAGCGGGCATCTTCGTCACGAAAAATACGCGAGCCCAGTAGTCCTCCCATCCGTCAATGCAGATGCGAGCCGCTGTTGATGTTGAGTGTGTACGTACACCCGGCACGCTTCTTGCAGGGCACTTCCGATGAATGCGCATGTCGAAGGTAACGGTACGACGTATCCGATGCAATGATGTCGCATGGCGATTGGGGAATTGAGCAGGGAGAACCGGGATGGATGCCAGCACACTGAAGGGCCGCGCGGTCGTTTCGCTCACGGAAGGAGCGAAATTGGGGAGTATTGAGCAGCCGCTCTTCGACCCGCAGATGGAGCACCTGTGCGCGTTTGAGATGAAGGGTGACGAGGGCATTTTCATCCTCCCCTTCGGGCAAGTGCAGAGCATCGGAGCGGACGCGATCACCGTGGCGAGCCACCAAGTCATTCACGGCAGCATGGCCGGGACACTGATCGAACTCGACCAGGTGATGCACATGAAAGTGGTCGACCGCGTCGGCACCTTTCTGGGCGAGATCGCGCACGTTGATATCGACCCCACGAACGGCAACGTTGTGCGGATCGCGACGCACAAGGGCGGTATGCTCGGAATCGGCGGCACGACGACACCCATCGAACCCGCGACGATTCTCAGCGTCGGGCCGGACTTAATCACGCTGGATGCTGAAGTGGCGTTGTCGGTCGCATAGCGGGCGGGATCAGGCGAGAGGGCCGTTGACGACGCCACGGCTTCACCGCCTCATGTTACGCGGGGACATCAATCCGTCGTTGCTTTTTTGACATCAGAAATGATCTCATATCTCATAAACGTATGGGAATGCACGATCGCGCATTACGCGATGGGTGGGCACATCGCTTGCCGATCTCAAGGAGTTCCCACCGGAAGTACAAGGCCGTATAGGCTTCGCGCTTCGTACCGCACAAGAAGGTGGCAAGACCCTGACGCCAAAGTGCTTCAAGGCTTCGGCGGAGCGAGCGTCCTTGAGGTTGCAGAACGCTTCGATGGCAATGCATACCATGCTGTTTATACGGTGCACTTGCAAAACGCGATCTACGTGCTTCATGCGTTTCAAAAGAAGTCGAGAAGTGGCATCGCGACGACTGCAAATGACATCAAGATGATCCAGCACCGGGTGCGTGAGGAAGAAATACTGGATGCGGCATGGTCAGCATGCCAGCAGCAACGAGGAGAGAGAGATAGCTGACGATATTCGGCTTGAAGAAATCCAAGTTACAGAGAGCAGTGGCAATGTTTCCAACGATCTTGGGCTACCCGATGCTGAGGAGGCCCTTGCAAAGGCTGATCTGGCCATCGCACTCAACCGGATCATGGAGGAGCGTGGACTGACCGAGCGGAAGACCGCCGCGATTCTGGGCACGAGCCAGGCGTGCGTGCACAATGTGCGACGGGGGCGGTTCGCCGGGGTTTCAATTGATTGGCTCTTTCAGGCACTCAACAGGCTTGGGCATGATGTCGGAAACACCGTGAGGCCGAACCCTGTTGATCGGCCTCACGCATACACACGGTCGCAACCCACACGGGATAATTAATGCAGGTGCGAGCCGCCATTGATGTCGAGCGTCACACCGGTGAGGTATTCGCTCGCGTCGGAGGCGAGGAAGAGGACGCCGTTGACGACATCCGCGACGTTGCCGACGCGCCCGACGAGTGTCGATTCGCCCAGTTCCTTTTTGCGCTCCTCGGAGACTTGCCCGCCGAAGATGTCCGTGTCGATCAGTGACGGCGCAACGCAGTTGACGCGGATGCCCTGCGGCGAGAGTTCGCGCGCGAGGGCGCGCGTGAGGCCCGCGATGCCCGCCTTCGCCGCCGCGTAGTGCGACGTGCCGAAGACCCCGCCGCCCCGCTGCCCGGAGACCGACGAGAGCGAGACAATCGCCCCCTTGCCACGCGCCAACATCGCCGGGACCGCCGCCTGCGATGTCATGAACATCCCCTTGAGGTTCACGTCCACCACGAGATCGTACTCGTCCTCGCCGATGTCGAGGAATCTGGTTGGGCGCGTCAGCCCTGCGTTGTTGACGAGGATGTCCAACCCGCCGAACCTCTCCGTCGCGGCCCGGACGACCCGCTCCATGTCCGCCTTGCTCCGCACATCCGCCACTTCGCCGAGCGCGTCGGCATGCTCGCGCAGTTCGGCGGCGACGCGCTCCACGCCCTCCGCCACCACATCGGTGATGACGACGTGCGCGCCCTCCACCGCCAGCGCGAGTGCCGTCGCCCGCCCGATGCCACGCTCCGACCCTGCACCCGTCACCAGCGCCACTTTTCCCGCGAATCGCTGCATGTTGCACCTCCTGGGCTGATTGTAGCAGGACATAGTAGACAGTAGTCAGTAGTCAGTAGTCAGTAGTCAGCGGGGGAATCCTTGTTTGAAGCGATGGTGGGGCAAGGGGCGATGGCTCAGATGGATTCGAGCGATTACTGTCTACTGACTACCGACTACCGTCTACTGGTCTTTGGCTACTTTTTTACACATTATTGCGCTCCGCGTCCGTTCGCACATACACTCCCGGAGGAACAACAGGCCGATGAGGGGAGAAGGTATGCGAGGACGGGGATTCCTGGTGCGCCGCTGGGGCGTCGTTGTACTGCTGACATCATTATTGCTGCCGCTCACGACGGCCGTTCGCGCGGACGGGCCGACCATCGCGCCACTCGCGCTCCCGGTCGCGCCGGGGGCGATCACGCACCCGCGCTTGAGCGGCACCCAAGTCATCTGGCAGGATACCGGCGGCGTCTTCGGCATCGACCTCACCAATGGTCAGGCGCTGCCGATCCCTGCATCTAATGGAAGTGAGCCGGACATCGCGGGCGGCATCGTCGTCTGGAAGCAGGGCACGGGCAGCATCGCGGGGGTCGATCTCGCGAGCAACGCGCCGTTCACCGTCCCGGTCGGTGACGCGAAGGTCGCGGCGCCATCGGTCGGGGAGTCCGGCGTCGTCGCGTGGCTCTCGCTCGATGCGTCCGGGCTGGCGGTGCGGGTATGGGACCGCGCCACCGGCATCACCGCCGAGGCGGGGCGCATCCCCACCACACGCTTCGCGCAGGAGACGCTGGGGGCACCGCGCGTCTCCGGCCATCGCGTCGTCTTCCCGCACCTCACCGCCGACCCGTCGCGCCTGAGCCGCATGATCCTCTTCGACCTCGATTCGGGCGAGCGGTTGGCGATCAATGATGCGTTCGGCGGCAAGGAAGCATTGTTCGGCTTCGCGAAGAATCGGCTCGCGCTGGCACAGGGGACACGCATTCTCGTCTACGATTTCGCGACGAACGCCGTGGAGTCCATCGCCGCCACCCTCTCCGGGCAGGATCAGATCGCGAGCGTCGGCTTCGATGGTGCGACGGTCGTCTACACCGTTACGTCGAACAAACTCTTCGGCTACGACCTCGCGCGCCATGTCGGTTACGCGATCCAGAGCCAGCGCGCCGCGATTGCCGCACCGGTCGTCAGCGGCGCGAACGTCGTCTGGGCGGAGGGCGGCACGCTCGGCGGGCGCACGATTACCTTCCCCGACTCCCCACCACCCGTCATTGTTCGGCAGGATTTGCGCTACTTCCCGCAGACGGGGTACGTCATCGGCTACAGCTTCCTCATCTTCTGGAACGCGAATGGCGGCACCGCAATTTTCGGCTACCCGCTGACGAATGAGGTGCTCGATTCCGGTAGCCAACTCGCCGTCCAGTACTTCGAGCGGGCACGCTTCGAGTATCATCCTGAAGCGGCGGGGTCGCCCCAGGCCGTGCAACTGACGAACCTCGGCCGGATCGTCACGGCGGGCCGCACCGACCCGGCATTCCCACCGCAGCCGCTCGTCCCGGCAGGACCGGATCGCGCCTACTACGTCCAGTCGCAGCACTCCATCGGCGGCCAGTTCAAGAGGTTCTTCGACCAGAACGGCGGCACCGCGATCTTCGGCTACCCGATCTCCGAGGAGACCATCGAGCCGAACCCGACGGACGGCGTCGCGTACACCGTGCAGTGGTTCGAGCGGGCGCGCTTCGAGTTCCACCCCGAGTTCAACGACACGCCCAACGCCATCGAACTCGGCCAGCTCGGGCGGCAACTCCTGCTCGGTCAGGTCGGCCTCTACCGCCCGCAGTGCTCGCCCCTCTACATCCAGAAGCCGATCCTCCCCGAGTGTCGGTGACAGGGATTTGAACCGCGAAGGCGCGAAGGACACGAAGGAGGGAAGAGAAGAATCTTTTTCTTCTCTTCCCCTTTCTTCGCACACTTCGCGCCTTCGCGGTTCAATCGTTCCTGCCCCTCGCTGTGGTAGGCTATCGGGCACATGACGGATGGTGGAGCGCAGGAGGGGGCGAGCGATGCTGACAACGGTGATCGAGGATGTGTTCGCGCGGGAGATTCTCGACTCGCGCGGGAACCCGACGGTGGAGGTGGATGTCTACCTGAGCGACGGGATCAAGGGGACGGCGGCGGTCCCGTCCGGCGCATCGACGGGCCAGCACGAGGCGGTGGAACTGCGCGACAGGGACGCGCGCCGCTATGGTGGCAAGGGCGTGCAGAAAGCGGTCGCGAATGTCAACGACGTGATCGCGGAGGAGATCGTCGGCCTCGACGCGCTGAACCAGATCGAGATAGACCGCCTGATGGTCGCGCTCGACGGCACGAAGAACAAGGGCCGCCTCGGTGCGAACGCGATCCTCGGCGTCTCGCTCGCCGTCGCGCGCGCCGCCGCGATTGCACTCGACATCCCCCTCTATCGCTACCTCGGCGGGCCGAGCGCGCGCACGCTCCCCGTGCCGATGATGAACATCCTCAACGGCGGCAAGCACGCGCTCGGCAGCAGTGTCGATATGCAGGAATTCATGGTGATGCCCGTCGGCGCGCCATCGTTCCGCGAGGGGCTGCGCTGGGGCACGGAGGTCTTCCACGTGCTCCAGGGCGTGCTGCACGACAAGGGATATCCGACGCAGGTGGGCGACGAGGGCGGCTACGCGCCATCGCTCGGCTCCAATCAGGAGGCGATCGAACTGATCCTCCAGGCAATTGAGAAGGCCGGGTACGACGCGGGCGAGGACATCTTCATCGCGCTCGACCCCGCCTCCTCGGAGTTCTACGAGGATGGCATCTATAATCTCAAGGGCGAGAATCGCACCTTCACGCCGACGGAACTGATCAGTTACTACGAGAACCTCGTCGCACAGTATCCGATCATCTCCATCGAGGACGGGCTGGCGGAGGATGACTGGTCGAACTGGCAGACCCTGACCGAGCAACTCGGCGACCGCGTGCAACTCGTCGGCGATGACCTCTTCGTCACGAATACCGCCTTCCTGGAGCGCGGCATTCAGGAGAACGCGGGCAACGCCATCCTCGTCAAACTCAACCAGATCGGCACGCTGACCGAGACGTTCGAGGCGGTCGAATGGGCACACCGCGCGGGGTGGGCGGCGGTCATCTCCCACCGCAGTGGCGAGACAGCAGACACCTTCATCGCGGACCTCGTCGTCGCGACGAACGCCGGGCAGATCAAGACGGGCGCGCCCTCCCGCGTGGATCGCGTCGAGAAGTACAACCAACTCCTGCGCATCGAGGAGGAACTGGAAGAGTCGGCGCACTACCTCGGCCGCCGCGCCTTCCCGCACCTGCGCTAGCCAAACCGGGATTATTGAACTGCCAAGTGGGATTTAGCACAGAGGGGAGAGAAAAGGAAACAGCAGGTTTCACTCTGTGCCCTCGGTGTTCGTCCCGTCCCCTCATGGCACTCTCGGCGGTGTGGGTGGGAACCGTTTCCGCATCCGCGTTGTAGAAGAGGTGAATGATTCCCTGTTCGATCGATAGCGGAGGTGACGACCATGCAACGACGATTCCTGCTCCTGCGTAGTGGCGTGCTGGCCCTCGTGCTCGTCGCCTGCGGCACGGCAACGCCAACAACGGTTCCATCACCCGCGCCGCCCGTCGCGCCGACCGCGATACCCGCACAGCCAGCCGCCATCCCGACGAGTACGGCGGCGCCGAAAGCGACGAGTGATCGCCTGTACATCCGCGACGGCAACGGCAGCCCGGCCAACCGCCTCAGCGTCATCGATGCCGGGAGCGGGACGCGCGTGCAGGATTTGCCGCTCGGTGTGCCTTCGCCGGACTGGTCCACGCTCTACGTCACGGAGCGCGGCATTGAGCAGACGACCTTGCGTGCCTTAAGCCCACAGACGGGGCAGGCACTCCGAGAAATCACGATCACGGGGCGGTTCGCGCTGCCCGATGAGGGGGTTGCGGGCACATCGCGCGGCCTCTCGCCCAATGGCCGCTGGCTCGCGCTCGACAGCTACCCTGCGTACGCGGTGAACGCCGCAAACACTATCGACATGCAGAGCCACCTCGCCGTGATCGACACCGCCTTCGCGCAACCGCCGAAGTATGTGGACCTCAACGGTGACTTCTCGTTCGATGCGCTGAGCAATGACGGCGCATCGCTCTACCTGATCGAGACCCTGCCGCCGACTGGCACGGCGACACCCGGCCTCGGCTACAAGGTGCGGCTCTATGACGTGCGCACGGCGACGCTCCAGCCGGGCGTCGTAGTGGACAAGACGGCCATCGCGCAGACGATGAGCGGCACGCGCCAGTCCACCGTCGTCTCGCCGGACGGGCAGTGGGTCTACAGCCTCTACCTCAATCAGGCGAAGGGGCCATTCATCCACATGCTCAACCTGAATGGCCGCTTCTCCGTCTGCATCTTCCTGCCGACGACGGACAAGGAGGATATCGCCAAGCAACTCCTCTGGTCGCTCACCCAGACACGGGATGGCCAGCGGCTCTACGCCGTTAATGGCGCGCTCGGCATCGTCTCGGAAGTTGACCCGAATCAGTTGCAAGTCCGGCGCACCGTCACCCTGCCGATGGCAGCAGCGAGTACACCTGGGATCGTCGCGCGCGTCGGCAATTGGCTGATACCGAGCGTGAGCGCGAAGGGTGACGCCCACAGCGGTGGCGCGGCGCTGACGCCGGACGGCACGATACTCTTCGTGATTGCGGAGCACGGCCTGTTCGCCGTCACTACGAGCGATCTTGCGCTGCGCGGCCATTACCTGTCGGACATGCCGCTCAACAGCATCAATCTCAGCCCCGACGGCGTGCGCCTCTACGCCGTCAGCGAGGGAAAGAATAAGAACACATTGCTCTCGCTCGACGCCGCGAGCGGCGGCACGATCAAAGAAATCGCGGGCGCGACTCATCCATGGGGCGTACTTGGCGTGGGATGATGCTACCTACAGCGGTTTGCAGAGCTATTGATCCTCGTAGGGGCACCCCTCGTGGGTGCCCTCTCCGGCCTGCCATTGCCGTCCGTCGTGTCGCGTCGGTGTGACGTCGGGGGGGCACCCACGAGGGATGCCCCTATAGGCTCCGTATTTCCGCAACATGCTCTATCCAGCATCGACGGTAAGACTTTCGCCCGTCATGAGGGCGGGTTGAGGGATACCGAGCAGATGGAGGATGGTCGGCGCGATGTCCGCGAGTTGGCCATGCGGGCGTAATTCCGCCCCCGGTGACACCCCCGGTCCGGTGAGGAAGCAGAGAACGGGGTTGAGCGTGTGCGCCGTCATCGGCGTGCCGTCCGGCGCGATCATCTCCTCCGCGTTGCCGTGATCCGCCGTGATGAGGGCCGCTCCGTTCGTGCGCGCCAACGCCGCGAGGATGCGCCCGACGCACGCATCGACCGTCTCCACCGCGGCGATTGCGGCGGGGAGCACGCCTGTGTGCCCCACCATGTCCGGGTTCGCGAAGTTGACGAGAACAAAGGCGTACCGCCCGCTCGCAATCGCCGCGACGACCGCGTCCGCAAGGGCATCGGTGCTCATCTCCGGTTGGAGGTCGTAGGTCGCGACTTTGGGTGAGGGGATCAGCCGCCGCTCTTCGCCGGGGAACGGCTCCTCCCGCCCGCCATTGAAGAAAAACGTGACGTGCGGGTACTTCTCTGTCTCCGCCGCGTGGAACTGTGCCAGTCCGCGCGCCGCCACGACCGCCGCCAGCGGATCGACGATGTTCCCCATTGGGAACGCGACGCCGACAACGGGCAGATCCGCCTCGTACTCCGTCATCGTGAAGAAGGCGATGTGCGGGTGCGCCGCGCGGGGAAAGCCGACAAAATCCTCATCGACCAGCGCGTGCGACAGCTCGCGGGCGCGGTCGGCGCGGAAGTTGAAGAAGATCGCGACATCGCCGTCCGCAATCGTGCCAATCGGGATGCCACCGCCATCCACGATCACCGTTGGTAGGAAGAATTCATCGGTCGTGCCTGCCGCGTAGGAGCGCGCAATCGCTTCATCTGGCAATTGCGCCATTTCGCCCACGCCAAGTGTCAGCGCGTCGTACGCCTTCTGAACACGATCCCAACGATTGTCGCGATCCATCGCGTAGTAGCGCCCGGAGAGTGTCGCGATGGCGCCGACGCCAATCTCCCGCACCCCGGCTTCCAGCGCCTGCATATACCCCCGCGCGGATTCGGGCGGCGTGTCGCGCCCATCGAGGAAGGCATGGACGGCGACCTTCGCCAGACCTTCCGCGTGCGCCAACCGGAGGAGTGCGAGCAGGTGCGCGTCCTGCGCGTGGACCCCACCGGGGCCGATCAGCCCGAGCAGATGCAGGGTCACACCGCGCTCGCGTGCCGTCCGCATCGCGCGAAGCAGCATGGAATTCCGCAGGAACTCCCCGTCCTCAATCGCCAGATCGATTCGCGTCAGCGTCTGATAGACGACGCGGCCCGCGCCGATGTTCAGATGGCCAACTTCGGAGTTGCCCATCTGCCCGTCCGGCAGCCCCACCGCGCGCCCGAAGGGGATTAGTTCGGTTCGTGGAGCGGAGGCGCAGAGGTGATCGAATGTCGGTGTGTTCGCGAGCGTGACGGCATTCCCCGGTCCCGGCGGTGCGTCCCCCCAGCCGTCCATAATCACCAGTACTACCGGCCGGATGCCCTGCCCCGCTTCCACCACCACCGATAGTCTCCTCGGTCACATACTGTTACCACGACAATGAAACCGATTGAACCGCAAAGAGCGTAAGAAAGGGGAAAAGAAGATTGCTCTGTGTTGATACTTGGTTCCTCTTTGTGCCCTTTGCGCCCTTTGCGGTTCAATCGGTTTTAGAGATTCGGGTGCAGCGCCGTTGGCGGGTTGAGGGCGTCCGGGTCTTTCACCTTGTTGCGGAATTGCTGCGTCAGTGCGGCTTCCGTCTGCATCGCGGCGGCGTCTCCGGCGGCCTTCGTCGCGTTAAAACGCGCGCGCATCCCATCCATGAACCCTTCACCCGCCCCAGCGGGATCGCCCGCGCCCGCGACGTACGCGGTTACCGCCGCGCCGAGCAGCGCACCGATCGCCGCACCGGCGACAAACTTCGCGCCGATCAAGAGTGCTCGTCCCATGTGCATACCTCCGTTCATTGCTGACAGTCACGCACGTCGCGTACCATCATACGCGCGGATACTAATCCGTGTCGCAACCGGCGCTATTCCGCCGTCAACTCGGCCACCGGCAACGCGGGCGCGGCACGGCCACCGGGCGGGATGCGGAGAACGCGGAAGGACCATTCGAGCATCGGCCCCATGCCGAATGTGAACGCGAGCGTGCCGATGCCGATCTGCGAGCGGTCCATCGTGATGCCGAGCAGAAAGACCGTCCCCTCGATCACCGCGCGCGCCACGCCGACTCGCCATCCCGTCTTCCGCACGACCGCGAGCATGAACGAGTCGCGCGGCCCGGCACCCAACCCCGCCTTGATGTAGATGCCGGACGACCATCCGAGCAACACGACGCCCCCGATGAGCATCGGCAGCGCGACGATGAGGCGATCCGCCTTCGGCACGCGCGCGGCGAAGAAGTCGAACCAGAGGCCGACGAAGACCATGTTGCAGACTGTCGCCAGCGCGGGCCGGATCCCCGCGCGCCACGCGACGAGGATCATCAGGCCGCCGACTGCGATGGACATCTGCCCTGGCGTGATCGGGATGTACTTCGTCAGCGCGATCTGAAAGATGTTCCACGCATTCAGGCCGAGGCCGGAGCGGTAGCCGAGCACAAGCGCGAACCCGAACAGCATCAGGCCGATGTTGAGCATCACCACGCGGAGCGCAAGGTTTCGCCAACTTCCGCCGGGCAGATGCCATCGTGGAAAAATGCGTTGTGTGTCGCGAACCTGCATCCGATCCTCCTGGGCCATGATACACGCGGAGGCAAGGGGGCCGGGGGTCAGGTTCCCCTACCGCGCCGGAGCCGCCGTGAGGCTGCGCGCGATCTGCCACCGTCCGCTCCGGTATCGCCAGAGGTTGAGGCCGGAGGTCACGAAGGCATCGAGGATCAGGCCGAGGTATGCGCCGGGGATGCCCCAGCCGAGCACGACGCCGAAGAAGTACGCCGCCGGGATGCGCACGAACCACATGGAGATACCGGTGGAGAACATCGGCCAGCGCGTGTCGCCCGCACCGCGCAAGCTGCCCGCCAGCGTCAGCCCGACCGCCTGAATCGGCATCGAGAACGAGAGCACCTTGAGCGCGTGCGAGGCGATCTCACGAATCTGGGGGTCGCCCGCGCTGAACGGGATGACGATCCACGGCCCGAGGAAGAAGTAGGCGACGCCCATCGCCCCCATCCAAACGATGCAGGCGCGCGTCGCCACCCACGAGGCGAGCGCGGCGCGCTCCGGCTTGCCCGCGCCGAGCGATTGGCCGGTGAGCGTCAGCGCCGCCGTGGAGAAGCCGAAGCCGGGGAAGAGGGTCATCTGCCAGAAGACGTTCGCCACCTGCTGCGATGCATACGCCATCGTGCCGAGGCTGACGATCACAACCGCGAAGATCGTCATGCCGCCGGAGCGGAAGAGCGATTCCATCATGCTCGGCAGGCCAATATCGACGAGTTTCCTGATGGGATTCCAGCGCGGTCGCCACCCGGCGCGACCGGAGATGCTGACGCCCCGCCGCCCGCGCCAGACGATCGCGACGAGGACAATTGACCCCACGAGCCGCGCGACGATGTTGCCCCACGCTGCTCCGACGACGCCGAGATGCGGGAAGGGACCCAGCCCAAAGATCAGCGGCAGCGATACCGCGATATTGATGAAGTTAATCGAGAGCGTCACCAGCATCGGCGTGCGCGTGTCGCCGGAACCGCGGAGGATACCGCTGGAAATGAACATCGTGACGAGGAAGATCGTCCCCAGCGCCTCGATGCGCAGGAACTTCGCGCCCTCCGCGACGACGCTCGCGTCCGCGCCAATGAGGTGAATAAATTGCGCGCTGAAGAAAAATCCGAGGATCGCGACGATAATCGAGAGGATCAGCCCGACAAAGTAGGACTGCTTCGCCGCCGTCACCGCCTCACGCGGGTTTCCGGCCCCCACGTTGTACGCGACGAGGACCGTTGTGCCCGTGCTGACAGCGAAGAAGGTAGAGATGCCGACCATCATGATCTGGTTCGACACGCCGACCCCGGCCAACGCCGCCGCGCCGAGGCGTGCGACCATCGCGGTCGTCGCGATCTGCACGAGCGACTGGAGCATGTTCTCCACGATGGACGGCCACGCGAGCCGAAAGACGGTGCCGCGCAGCATCGCCGGGGTCTCGTTGTCCGGGATCAGCCCGCCAAAGCGGCGCGGCGGCACGGGTGCGGGCGCATCGTCCTCGACATCGCGCACGACATCGGCGGACATCTCGCGGTTATTTTCCGTGGCGGAGATTGCTGGAGAGGCCATGTACGGGGAGTCCCTTCCGTTCCGCAGCTAACGCGCACCGATCATGCCCGTGCCGGAAACACCGTGGCGAGGGTACTACCGTACGTCGCATACCGTCAACGATTCTGCACCCACGACGCGGGTGCGAAAACGTTTCGTGCGCCTACCCATGACAAGGCGCACGAATCTCCGTTTATTCCGGTGGTGGAGCAGCGGAGCAGGATCGGTCAGGATGTCAGCGATGCGCGATCAACGGCGTACTCAGGTCGGAGCACCGTCGCGCCACGCAGGTAGACGTGCTGGATGTCGCGCTGCGCCTTCTCGGTGTTGATGTGCAGCGTCACGCGGATGCACATGCCCAGTTTGCCCGGCACATCCATCTCGTGCGCGCACATCTGCGGCACATCGGCCCAGCCGACCTGCCGCGCCGCGAACGCGGGGAACTCGGCGGTGAGGTCGCGCGTCGTCGTCCAGAAGGCGCTGGCGATGTCGTCAGCGTTCAGTTGGTTGACACGAACGAGCGCGTCGATCAACTCCTGCGTCGCCTCAATGATCTCCTCCGCCGTGTTTGCCGTCGCCGTCGTCGCCCCGCGCACACCCCGCATCATCGCTCGTTCCTCTCGCTTCAGGATTGAGGACTGAGGACTGAGTGGAATGTGTTCCCTTCTCAGTCCTCAGTCCTCAGTCCTCAGTCCTTCCCCTTCAGCCAGCGCACAAACGCCCCCGCGCCGCTCGCGCGTTCGTCGGGCGCGAGTTCGTCGAGTCGCGCGACGAGCGCGCTGCCGACGGCCACACCATCGGCCATCGCGCCGACGCGCGCGACATGCTCCGGGCGCGAGATGCCAAACCCGACCGCAATCGGGATGGAGACCTTCGCCCGCACACGATCCAGGAACGGGCCGAGATCAGCCGCGAGGGCGTCGCGCGCCCCCGTCACCCCGGTCAACCCGACGCAGTAGACGAACCCCGTCGCGAGATCGGCGACTTGCGCGATGCGCCGTTCCGTGCTCGTCGGCGCGAGCATGGCGATCAGGGCAACACCGTGACGGTCGCACGCGGCGCGCAGGTCGCCCGCCTCCTCCGGTGGGAGGTCCACGACGATCACGCCGTCCACACCGGACCGCGCGCATGCCGCCGCGAACGCCTCGTCGCCCCGCTGCGCGATTGGGTTCATGTAGCCGAGGAAGACGATAGGGGCGGTCACACCGGCGGCGCGGAGGTCCCGGACAGCATCGAGGCAGACATCGAGCGTCACACCGTTCGCGAGCGCGGCCTGCGTGCTGCGCTGGATGACGACGCCGTCCGCGAGCGGGTCGGAGAACGGGACGCCGAGTTCGACGATGTCCGCACCCGCCTCGATCAGCGCGGGGACGACCGCCGCGACCGTCGCACGATCCGGGTGCCCGATGGTGATGTATGGGATGAACGCCGCCTGCCCCTCCGCCTTCGCCCGCGCGAACGCCTCACGAATCCGCTCAATACCATTCATTGCTGTCACTGCCCTCTATATCTCAGCACTCAGCACTCAGCATTTATCTGAGCGTCACGCCCAGCGCGTCGGCGACGGTGCCCATATCCTTGTCGCCGCGCCCGGAGAGGCAGACGGCGATGATCGTGTCCTGCGGCATCGTCGGCGCAATCCGCATCGCGTGGGCGATGGCGTGCGCCGATTCGAGCGCGGGAATGATCCCCTCCGTGCGCGATAATACCTGGAGCGCGTCGAGCGCCTCCGCGTCGGTCGCGCCGACGAACTGCGCGAAGTCCGTGTCCGCCAGCCACGCCAATTCCGGCCCGACGCCGGGGTAATCAAGCCCTGCCGAGATCGAGTGCGTCTCCATGATCTGGCCGTCGGCGTCCTGGATGACATATGAGCGCGAGCCGTGGAGCACGCCGACCCGACCGGCGGTGATGCTCGCCGCGTGCTGACCCGTGTCGATGCCGTGACCCGCCGCCTCGACGCCAATCAGTTGCACGCTCGCGTCCGGAACGAAGGCGTGGAACATCCCCATCGCGTTCGAGCCGCCGCCAACACACGCGAGCACGGCATCGGGCAGTCGGCCCGCCTGTTCGAGCAACTGCGCCCGTGCTTCCTGCCCGATCACCGCCTGAAAATCGCGCACGATCACCGGGTAGGGGTGCATCCCGGCGACGGTGCCGATAGCGTAGTACGTCGTGCCAACATTCGTCACCCAGTCGCGGATCGCCTCATTGAGCGCATCCTTGAGCGTGCGCGACCCACTGCTGACGGGAACGACCTCCGCGCCAAGCAATTTCATGCGGAAGACGTTGAGCGACTGCCGGGCGATATCCACCTCGCCCATGTAGACGATGCATTCGAGGCCGAGCATTGCGCAGACGGTCGCCATCGCGACGCCGTGCTGCCCCGCGCCCGTCTCCGCGATCACGCGCGGCTTGCCCATCCGCTTGGCGAGCAACCCCTGCCCGAGCGCGTTGTTGATCTTGTGCGCGCCGGTGTGCGCGAGGTCCTCGCGCTTCAACCAGATCTGCGCGCCGCCGAGCCGCGCGGAGAGCGCCTTCGCGTGGTATGTCGGCGTCGGTCTGCCGATGAAGTGCCGCCGCAGATCGCCCATCTCCGCGAGGAACGCGGCATCATTGCGCGCCTCAGTGTACGCCGCTTCCAGTTCCGCGAGGGCGGGCATCAGTGTCTCGGGGGCGTACTGGCCACCGAATCGCCCGAACCGCCCCTGCGCGTCGGGGAACTGCGTCGCATCCGGGAGCGTGCCGAGGTACGCATTTGCTGCCGTTACCGGTCGTGTCTGGGACATCGCATTCGTCTTTCTTGTGGGTCAATTCCAGGCGTGTCACCGCGCGCCGGGTAGTGTAGCACAGCACGTGTCACCGACCGAAATATGCGCTACACGTCGTTTTCAGACAATTCGCGGCCTGCTTCGGCACCTCCTGAAGCAGGCCGAGTTTCAAAGGTCTATTGCTATGTATCGGGACTGAGAGCCGCACGGACAAGCCGGGCTTGCTGTCGATGTGGTGACTGCCCGTTACTCGCTTCAGCATCCATCCGTGTCGTTCAAGTACTGCGGCGAGTTCCTTGCCCGATACGGATTTCATACCGCGATCTTAAGAACCCGATTGTGCCCCTCAAGCGGCGTAGGTTCCAGATCGACGGACAAACAAGCCTCAACCGCATCATAGAGATTTTCCAGGAGGTCTTCGTATGTTTCGCCCTGGGTTGCACAGCCGGGAATCGCGGGCACCTCGGCCCACAAACCACCTTCCTCCGCGTCATGGACAATGACTTTGATTTTCATCTTCGTTCACTCCTTGTTCTTCTCGATCCTCGCATGTGCACCGCCTCGTCATTGTACAGCGTTCCAGCCGCGAATGAGGCTTCCTATTCATCAAATACCGATGCGGCGCATCCACGCCGCCGTCCAACGCCGGAGCGGGTCGAGATCGCGTGATTGGATTGCACGGCCCGGCAGGCCGACTTTGCGCTCCTGGTCCCATACCGTCTGCGCCCCCGCGAGCGCGTAGAACGGTCCCATATCGTGCACCGGCCCGGCGACCCGCTGGTAGCCGTACCACCACGCCCGCAGGAGGAGGCGCACGGCAGCGGCCTCATGCGGACGCACGGAGACGGCAGGCCGGAAGTGGAGCAGCACGACCGTCCGCGCGAGATCGGCGCGCGGGTCGCCCGCGCGGGCGTTGGGCCAGTCAAGCACGCCGGTAATGTGCCCGCCGTTCGTCATCACGTTGAGCGGGTGGTAATCGAGATGCAGGAGGGTGTCGGCGCGCGTCGCGGTGGCGCGAAGGCGGTCACGCAACCGCGCGTCGAGCGGCCCCGCCCAATCGAGCCAGGCATCGGGCACGCCCCGCAGGGATTCCGGCGCGGTGGCGGCGTGAATGTGTGCCTGCATCCGCCCGAACAAGGCGCCGAACATCCACACCCGCCACGGTTGCCGCTGGATCGCCGTGAGCAGCGTCTCGCCCGGACACCATGCGAGCAGCATCGCCGGGCGCTCATTCCACACGCCTTCAACGCGAACGTCGGGCACAGGCAGGCCGCTCGCGATGGCGGCGCGGATCGTCTGGGTTTCGCGCCGCCCTCCCCGGAGTTGGTCGGGCCGGAAGACGCGCAACGCCGAGATGTGGCCGCCATGCTCGACGCGCCAGATCGCCGCATCCTGCCCGCCGTGCACGGGTGTCACCGCAGTCGCGTCCGTCACGCCGAGCGCGGCGAGCACGACGAAGGGATCGAGCGCCTCCCAATCTATCACGCACAGTCCTTTCGCAACGGTCATGCCAATTGTACAAGGAGCATGTTGGTGGTGCTTCACGGCTTCTATGGGGTCGGAATTCCTAAGTCCTGGCAGATTTTGCGGGCAAGTATGTCCGAAATTTCAGAATGTCTCGGCACCGATGATGTTTTTCGATTCACCGGGTTCCAGAAGATGGAGTGCCGTCCCCCTTCTCGCAACAACTCGCAACCGTGCTGCTTCAAATGGCTTTCGAGCGCACGTCGTTTCATATACCTATCCCCCGATGGGAAGCGCCGAAACGACATGAGATGCGTCTGAATATTCCGATCAGGACTTTAGCCCTCATGCTTGTGACGCAGGGAAACAACCAACATTGCTCCCACCTGCTTCGCTACGTATCGCCCTACGTATGCCTCACTATCGATGTTGTAATAGCTCCACAGCGCAAGCACTGAGGCGCTTTTGGCAGAAGATGCTGGCTCTTTCCGGAGTTCATATCCATGTGGCTCCTCACGATTCGCTGCACGCACGCCAAGTTCGAGCATTTCAGGATCGAACAGCAGGACAACATGTGCCGGATTACCGAGCGCTTCAAGTGAACCCGCATTTAGGGTGATCCGACCTTTCTTCTGTACACCAATCATTAATTCGCGATCCGGCATTCTCTTGCGAGTATGCGTGAACTCCTGCAACGGCATTCATGGCCTCCAAAACCGCGTAAGAGAGAATCTGTAACGCATACTACACTGCATGGACGACTGCGAGGCAACAGGGCATAAAATAACATCGAGCGACTCCATCGTGCAATGAAAAAAGAAGAGAGGCTATCCTCACGTAGCCTCTCCAGAGAAGTGTTTCTTGAATGCAAGGGTGGGAGCATACATCCGCGTCGGAATGCTACACGATAACGAGTTCCTCTCGGATCACCTCGTGGCCTTGGGTTTCTCGTCGGGCAAGTTCACGGTTGGCTTCGAGAACGAGATGAACGGCCTCGACAAGGTTCTCGCGCGCTTCATCTAACGTTTTACCCTGCGTGTTCGCGCCGGGCAACTCCTCGACAAATCCAATCCACCAGTCGCCATCACGCTGATAGACGGCGGTAAATCTATCCATAAAGATGCTTTCCTCCAAAGTCGCGACATCTGTAAGCGATTGTAACAGTTATTCCTTATAAAGCGCGATGTCGCGCGCCGCCGGGCCGCGCATCCGCGCATCGCCGACGCGCCGGGTGATGCGCCGCCCGTCGAGATATTCCATCATCGCCTGCGCGTACTTGCGGCTCGTGCCGATCGCGTCCCGGAACTGTGCCAGCGTGACGCTCCCCTGCGTGTCGATCAGCGTCAGGGTCCGCGCCACCATCCGGTCGTACGCGGCACGGCTGAAGACGACCCCCTCCGCAACCCGCACGATGCGCCCCTCATCCACAAGCGCCGCCAGCGTCTCCGGCCCGATGCCGAATGTGGCGGGGTCAGGCGGTGCGTACGGCTCCTTCGCGAGCGAAGCGAGGAAGGCATCGGCGGTGGCGCGTTGGGCAGGGGGCAATGTGACCGCATGACCCGGCAGGCGGAGGATCGGCCCCCCATCACCCCGCTCCGCGACGATGCTCCCCTTGCCGTGGAGGTGCGTGACGAACTCGTCGAAGAAGTGCGGCGCGACACCGAGCCTGCTCCGCGCCTCCTCGCGCGGGATGCCACGCTTCAACGGGTTCGCGGCATGGAAGTGCGCGAGGAGCAGCGCGAACCGCGCCTCAAGCGTCGATGCGCCGCTCTCCAGCAGGACGAAGGCGTTCGGCGGCAAGGGATCGACCATCCCCGGTTGCAGCACGAGCAATTCCCCGCCGTCGATGAGTGCCACGAGGATTGGGTGCGCCAACTCCGCCGTCAGCCCCATCGCCGCGACCACTTCGCGGACTTCGTGCGGCCCCGTCTTCAAGAGTTGGCGGGCGAGGTCGTGCGGCGTCCCGCGCGCGAGGCCGATGAGGCGTTCGATTGTCTCCGCGTGGAAGCGGCGGTGACGGCGGGGCGCGGTGTCGATGATCGTGCCGCCGCCAATCGTCTCGCTCGGCGACGGGCGACGGAGGATGAAGCGGTCGCCGCGCACGACAGCGACCGGCTCCGCGAGCCGCAGTTGCACCCACCCCGTCGCGCCCGGCGCCAACCGGTCCGCGTCGAGCAGCGTCACCCGCCCCGGCACCTCCGCCGCGCCGACGAAGAGATCGACCGCGTCGTTCTGCTCCAACACGGGTGCGGTGCGTGTCAGCCGCAGCCGGACATCGAGCAGGTGCGTCGGCGCGAGCCACCCCGGCGGCGTCACGACATCGCCCCGGCGTACGTCCTCCACCGCGATGCCACCGATGTTGACAGCGGCGCGGCTCCCCGGCAGCGCGAGCGACACCTTCGCCTGGTGCGTCTGCACGCCGCGCACGCGCCCCCGAATGCCACGCGGCAGCAGTTCCACCTCCTGCCCGGCGGCGAGTGTCCCGTCGAGCAGCGTTCCGGTGACGACGGTGCCGAAGCCGCTGATCGTGAAGGCGCGATCCACCGGCAGGCGCGGGCGACCGTGCGGGGAGCGGGGCAGCGTGCCGATGAGCAGCGCGTCGAGCGCGGCTTTCAGATCGTCCAACCCCCGCCCCGTCGTCGCGGCGGTCACGACGAGCGGCGCGCCCGCCAGCGTCGTCCCCGCGAGGGCTTCCTGCGTCGCGTCGATGGCCAGTTCGAGGAATTCCTCATCGACCATGTCGGCCTTCGTGAGCACGATCAGCCCCCGGTCGATGCTGAGCAGATCGAGGATAGCGAGGTGCTCGCGGGTCTGGGGCATCGGCCCCTCGTCCGCCGCGACGATGAGCAGCGCGGCGTCGATCCCGCCGACGCCCGCGAGCATGTTCTTGATGAACCGCTCGTGCCCCGGCACGTCCACGATGCTGACCGCCTGCCCGGAGGGGAGCGTCAGCCACGCGAACCCGAGGTCAATCGTCATCTCGCGTGCCTTCTCCTCCGCCAGCCGGTCGGGGTCGATTCCCGTCAGCGCGCGCACGAGCGTGCTCTTTCCGTGGTCCACATGCCCCGCCGTCCCGACGACGTAGGCACGCTCCATCACGGCATTCGTCTGTGTGGAGAGTATCGCGCTCATACGCCCCGATTGTAGCAGAGGGAACTATTTGAACCGCGAAGGCGCGAAGGACGCGAAGGGGGACACGAAGAAAGAAAGAGAAAGTGTTCAAACGTCCCTTGCATTCTCTTCTCCTCTTCGCGTCCTTCGCGCCTTCGCGGTTCAATTCCCCCTTACGCGCCGGGCGGGGGGAGGGCGTCGAGCCAGTCGTAGGAGAGGTAGTCGCGCACGACGGGGCGGAGGTCGGTCGCGCTGTGCTGCTGGAAGGTTGTCAGCAGGGCGCGCGCGGTGATGACACCGTAGCGGTTGCGCGCGAAGAGATCGTGGAGCGCAGCGACGAAGCGCTCCGTGCCCATCGCGTCGCGGATCGCGCCGTAGACTTTGCGCCCGCCGTTGTAGACGCAGTAGTAGTGGTCGCGGTCGCTGACGCTCGTCTCCCAGACGCCGATGCTGACGGCGCACGGGAGCGAGCGCGAGAGCGAGACGGGCGCGTCGATTCCGCCGTCAATCGTCACCTCGAACAGGCTCGCCGCGCCCTCGTCCACCCACGTCTCAGTCTGCGGATGCGTGCCGAGCAGACCGTAGAACCACTGGTGCGCGACCTCATGCGTCACCAGCACCGCCATCTGCCGGGACTGCGGCCGGATGGCGATCAGCATAGGAAACTCGATGCCGCCGGGGATCGTCAGGCCCGCGTCCGCGATGCGGAAGACCGGATACGGGTACGGGCCGACCGTGGCGCTCATCCACTCGATCGCGTGGATCGCCTCCGCCAGAATCTCCGTGTCGCGCGCGGGCACACCGATCAGATGATCCGGCACCGTGTAGACCTCGACCGCGACATTGTCCTTCGTCACGCCGCGTAGCACCCGGTACGAGGGCGAGAGGAAGGCGACGAAATCGCGGACGTTCGGCGCGTCAATCGTGTACGTCGTGCGCCCCCCGGCGGTCTCCGCGCGCTGCACGACGCCCGTGCTCGCCACCACCTGCGTCGCAGGGGCGACGAGCGTCACATGGAAGTTGCCCGTCGCGGTGTAGACGGCGTCGAACTGCTCGTGGTAGCCGTGGTCATCGGAGAGCATCGGGAACCAATACGCGAGCCGGAGGATGTCCCCGTCGCGTCGCGTCGCGTCGAAGCCGTCCCCGGCATCCTTGATGTCGAGGTGGAAGATGAAACCAACCGTGCGGCTGTCGCCGGGGGCGAGCGCGGGCCACTCCGGGAACGAGAGCCGCACCTCTGCCTGATCGACCGCCGCCGGGGCGCCGTCGATCGTGCCGCCGTCGAGCGCGAACCAGCCATAATGCGCCGCCGCGACATTGAAGGTGACGGTGGGCACGAGCTGATTACCGGTGTTCGTCAGCCGCACGCGCTCCGTGCCCGCGACGTGGATGCTCCCGTCGTCCCGGACATTGCCAATCGTCGCGCTGAGGGTATAGTCCGCCGCGAGCGGCGGGATGTCCGCCGTCGCGGGGTGTGGGTCTGCCGGATTCTGGCCGCGCACGGCGGGCGGCAGGGTCGGCGCGAACGGAGGGGCTTCCGCCGCCGCGCATCCGGGAAAGAGAACGAGAACGAGCAGGATGAGCGGCGCGACCAATCGTTGCTTCATGCGCGCAGTGTAGCGACGCCGTTCTGTCCGGTCAACCGGGGCGATCACTGCGGGATGCGGAAGACCTGCCCCGGAAAGATCAGATTCGGGTCGGTGATCTGGCCGGTGTTCGCCGCGAAAATGCGGGGCCACTGCGAGGCGTCGCCGTACCAGTGCTGGGCGATGCCGGAGAGCGTGTCGCCACCGAGGACGGTGTACTGCGCGAACCCGTGGTACGGATCGATCAAGGCGCGCCCGAAGATGACCGGCACGCTGATCTTGTTCAACTCATCACCCATCCCGCTCGGTGGGAACTCGAAGACCTCCACTGTCCCGTCCGTCGTCGCGGGGATCGCGCCGAGGGCGAGCGTCGCGTGGTAGTTCCCCCAGATGCCGGTGCCGCCCGCGCTGATGCTCGCGATTGCCAACTCCGTCCCATTGCCGTCGCGCACGCGGGCGGAGAATACTCCCTCGAAACCGGAGCCGACGCCGCAAATTCCCACGGGATCATCGACGATGTCGTATGGCTGCGGCTGCCGGACGGTGATCGGCGCGAAACTCGGCATGGCCTTCCTCCTGACATATGAAGAATATAGACACTGGTACAACGTCGCAGAACGCACGGCGGTTCTCCGTCGCGGGGTGCACCGTGCCCGGATCGCGGTATACTGCCTCCATCGGTCACAAGGGAAGGAAGAGGCAATGCAGCACAGCGGGCACGAGACGGTTTTCACGCTGGAAACGACGCCGATCAAGTTCGGTGCGGGCGCGTCCGACGAGGCGGGGTACGAGCTGCACCGGCTCGGCGTGCGCCGCGCGCTGCTCGTCTGCGACCCCGGCATCGTGCGCGCGGGCATCATGGAGCGCGTGCAGCGGTCCATCGAGGCGGCGGGCATCGCCTGTGTGGTCTACGACCGCGTCCGCGTCGAGCCGACGCTCCAGTCGTTGCAGGACGCCGCCGATGTCGCGATTGCCGAGAAGGTCGATGGCTACGTCGGCCTCGGCGGTGGGTCGAGCATCGACACGGCGAAGGTCGCCAATCTCCTCGCGACGTACCCTGCGCCGCTGCTCGACTACGTGAACAAGCCGATTGGCGCGGCGCGCATCCCGCCGGGACCACTCAAGCCGCTCCTGGCGATCCCGACGACGGCGGGCACCGGCTCCGAGGCAACCTCCGTCGCCGCGCTCGAAGTCCCGGAGCAGCACGTCAAGACCGGCCTCTCCAACCGCTATCTGCGCCCGAGTGTCGGCATCGTGGACCCGCTCCTGACGCTGACGCTGACGCCGGAGGTGACCTCGTCGTGCGGCCTCGACGCGCTCTGCCACGCCGTGGAGTCGTACCTCGCGCGGGAATACACCTCGCGCCCCCTCCCCGACTCGCCGGGGGATCGCCCGACCTTCCAGGGCGCGACGCCGATCTCCGACATCTGGGCGGAGAAGACGCTAGCGCTCGGCGGCAAATATCTGCGCCGCGCCGTGCAGAACGGGCAGGACATCGAGGCGCGCACGCAGATGTCGCTCGCGGCGATGATCGCGGGGATCGGCTTCGGCAATGCCGGGACGCACATTCCCCATGCTTGCTCGTACCCGATTGCCGGTCTCAAGCACGTCTATCAGCCCTCCGGCTACCCGACGGACCACCCCTTCATCCCACACGGCCACTCGGTGATCGTCACCGCGCCCGCTGCGTTCCGGTTCACGTACGCGACGAACCCGGCGAAGCACCACCACGCCGCCGAACTGCTCGCGGGCCGCTCACTCCCGAACGGCGATGCGAACACGCTGCCGGACGTCCTGATTCAGCTGATGAAGGACATCGAAGCGCCGCGCGGCATCGCGGAACTCGGCTACGACGAGGGCGACATCGACGCATTGGTCGAGGGCGCGGAGAAGCAGCAACGCCTCCTCGTCATCTCCCCGCGCGAACCCAGCCCGGGCGACCTGGCGGACATCCTGCGCGCGTCGATGACGAATTGGTAATCGGCTCCCGCGACTCACGTTATCTAATCGGGAGAATTGTTGATCGTATCCTCGAATTTGCTGGCGATCCATTCCGTGATTACGCGCATTGTGTCGAGATCGCTGTTCTCCGCGATGATCCTCGGCAGCACAAACTCCGTGACTCCTTTCTCATCCCCCAGATCGGGAAGTTCGCGAGTTCGTTCAGCTTCGGCAAGTCGTTGAATGAACATATCCTTATCCACTGCGTTCACATGTGCGCGCGTCACCGTTTTGAAATCGCGAAAGATACGTATCGCGCTATTGAAGAGACCTTCATACCGATCCCGGAACACATTCCGCAGGGCATTATCCAAACGATCGAAGAACTCGACATGTTTATTCAGTTCGTAGTGGATGAACTCGAAATGCCGGACGTCCGAGGGTGCCTCCCTGATGGGGTCGCCTGTGACGAGGATCACTTCCTTGCCATGAGCATGTGCGATGCCGAGTTCATAAAACTGGAGTTACCCCGTCTCGGTGGACAGTGAAACACTACGCCACCAAGCCTTCGGTTGTCCATCTCCTTTCGTATGCAAGCGGCGACAAATAGTCGAGTGCGGAATGCCGGCGGTGGGTGTTATAGAA
>JAABUS010003447.1_pt1 | contig 25695 bp, 19 predicted proteins | sample 5560161 | NCBI WGS metagenome assembly JAABUS01 (sample SAMN10711885, study PRJNA513376) | rock metagenome | isolation source: Antarctica rocks | place: Antarctica: Victoria Land, Trio Nunatak nord | collected 2016-01-04
AATGCGGTGGATTCCAGGGTTTCACGAAGACCGACGGTGGCGATCTCCGCATTGGGGATTTCGAGACCGACCCGCGCCATGCCGGGGATCGGCGCCTCGATCCGAATGCTCGGAGCGGCGAGGGCGAGGGCGAGATCGTTCTGAAGCTCGGTGATGCGCCGGACCTTGGTGCCGGTCCCCGGTTCCAGCGCGAATTGGGTCACCGCGGGACCGGGATTGATCTCGCGTACTCGAGCGTCAACGCGAAAGCTGCTCAGCGTCTCTTCGATCAGCCTGGCCTTGGTGTGCAACGCAACGGTGTCAGGGATGACATCGTCATAGAGGGCAAGTCGCCCGACATCGGGCAGGGGCAGCGGCTCACCCGGGGGTGCCGGCTGAGGCAGCTTGGCAAGGGGCTGTTTCGGGGATGTGGTGGGTCGCTCTCGCTGAGGAACGTTGATGACCCGTTCCACCGGTGGTGGGGACGTCACTGGGGTCTCGGGTGTCACCCGAAAGCGACGGGAAGGTTCGGCAGATGGCTCGGCGGCCGCGGTCGTCGCAACGGTTTCGGCCGTTTCAACGGGTGCGGCAGTCGCGGCCCACCGGCGTCCCATGACCGCAAAAAAGAGAACGTGCCAGATGGCGCGAATGACGGTGGAGACCACCCGGAGCATCGTCGTCAGACCATGCCAGAGCAGCGAGGCAAACGCCCGAACGTCCTCGGCAAAGGTCTGGAGATCGGTGCCGGCGAGCAGAAAGATGGCGAAGATGCCGAGGACGAAGAGGGCGAGGCCGGAGCCCAGATCGCCCAGAAAGCGGGTGATCGACGTCGCGACACCAACCCCGAGGTAGCCGCCGGCTCGGGGGTGATCGAGACCGGCGCCGAGCTGGAGCAGACCGATCGCGCCGACGCCGAGCGCAAAGCCACCCAGGTAGTGCCGGGGCAGAAGGATCGGGCCGGGCTGATTGCCGAACGCCCGCAGAGCAATCAGGGCGATCAAGATCGGCAGCAAGGGGGCGGCGCGTCCAAAACAGGCGTCGAGCGTGCGTCCCCACCACGCGACGAGCTGGCCATTGTCACCACCCCGGCCAAGCACCCAGGCGGAGAGCAGCGAGATCAGCACGAGCAGGACGCCGAAGAGCTCCCGCCGCAGGCGTGGTGTACCAGGGGTCAGATCGGGCAGGGCGCGGGCGAGACGATCCCCGACGGCCCGCAGTCGTGCGGTGAATGGCAGGACCGCGGTGGACCCAGGACGAACAGCACCGCCTCGCCCAGCAGCCCGAAGTTTTGGTTGGGTCGCCATCGTTCCGCTCTCCGTCAGCACCGGGAAGTCACGTTGTCACCAGCGGGCGGAGCAATTGAGGATCGGCGGGGCGATCACTCGGGGTGTCCGTGCAGTGTGTCCGAGTATACACCAGGGGCGAACGGACACTTCTTGTCAGATTAGAACATATGTTCTAATCTGAGATCAGGCCGAGGATATGGTGGTGTCGCGGTCCGCGGTCCGGCAGAACACCGCAACGACAGACGGGATATTCGACTCAGCGGGCACGCTGGCGCACGGCTCATGATCGCACAACCTGGAGGGTTCTCATGTCAATTGCTTGCGTTGCTATCCCGCATTTCTCGCTACGGATCGAGATTCTCGATCACCCTGAGCTTGATGGGATGCCCCTTGTCCTTGGCTCGCCGACTGGTGGTCGATCCCTGGTCACCGACTGCACCCCCGAGGCAACCGCGCGTGGCGTGCGGCCGGGCATGGCCGTTCGCGAAACCGTCGCCCTCTGTCCAGAAGCGGTGGTCGTTGCCCCCAATCCCCTCCGCGATGCGGCGGGGCTGGAGCGGATCGTGGCGGCGCTCGAAGCGCTGAGTCCGTCCGTTGAGCCGGATCCAGCTCGTCTCGGCTGCTGCTATGTCGATCTTCACGGGCTGGAGCGCCGTCTTGGCCCACCCCATGCGGCGGCGACGCGGCTCCTGGTGGCGGTGCCACCGATGCTTCGACCACGCATTGGAGTCGCCCCTGGAAAGTTCGCGGCTCGGGTCGCGGCTGGACGAGCGGGACCCGGAGGGTGTCGGATCGTCGCCGCTGATGAGGTCGCGCTGTTCCTTGCCAGCGCACCGGTCGGCTGGCTGCCGCTGCCACCAGAGACCGGTCGACGGCTGGAACGACTCGGACTGCGCACCCTGGGTGATATCGCGGCTCTCCCGGGGTCGGCGATGCAGGCGCGATTCGGTCCGGCGGGTCGCCGCGCCTGGGAATTCGCGCGAGGCCACGACAACGACACGGTCCGTGCCCCTGCCCACGAGACCCGTCTGGTCGAAGCGATCGAGCTGCCCGCCCCGGCGACCAGTCGCGAGACACTCTTCGTCGCGATCAGCGAGTTGACGATGCGCGCCTTCACCCGGCCACTGCTCCGCGGCCGGCATGTCCGGCAGGCACGACTACGCGCTCGGCTCGAAGGAGGAGGCTCGTGGGAACAGACTGCCACGCTTCGGGAACCGGGAGGCCGTCGACGAGTCACTGAAGCACTCGGCTACCGGTTGCAGGGCGTGGCCCTGCCGGGACCGGTCGAAGCGCTACGTCTTGAGCTGATGGGATTGATTGACGAGACCGGACGGCAGGAACTGCTACCGGGGTTGCGCTCGCGCCGCCCCGGTCAGCTGACCGAAGCGAGCCGAAGCCTCCGGCAACGCTTCGGCACCTCCGGGCTTTTTCACATCGTGGAGGTAGAACCGTGGTCCCGGATTCCCGAGCGACGACACGCGCTGATCAGTTTCGACCCCTCAACCGACCTTGGCCACTGACGGTTCTTCGCCACCGCCACGGTCAGCCACGGGTGCTGGTGGAAGGAGGGCGTCATCGCGTCGTCGCATCGATCCAGGACAGCTGGCGCATCGACGATGAGTGGTGGCGCGTGCCGATCAGCCGCCGCTATTACCGGCTGGTCCTGGACGACGGCAGCCGGCGAACGGTGTATGAGGATCTAATCGCTGGCGACTGGTGGGAACAAAGCTATTAACCCCTCTGGTCGAGGGGCTGAGCGATCATCCCTCATGGGGGACCACCGATGACCCTCCAGGCACCCTATGTCGAGCTCCATCTGCATACCGCGTTCTCGTTTCTCGATGGCGCGTCGCTACCGGAGGAGATCGTCGGTCGCGCCGCCGATCTCGGCTATCCCGCCCTCGCGGTCACCGACCACGATGGGCTCAACGGGGCCATGGAGTTTGCGAAACTGGCGCGGGCAGCCGGTATCGCGCCGATCACCGGCGCCGAGCTGACGCTCACCGACGGCTCGCACCTGACCATGCTCGTCGAAACGCCCGCCGGCTATGCCAATCTCTGCCGCCTCATCACCGCCGCCCACGCGGGACCAACACGGCCCGCGGAAGATCCGGATATCCCCCTGAACGATCGCCCCACGCCGGCCTCCGCGCGTCGCGTCCCCCGCCTTGATCCCCAGTTGCTGGCTCCCCATGCCGATGGTTTGATCCTGTTGACCGGATGTCGCCAGGGGGCAGTCGCGCAACGGATCGACGCCGGCGACCACCGCGGCGCGACCACGCTGCTTGAACGGTATGTCAGCTGGTTTGGCCACGAGAACGTCGCCGTGGAGCTTCAGCAAAACCTGGTCTACGGCGACACTCCCCGGATCGACACACTCGTCGAGCTCGCGGACCGGACAGGGCTTCGCACCGTCGCGACCGGCAATGTCCACTACCATCGTCAGGAGCGGCACCGGCTCCAGGATGTGCTGGTAGCCATCCGCCACCGCACGACGCTCGACGGCTCCCATCAGCAACGCCGCGCCAATGCGGACTCTTTTCTTCGCTCACCCCAAGAGGCGGCCGCTCGCTTTGCTCGGCATCCGGGGGCGGTCCATGCCACGCGCGAGCTCGCCGAGCGTTGTGCGGGGTTCGACCTCACGCGCGATCTCGCCTACGCGTTTCCCCACTACCCCACCGTGTCGGGCGAGACACCAGCCGAGCTGCTGCGCCAGGACTGCCACACGGCCCTCATGCAACGGTATCCCGAGGCGGAACATCCCGCGGCCATCGCACGGTTGGAGGAAGAGCTGCGTCTGATCGAGCACCACAAGCTTGCTGGTTTCTTTCTCCTCTACCGCGATCTGCTCCAGCTCGCACGGGAAGTCGCGGTGGAGGTTCGTGGCCCCGAGGCGGCATCGAGCACGCTGCCACCGGGTCGTGGACGTGGCTCGGCGGTCGGCTCGATCGTCTGTTACCTGATCGGGCTTTCGCACGTCGATCCCCTCGCCCACAACCTGATGCTCGGGCGATTTCTGAACGAGGAACTGAGCTCGGTGCCGGATATCGATCTCGACTTCCCGCGCGAGATCCGGGAACGCTTGATCGAACGGGTCTATGAGGTCTATGGCGCCGACCACGCGGCGCTCGTCTGTGCCTTCCCCACCTACAAGCTGCGCTCAGCGGTCCGCGATGTCGGGAAGGCGCTGGGGCTGCCGCTCGCCGATCTCGATCGCATCGCCAAGCTGAGCGAGCCGCGCTCCGCGACCGCGCTCGGCGAAGAGTTAGCGCGGATGCCCGCCTATGCCGCTCGCCTCGGTGCTCCTCCCTGGTCCCACCTGGTCGAGTTGGCCGATGAGCTGGCTGGCTTTCCCCGTCATGTGTCTCAGCATTCCGGGGGCATGATCATCTCATCGACTCCCCTGAACGAGCTAGTCCCGATTCAGCCAGCCGCCATGCCCGGTCGCTTTCTCTGCCAGTGGGACAAGGACTCCTGTGACGATGCTGGCTTCGTCAAGATCGACTTTCTGGCACTCGGGATGCTCTCGCTGGTCGAGGAGTGCCTCGGTCGGATCGTCACTTCCGGTCATCCCGCGGTCGACCTCAGCCGGATCGACTTCGACGATCATCAGGTCTACGACATGATCTGCGAGGGCGACACCATTGGGACATTCCAGATCGAGAGTCGTGCCCAGATTCAGATGCTGCGCCGCACCCAACCCCGTTGCCTGGAAGATCTCACCGTTCAGGTGGCGATCGTCCGCCCGGGACCGATCATCGGCGGCGCGGTCAACCCCTATGTCAGCAACCGCGAGCGTCAGCGCCGGGGCGAGCCGTTTGACCCGGCCTACGACCACCCCAGCCTGGAACCGGTGCTGCGAGAAACGCTTGGCGTGGTCCTGTACCAGGAACAGGTGCTGGGGGTCGCGATGGCCCTGGCTGGATTCACCGCCGGTCAGGCCGACCAACTCCGCCGGGCCATGAGTCGCAAGCGGTCGCGGGACGCCATGGTGCGGCTCTGGGCTCAGTTCCGCGATGGTGCCCTCCAACGCGGTATCCCGCTGGAGACCGCCCAGACGGTTTTTCGGAAGTTGCTCGGATTTGCCGAGTATGGTTTCCCCAAATGCCACGCAGCGGCGTTTGCGGTGCTCTCCTATCAATCGTCTTGGCTCCGCCGCTACTACCCCGCGGAGTTCACCTGCGCGCTGCTCAACAATCAGCCGATGGGGTTTTACCCCCCGCATGTCCTCACCAACGATGCCAGGCGTCATGGCGTCCGCGTGCTTTCACCCGATATCAACCTGAGTGAGGCCCGCTGCTCGGTGGAGCGGTCGGCGGTCCGGATCGGTCTTGGCTATGTCGCCGGGTTGAGCGAAGAGACCGCCGTGCGGATCGACGAGGAGCGGTCCGCGAACGGGCTCTACCGCTCACTCGCCGATCTCGTGCGGCGCGTCCCCCTTCGACTTGAGGCGGCTGAGAACCTGATTGCGGTCGGCGTCGCCGACAGCTTCGGCCTGGGCCGGCGAGAGGCGCTCTGGCAGCTCGGACTGTTTCTCCCGGCCCATGCCTTTGGCGGTGGTCGAACGAAGAAGACACCCGGAACCCAGCTCCCGCTCGCCTTGCCAGTGGCGCAGGACATGGTCGAGCTGCGACCGATGGGTCCGTGGGAGCAGATGGCGGTCGATTACGACACCATCGGGCTGTCACCACGCTACCATCCGCTTGGTTTGTTGCGGCCCGCGCTACCCTCGTCAATCGCCTCGACCGTGGATCTCACGACGCTGCCAGATGGCTCGATGGTCCGCCTGGCAGGGTTGGTGGTCTGCCGCCAACGGCCGGGAACCGCCAAAGGCATCACCTTTCTGCTGATGGAAGATGAGCACGGGCTCGCCAACGTCATCGTCTATCCCGCGCTCTACGACACGGCCCGTCATGTCGTGCGAGGCGAGCCATTTCTGCTCGTCGAGGGACGGCTGCAGCGGCGCGATGGGACGATCAATCTGCTTGCCCAGACCATCCGGCCCCTTGAAGGGGCTCGCACCGCCGTCTCCCCCCTCCATGACTCCGTCCTCCCCGCTGCCCGCGACATCGATGTCGTCGCGGCCAATCAGGCCCGTGCCGAGACCGAGGCAAAGCGAGACCGGATCGAAGCGTTGCGCCCGATCGCGCCGAGCGCGCACAACTACCGCTAACCTCACCTATCAGTGACGACCGTCCTCACCCCGATCACACCCCGAGCGGCAGATCGAGCGAGCCATCAACCGACCGCAGCACCAGGGCCTTCGAGTCCGGCGCCACGTCGAACACCAGCACGTTTCGATACGAGATTCCCGGCTGCAACGGCCCCACCGCCGGATCGAACCCAAAATCGAGCACATACGCCGCCCCGGACGCATCCGGGTCGATGTCAAAGACCCGTTGCTGATCGTCGACTACCTGAAGACTCCCCACCGGATTGAACGGAGCCGGCGCGTCTTCTCGATTCGTCACCATGACCGGCACCACGACAAACGCGCCCTTTGCCGCCATCGGGGTCAAACCATCGCGGACCCCGACCGCGTCCTGTCGCTTCACCTCCCCCGACAATCGGAGCTGCCACCGCGATGCGAACGGCACCGGCGTCGCGGCCGGCGGAGGGGGGGTCAGCGACAGCGCCTCAATCGTCGGACGCTGCCGGTCCAGTTCGCCCTGAAGATCGACAACTCGCGTCTCGTACGCCTCTATCGTCGATCGAGGAACATCGGGATTACGTCCAATCCCCGACTCACACGCTGTAAGCCCAAGCAGGCCGACCCCGAGCAGCCCCGCCCACCTGCTCCATCGCACCTGCACCTACACCTCCATGACCATCGGCAAGATCATCGGTCGCCGCCGGGTCTCTCGAAACAGGTACGATGCGGTGACCTCGCGCAGCTGCCGGCTCAGGTATCCCGCGTCCTCGACATGATGCCCATTCGTATAGTGGCCCAGCGACTCCCGCACATGCGCTTTTGTTGACGCCAGAAGCGCCGTCGACTCGCTGATCTGCACAAATCCCCGGGTAATGATCTCCGGCCCCGCCACGATCGCCCCGGTCTCCCGGTCGACCGTCACGACGACCATCAGGATGCCATCGCGGGACAGGGCACGCCGGTCCCGCACGACCACATCGCCCACCGCGCCGACCGTCACCCCATCGACATAGACGTAGCCCGCATCGACCCGTCCCGTCACCGTCACCTTTTCCGGTGTCACCTCGATCACATCGCCAATCCCGGCGAACGTGATGCGATCATCCGAGATGCCAACGTCACGGGCCAGATCGGCGTAGAGCGCCATCTGGCGCGCCTCGCCATGGAAGGGGATCACGTCCAGCGGCGCCGTCATCTCCAGCATTCGCCGGAGCTCCCCCCGGCTGGCATGCCCCGACACATGCACCAGTTCCCGCGCGCTGTAGATCACCTCCGCACCCGCTTGAAACAGCTGGTTAATCACCCGGAATACCGCTGTCTCATTGCCCGGGATCGGCGTCGCCGACACGACCACCGTATCACCAGCGCCGATCGACACGTCTCGATGGTCGCCGTTCGCGATCCGGCTCAACGCCGCCATCGGCTCTCCCTGGGCCCCGGTGACGACATAGACGATCTCCTCATCAGGAAGAAAGGAGACTTCCCGCGACTCCATCACCACCCGTTCTGGATCGAATAGGTAGCCGAGCTCCTGAGCGATGCCCATGTTCTTCGTCAGACTCCGCCCCAGCGGCGCGACCTTCCGTCCATGTCGCGCCGCAGTATCGATAACCTGCTGCACCCGCGCGATGAGCGAGGCAAACGTAGCCACGAAGATCCGTCCCTCCGCCCGCGCGAAGATTCGATCGTACGTTTCCCCCACGACGCGCTCCGAGGGCGTCTCACCCGCTGACTCGACATGGACGCAATCGGAGATGAGCAGGCGCACGCCACGCTCACGGAACCTCCTAAGGGTCTCGATATCGGTCAGCCTTCCGTCGATCGGTGACGGGTCGAGCTTGAAATCGGCCGTGTGGACGATCAGCCCGGCGGGCGTCGTGATACCAAAACCTACCGCATCAGGGATGCTATGGCAGACGCGGAACGGCTCGACCTCGAAAACGCCAGCCACAACGACCGGATGAAGGTCCGGATCAATCACCCGGAGGTCAGCCCGCGCCAGGAGCCGCGCCTCTTCCAGCTTGACGGAGATCAGCCCCAGGGTGAGCCTGGTCGCGTAGATCGGGACCGGCAGCAGGTCGGGCAGCAGATACGGAAGCGCCCCGATGTGGTCCTCATGCCCGTGGCTGATAAACAGTCCTCGTAGCCGGTCTTTATGCTCGCGGAGGTAGCTAATATCGGGCAGGACGAGGTCGATACCGAGCTGATCCTCATGAGGAAAGGCGACGCCGCAGTCGATGACGATGATGTCGTCGCCATGCTCCAGCAGGAGCATATTCTTCCCGATCTCAGCCAGTCCACCGAGAAAGATGAGTCGTACCTCGTCCGTGATGACAGTCCTTTCGACGCCTGGGGTGCGGAGAAGCGACGGCCCATTCATCGACCGCAACGCCCGGACGCCACAATGCGCGACCATTGCGGCCCGTTAGGTGAGCGACGCGGGGATAGCGCGCCGATCCCCATTAAAACAGTGACATCTGCGACGATGGTGGGACATCGGGCTCGGCGTTGCTCGCGCGTTCCCGCTCAACCTCCGCCAGGATCTTCGGCAGCTTCGAGAAGTCCTCCTCAATCGCGCCGCGCAGCGCCGACTGATGGAGCGCGGCCGCGGGGTGATACATCGGCACGATGAACCGTGGTCCATCCCGCTTGGCCTGACCATGAATCCGGGAGATGCGTTCCCCCGGGAACCAGCGAGCCATGGAGAAGCGACCCAGCGTCACGATGACGTCCGGATTGATCGTCACGATCTGCCGATCGAGGTACGGCGCACAGGCCGCGATCTCGTCGGGCAGCGGGTCTCGATTACCCGGTGGCCGGCACTTGACGACGTTGGTGATGAAGACGCTCTCCCGGCTCAGCCCGGCAATCGCGAGCAATTCGTTCAAAAATTTGCCGGCGTTTCCAATAAAGGGCCGACCCTCCCGGTCCTCATGCCACCCAGGACCCTCGCCGATGAGCATGACCCTCGCGGCCGGGTCGCCTTCACCGGGAACAGCCTGGGTTCGCGTGCGAGCAAGCTCGCAACGTGGGCAGACGCGAACCTCCGCGGCGATCTCTTCCAGCTCAATCACCACGCGCTCGCTCGCTTCGGCCACCCTGGTCCCCCGCCTTGTCGGCCCCAATCGTCGTTCAGCGGTCGAGTATAGCGGAGCGTTCTCTGGCGGCTCAACGCCCGCCAGCAGTGGAGCCCGTCGCTTCAAGCAACTCAATCCGGTTTCCGAAGGGATCTGCAACGTAACGCCGGTCATAGCCCGCCAGGGGCTCATCGGTCGTGATGGTGATGCCGTCCGTCGCGAAGCGCTCGACCAGTGCCGTCAGGTCGGCAACGAGGAAGGCGGGATGCGCCTTACCCGCCGCCCGAAAATCGCTGTCGACCCCGAGGTGCACCTCAAGGTTTCCCGTGGCGAACCAGACACCGCCGCGAGCTGCCAGGTTGGCCAGCTTGGGAATCTCCATTAAACCCAGGAGCTCGCCATAGAACCATCGCGCTCGCGACTCCTGTCCGGCTGGCATGGCGATCTGGATATGGTGAAGGGATGGCAGATCACTCATGGCGCCGGGACCAGTGCCCGCTGCTCCGACGTCAAGAGGATGTCGGCCGGGGAATCTTCCGATCCTTCAGGGACCTCGATCGTTCGGGTGTCGACAACCAGATCGCTGTCGGTGAGCCGGAACACCTGGTGCCCGAGCGCCTCCCAGTCCGGCGTCAGCGGCGGTGGTTTCAACGGGAGGATTGCCGCGTGGCCAGCATGGTGATGGAGCCACCGATTGAGGATATTGATGGCGTCGACCGTATCGTGCGCCGGCGGGGCGATGCCGCACTCCGTCAGCCTCCCCCATGATCGGTCGAGGCGGGCGGTGAGATCAGGCACTCCCAGGCGCCGGAAGGCCCGCACCTGCGCCCAGAGCCGGCCACGAACGACGAGCAGAACTTCACGCGCCTGTGGATCGGGTGAAGGAAGAACGACGAGCGCGTGGTGCGTCTCAAACGCTTCTCGTAGACCGCGCTGCGCCGCGACCACCACCTCGACACTTTGGAGATCTTTCCGTAGCCGCCCCGCTCGTTCGAAATCGAGCCGCGCCGCCGCATCTTCGAGGCTGGTCCAGAGCCGGCCGCGGAGCGCATCGTCCTGCCCATCAAGGAAGCTCACCACGTCGCGCACCAGCGCCATGTACTCGTCTCGATCGGCTCGGCCGACGCACGGTCCCATACAGCGCCCCAGATCGAGCTCAAGACAGGGCGACCCATACGATCGGGCATCCCTGAAAGACCGCGAGCAGGTACGGAGCGGCGTGGTCCGGTTGATCAAGTCGACCGCCGTTCGCGCTCCGCTCTTGTTGCGAAACGGTCCGAAATAACGGGCGCCGTCATCCTTTCGCCCTTTTGCCAGCGTCAGGCGGGGCCACGGGCCGCTGACATCGACGCGGATGAACGGGTAGTGCTCAAACGCGCGCATGGCGGTGTTGTACCGTGGTTGATATCGCCCGATCAGCTGAGACTCCAGCAGCAGCGCCTCCAGCTCGGACCCGACAACCTCGACATCGATCCGGACCAAGGATTCGAGCAAACCGTCCATCTTACGGGTGTAACCAAGCGGCTGCGAGAAATACGAGCTGACACGATCACGGAGGTTCTTGGCCTTGCCGATGTAGACCACGTGGTCGAAGGCGTCGCGCATAAGATAAACCCCGGGCGCCTTCGGGATATCGTTCAACAGCGATCGATCGAGCGGCGCCCGCCCGCGCGGTCGCCCATCCTTGAGGCGACGTGCCGGCGCCGCGAGTTCCTGCAACTGCCCCAGGCTGACGATCTGCTCCTGTCGCGCTCGCTCGGCCAAACGGAGCGCGACCCCGGCCGTCAGCGCCGCATCGACCATCGCCCGGTGAAGCCGGCGAGACTCCGGCTGAACACCGAGCTTTTCGGCCACGACCTGGAGAGATGGTCGACGGAGACCTGGAACCAGCTTGACGGCCAGGGGCAGCGTGTCGAGCCGGTCATTGATCAGTTCCAGACGTCCAAGTCGTTTCAGCTCGGCGTTGACAAACGCAAGATCAAAGCGAACGTTGTGTCCGATGATGAGCGACGAACCCAGGAAGTCGACGAGGTCATCGGCGATCGCTGGAAAACGGGGCGCCTCGTCGACCATCTCGTTGTCGATGCCGGTCAGGCTCACGATATATTTTGGGATTCGTTTGTCCGGGTTTAGCAGGCTTGTGTAGCGCGCAACCTCCGCGCCATTCTGGTAGCGAATCGCCGCCACCTCAATGATTCGCTGGTGCAGCGGCCGCAGACCGGTGGTCTCCACGTCGAGCGCGACAAACTCACCGAGCGCCGTCTCGGCATCAGGAAGGTCGCTCTCCGCGATCGCCCAGTGCCCGTCCGCGCGAAGCCGGACGACCTCCGTCGCGGCGAGAATCTGCTGGAGGAGCGGGCGCCACAACGCCATGGAGCCGGTCGTCCCAAAGACGTGACCGATCAGGCGTTCCTCAGGCACCGCGCCCCCGGCGCCGCGGATGAACGCCTCCGCTCTCCGCGAAAGGTGGAGATGATAATCGAGCGGCGCGCTAGGCGGCGGCGCTGCCTCCATCGACGGTGTCTCTTGCTCCATTCGCTGCTATCGTCCGCTGCGCTGGCCATGCGATCGAGGAACGATCTTTGGGCGCGCTATGCTAAACTCGCGATGGTGTACGTTCATCCCATTGTCCGCAATGTATAGCATAGCGCGTCCCTGCTGAAAGGTAGCGGAACATCGATGGTTGACGAACCGGCGCCGGTGCAACGGCGCATCGACGAGCTCCGGCACATCATCGAGCGGCTCAACGTCGATTACTACGTCCGCGACCAGCCTTCCGCCACCGACGCGGAGTACGACGCCCTGATGGCTGAGCTCCGCCATCTTGAGGACGCGCATCCTCATCTCGTGACGCCGGAGTCCCCAACCCAGCGCGTCGGTGCCTCGCCGCAGGCCGGGTTCGCCGAGATTCCTCACCCGGTCCCGATGCTCTCGTTGAGTAACGTCTACAACGAGCAGGAGCTCGTTGCCTGGGCGGAGCGGGCCAAACGCGCCTCAGGAAACGCTCCGCTGACCTTTGTCACCGAGCCGAAGATCGACGGCCTGGCTGTCGCGCTGACCTACCGGGACGGTCGGTTGCACCACGGGGCCACCCGCGGCGACGGCACCACCGGGGAGGAGATCACGGCCAATCTTCGGACGATCCGAACCCTCCCGCTCAACCTCCGTCGTGGTCACAATGAGGTCCCTTCCAGCCTCGAAGTGCGTGGCGAGGTCTACATGCGAAAGCGAGACTTCGCCGCCTTCAACGACCGGATCGAGGCAGGGGGCGGCAAGCCCTTTATGAACCCGCGGAATGCCGCGGCTGGGTCGCTTCGGCAGCTCGACCCGCGGCTGACGGCCGAGCGCCCGTTGCGGGTCTTCGCCTACGGGATCGGCTACCTCCAGGGCGGCAACCGTCCGCCGACCCACCTCGTCGACCTGGCGCTTCTTGGAGACCTCGGCTTCGACACCTCACCGGACGCGGCCGAGCAGAAGAGTATTGAGGAGGTGTGGGACCGCTGCCGGTGGTGGCTCGATCGCCGCGACGACCTCGCCTACGAGATCGATGGGGTCGTCATCAAGGTGAATGACCTCCGGCTTCAGGAGGAGATCGGGTTCGTCGCCCGCGAGCCACGGTGGGCAACCGCATTCAAGTTCCCCGCGCGGCAGCAAACAACCCGCGTCCACCAGATCATCATTAACGTCGGGCGCACCGGCACCTTGAACCCGCTGGCGCTGCTTGAACCGGTCAATATCGGTGGGGTCCTGGTAAGCCGTGCCACGCTCCACAATGAGGATGAGATCGCCCGAAAAGACATTCGCGAGGGCGATACGGTCGTCGTTCAACGGGCGGGGGACGTCATCCCGCAGGTCGTCAGCGTCATTCCCGAGCGGCGACCCTCGCACTCTCGCCCCTTCGCGATGCCGTCGGCCTGTCCTTCGTGCGGCACGCCGACGCACCGGGAACCGGGTATCGCGATGCGTTATTGCAGTAACGCCGCCTGCCCGGCCCAACTGAAGCAACGCGTTCACCACTTCGTTTCTCGCGGAGCCATGGACATTGTCGGATTCGGCGAGAAGCTGGCTGACCGGTTCGTCGATCTGGGCTGGATCGGTGATGTGGCGGATGTCTACTGCTTGCCATGGCCTCAGGTGACCCAACTGGAAGGACTTGGCGAAAAGAGCACGACCAATCTCCAGCGATCGCTTGAGCTGAGCAAAGGTCGGCCCCTCGCCCGGCTCGTCGTGGCACTCGGCATCCGCCACATCGGTGAGCGTTCGGCGCGCCTGTTGGCGGAGAGATATGGCTCGCTCGACCGCCTGGCTCGGGCGAGCATGGTCGAGGTCAATGCGATCGGCGGCATCGGCGAGATTCTCGCCGCGAGTGTCGCCGATTTCTTCAGTGAGTCGCGCAATCTGGCGGTCATCGAGAAGCTCAAGCGTGCGGGAGTCAACACCGTCGACTCGGACGACTCATCTGGGGAGGCGCCCCGACCGCTCCTTGGCAAGACCGTCGTCATCACCGGGCGGCTGGACTCCATGAGCCGGACGGAGGCCGAAGAACGGCTTCGTCGGGCGGGAGCGACCGTCAGCGGCGCCATCTCGAAGAAAACCGCGTATCTTGTCTCCGGAGCCGACCCCGGGAGCAAAGCGGACCGGGCCCGTGAGCTTGGCGTTATGCTCGTCGATGAGACCGGCATGCTCCGGTTGCTTGCCGGCGATGCAGAACCCACCGCCATCGGCGACAATGGACAATCAACGATCGGCGGTCGGGGCGACGAGGCGGGCGACGGTTCAAGGGTCCGGGAACTGAGCGGGAAAGGCTGATATGAGCGGGTACACGATCGCGTCCCGAGAAAGTGACCCGGTTCATACGGTGCGGACCATCGCCCGCATCGCGCAGATGCTGATCGAGTTGCGTGACGAGTATGTCGAGCGCCCGCGGCCCGAGATTATCCGCCAGATCGAGCAGCGTCTCGATGATCTCATCGTTCAGCGCGAGGAGTTGCGCGTTCGCGTCGAGAACGCCCGTCCTCCCGAGTGATCCGGCCCTTCACACGTCTTCGCTGGCGTGAAGCGAGACGACGGCAGTGCCCGGTTTGACGAGGGGCAAGCCATCGCGGCAAAGGGGGCAGTCGGCTGCCGTCCACGTCTCAATCTCTAGCGATGCCACCGCGATGAGCGGAATGTTGAAATCCACGTGTCCGCCGCTCCGGTCCACGAGCACCGCTACCCCGGCGACATCCACCGGAACAAGGCTGAGCGCCTGAAGCGTCTCCCGGACCGATCCACCGGTGGTAAGGATGTCGTCGACCACCAGGACGCGGGAGCCGGCCCGAAAGGTCGTATTGCGGCGGAACTCCCGGCCATCAGCGCCGTCATCGCGGCGCTCCGCGTAGGCGGCGGCAACGCCAAGCTGACGCGCGACCTCGAAGGCAAGAATGATTCCCCCGGTGGTCGGACCGACAACGACGTCGACTGACCAATCTTGGACCTTTGCGACGATCTCCGAGCAAACGGCCGAGGTCGCCGCTGGCTGCCGCAGCAGGTCAAACTTCTCGATATAGCGGTCGCCGTGACGACCCGACGAGAGAAGGAAGTGCCCGTCCTTGAGGGCACCGACTTGACGCAGCTGATCGAGAAGCGGCGCGCTCACCATCGTCCCCCCACGTTGCTCTGCACCATCGCGCCCCGCCCCTCGCCAGTTGACGCCCGCTCACGGCCGTGACGAGCCTTACGGCACGAAAAAGAATGCGATACCCAGCATCGTATACAGGGCGATGAGCTCGACGCCTTCAAGCCAGTTGGATTCACCATCGACGGAAATCAGCACAGCGATGAGTGCCGCTCCGACGAGCCCGGCCAGCTCGTAGCTGTTGAAGACGAGACTGATCTGGTCGCCGACGATGACGCTAACCAGTACCAGGATCGGCGTCACAAAAAGGGCGATCTGAAGTCCCGAACCAACCGCGATCCCCAGGCTCAAATCCATCTTGTTCGCATGCGCCACCTGCACGGCCACGATGCTCTCGGCGATATTGCCGACGACCGGCAGGAGCATCACCCCGACAAACAGCTCCGAGAGTCCCCACGCCTCGGCGGTCGGTTCGAGGGCGCCAACCAGCACCTCGCTCATCACGACGATGGTTAGTGTCGCCGCGATCAGGACCCCGATCGCGGCCGGTAGCTTCATCGACGGAGGGCCCTCGTCCTCTGCGTGGTGCCCCGCTGGCGCCTCCTGCCGCAGGGAGAAGAAGAGGTAGAGAACGTAGACGATCACCAGCACAATCGCCAGGCCGTCACTGAGTCGATCGATATCGCGGTCGCTCGGTCGCAGTTCCCCCCCGAGCGCGAAGATCGCCGGGATGACCAGCGCCACGACCGCGAGCGCCATCATCGTCGCATTGGTGCCGGCTGCTTTTGCGTCGAAGAACTGCGTGCCATTCTTCAGACCGCCGACGAGCAGCGACAACCCGAGTACCACCAGGATATTCCCAATAATGGCGCCGGCGATACTCGCCTTGACGACCTCGACGAGCCCCTGCCGCAGCGCTACGATCAGGATGATCAGCTCGGCGGCATTCCCAAGCGTCGCATTGAGAAGCGCGCCGATCCGCGGGCCCGTGTAAACCGCGACGACCTCGGTCGCGCGACCGAGCAGCGCGGCCAGCGGGATCAACGACAGCACCGACATCACGAAGATCAGACTGTGACCACCAATGTCGGCGATATCGAGCAGGAGGGTGATCGGAACCAGCGCCAGGAGGGCGAGGATGTACTTCATCCGGCGGCCGTGGCAGTGAGGACCGGGTCGGCTCGACGCGAGGCGAGGGGACGGGGCTGAGCGGCGCCGACAATATCACTGACGCTCGTCACCCCTTCGCGATCCATCCATGCCGCCAGTCCGTCGATGATCCGGACCATCCGGCCCGGCTCGGCAAAAATCCCGGTTCCGATCTGCACAGCCGTCGCGCCCGCAAAGATAAACTCAAGGACATCATCGACCGACATGATGCCACCCAGCCCGATCACCGGCACCTCGACCACGGCCGCAACCTGATACACCATCCGGACCGCGATCGGCTTGATCGCCGGCCCCGAAAGCCCTCCGGTCTCATTCGCGAGGACCGGGCGTCGCGTTCGCACGTCGATCGCCATCCCGACCAGCGTATTGATCAACGACACTGCATCCGCTCCGGCGTCCTCGACGGCCAGCGCGACAGCGCTGATGTCGACCGCACCGGGGCTGAGCTTGACGATCACCGGCAGGGTCGTCACGGCGCGCACCGCCCGCGTCACCTCCGCCGACATCGCGGGATCCCACCCAAAGCAATAACCACCCCGTGCGATGTTGGGACAGGAAACATTGACCTCGATCCCCGCGATCCCGGGTTGCTCGTCAAGCATCGCCGCCATCATGGCGTAATCGTCGATCGACTCGGCCGAGATATTGACGATGGCCGGAATCCGCCACGTTTCCCAGGTCCGCGGGTATTTCTTGATGAAGCCCCGGATACCGGGGTTTTGCAAGCCGATGGCGTTGAGCATCCCGCTCGCCGTCTCGACGATTCTTGGCATCGGGTTGCCGCTCCGGGGCTCCGGCGTGATGCCTTTGCTGATAAACGCGCCCAGACGCTCGATGTCGATGATCCGAGCATACTCGGCGCCGTAGCCGAAGCAGCCGGATGCCGCGATGATGGGGTTCGCCAGGCGCAACTCGCGGGGGTTCAGAGGAGCGAGATCGACCGACAGGTCGGCCGTCGGAGATGGCGCTACCATCGGGTCACGCCGCGCGAAGGACGATGCCGCCAGACGACCGGTACCCATGCCACCCGTCCTGAAGCGGAGCGTCGCGATCGACCCGGTCGAGATCCGGCAACCCGAGGATGGAGACCAGTCACCAGACGATCTCGTCCATGTCGAACACCGGACCTTCAACGCAGGATGTCTGCATCCCATGCCGGGTCTCGACGACACAGCCCAGGCAAGCGCCCACACCACAGGCCATCGTCCGCTCCATCGACACCTGGACGGTCGGGGTCTTGCCGATCCGGTGAGGCAAAACCGCCGCCCGCAGCGAACGATACATTGGCTCAGGTCCACAGGAGAACAACTGGTCGGCCCAATGGCTATCCACGTACCCCGGGACGAGGTCGGTCACGAAGCCCCGGTGTCCTTTGCTGCCATCGTTGGTCGCGACGACGTATTCGACAGCGCTCGGAAGGAGCGATGGCGACAGGAGCCCCGATTCATTCAGCGACCCCATCAGATAGGTGACATCCAGACCCCGCCGAATCGCCTCGTCGGTCAGCATCACCAGGGGAGCGACACCCACGCCGCCTGCCACCATCAGCAGGTGCCGGCTCCGGGGCAGAATCGTGTAGGAGTTGCCGAGGGGACCGAGCAGATTAAGGGTGTCGTCGGCTCGACGCTCGGTCAGCCACGCGCTTCCCCGTCCAAACGAGCGCACCAGAAACGTCATCGTGCCGGCGGCAGCATCAACGCGAAAGACTGAATAGGGTCGGCGCAGCAGCGGGTCTGACGACCCGTCGATGCGACAGAGGATATCGAAGAAGTGTCCGGCCCGAAGGCGCTCCGCCAACTCGCGGGAGACGGCGACGGTGATCAGGACGCTGTCGCCCATGACCGGCTCAACCGTCAGGATTCGGCTTTCAAACTCGTAGACGCCTGCCACGTTGCTCCCAGTCTCAAGAAGGCCTGCAGCCGCGTCCAGCGCCAGATCGATCATGAAACGCTTGTCCTCGATGAACGCCGGCGGTCAAACCATGGTCTCGGTCAGTAACCGAAACCGCGCCGCCGGTACGCCGGCAATGGTTGGACAGTATAAACCGCACTCGCCCGGGCCATGGCGCCGACAACGGTCCGTGCCGTATCGATCGAGGTAATGCACGGGATTCCCCGTTCAACCGCCGCCCGGCGTATCTCGAGACCGTCGAGGATCTCCTTATCGGCCGGTCCCGGCGTATTGATCACGCCGTCGACGGTGCCGTCGAGGATCACGTCGAGCATGTCAGGCGAGCCCCGGCCGATCCGCTTGGTCACCATCTGGACTGGCATATTATTTCGGGCAATCAGCGCCGCGGTCCCTTCGGTCGCATAGATCTTGTAGCCAAGGGTGATCAACTGGCGAATCATCTCCAGCGCATCGGCCTTATCTTCATCAGCGAGCGTCAGCAGAATCGAGCCAAGCGGCGGTAGCGACAGGCCGGCCGCGATCAGAGCTTTGAAGAACGCGGGTTCAAACGTTCGATCAATCCCCATAACCTCACCGGTCGATTTCATCTCCGGGCCAAGATGCACCTCGACGCCGCGGAGCTTCGCCATCGAGAAGACCGGCGCTTTGACCGCGACCAGCGGCTGCCGCGGTGAGAGCCCGCCCTCAAACCCCTGGTCCGCAAGCGACCGGCCCAGCATGATGCCGGTCGCCAGCTTAACCATCGGGATCCCGGTGGCCTTGGTCAGAAATGGAACCGTCCGGGATGCCCGGGGGTTGACCTCAAGGACATAGAGCCGGCCTGAGTGAATCACATACTGAATGTTGATCAATCCGCGCGCACCGAGTGCGATCGCGATCTTTGTCGTGTAGTCAACGATGGTATCGACCTCGGCGGGAAAGAGGTTGATCCCGGGATAGACGGCAAAGGAATCGCCAGAGTGGACCCCGGCGCGTTCAATGTGCTCCATGATTCCCGGAATAAGGACCGACTCGCCGTCGCAGATCGCGTCGACCTCGACCTCCTTGCCGAGGAGATACTTGTCGATCAGCACCGGGTGCTCAGGATTCAAGCTGGCCGCGTTGCGGATGTAGCGTGCCAGGTGATCCGCCCCATAGACTACTTCCATCGCTCGCCCACCAAGGACGTACGAGGGACGGACCAGCACGGGGTAACCAATGCGGTCGGCCACGGCTTCAGCCTGGTCCAGCGAGGTGACCGCGGCGCCCGGCGGTTGAGGAATACCAAGCCGGCGCAGGAACGCTTCGAAGCGCTCCCGATCTTCCGCCAGATCGATCGTATCGAGCGAGCTTCCCCAGATCGTCACCCCACGCTCGCTCAGCGGCGCGGCCAGATTGATCGCCGTTTGCCCGCCGAACTGCACGATCACCGGAGGAGCGCCGTGTCCACCGTCCCCGCCCGTCTCGTGACGAAGAATCTCGCTCACGCTTTCGGCGTCGAGGGGCTCGAAATAGAGCCGGTCCGAGGCGTCGAAATCGGTCGAGACGGTCTCCGGATTCGAGTTGACCATGATCGACGCTACCCCAGCGTCGTGAAGGGCCCCGGCCGCCTGCACCGCCGAGTAGTCGAACTCGATCCCCTGGCCAATGCGAATCGGTCCCGATCCCACGACCAGTGCCCGTTCGCCCGTGAGCGGCGGCGCTTCGTCCTCCTCTTCATAGGTGGAATAGAAGTACGGCGTCGATGCCGCGAACTCGCCCGCGCAGGTGTCGACCATCTTGTAAACGGGTGTCATGCCAAGACGCTCGCGGAGGGACCGGACGTCGAGTTCCGTTCTCCTCGCCAGCCGCGCGATGCGCGCGTCGGTAAACCCGGCGCGCTTTGCGGTCCACAGCAGGTCGCCCGAAAGTTGTTCCTGGCCGAGCCGTTGCTCCAGGTCAATGAGGTTCTGCATCCGGGTCAAAAACCACCGGTCGATCGAGCTGAGCGCGTGAACTCGCTCGACATCGACGCCCCTGCGGAGAGCGGCCATCACTGCCCAAAGCCGGAGATCATTGGGTCGAGCGACGAGTTCCTCGATCGTCGGGATATCCCACTGTGGGTCTTCCCAACCGAGATCTTTGGCCGCGGTCTCCAGCGATCGAGCACACTTCTGCAACGCGCCCTCGAATGACCGGTCGATGCCCATTGCCTCGCCGGTCGCCTTCATTTGGGTTCCGATCGTTCGCTCGGCCCGCGAGAACTTGTCGAACGGCCAGCGGGCCGCCTTCACGACAACGTAATCGAGGGCGGGCTCAAAAGCGGCCTTAGTTTGGCGCGTCACCGGGTTTGGCAGCTCGTCCAGCCGGCGACCGATCGCGATCTTTGCCGCCAGGCGTGCGATGGGATACCCGGTTGCCTTCGACGCCAGCGCCGATGAGCGACTCACCCGTGGATTGACTTCAATCACGGAATAGGAGGCCGAGTCTGGATCGAGCGCGTACTGCACGTTACAGCCGCCCTCGATACCAAGTGCATCGATGATCTTGAGCGCCGAGGAGCGGAGCATCTGATATTCGCGATCCGATAGCGTCTGCGACGGCGCCACCACCATGCTGTCCCCGGTGTGCACGCCCATCGGGTCGATATTCTCCATGTTGCAAATGGTGATGCAGGTCCCGGCGCCGTCCCGCATCACCTCGTATTCGATCTCTTTCCAGCCGGCAAGGGAGCGCTCAAGCAGGACCTGGTTGATCGGACTGGCCGTAAGTCCGCTGGAGACGATCCGGTCGAGTTCCTCAGCGGTCGTGGCGATGCCGCCGCCCGTGCCGCCAAGCGTGTAGGCCGGTCGGATCACGAGCGGTAGGGGAACGTCCCGCGCGAACTGCCGCGCCTCCGCCAGCGTCGTCACGATCGTGCTGTCGACGACCGGCTCGCCGAGACGCTCCAGAAGCGCCTTGAACAGGGCTCGATCCTCAGCCTGACGAATCGCGTGGAGCGGGGTCCCGAGCACTCGCACATCGTAGCGGTCGAGAATACCCAGGTCGGCGACCTGTACTGCCAGGTTGAGACCGGTCTGTCCACCCAGGGTTGGTAACAGGCCGTCGGGCCGCTCTCGCTGAATGACCCGCCGTACCACCTCCGGGATGAGCGGCTCGATGTAGACCGCGTCGGCGACATCTTCGTCAGTCATGATCGTCGCCGGATTCGAGTTGATCAGGATCGTTCGAATCCCTTCTTCTCGAAGAGCGCGGCATGCCTGGGTGCCAGCGTAATCGAATTCCGCCGCCTGCCCGATGACAATCGGCCCCGAGCCCAGGACGAGCACGCTCTCAACCGTCACCCGGGTTCGCCCTGTCTCGCGCCGCTCGCCACCAGTCGCGTCTCCCCGATCATCTGAATGAACTGATCGAACAGAGCGCGATTGTCGAGCGGTCCGGGCGATGCCTCCGGATGAAACTGGACCGACATCACTGGCAAATCGCGATGCGACAGTCCCTCGACCGTGCCGTCATTGAGATTGACCAGCGACACCTCCCAGCCGTCCTGTCGCGGGACGGTGCCCCCGTCCACCTCAAAGCCATGATTCTGCGCCGTGATCGTCACCTTTCCCGTCCGCTCGTCGCGAATCGGATGGTTTCCTCCCCGGTGCCCAAACTTGAGCTTGGTCGTCCTGGCTCCAATGGCCCGGGCAAGAAGTTGATGCCCCAGGCAGATGCCGAAGTACGGCGTGCGCTGGGCAAGCAGCGACCGGACCACGTCCAGTCCGTCATCCAAGTTCGCTGGATCCCCTGGGCCAGGTGAGATGATGACGCCGTCCGGTTGCATCGCGGCAATCCGCTCGTACGGCGTGCCATACGGCACTAACGTCACCCGGACACCGCGATCGACCAGTGAGCGGATGATGTTGCGTTTGACACCGCAATCGACAACGACGACGTGGAGTCCGTCCCCGTCGCCGAACCACTCGATCTCGGACTCGGCGACATCCCCAACAACATCACGTTCCCCCGGCAACGGCGCCAGGCGGGCCCGCGTGATCAACTGTTGATCATCCAGACCGGCAGCGTCCGGGACCAGGCTGGCGCGCGTATCACCAACAGCCCGGATGTGCCGGGTTAATGCCCGGGTATCGACTCCCTGCAGCGCCGGAATGCCGTGGCGCCGGAGGTAGGCATCGAGGGTGCCGACGGAGCGGTAATTACTTGGATCGTCGCAATGTTCTCGTACGACGAGACCGGCGATCCACGGCTGCCGCGACTCATCGTCTTCATCATTCACGCCATAGTTGCCAATCAGCGGAAAGGTCATACAGACGATCTGACCCCGGAACGATGGGTCGGTGCACACTTCCTGATAGCCAGTCATTGTCGTGGTGAAGACCACCTCGCCGTCCACCGCCACCGGCGCTCCGAAGGCGTTGCCACGAAAGACGCGACCATCCGCCAGGGCCAGCGCGGCGTTGGAGCGAGGCCGAAATGACGACGCCACCGGTAGCAGGGGTCGATCAGGCATGGTAACGCTCCTCCCCGTCCACGAGTGTCAGTACCACCCGGCCCCGGAGGGTCATCCCTAGAAGCGGCGTGTTCGCACTCTTGGTGGCGAGCGCGTCGCGACGGACCACCCACGGTTCATCCGGATTGAACACGACAACGTCAGCGACGGCCCCAGGAGTTAGCGTGCCGAGCGGCATGCGGAGGATGCGCGCCGGTTCGATGGTCATTCTCCTGACAAGCTCTATCATCGACAACCGCTCAGCGCGAACGAGCGCCAGCAGCAGCGGCAAGGCAAACTCCGAGCCGCTCATACCGAACGCGGCCTGCTCAAAGGAACTTCCTTCTTTCTCGGACGCGGCGTGCGGCGCGTGGTCGGTCGCGACCACGTCGAACGTCCCTTGTTGGAGGGCGGCGAGGAGTCCCTCGGTATCGGCGAGCGTCCGCAATGGCGGATTGACTTTTGTGTGCGGGTCGCCAGGTGCCCCTGGCTGACCAGAAGGCTCGCCGACGTGTCGCAGCTGACGGTCGCCCGCCACCCATTTCTCATCCATCAACAGGTGGTGCGGCATCACCTCCGCCGTGACATTCACCCCCTCACGTTTCGCCTGAAGGATCATGGTCGCGCCCCGTGCCGTGCTGACATGACAGACGTGCAGCTGGCCACCGGTGAGCCGTGTCAGCAGCAGATCCCGGGCGATGATGATCTCCTCGGCCTCGGCGGGAAGTCCGCTGATTCCGAGCTGCCGAGACACCTCTCCCTCATGCATCGCCCCGCTCGCGAGCGGTTTGTCCTCACAATGGACCATCACCGGCCGCTCCAGCGTGCGACTGGCCTCAAGCGCAAGGCGCATGATGGCGCTATCACGAGTGGTATCGCCATCATCGGAGAAGCCGATGGCTCCGGCCGCCGCCAGACCGGCGAAGTCGACCGGCGTGGCACCCGCTCGGCCAACGGTGATGGCAGCGATCGGAAAGAGTTTCACTCGCGCATCGCGCGCTGTTCGCTCGGCCAGATCACGAAGCATCTCAACCGAATCGAGCGGCGGCGTCGTGTTCGGCATGCAGCAGACGGCGGTGAATCCACCAGCGGCAGCGGCCGACGTTCCAGTAGCAATGGTCTCCTTCGCTTCTCCGCCCGGTTCACGCAAGTGAACGTGGAGATCGATCAGGCCAGGCGCAACGATGCAGCCCCGCGCATCGACGATCCGGGCATTTGCCCGCGAGAGATCCGCGCCCACCGCCTGGACGACACCATTGCCAATCAGGATGTCTGCCATCGTATCGAGGTGCGACGCCGGGTCAACGATGCGACCTCCATGGATGAGCCATCGCTCGCCCGTCATCGTGGGCCACCCTGCCAGCGGCATACCGCACAAAAAAAGAGCCCCAAGACCCGTATCGGGCCTGGAGGCGTTCGAGCCGACCAGCGTTGTTGGTTGGGACCATCGAACCCGTGCACCTGTAACCTCAGCTTGTACGTACGACGCCAGGAGTATACGAAACATGATCTGAGCGGTCAACCGGCCGATTCCCACTCATGTCGCGGTCTTGTGAGCCAGTCACGGGGCAGCCTATGCTTCGTTGATGATCGACCTGCCATCGCTGGTGGACCCTGACGCTAAGTTCCTGGCCGTCGAGGCGCGGCTCCGTGAGCGGTACGGGGATCGCCAGTGGCGAACCCATGGACCACCGCTCGATGTCCTGGTCGGTACTGTCCTGAGCCAGCACACCTCTGACGTGAACACCGATCGCGCATTCGACTCGCTTCGTCGCCGGTTCCCGATCTGGCCGGAGGTCGCCGCCGCGCCGACGAGCGAGGTCGTCGCGGCCATACACCGTGGCGGTCTGGCGAACATCAAAGCTTCACGGATCCAGATGATCCTGCAAGAAATCGCAGATGAGGGCGGCACGATGACTCTCGCCCACCTCGGCCAGATGGCACTTGACGACGCGCGCCGATGGCTCCTGGCTCTCCACGGGGTCGGGCCCAAGACCGCGGCCTGCGTCTTGCTTTTTAGTCTCGGCAAACCTGCGCTGCCAGTCGACACCCATGTGCACCGGGTATCAAAGCGCCTGGGTCTGATCGGTCCAGGAGTCGGCGCGGAAGTGGCGCACGGGCTGCTTGAGGCTCGCCTTGGCGAAAGTCGCGATCGCGTATACGCTTTTCACTTAAATATGATCGCCCACGGGCGCCTGGTTTGCACCGCGATGCGACCTTTCTGTGAACGCTGTCCTATCACGGAGCATTGTGATTTCTTCTTCTCCGCCAAACGCGAGCGCGCCTGAGAAGCGGCATGCCCTTCGGCACCCGACAGCGGGCGAGACGACGCTGTATCTGGTGAGACATGGTCGCACCGAAAGCAACCAGCGCAATGTCATGGTCGGCATCACAGATGTCCCGCTCGATGCCGTGGGCGTCGGACAGGCCAGAGCGATCGCGGAACGGCTGGCCTCCGAGGTCGACGCGGACGTGCTTCTCGCCAGTCCCCTATCGAGAGCGTTTGAGACCGCGCGCATCATCGGTGCCCGCATCGGTTTGACACCGGTCGCGAGACCGGACGTGGTCGAGATCGACTTTGGCGATTTGGAGGGGGTCTCGATCGACCGGTTCCTGGAAGATCACTCCAGTCTCTGGCTACGCATGCTTGATGACGCCGATCAGGAGGTCGGGTGGCCGGATGGCGAGTCGAGGCACGGGTTTCAGCAGCGAGTCCGTGCGGCATTCCAGTCGATCCTTGAGGAATACGCTCACCATCGGGTCATCGTCGTCACCCATGGCGGGGTTATCGGCGCATTTCTCGCGTCCGTTCTAGGTCTTTCTCCGAACGCGCCCGAGGCCTGGGATATCGCGAACTGCAGCCTCTCCCACCTTGATGTCGATGCGAGCGGCACCTGGGTCCGAGCACACAACGATACGGTCCACCTTGAGGTGCTCGCCGAACCGGACGACGATGTCGCGGTGATCGCGTGAGAGTGACCGTGCTCGGCGGCTCAGCCGCTGGCGCCAACAGCGGCCAGGGCTGTTCCGGCTACCTGGTGGAGAGCGGT
>JAABUS010003448.1_pt1 | contig 25694 bp, 25 predicted proteins | sample 5560161 | NCBI WGS metagenome assembly JAABUS01 (sample SAMN10711885, study PRJNA513376) | rock metagenome | isolation source: Antarctica rocks | place: Antarctica: Victoria Land, Trio Nunatak nord | collected 2016-01-04
TGATAAAACTTTAGAATTTTGTCATTCTGATACTTTAAGGAAGGCCCTATTTTAATGGAAGCATTTAAAAAAGACTTTTTGTTACCAAACGTATAATTTATATCTGGCGTTAAAAACACGGCATGATAATACCTGTCTTGCCCAACTAAACCTGTCGGCCTATCCTTATAAACATTATAAAGAGCGGTAGTAAACAGGATAAGGCCACCTTCTAAAAACAGATGCTTGTTTATAGGTTTTGACAGAGTTGCACCGCCAAAAAAAGCCGTGTTGCCCCAGTTATTTTCTGTACCGTAACCAATAAAAGTGTTGAGGTATAAGTCAGATTTCTTTTTATCAGTTAGCTGAGCACATGCTAAACTATAGGTAAAAAAAAATATTACTGGTAACAAAAGCTTTGTAATGTTTATTTTCATATAAGAGCCAGTTTAAATTTTGTTCAAGATTTTTCTATACTTCTTTTACCACCTAAAATCTGAAATTTTAAGTACTCTTTTCTACAAGCATTTATTATAAAAACAAAATTTATAGGCATAAAAGAAGCACTGTAAATTTTTCTGATAGAAATTTAAACAGGCTCAAGTAAAAGCATTAAGTTTTATTTGCAATAGCTGGCGAGGAATAAACATGTAAAAGGAACCATCTCTGTACTTTTTACACAGAGACAGTTCCTTATTTAAAAATTATTATTTCTTGTTTCTACCAAAATCTATCCCGACTCCTAAATAGGTAAAATTGAAAGCTTTATCTTGACCACCTGGGAAGTTGTTAGAAGTATTTGCTGTTATTCCAAATTTTGGTGAAATAATTAAATTTTTATTGAGATGGATCTTTACAATATTAAATTCGAATTTTATGACAAATACTTTTCCTATATTACCATATTGACTATTGTTTAAATTAGTTTCAAATTCTTCCTCAAAATAAAAACCGTCTTTTTTTGCTTCTTTTTCATCATACTTTATACCTAAAATTAGCGGATCAATAATGGACATAGGATAAAATGTTATGCCACCACCCAAACAAACTAAATTTAGATTAGCATAAGAATTTTTACCCGGCATCGTATTATAGTCAGTAATTGCATTTAAGGAAATTACTTTACCTAAAGAAAACTCTCTTCGTGCGCCGATAGAATAATAACTTTTAAATTCACCCTTAGTAGGGCTACCGCCCGGTAATCCTAATCTATTGACTACACTAAATGTTGACCTTTCTATTTTATAACTGTTTTGTGCTTTACTTTCTAAGCAGTATAAAATCAATACTAAGCAGATAAAGTATTTGTACATAATTTTTTTACTATAAATAATAAACTTAATCATCTAAGTGCCCATTTCCATAAATTAGTATGATAAATCATTCGATCCAATCCATATGCTGCACCACCTATTGCACTAAAAATGGCGACGTATTCCCCTCTAGCTGTTCCCCTAGGATCAATTTCTGCAAACCCATAGCCTAAAACTGCGCCTACTGCCGCCGATGCAATCACTACAACTGCTGTTACTACAGTTGCAGCAATAACTTTTGCGACTTTAGCCACAACATTAAATATACTACTAAAAAATCCATTAACCTTTACATTGCTTAAATTGTTAATTGATTGTACCGATAAATTACTAGTTCCTTGATCCGTTAAAAAAGCTCTGAAGTCTATAACTAACATAAGTGTTGAGGTATAAATTGTTGTTCTTTTTGTTTGTTAGCCGGGCATATACTAAACTACAGGTAAAAAAAATATTACTGGTAACAAAAGCTTGGTAATGTTTATTTTCATAATTGTAACTGGTTTTTAATATAGGGGTTTTTGCTTAAGTTTATTTATCAAACTAAGTTTAAATATCATTAGCGTTAAAATCCAATTTAAAAGTTTGTGTTGTTTAAAAATTTTAAGCTTAGAAGTAACTTATGCACATGTGTCAAAACTTGTATCCAATTTCAACCCCTAATGCATATACATAGGGGTTCACGTTCCCTAAGTATTTTTGATGATTAACATAAGTAATTAAATTAAATTTCTTGCTTAAATCAATACCATAGCCAACTACAAAGTTTATCCCGTAATCATAGCGTTTGCTAAAGTTTGAATAGTTGGTGTATTCGTACACATAAGAACCATCGGGCCTGATTCCAATGTCTGAATAACCACTATAATCCCTTGCTTCAATTAAATAGGACACGGTTGGCCCAACTTTAACAACAAAATTTCCCCTTTTAAATGGGTAAATATTATACACATAGTTTACATTAAACATAAACAGAGAAGATTGATTGTTACTTTGGTTAAAACCTTTAATATCTTTTTCTGGCAGGTGAAAAGAAGGAAAAAACTTAGTATTTGAATATTTAGTATATGCAGCCAAGCCAAAACTTGTTGAAAAAGCAGAATGCTTAGATATATCCTTTTGATATTCTATTTTAAGGTAATCTAAAGCGAACTTATCATCTTCCAAATTCATCAGGTGGAAACCTATTTGCAAATTGTTAAAAGTTTTGGATAATGTAGAATTGGGTTCTGTTTTCTGTGCCAAAGTTGTTTTGTTAATGACAACCAGGCATAACAGCATTAAAAATATAGTTTTCATGGATCGTTAAAATTTTATGCCGGTAAATACGCCGGATGACAAAAAACTATTTTTGGCAAACAATTGATAGCTACCGTCAACCCCGATAAACAATCTTTTAAAGTTTAGTCTTGCTTTAAGTACTGTCGTATTTCCTAACTGCCATTTAGAATTGTAGTTGGTTTCACTAACCAGTATAGGTGATTTGTCTAAAGGGAATTGTTTGTAAAATACAGAAGCAAAAGCTTCATTCCGCTTTCTTAAAGCAAGTGATGTGCTTATGGCAAAGCCTAAATTTCCTACTTCAAAAATGATTCTTTCTACTCCTGCATCTATGCGTACATAAGATAAGTTTTTGTTTGGATTGTAAACCCTGAAGACCACATCATCCGGTTTTATAGACGATGCAAATAAATACTCCACATTTACAATTCCGTTTATTTTAGGCGTAACCTGAAGATTGATACCGGTATTAAAACCAACCCCCGTTTTCAGTTGCGGCTCGTTGATAAAAGAAAGGCCTGTGCCAAAGTGCCAGGAATCAAGCTTTATTGGCGTTTGAGAAAAAGCAGGATAACTACAAGTAAAAAAAAATATGATCAAATAGAAATTCCTCATTAAAAAAAGTATAATGCTTTAAAAGTTAAATTGGTTTTGTTTAGTATTTATGTTATGCCAATTTTACTATGGTAAAAGAAGTATTACGGATTTCCAAACTTTTGCCAAGCTTAATGCAAGTAATAAGACAGCGTAATCAGCGCATATTCATAATGATGGTCGTTCTTGTATTCCAACTGCGCCTCCAAAAATTGATAACGGTAGCCGGTGCCAAAACTAAAACCGGTCAGGTTTACTTCGCGGTCGTTAGCGCGGTACAGGCGTTGCTCATAAGGTTTTAAACCAGGGGTTGCCGGGTTTGGAAAAACCGTTTTACCACTTAAAATAAAACTTTGGTACAAACCTGCCGAAGAGAACAAGCTATTTTCGGGCTTGTTAAAAAACAGTAACGCACAGAAAGCGGGATATCTAAGTAATCTTTTCTAAATGTTCCCTTGTAAACTATCGGCTGGGAAACCAATTGAGAACTTTTTTCTTTGTACCCTTTTTTGTTATACAGCAAGCTTAGCGTCAGCTTTAATTTGTTGGTAAAAACAGCCTGTTGCACAAAGGCACCAGCAGCAATGTTGCTTGTTTGCAAGGTTTCTCCAAACATTTCCCCGCCCGGCCCTTTAATGCGGTTGTAAGGATAAGGGTCAAACAAATCATAATATTTCGGGTCGGAGATTTGAAGGCCGGTGGTGATGCCGTAACTAAACTTTTTAGATACTTGTGCTTTGGATATTTGGCAAAAGAAAAAAAAAATTGCAAAAAGTAAAAGTTTTATTTTCATACAAAGAAGTTATGTGTTGGCTAAATTTTTATAACTTAAAAATAGCATTGATGCCCGGCATAAAATGTTCGATGGGAATTAAATTGCTGTAAGTATCTAAGAAGATACCTGCTCTTAATTTAGGCGTAATTTTGGCACTAAAATTTATAGAATTGTAGAGGGAGATATTAAAACCGTTACTATCAATATACTTAAGTGTTCCTTCTACTGCTTCTTTTCTTCCGTCAGGATATATTCTAATCAAAGCCCCTCCAAACTCTTTATAATTATAATATTTTAAAGATGGCCCAATTTTGATAGAAAAATTTATGAAAGAGTTTGTATTACCAAGAGTATAATTTACTGCAGGAGTTAAAAACCATGCATTATACTTACGGTCTTCATTGTCTATATTCGTTGGTTTAGCTTTGTAAACATTATAAATATCCGTAGTAAAACGAGTAATTCCTAATTCTAAAAAAATATGCTTCTTTACAGGTTTTGATAAATTAACACCGCCAAAAAAAGCAGTATTACCCCAATTGTTTTCTGTACCGTAACCGGCAAAAGTGTTGAGGTATAGATTTGATCTTAGCTTTTGTATTAATTGAGCCTGAGCTAATGTATTAACACAACAAATTCCAACTATAATTATAAATTTAAATCTCATAATCTTAATTTTAAGTATTTGTCAATTATAAGAAGAAGGGGCATATAAATGCCCCTTCTTCTTATAATTGTTATTGTATATATCTTTTATCTGGTAAAGTAAAACTTACTCCTCCATTTTCGTCATATACTAACCATCCATTACGTATTGTTCCTCCACCAGCACCTCTATTCAATGGAAAGAATGAGGCATACTTATGATTATTCTGGCGAATGATGTCATCTAAAGATTTATAAACAATAGTTCCTCCAATAGTTCCTGTCTGCTTTTGGCTACCGACACTTACAGTTGTAACAATTGATACACCTAATGTTGCAGAATTAGCATTATCATCTTCGTAAATTGCCAAGTTTTGTTCTAAATTATCAGTCTCCCAATCTGCATCCCAAGTTACTGTCCAATCTACCCAAGCATGGTTTCTTATATGCCATCTGCCCATAGTTGGTGGTCCATTAACTACAAAGACATCAGCTGCTTGTACTTGGTTATCAATTTGCTTTAAATATCCATCTGACCGAGTAAAACGAATTTCAGAACCTCCACCATTTCCAGTAAAACTAATTAAATGATCATACTGGTGCCCATTTACTCTTACATCACCAACATATACTTCCCTTACTTCTCTAGGAAGATTAGGAACTTGAATTGGAGCTCCTGGAGGAAATGTTAAAATTGCAGGTGTACTGTAATCAACAGGTTCGATACCATTTATCCCTATAATAAGTGTAGGATTTGCATAAGCATAATCATCATTGATAACTACTTGCGTGTAACCCATGTTACCACTATTATCATAAATCGGCCGCCAGCCATAGCCTTCGTCGGCTTCTGCGGTTGCCGTCATCACCGAAGTGGAGGGTGAATAGTTACCGGAATTGTCAAAAGGGTTGATATATTGCTCGGCGTATGGATAATACAAACTTACTTCTGGAGGGTGTATCTCATTACCGAACTCGTCGTAATCGTTTGTTTTAACATTCTGTCCCCGCTTTTGGCCTTGTTTCAGAGCTTCTTTGTTGCCAGGTTTTATCCCTGCCAAAAAATTAGAGAAATCAGGATCGTTTTTCTTGCTGACCAATGCCCAAAAATCATTTGCAAATGTCCCTTGTTTTACATTTAACGTAGTTGCTAAATTTTTAAAGGATTTAGATGCAAGCAACAATCCATTATTTGGATAAATCATGTCTTTTAACAAAATGGATTGATCCGAATAAATTTTAGCAATAATGGCAGCATTCACCTCTTTTATTGCCTCTTTGTTTTTATACACCTCTTTTACAATTTCTGTGACTTTTTCCAAATTGGCCACCAACTTCTTTTCCTGGTCGGTAGTAGGTTTGTAAAAAACTAACTTTGGGTCAACTGTTGTTTTTTTAGTAGAAATTGTTCCACTAACTGCACTTGGCTTATTTTCCTTTTTACACGAAGAAATAGCAAAAGCAAGCAAAACAGCCATAATAGTACTGGTAATAATTTTTGGTTTCATAGAATTTTTTAAGTTAAAAAGTTTTTTAATGATTAATTAAGATTTAGCCATATTTATTTCTGAAAAATATTTTCCTCCTTTCTTTTGCTTTTAAATGGTGAGCATTAAATGATGCTTACATTCCTATTGTTAGAATATTGGTAATGGTTCCAAGTGTAACAGTAGTTGCTTCTGAGTTATTAAGGCTTTTAGTATTAGTACCTGCACCGTATTTGTACACGGTTTTAATTTTTAAAGAATTGAGTTTTAGTCCATGTTTTTTCATAAGCGTTAAATATTTTTTATTTAAGTTTATGAAGTCTATTTGAAAGGTTACGCATTTATTACACCAACAAGCCTGTGCTGTAGATGAACACTGGTTTTGACCCTAATTTTCGAAAAATGAGTTTGATAGAAATTGAGAAAAACAAGCTGCAAAAAATTAAACCCCACGTTGTTTTTTGGGTTGTTTTTGTAACTTATGAAACTGCTGCTGCCTATTTTATGTCGCATAAGTTTTCTCTTTTTATTGATTACTTCTCCTATTACAGCTTAAATATTAGTTTATTCTACATTAATGCCTATTTGATATTACACAATGCCTACAACAAGAAAAATTTTTTATTAAAAGCAGTTTTGCTGGGATTTGCGGCATTAATAGTTTATTTAGGATTACGCTATTTACTGCACCAACTTTTTACTGGAAGCGGAATACATACAAAAGCGGAGTTAGGTAGCCTGACTCATTTTTTTAACGCGGGCATTTGGAGAGGCTTATACTTTATCGGTTTAAGTACCGCATACGTATTTAGTGTTTCTACTATAATTCATCGAAAACAAATTTCGGGTTTAGAGCTGCAACAGTTACAAAACCGCTTGCACCAGCAAAAGCTCGAAAAGAATTTACTTTCTTCTGAAAATGCTTTCTTAAAGGCTCAGGTCAACCCGCATTTTGTATTTAACAGTTTAAACTTTATCCAGAATTATGTAGCGGATTATACTGAAAAAGGCAGCGAACTGATTATTCAATTAGCCGAAGTGATGCGCTATGCTTTTGCAGAACCTGCGGCAGACGGAAAAGTAGAACTTAGCGCAGAAATAGAACAATTGTATAATTACCAATACCTAAACCAGCAACGGTTTAACCAGCCATTGTATTTAGATATACAAATTAACGGCGACACAGAAAACATCAGGATTATCCCTTTAGTGCTGATCTCGATTTTAGAGAACCTCTTTAAATATGCAGAACTTACCGACTGTAACACTCCGGCAAAGTTTTGTTTAAATACAAGCGGGGAAGGAATTAGCCTGTATGTGCATAACCAAAAAGCTAAACGGAGCCATGTAAGCAGTTCCGGGATTGGCATGAGCAATATGCAAAAACGGTTGAACCAGTTTTATCCCAACCAATATACCTTAACTATTGAACAAAATGCACATCAGTATAAATTGGATTTAAATATTGCTGTCCCTGCTTATGACTTGTTATATAATTGACGACGAACAGCATGCGATTGATACCCTGATCAGGTATGTTAATAAGTCCCCTGATCTTTCCCTGGCAGGCAGTTCCACCAGTCCTGTTCATGCTATTGCAGCACTTAAAAGTATTCCGGCTGTTGACCTGATTTTTTTGGATGTAGATATGCCCGAAATTTCAGGATTGGAAGCAGTAGGACTTTTGCCGCCTGCTGCAAACCTTATTTTCACTACCGCACATTCCAACTATGCCTATGATGCCTTTCAAAGCAATGCGATAGATTTTTTGTTGAAACCGGTATCTTTTGCAAAATTTACGGGAGCCATTGGTAAAGCACAAACCCGGGTAAACGTTGCACCATTTCTTTCTCCGGTCCAACATAAGGAAGAACAGTCTTCCCTTTTTATTAAGCCTGGCACAAGGGGCAAGGTTGTTCAAATCCAGACCAGTGAGATCATATACATAGAAGGGTTAAAAAACTATGTCATCATTTATACGGGATCAGGAAAACACATCACCTATCTTACACTTGCCGAAGCGCTGGCTGCTTTACCAAAAAACCTATTTACCAGAATACATAAATCTTTTGTGGTGAATATCCTTAAAATTGATACGGTTGAAGGCAACAAGGTAATGATGAAAGGCAATATAAATTTAACAATAGGCACAGCTTACAAAGAACCGTTTGCGAAACTGATAGATTTGGAAACCATCAAAAGCAAAAGAAACTGATATGATTTTTTAAATATATAGAACCGCTTAAAGTTGAATTTGTGGGGAAATTACAATGCTTCTTTTACCCCTTAAAAATTGGTGTTTGTACAAACTTCAACTCGAAGTTGTTTAAACTTTTGGTTGTATTAGAATAATTCAATTTAAAAGATGATCAACTCATCCCCCTAACCCCCTTCAAAGGGGGAAACCTATCGCCTACCTTTCTAAATATTAGAAATATGGAGATAGAAAGATATACGCCAAGGCCCTCTTCCCCCTTCAAAGGGGGTTAGGGGGATGACCTATTTTTCATGCGATAAAAAAGCATCTAATTAAAACCTACAGAAATAAGTTTAAACAACTTCCTATAAAAAGAGTATTGACCGTTAAGGTTGATGCTCGTTTTAGCATACTATCTTGTGGCTTAACTTGCATGTTTACCTATTGTACGATTGTTATTTCTTCTAAAATAAATGATCCTTTAAAACGGCTAATATTGGATTGTTTTTCTTGTAAAATAGAAAAATACAGGGAACGGCAGGCCTTAAATTTGGATAATTAAATTGTGGAAACGATTGAGGTTTTACTATTAGTTGACCTTGGCTGATACTTCTTTTATCACCTAAAAATCAGTATCTTCACTCCTATCTTTTAAAAATACCAGGCATTTAGCGAGCGGTATAAAGATTTGTTCCAGCCGTAATCTTTTGCATATAATTCCGGTTGCAGTATATTAAATTGGAAATCCGATGTTCAAAGGACGGGACTATTGATTGAATATCAACAGTTCAAAGGAGGGTTGACACTTTTCTCATAAACTTATACTATTTTTATCCGGGTAAAAGAAGTATCAGTGGATTGCACAAAGGACGGGATTGCAAATCCGATCAACGGGAAAGCAGCATAAATAGCCGAACTTGGTATAAATTGAAGCGCAACAATGACAGAGGCCAATACAATACTTGACCATTAATTAAAATTCGGGACAACATGAAAAAATTTATTTTGGCAGCGATATTTTTACTGCCTTTTGTTTCAAAAGCCCAGTCGGGCGAACAGTTCCATTATAAATCCGAAGACAGATACTTGTATTACGGCAATGTAGTCGAAGTTGACACATCCCTTTCTGTTTCTGATCTATATAAAGATGCCAAATTGTTCCTTACAAAACTGGCTTTGGTTAATACTAAAATAACTACCGATGACCGGACTGGTGGAATTGTGATTGCCTCAGTTGAAGAACCGGCAACTTTCAAGACACAAACAGGGGTTGGCGATGAACGGATGACCTTAAAATACAACATCAAGCTCGAACTCAAAAAAGGCCGTTACCGTTATACTTTTGATAATATCCTAATTGATTATAACGGTAAGAACAATAGAAACGAAGAACATACCTTGTACGATGTTGATAAAGGCAAGGGCGGCGGTTTGCTGGGGATAGGCCGTAGGAAGCGCGTACTTACGGCGATGGATGATCTTTTTCTGAAAAAAATAGATGTTCTGAACAATACGATGAAAAAGAAAGCTGACGATTTTTAATTTGCCAACTTAAAATGGTGACTACCTTTCGACCAGAATATTGATTTTATAATATTTAATCTTTGTCATATTTCCGTTACAGTTAAAATCTACAGCTTAAAAAATACAATCAGAAATCCATTTATTGGGCATATCTTGCAATAATAAAAATTTGAAAATATTTAGAGCCTATTTAAATTTCTATCACAAAAAATTTACAGTACTTCTTTTATACCTATAAATTCTGTTTTTATGTATTATATAGATACAAAAAGCACAAAGGTTTAATGATTTTTATGTGGTAAAAGAAGCATAGAAAATAAGTTGAATATTTTTAAAATAGCTATAGTATCATTCCTACTTACCGCTTGGGAAAGAACTCAAACGGTTAATTAAAAAGTTTCCTTCACTCAAAAATGAATTTGCTGAACTTATTGATCATGTTTTTGCAAAATCCTGAAACAGGTACTTTTATTGGCAATAACTGTTATAAAATTCGTTTGGCCATTGGCAGCAAAGGAAAAGGTAAAAGCGGCGGGGCAAGGGTGATTACTTATCTGTACATAGGAACTAAAATAGTTTATTTACTTACTATTTATGATAAGGGTGAAAAAGCTGACCTAAAAATCAATGAACTAAAAGAAATGGTTGAAAGTCTGGAATTGGATGTTTAAATTAGAACATTACTGATTTAAAATGCCTTTTTGCTTATTCCCAATTTTAAAAGAGCGGCAATTTCTTGGCAAAGGAAATAAAAAGTGTAAACCGGGATCGAAAATCAAAAGCTCAAAGGACGGGGTTACAAACCCCAACCAGTATGGATTACTCACCTTCGCCATCTTTAAAAAGTACATATCATTTCCTTAATAAATATTAGATGATCGCTTTTTTCAATTACAATTTTTCAATTTACTTTTAAGAAGAAGTGTGTTCCTTGTATGTAGAGATGATGCAATTCCTGATTTTTGTGCTGAGCAAGATTTTATAAATGTATTAATGGTAATATTGACAGATAAACGGCAAACATAACAACGATTGCGATTTTTTTTAGATTAATATTTTCAAACCTTGCTTCAGAATAATTCTCATTGTTTAACATGCAACCATTACGCTTGATACTACTAGTGGCCTTGCTAATCAAACAGACAAGCTGACTTCAGAAAATATAAAATGGAAAAATCTATTCCCACATACGATATTGAAAAATTATCCAGCCAAAAAGCAACAAGCCCGGACGTCTTTTTTGTTGACCATCTGTTTAACAGTAAAAACGAATCAGTTAATATTCCTTACCGTAGCAACTATTTTGGAGCCGGAATTTGCATAAACGGAGAATCAACTTTAAGGGCAAATTTAGAAACTTATAGAATAGAAAAGGATTGTGTTATTACCTTGTCGCCACAAATTGTAAAACAATGGGTCAACCATTCAACAGACTATCAACTTATAGCAGTTTTCTTTACAAAGGAATTTTTTATTGAAAACAATTCCAACAAAGACTATCTCGATAGTTTTTCGTTTTTCGATCCAACATCAAGACACGTTTTTAAAGTTAATGCGGAACAATCTGACGCAATAAAAACTTCCCTACAAATTATTATTTACAAATTAAATTCTCTGCATGCTTATAAAAATGAAATTACAAGAAGTTTAATTACAGCTTTACTTTTTGAAATTGCTGCTATTTATGACCAACAGTCTTTTCCCTCCTTTCACAAACAGACAAGAAGCGGGCAACTTACTTTCGAATTTAAAAAATCAGTCAGTAAATATTTCTTGAAAAAAAGAAGTGTAAAGTTTTATGCTGAATTACTTTTTATAACCCCAAAACATTTAACGGAAATTATAAAAGCTGAAACAGGCAGGTCTGCAAAAGAATGGATAGATGACATTGTAATTCTGGAGGCAAAAATATTATTGAGGGAAAATGATTTGACTGTTTCTAATATCACCAATGTTCTAAACTTTTCTGACCAGTCCACTTTCGGAAAATTCTTTAAAAACCTTACGGGCTTTTCTCCTTTGGAGTATAGGCAAAGCAATTAACTTCAGTTAAGGACTTTTTCCCCAACTATTCCAACTTTTTACCCTTTCCATAACATTCAATCGCCTGCACCTTTGTGCGGGGGGATTTACTGATGACCTTAAAAAAATGAAAAAGCACGTAATAACAGTTGGCGCAGGCCATACATCGCAATACCATCTCTAAAAAGTAATTTGCCCTTAATCTACATTAAGCGTATTTCTTAAACTTGTTTATGGGTTACTTCATTTGAAAGTGAGCAACTTTATACTGTTTTAAAAATAAGCGTTCAATTAGAAAAATAATTATCCCGGTATTGCTTCTTTCCCTGGCTACTGGCTGTCAAAACAACACGGAGAATCAATCATCAAATAATACCAAACAAAGTAAAATACAAATGAATACAACAGCAGAAGATTCAGCAATTAAAAAGTTATTATCTACTTATGGTGATGCCCTTAATGCGTCAGATGTTTCAAAAATAGTAGCATTATACACACAAGATGGTATAATTATGCCAAATGGTGCCCCATTATCAAAAGGTCAGGAGCAATTAAAAGCTACTTATGAAGCTCTGTATAAAGCTTTCAAATTAAATGTGGAGTACCTTACTGATGAAGTTATTGTAAATGGTGATTATGCCTATGCAAGAACAAACTCAAGAGGCAATACAATTATACGTGCCAATGGAGAAACTATTCCTGTAGAAAACAAAGAATTATTTGTGCTGCAAAAAGACAATGGGCAATGGAAAATATCTCATTACATGTTTAATAATAATAAGATGAAATAAACAATCACTTATAAATTATTAAAACATATAAACAACTAAAAACAAAACCATGAAAGCAATACAATATAAATCGTTTGGTAAATCAGATGTTTTAGAATTAAAACAAGTAGATAAACCCAGCATTAAAGAAAATGAAGTTTTAATAAAAGTAAAGGCTACAACCATAAATCCATTGGACATGAAGATCCGATCAGGGCATATGCAAGAAATGATGCCTGTTCAATTACCTTTTACTCCCGGTTTGGACGCATCAGGTATAATAGAAGCTATAGGTAATAATGTAACCCGTATTAAAGTAGGTGATGAAGTTTTTACAGTTTTATCCGCAGGGTCTTACGCTGAATATGTAGTAGCTAATGAAGATCAGGTAGCATTAAAACCAGGTATTGTTTCATTCAACGAAGCTGCTTCTTTGGCAGTTCCTTTGGCTACTTCTTACGCTGTTTTAATTGAAGCAGGGCAAATACAAGCAGGACAAAAAGTTTTAATACATGGCGCTTCGGGTGCCGTTGGAAGTATTATGGTGCAAATGGCAAAAGCACTTGGTGCTTATGTTATTGGAACCGCATCAGGAATTGGAGTTGATATCATTAAAAATTTAGGGGCAGATGAAACTATAGATTATAAAACCCAGGATTTTACCAAGCTTGTAAAGGATATGGATTTAGTAGCTGATTTGGTAGGTGGAGAAACTCAGATAAAATCTTTTGAGGTATTAAAGAAAGGCGGCAAACTATTAAGTATAGTAATGCCACCGCCCGCTGAATTAGCAGAAAAATTCAAAGTTGTAGCTCAGTTTGTATTTACATATTCATCGCATAAAAAATTGGGGTTCGGTTTAGAATTGTTAGAACAAGGTAAAATAAAAGCTGCCATTTCTAAAGTAATTAAATTTGAACAAGCTGCACAAGCACAAGATTTGGTTTCGGCTGGTGGAGTTAACGGAAAAGTAATATTAGAAATGAATTAAGCTGATACCAAAGATTCTGCTAGTCCGGATTTGTAATCCCGTCTTTTGAACTACGGATATTTTGATGCAATATCATGTGGTTATTGACTACGAAAAATAGAAAATGGGTTTAAAAAGTATGGAATGACCAAGCATCATTTTAAGTAAAGAAGTATAAGTTTTTAGGTGATAAAAGAAGTATCAAGGGTTTTAAATGGATTAAAAATCCACAGTTCAAAGGATAGGGTTACAAACACCGAACAGTGTTTGCAAATCCGGACTAACGGGACGATGGATGATTTGTTTCTGAAAAAAATAGATGTTCTTAACAATACAATGAAAAAGAAAACTGATGATTTTTAATTCACCAACTTAAAGCCTGTTTAAAATTTGTTCACTCTATTTTCTATGCTTCTTTTATCACCTAAAAAATGGCAGGCATTTGGTTTTGGTTTATTTAAATTGATGCAAACACCAGTTTTTATAGGGTAAAAGAAGCATGCCATCAATCCTGAGCATACCGAAGTATATTGTATAAATTTAAATAAGCTCCTAAAATAGCGATTAAAGATCAGTAAGTTCAATTGCATCCGTAAGTTTAAATAAATGCTCTCGTAAAATGTAGATTGGGATTAAAAACCCAAAGCTCAAAAGACCGGATCACAAACCTGGGCTAAAGGAGATTATTAATGTATCAAACCATCTTCATCATAACTTAATTTGCCCAACTGATAACAACTAAACTTATTAATTTTAACAGTAAGTTATAAGATCAAAGCCTGTCCCATGTTATAGTACTTTGTTATATTTACTTCTTTAAGTGGCAAAATATATAGTACAGTATGAAGCAGACCCTGGACGGAGTCATTTATGATACATTGGCAGAGCAGTACCGGCATCTGGGATTGCCTACTCATTTAATTGATTCGAGCTCTGAATTTACCATATTTAATTTAGCAGAACTTGACCAGCCGCTGCCGTTCAGCTCTCCGGTCAACCGGCTAAATTTCTTCGTTTTTGGCTTTGTTAAGCAAGCCAGTGGTAAATATATTATAGATGAGCAGACCTTTGATATGCTGCCAGGCACCATTTATTTTACGAATCCGGGCCATTACCGCTCTTTTGAATATACTAGTATTGATGAAGTCTATCTGATTACTTTTACTGAATCATTCTTAAAGGAAAATGTTCATGCCGATATCTTTGATGAGTTTCCGTTTTTACTGACCGAAACCTTTCCGGCAATGACTGCAACACCAGAAATCTTTGCGCAATTTGAGCGGCTTTACCTACAGATATATCAGGAATATGTTTCCCGATCACCCTTTCGTAAAAGGCTGATCGGGACGCTGTTTGTTGCCCTCTTGCTAAAGTACAAGGAATATTTCTGGCTGGACTACAATGCCATTTATGAAGGCAACAGGGGATCAGATATTGTCAAACACTTTAAACTGATGATGGAAAAACACTACCGGAACCTGGCCGACGGCACAGCGAAACAGGTGTTCCGATTGCAAGATTATGCCGAAGCCCAAAACCTGAACCCGAATTACCTGAGCAACGTGATTAAAACTAAAACAGGAAAGGCCATCGGCACCTGGTTAGCAGAAAAAAGTATTGCCGAGGCTAAATCCTTATTGCAGAATTCGTCCATCTCTGTTAAAGAAATTGCTTATCTCCTGGGATTTACCGATACAGCACACTTTAGTAACCACTTTAAAAAACATACGGGCAGCTCTCCCGCAGCTTACCGGACTGCCCATATCAAAGCCCAACCCTAAGATATTACAACAGCTGCTGTATTATCTACAATAGCAGGGGTAAAGTAAACATGATCTTTGTATCGTCAATAAGGACAATACAAATTTAAAAGGAACATGAATACATTATCAGAAAAAGTAGTTTTAGTAACCGGTGCTTCCAGAGGTATAGGTGCGGCTATTGCAAAAAGGCTGGCAGAAGCAGGCGCCAAAGTAATTGTTAATTATGCAGGCAGCATGGGCGACGCTGAGCAGATAGTTGATGCCATTAAACAAACCGGAGGCGAAGCTATCGCCATTCAGGCCGACGTTAGCAAAGCAGTTGAGGTGGAACGGCTGTTTGACGAAGCCATTTCACATTTCGGCCGTATAGATGTATTGGTGAACAACGCGGGCATTATGATCACCAAACTGCTAAAAGATACTACCGACGAGGATTTTACCCGCCAATTTGATATTAACGTAAGGGGGACTTTCAACACTATGCGCCAGGCAGCTACCAAGTTGGCGGACAAAGGGAGCATCATTAATTTCTCTACTTCAGTAAACCGGATTATGCTGCCTACTTACAGCACGTATGTTGCCACCAAGGCTGCAGTTGAACAATTGACCCGTGTATTCGCCAAAGAAGTTGGCACCAGGGGCATTAATGTAAACTCTGTATCGCCAGGCCCTACCAACACTGAACTGTTTACCAAAGGCAAGCCGCAGGAAGTGATTGACCGCTCGGCGTCCCTATCTGCTTTTAACCGTTTGGGCGAGCCAGATGATATTGCCAAAGTTGTGGTTTTTTTGGCCAGTGATGAGGCGAAATGGATCAGCGCGCAAAACATTGGTGCAAATGGTGCGATGGCTTAACTGATTAACCTAAAAAAGTACATTTTATGAACTCATTGAAAAACAAGGTAGCCTTAATTACAGGCTCTGCCCGTGGCTTGGGAAAAGCCGTTGCAGAACGTTATGCTGCATTAGGCGCGGACATTATTATTAATTATTCTCGCGACAGAGCATCTGCTAATGAGGTTGTAAGCAACATTGAAGCGATGGGTGTTAAAGTTATTGCTATACAGGCCGATATCAGCAAGGTAGCAGAAGTTGAGCACCTTTTCGAGCAGGGCAGGCAGGCTTTCGGCAAAATTGATATTGTTGTTTGCAATGCAGGAATTGAACTGGTTGATGTACCTGTGGTTGATTTTACAGAAGAGCAGTTTGACAAATTGTTTACGCTAAACACTAAAGGCACTTATTTTACTATGCAGCAGGCGGCCAGGGCAATAGCTGACGGAGGCCGGATCATAAATATCAGTTCAAGTACAACTGCCTTCCCTTTTGAGGGCGTAGCACTTTATGACGGCAGCAAGACTGCCCCAAAATATTTAGTCGAGGTATTGGCCAAAGAAATCGGCCGGGGAGTTACAGTCAACTCTATTATCCCTTATGCTGTTGACAATGCAGGTATTTTCACCAATCAGGATGAGCCTTCCCGAAAATGGTTGATAGAAGCCAACCCAATGAAACGGCTGGCTGAAGTAGAAGACGTAGCCAACGTAGCAGAGTTTTTTGCGAGTGAATTGTCCTCCTTTGTCAACGGGCAACATCTGCTGGTAAACGGAGGTGCAAGCCATTGAAGCTATACAAGCTAATCACGCACTATTTAAACAATCAAAACAAACAATGCAAGATATCAAACAACGACGGGAAGGGTTCGATCAGTTGGGCAAGCTGTATCCAAAAGTTACTTCAGTCGAAATTACATTTGAGCAGATCAGCGGGTTGGACTGCTACTGGTTTGTCCCTCAAAACCCCAAATCAGAGCGACTTATAATTTATGTACATGGTGGGGCTTTTGCTGTAGGGTCTATCCGCTCACATGGCAATATGGTGAGTCATATTGCGGAGGTGGTGAAAACAAAGATAATTTTTGTAGAATATGCACTTGCTCCCGAGCATCCATACCCGGCCGGAATAAATGATGTTTTAAAAGTATATGCAGCTTTACTTAAAACTTATCCGGGTTACCGTTTCGATTTTGTAGGGGAAAGTGCCGGTGCAGGGATTATTATTTCTTCAGTCAGTACGATAATTAAGCAGCATATTCTGCTTCCGCAATCAGTTGTACTTATTTCGCCCTGGTCAAATCTGGATTGCAATTATCCTTCCCATTTGCAAAATGCCGGAAAAGATATTATTTCAACAGCATATCTTTTAGCCTCAGCGCAAGATTATATCGGCGACAGCAATGCGTATGATGCATCGCCAGACCACGCTTCATTAGCTGAGTTTCCTCCGGTACTAATCCTTGCCGGTACGGCCGAAATTTTGCTGGACGACAGTAAGCACATTTATGCCAAGATAAAACTCATTCAAAAGGATACTACACTAACACTTTATGATAATCAAAAACATAACTGGCCGCTGGCCGACATTAATAGTGAAGCATCTGGTAAAGTGCTTAATGAGATAGCAGAATTCTTAGGGCGTGTTTAAATTTTGTTCAACCTATTTCTGATGCTTCTTTTATCCTATAAAAAAACATTAAGGGCCTGTTTAAAATTCTGTCATAAGAATTTATAATGCTTCTTTTATGCCTATAAATTCTGTTTTTGAATCCTTTATCAATACAAAAACTATAATAAGGCTATGATTTTACAGCTCAATTATACTATTCATGAACTTTAAGAATAACACGATTTTAATTACCGGTGGTGCCGGAGGCATCGGGCTTGCACTTGCCCTGCGTTTATACAAGTCTGGGAACGAAATTATTGTCTGTGGCCGCAGGTTGGACGCTCTGCAAGCAGCACAGGCGCAAATGCCGGGCTTGCATATTTACCAGTGCGACTTGGCCAGCACTTCAGAACGCACAGCACTTGCAGTTTGGGCAACAAAGAAATTTCCGAAGCTCAATGTACTGGTGAACAATGCAGGCATTCAAAATTTCGTTCAATTGGATAAGGTCGACAATAGTTCCGAAGGTTGGGCGAAACAGCGTGAAGAAATTAATATCAATTTTGAAGCACCTGTACATCTGATCACCCTGCTTTTGCCTCATTTAAAGGATCAGGGTGAAGCGGCTATCATCAATGTAACTTCGGGGCTGGCATTTGTTCCTTATACTGCTGTTCCGGTCTATTGCGCTACCAAAGCAGCATTGCATTCCTTTACATTATCACTTCGCCACCAGCTGAGGGCAACAGGCGTCAAAGTCCTAGAGATTGTGCCCCCCGCTGTGGATACAGATTTAGGAGGTCCGGGTTTGCACACTTATGGGGTTCCGGTCAATGATTTTGCAAACGCAGTGGTTGACAGGCTGGCGGCAGGTGTGCAAGAAGTCGGCTTTGGCGGATCAGAAGAGATGCGCAAATTTGGCCAGCCAGAAATCGAAGCCCGATTCAAGATGCTTAACGGCCATTAATTGCCAGCATACTACGGCTTCTTTCTTAGCTGGATAATTGATATGTCCTGATCCATGCAATGCTTCTTTTATCACCCTAAAACCTTGAAATGTGCTGAGCTTTTTTATGATAGCAGCAACGATTACAAAACAAAATTTATAGGGATAAAAGAAGCATTACAGATTTTGCTGACAGGAGTTTCAATAAGCTTTTACATATAAAATATTTCATTCCGCTGGTCCGGATTTATAATCCGGACCTTTGGGCTTAATATCTATGGTCCTGTTTACCATTCGATCAACAACTTCGATCACCCAACTCCTACTTAAATTTAATATTAAACAAAAAAGCCCGGCTAAAAATTAGACTTTCTCATTCTATAACCCCCTATCTAAAAAAGGACACCTATAATTTTTCGGCGGATCAAAAGTTTCTTTAATCGTTTTTTGGAAAACCCAATGCAGTAAATTTACTATCGAACCTGTTGGTTGTAATTCGCAATCCCAACCTTCGGACTAAAGATTCTAATCCTACCTATTTCATCAGCAAAACATCAATCAATCCCTGTTTCCAAGTATAATTAATAGCCAAACTATAAACACAATATTCCGATTCATATACAATACCTGCTGCAACCAGATTGTTGTGCAAATAATCCAGCTTTTGTTCCATTAAACAATTGGTATTTAATTCTATCGGATGAAAGCTATCCTGCCAGAATTTATATTCTTTTTTTTAGAGCCTGTTTAAATTTTGTTCAAGATTTTTCTATACTTCTTTTACCACCTAAAATCTAAAATTTTAAGTACTCTTTTCTACAAGCATTTATTACAAAAACAAAATTTATAGGCATAAAAGAAGCACTATAAATTTTTCTGATAGAAATTTAAACAGGCTCAAAGAATTTGTTATTCACGTTAAATGCTAAAAAAACAAGGGCTTACAATTTTAAACATCCAAGAATACCATAACTCATTGTAAACTTTTCTTCATTTTAGCGTTGAGATATTTACGAACGGGAATGTCTAAAAAAATCATAATTGCATAAGCCAGGGCAATCAACAGCAGTACCGCTATCGGGATAATAATTTCCATTTGGCTCATGGTAGGTTTTTTTGCTTCCACATAGCTAAAAAATATCCAGAGAAACGGGTAATGTATCATATAAAGAGGATAAGATATTTCTCCTGAAAATTTGCATAGTTTAGTAAGCGAGGCAGTTAAGCGGGCACCTGCGCCTAATGCAATTAAAAAAGGGAAGTAAAAAAGTACAATTAGCGGATCGATTATCTGGTTGAATTTGTATGTGAAGGGAACTAAAAACACAATGGCCAGCAATATACCGATAGCAATAAACCCAAGGCGGGATTTGATGATCCAGTTTGAGCGATAAACCAACATTCCGATCAAAAAAGAATAAAAAACCCTGATACCCCCGCCAATGAAATTATCCCCGCCCCATCCTACACTCAGGTAGCCGGATTTGTGGGCTTCATAGCAAAGTGCAGCCGCGGCAATTACTGTTAAAACCCATAGTATTTTATTGCGCAATTTAAAAAGGACCAGTGCATAGAAAATGTTGGCTATGTATTCCCAGAACAAAGACCAGGTTGGTGGGTTGAGGTGGAAAAAATTAAAATAACGTTCGTGTACAACTGCGTAAGGGACCAACAGACAAGAAGCTAAAAACATGATCAAGGTTTTGCCAGGACCATAAGCTAAGTAAAGGTTGCTGTACGGGTCAAAAACAAATGTCAACAAGCCCAAAACCGAACCGATAATTACTAATGGCTGCAAGCGGATAAGCCTCAACGTTAAAAACGGTACAACGCCGATTTTTTTCAATTTGTTGTCGTAGGCGTAAGCAATTACAAAGCCTGATAAACAGAAAAAGAAATCAACGGCCAGGTAAGCATGTGCAATAAAATTCTTAGGATAATCGGGAACGGCAAATTCCATAAAATGAAAGATGACCACGGCCACGGCAGCTATTCCCCGTAGGCCGTCTAAGATTTCAAAATGCTGTTTGGTTTTTAAAGGATTGGCAACCGGTTTTATTACGTTCATGCTATTTGATTAAATACGCCTTAAAATTATGATTTAGCAGATTGAATTACCTTAGTTTTTCTTAACCAAACTCTTACCGGCTCCTCATAAAGCTTTAAGCTTGCATAAACTACTGCTCAGGCTTTGCAAACGTAAGTATGCGTAAGGCAATGACCAGATGGTTAGAATTTGCAATTCAATCCTTTGAACTTTGGGTTTTAATCCGATTATAATTTATTTTAAAAAAAACAATTCTTCACTCCATTTCATCAATCTCCAATATCACACTTGCCCTTCCGGCATTCACTTCCGGATTAATTCCAACTTTCATCAAATAATCACCGGTAAAAACAGCATCGGCTTGTAACCTGGATGGCGTTCCGGGATAAAGATTGATTTCCTGAACCTTGTATTTTTTACCTGGGTTCAAGCCTTGTAACGGAATCGGCAAATGGCTGCCGGCATCGTAACGATTATTAACCAAGTAATTAAACATAATCACCTTGCTCCTGCTTTCGTTGATGTACATGATCGAAGCCAGATCATTTTTCCATGGACTTAACAAGCGGTACTGATCGCCGTGCCAAACCACATCGCTAAAACCTTTGTAGGTTTGGATGGCTTGCTGGCAAAATTTCAGATCGTTTTCATTGAGCTTGCCCACCATAATATCAAAACCTAATTTGCCCATCATGGCTACATCAGTTCTAAATTTGATCGGTTGTTTGCCCCAATCCGTTACATGGTTATCGGAAGTGATGGCCGGGAAAAAGAAGGAGTATTCGTATTGGATGAAAACCCTTTCTAACGGATCTGTATTGTCGCTTGGCCAGAACTCGGTGAAGTATTTTAGCGCGCCATAATCAACCCGGCCGCCGCCACCCGAACAAAGCATCATCGGCACTTTCGGATACTTGGCCCGGACACGTGCAAAAACGCTGTACAATCCCCGCACATAATCAATGTATAAATGCGACTGCCTTTTTTCGTATGCAGAATAAGCATTGTAAATAACGGCGTTACAATCCCATTTGATAAATCCAAGTTGCGGGTTTTTGGTGAACAAATTATCCAAGATACCAAATACAAAGTCCTGCACTTTTGGATTGCTCAAGTCTAAAACCAATTGATTGCGGAAATAATACTCTTTGCGGTTGGGTTGTTTGATTACCCAATCCGGATGTTTTTCGTACAATTCACTTTTTGGGTTTACCATTTCCGGTTCCGCCCAAATTCCAAACTTTACATCGTTGGCTTGTGCTTCTTTCACCAGATATCCAATCCCACTTGGAAGTTTGGATTTGTTTTCCTGCCAGTCGCCCAAGCCTGCGTTGTCATTGTTTCTTGGATACTTGTTTCCAAACCAGCCGTCATCCAACAAAAAAACATCTGTCCCCAATTTCTTGGCATCTTTTAATAAAGCAGCCAGTTTGGTTTCGTTAAAATCAAAAAAAGTAGATTCCCAATTATTCAGAATAGTTAACCTTGCGCCTTTTCCATCCACAATTTGGTAATCCCTTGCCCAGCGTTGCAAGTTGCGGCTGGCATTTCCTTTGCCCAGATCAGAATAAGTATAGAGAAAAGCAGGTGTTTTAAATTCTTCGTTAGGTTTCAGCGAATAATCAGACGCGTAAGGATTGATGCCTGCAATCAGCCGTAAATTTTTTGTGGCATCTACTTCCAAGTCAATCTTGAAATTGCCAGACCATTCCAACGAACCCAACAGCACTTTACCTTGGTCTTCGGTTGCAGGCTGATCAAAAGAAACCATAAAAGATGGCGGCTGGTACAGATCGGCACGCGTGCCCAACTTGCTGTCCAGCACTTTGATACCGGCTGTCAGTTCTGATTCCTGCGGCTGCATTTCCCGCGCCCAATTGCCGTGAAACTGTTTCAACCAGTATGCATTTGCCGTTAAATACAAGTTGGCCGAAGCAAATTTATGCAGCGTTACATTGCCTTTTTCGGTTTGTTTGATGACCGACCATTGCTCCACCACGTCATCATCCGCATAAACTTTATAAAAAAGCGTAACCTGAAAAGGATAAGCAGGATCTTTTAAAACGATGCTGGTAATGGAAATATTGGCATCCACTTTTTGTGTTTGATCGCTTACGTATTGCAAATCCAGCGAATTGTTTCCGTCTGCATGGGTAACCTCGATAGCAGGCTCCACCAGGTTCCGGGAACCGGCGGGCGTATAAGCCGAATTAAAAGTCCCGGAATCGTCTGTGCCTTGCCTGCGCATGGCCGGAATGTGCCGATACTCATCCGGGCCGGCTAATTTTACGCCCAAATAAACCATGCCGACACGCTTGTCGGCACCAACTTGCAAAGCCATCGCGTTGTGCTTGGTTTCTATCGTGATTATTTTGGTTTGTGCTGAAGCTTGAATCCCCGAAATTAGCAAAACTGAGAAAAGCAGGGATTTTGCGGGTTGGATTAAACGAAAGCCGGTTGTATAAATATTTTTGAGGTTCATATCGGGATTTTATTTAAAGGGCTGCCTTAAAAAACTGCTTTAAAGTTATATTAATTTGCGAATTGCCCCATTTTCTTTTCTGGCCAATGCTTCTTTTATGCCTTAAAAATCGGTGTTGACGGCGCGGGCAAGGTTTTGCGTGAGGGATTGCAGCGGAAAGCCCGGAGTGAGGTACGAACGAGGACTTGGAGCGGAAAGCCCGACCCGCAGGGGCACGCCCAAATTCTTTTAATTTTAGGTTGAAACAAAAACCAGCAATTTATTTTGCTGTTGAGAAATGAATATCCGGCCACCAATACAAACACCAAAAAAACACCGGTAAAAGAAGCATTGGCACGAAACCGCAATGCTTCTTTTATCATATAAAATCTTAAACAGCTTATTGAAAAACAAATATGAAAAAGCCAATCTCGAGAAAAGTACATGGTGCTGCCGATTATTTATACGCAGCAGTTGCGGCAATACTGCCGGAATTAGCGGGTTTTGAGGAAGAAGAAAAAGCGAAAACGTTATGCCGGACGATCAGCGGTGGAACTTTGGCTTATACTTTACTAACCCGTGCGGAATGGGGGTTAATTAAATTGATCCCGTTTAAAACCCACCTAATCACTGATTTTACAGCCGGAATTTTCACGCTTGCCTCGCCTTGGATTTTCAAATTCTCCGGAAATAAAAAAGCACGAAATACATTTCTGGCACTCGGGCTGACCAGTGTTGTCGCCAGTTTGCTAACACAGCCCGAAGAAATGGTTTGGGATTGAAGAAAAACCAAGATAAACACATCTCTTATTTTGCTGTTACCTTAAAAAAACACCAAGATGAAAAAAAATAGTTTAGGTTCCTCCGGGATCGAGGTTCCGTGTTTTGCTTTTGGCGGAAACGTTTTTGGTTGGACGATTGATGAAAATACTTCCTTCCGGATGTTGGACGGGCTGATGGATGCCGGTTTAAATTTTATTGATACGGCCGATGTGTATTCCAAATGGGTCCCCGGAAACCAGGGCGGCGAATCGGAAACGATCATTGGCAATTGGCTGAAAAAAACCGGCGGGCGGGAAAAAGTAGTGATCGCAACGAAAGTTGGGATGGAAATGGGCCAGCACAAACAAGGCCTGTCTAAAACCTGGATCAAGCAGGCAGTGGAAGATTCTTTGAAACGCCTGCAAACCGATTACATTGATTTATACCAATCGCACAAAGATGATGCGGACACGCCGATGGAAGAAACGCTTTCTGCTTATCAGGAATTGGTGAACGAGGGAAAAGTACGCATCATTGGCACTTCCAATATGAGTGCGCAGCGGCTTTTAGTAGCTTTGAAAACGAGTAAAGAACATGGTTTTCCGGCTTACCAAACCGTGCAGCCGGAATACAATTTGTACGAACGCGAAGGTTATGAAAAGGAATTGGAGCCGCTTTGCCAGGAACATCATCTGGGCGTGATCAGTTATTCTTCTTTGGCAAATGGGTTTTTGACAGGAAAATACCGTTCCGAAGCAGACCTTTCCAAAAGCCAGCGCGGAAAAGGTGTCAGTAAATATTTAAACGACCGCGGCTTTAAAATCCTAAAAGTTTTGGACGAGGTTTCGCACCAACTAAGCACTACGCCTGCGGCTGTATCTTTGGCCTGGATGATGAACCGGCCCGGCATTACGGCACCCATTGCAAGTGCAACCAGCCTGGAGCAGTTGAAAGATATTATCAAGGCAACGGAATTGGAATTGAACACTGATTATGTCCACCAGTTGAACGAAGCCAGTTCCTGGGAATAATTTTTTGCTTGTAAAAAGAGCTGCCTCAAAGTACGGGGCAGCTCTTTTGCGTCAGATAGGTCTGGTTTAAAATAGCAGTGCATAAAAAATTGTCAAGGGAGGGATACGGTAAACAATAGTTTTAGCAAAGGTGAATTTAGCTGTCAGATAATATAGTTGTTCCGGTCCTTATCTAAGAGCCTGTTTAATTTATACAAGATACTTCGGTATGCTCAGGATTGATGGCAATGCTTCTTTTACCCTATAAAAATCAGTGTTTGCATCAATTTAAATAAACCACATGCCTGCCATTTTTTAGGTGATAAAAGAAGTATCGAAAATACATTTACAAATTTTAAACAGGTCCTAAAATGAACCTTATAAAAATATCAGGCGTATAAATGGTTTATACCTATCTAAATATGACTGATATTTTAAAAAGGAACAACGTAAAAGTATTTGGTACTGGCGGGCAGACCATTTTATTTGCACATGGTTTTGGCGGAGACCAAACTGCCTGGCGCTATGTTTACAACGCTTTTACTGAAAATTACCGGGTTATCCTTTTTGATTATGTGGGATCAGGAAATTCTGAACATTCAGCTTATCGGCCGGAATTATACAGTTCACTCAAAGGTTTTTCACAAGACGTGCTGGATATTTGTAAAGCATTACAGCTTCAGCAGGTTATTTATGTAGGGCATTC
>JAABUS010003449.1_pt1 | contig 25668 bp, 22 predicted proteins | sample 5560161 | NCBI WGS metagenome assembly JAABUS01 (sample SAMN10711885, study PRJNA513376) | rock metagenome | isolation source: Antarctica rocks | place: Antarctica: Victoria Land, Trio Nunatak nord | collected 2016-01-04
AACGCCGTCAGAAACAAACTTATCCTACGCATTTTTGCCTGTGTCAACCAAAACAGGCCCTACGAAAATAATTATACAAAAGCAGTTGCGTAAATCATAGAAATCGACCAAAGGGAGAAATCTTCATTCAATAAAATAAGTTATACTGCTTTAAATAAGATTTCTCCCTTCGGTCGAAATGACAGCAGAAACTGAAATGGTAACAACAAGTATGATCGCACTGTCAGCCTGAACTTATTAAGGAATCTTCATTAAAATAAAAGATTTTATGTTTAAAGAAGATTTCTCCCTACGGTCGAAATGACAAAAAAATGCTTCTTTTACCACATAAAATTTAGTACATAATTAAAAAAATATGACAACAGTTTCCAGCCCGGCCACTTCCGGTTCAAACCCGGACAAAAGTTCCAAAGCTATCCTGATCATCGGTGCCCTGTTTTTCATTTTCGGTTTCGTTACCTGGATGAATTCGGTGCTGATCCCGTACCTGAAATTAGCCTGCGAACTGAACAATTTTGAATCTTATCTGGTCGCTTTTGCCTTCTACATTTCTTATCTGGTCATGGCAATTCCATCCGCCTGGCTGCTCAGGATAACCGGTTTCAAAAACGGCATGTCGGTTGGGCTGGCCATCATGGCGGTTGGTGCACTGATCTTTATTCCGGCTGCTTTAAACCGGACTTACATACTGTTTTTACTGGGTTTATTTGTGCAGGGAACGGGTTTGGCCGTGCTGCAAACCGCTTCCAATCCATACATTACCATATTAGGACCGGCAGAAAGTGCTGCCAAACGGATCAGCATTATGGGCATTTGTAATAAAGTAGCTGGTGCCATTGCGCCGATTATTTTGGGTGCCATTACATTGAAAAATGCCGACGGACTGAAAGCGCGTTTGATAAACATGCCCTCCGCAGAAAAAATTATGGAACTGAATACGTTGGCGCACAGAGTAATTACGCCCTACATCGTGATCGTGGTAATTCTAATAATTCTATCAATTCTGATCTCTTTCTCCACGTTGCCGGAAATCGATACCGATCACGAAGACGAAACCGTTGCCGCGGCCAACACCCATAAAACCAGCATTTTCCAGTTTCCGCATTTGCTGCTGGGCGTTTTTACCTTGTTTTTATATGTTGGGGTTGAAGTTTTGGCCGGAGATTCGATCATCAGTTACGGCGCAAGCCAGGGCATTCCGTTATCAACCGCCAAGTTTTTTACTACCTGTACTTTGTTTGGGATGATCATCGGCTATGTCACCGGCATCATCTGCATCCCAAAATATTTTAAGCAGGAGCAGGCTTTGAAAGTCTCCGCTGTTTTGGGCGTGGTTTTTTCGCTTTGTGCTGTATTTACCACCGGTTATATTTCCGTTTTATTTATTGCGCTGCTCGGTTTGGCCAACTCACTTTTGTGGCCTGCCATCTGGCCGCTGGCCATTGCCGGTCTGGGCCGTTTTACCAAAATCGGTTCCTCTTTCATGATTATGGCAATTGGCGGCGGTGCCTTAATTCCGTTATTGTACGGCCGTTTGGCTGATGCAGTTAATCCAACTAATGCTTACTGGCTGCTCGTTCCCTGCTACCTGTTTATTTTATTTTATGGGATAAAAGGACATACCATCGGCCTAAGCAGCAACACAAAAGTTAAAAGTATTTTTCCGATAGCAGAATAGTTTATAGATAATAGTTGATTGTTCATAGCTGATTGTAAATAAAGTTAATAATTGATTGTTAATAGCTGATTGCCGAAAGCTGATAGCCGATTGCTGATAGCCCAAACCTCAAACCTCAAACCAATGAAAAGAAGCACATTTATCCAACAAGCCGGGTTGTTATCTGCCGGTTTACTCATTAATAAATCTGTTTTTGCAGATGATATTCCTTATGAAAGCCATCGTCCGCCTTTAGCGAAGCGTAACTTCAGGAGCGAAGCGGTAGAGGGCGCCATTGCGCAGTTTAAGGCCAGGGTAAAAGACCCGGAGCTGGCCTGGCTGTTTGAGAACTGCTTTCCAAATACGCTGGACACCACCGTTTTTTATGCCCTAAAAGAAGCACGGCCGGACACGTACGTCATCACCGGGGACATTGATGCGATGTGGCTGCGCGACAGCTGCGCGCAGGTTTGGCCGTATATGACTTTCATCAAAAAAGATGAAAAACTGCGAAACTTAATCGCAGGCGTGATCAACCGCCAGGCGCACTGCGTGCTGGAAGACCCGTACGCCAACGCTTTTTATCGGGACGAAACTAAAATAAGCGAGTGGAAAACCGACCGCACAGATATGAAACCCGGCATCCACGAACGTAAATACGAAATTGATTCGCTTTGTTATCCCGTCCGTCTGGCGCACCGCTACTGGAAAGAAACGGGCGACACCAAGCCTTTTGGTGCCGAGTGGAAAAGTTCGATCGAACTGATCCTGCAAACTTTCCGCCAGCAGCAGCGCAAAACCAGCAAAGGGCCTTATCACTTTCAACGGCAAACTACCTCGCCAACCGATACATTGCCGATGAGCGGTTACGGTTTTCCGGTGAAACCAAACGGGCTGATCTGCTCGATGTTCCGGCCAAGTGACGATGCTACAATCTATCCATATCTCGTTCCGTCCAACTTCTTTGCTGTTGTCAGCTTAAAACAAGCAGCCGAAATGGTAAATGCTGTTTTTACCGACCCAAAACTGGCATCAGGACTGACCGCACTGGCAACCGAAGTGGAAGCGGCTTTGCAAAAACACGCCATCGTAAACCACCCGGAATTTGGAAAGATTTATGCTTTTGAGGTAGATGGTTTTGGCAACCATAATTTGATGGACGATGCCAATATTCCAAGTTTGCTGGCTTTGCCATATCTGGATGCAGTGCCGGTTTCTGATCCAATATACCAGAACACGCGGAAATTTGTCTTGTCCGACAGTAATCCTTATTTCTATAAAGGAAAAGCAGCAGAAGGGATTGGCGGCCCGCACGTAGGTAAAGATGGCATGGTTTGGCCGCTTAGTATTATTGCAAGAGGATTGACCAGTACAAACGATGCAGAAATCAAACATTGCATCGAAATGCTCAAAACCACACATGCCGGGACCGGTTTTATGCACGAGTCTTTTAACCAGGACAACCCTGCTAATTTTACCCGCAGCTGGTTTGCCTGGGCCAACACCATCTTTGGCGAGTTCCTGTGGGAAACCTATCAGAAAAATCCAGCTTTGCTGCAGAGTTAAAATTGAAAAAATTAATACTGTTTTTAGGGAATTACCGAAAAAGTTACGCTGAACGGAACGGAATTGCAGAACTGGAAAATGTACCAATTTCCGTTTGAAAACTTAGCACGATGGATTTATACCGATAAAAGAAGCATCGGCAAACCGGCGTTGTACAAAGGGGTTTTCAACTTAAAAGAAACCGGCGACACTTATTTGGATATGCGCACTTTCGGTAAAGGTTTCGTGTTTTTGAACGGGCACAATCTGGGAAAATACTGGCAGATCGGGCCGCAGCAAACCATTTATGTGCCTTCAGTTTGGTTAAAAAAAGGGCAGAATGAAGTGGTGGTTTTTGATGAACTGAAATCCGGGCATACGCAAATTTCGGCTTTGGGCCATTCTATTTTGGATCAGTTTTCGGCAGCAAAATAATTCAACATGAAAAAAAATACAAGTTGGAAAATTACGGTGATGCTGTTTTTATGCACTATTTTTTTTGATGCCAAAGCGCAGGAAGCAAACGCCATATTTCCGTTGATTCCGTACCCAACAGCTTTAACGGCCGGCAAAGGCACTTTTAATATTACGGCAAATACACGCATCATCACGGTTGATTCCCGCTTTGAAAACGAAGCTTCTCAGTTGAATGCTTTGATTGAACAATACCTTGGCAAACCTTTGAAAACAGGAAGCGGCAGTTCGGCGCGTAATATTTCGCTGCGTTATGATGATGCGGTCAAAACGCCCGAAGGTTATCAGCTCAACATCACCCAAAATGCTATAATATTGGTGGCGAGAGGACCGGCAGGCATGTTCCGCGCGGTAGAAACCATCCGGCAGTTGTTGCCTGCGGATGAGCATCCGCAAAATCAACTCAAAAAACTGGAAGTTCCGGCGGTTATCATTTCCGATCATCCGGCTTTTGCCTGGCGCGGGATGCACCTGGATGTTTCCCGTCATTTTTTCTCGGTTGATTATCTGAAGAAATTTATCGATTTGCTGGCTTTGTATAAGTTCAACAAGTTTCATATCCATTTAACCGACGATCAGGGCTGGCGCATCGAGATCAAAAAATACCCGAAACTGACCGAAGAAGGTGCGTGGCGAACGTTTAACAACCAGGATTCGCTTTGCATGACGAGAGCGAAAGATAACCCGGACTTCGCAATCGATCCCAAACACATCATCCAACGCAATGGCAAAACGCTTTACGGCGGTTTTTACACGCAGGAGGAGATGAAAGGCGTGGTTGCTTATGCTGCAGCACGACACATCGATATCATTCCCGAAATTGACATGCCCGGCCACATGATGGCGGCGATCAACCTTTACCCTTTTTTGACCTGTAACGGCGAAAATAAATGGGGGAAAGATTTTTCCACGCCGATTTGCCCTTGCAGTGAAAGCACTTTTGAGTTTGCCCAAAATGTTTTCACGGAGATCATGGACATCTTTCCAAGCCAATATATCCACATCGGCGGCGATGAAGTTGACCGGACGAGTTGGGAAAAATCAGACGTTTGCAAAGCCTTTATGGTTAAAAACAGTATCAAAACTACGGCCGGGCTACAAAGTTATTTCATCAACCGGATGGAAAAATTCTTTAATTCCAAAGGACGAAAACTGATCGGTTGGGACGAGATTTTGGAAGACGGGATCAGTTCTACCGCGATGGTGATGTACTGGCGCACCTGGGTGCCGGATGCACCGGTAAAAGCGGCTAAAAACGGTAACCAGGTGGTGATGTCGCCCGGAAACCCGCTTTATTTTGATGCGCTGCCTGATCAGTATTCTGTTTATAACGTTTATCACTTCAACCCAATTCCAAAAGGGTTAACAGATAAAGAGGCTCAAAATATTGTAGGTGCGCAGGCCAATACCTGGTCGGAACGCATCCCAACGGAAAACCGAGCCGATTACATGGTTTTTCCAAGAATGACCGCTTTGGCGGAGCGTTTATGGACGAATAAAGATGAATACGAAAGTTATCAGGAACGCCTGAAAACGAATTTCCCACGATTGGATGCGCTGCACGTGCATTACCGTTTGCCGGATATTGCAGGTTTAGTGGAGCAGAGCGTTTTTGTAGATTCCGCCGTTTTAAATCCGCAGAAACCACTGCCTGATTTAACGCTTCGTTATACAACTGATGGGCTTTTGCCGGATGAAAATTCTACGCCGCTCAATGCTTCTTTTACCATACAAAAATCGATGTATATCCGGCTGGCCGCTTTTACGCCGGGCGGGATCCGGGGCGATGTGTACAACCTGCATTACACGCAGCAAACGCTGGCCGAACCGGCAAAACCTGCCGGAATTGCCAGCGGTTTGATCTGCAATTATTATCCGGGCGAATATAAATCAGCAAAACTGATGTCGGGCTCACCAAAAATTGCGGTTCGGGTTGATGAAATTGCAGTGCCAAAAGAAGCATTGGCACCAGGTTTTGGGTTGAAATATTCCGGTTTTCTGCAAGTTCCGGCCGATGGGATTTACACTTTTTACTTAACCTGTGATGACGGCGGCATCTTAAATATCGCCGGACGGGAAGTGGTGAACAATGACGGCTGGCACGGCCCGATTGAAAAAAGCGGACAAGTTGCGCTAAAAGCTGGTTTACAGCCCGTTGCACTGGATTTTGTGGAAGGCGGCGGCGGTTATACCCTGAAATTGAAATACAGCCTGAACGGTTCGGCCCCGGTAGAAATTCCTTCAAACTGGTTAAAGCATTAAGGATGAAAAGCCTGCTCACCATTTTTATCCTGCTAAAAACAGCATCCGGCTTTTGCCAATCGGTGCCAAAACCTTATGGCGCATTGCCAACCAAACCGCAGCTGAACTGGCACGAAATGGAAATGTACGGCATCACAAATTTTGGATATTAACGTATGAAGTTTTCACTCCACATCAAAAACCGTTTTTTAAGGCATAAAAGAAGCATTGCCATCATAGTTTTTTTGCTGATTGCTGATGGCTTACAGCTGACAGCTCAAAGCTTTAATGGCTTGGAACATTTATTCACCACGCCAAAAAACTACGTGGTGCAGCATACAGACCAGGTTTTTAACATCAACGGAAACCTGAGCGAAGATGCCTGGAAAAATACGCCCTGGACATCAGATTTTGTAGATATTGAAGGTGATTTGAAGCCGTTGCCAACGCTACAAACCCGTGTAAAAATGCTTTGGAACGATTCGACTTTATTTATTGCCGCGGAGTTACAGGAACCACAGATTTGGGCTACGCAAACACATCATGACGATATTATTTATAAGGATAACGACTTTGAGATTTTTATCAACCCAAACAACAGTACGCACCAGTATTTTGAGATTGAGATCAACGCGATCAATAAAATATTTGATCTTTTTTTGCCGAAACCTTACCGCAACGGTGGCGACGCGCTGATTGGCTGGAACGCGGAAGGCTTGAAATCGGGAGTGGAAATTGTGGGTACGCTCAATGATCCGAAAGATACAGACAAAGGCTGGACGGTAGAAATGGCAGTTCCGCTAAAAAGTTTGCGGATGGGGTTTCCTTTCCGGGTCCCGGAAGAAGGTACTTTGTGGCGCATCAATTTTTCGCGTGTGGAATGGGATACGAAAGTTGTTGGCAATAAAAACATCAAGCTAAAAGATGCATCAGGCAAAGATTTGCCGGAGCGGAACTGGGTTTGGTCGCCGCAGGGCATAATCAATATGCATTACCCGGAACGCTTTGGTTATCTGCAGTTTAGCCGTAAAAGTGATGCTGTTTTTACGATGCCTTTTTCCGAATTGCAGAAGCAATATTTGTGGCTGATTTATTACCGGCAAAAACAGCATCTGCAAAAAAACGGAAAGTATGCCGCAACGCTGGCCGAATTGAAAATTGAGCGGAGTGCGAGGATTGAAGATCGGGAAAACTTGTTGCAAATGGATGCTTCGGCCAGGCAATTCACGGCAACTATTCAGGCCGAAGGAAGCCCGGCTATCAGCATAAATGATGAAGGATTAATAGAAATTTTAAAACCGAAATAATGAGCGATCGCAGAAATTTTGTAAAAACGGGTTTACTGGCCGGATTATCGGCCGCAGTTTTGCCATCGGCATCCAGTGCCGAAATGCTTCTTTTAGCACCTAAAAAAGGGTGGAAGCATTGGGTTTGGACGAACCCGAATTTGAAAGATACCGACGCAGAACTGGCCGAACGCTACCAGAAATATTACGATGCCGGTATTCGCGGGATATTTTTTGAAAACGACAGCGAAAAACATTTCCGTGCCGCAAAAGCACACAAAATTGAGGCGCACCGCTGGATCTGGACGATGAACCGCGGCGAAAAAACGCTGCTGGAATCGCATCCTGAATGGTATGCCTGGAACCGGAAAGGCGAATCCTGCGCGGACTATCCGCCTTATGTTAATTATTACCGCTGGCTTTGCCCCTCTCGTGAGGAAGTAAAAAATTATCTGGCCAATGATTACGAAACGGCTTTAAAAAAGGATTATGTAGATGGCATCCACCTGGATTATGTGCGTTTTTGCGATGTGATTCTGCCGGTAAATTTGTGGGATAAATATAAAATCGTCCAAACCAGCGAGCTGCCGGAATATGATTACTGCTACTGCCCGGTTTGCAAAGCAGCTTATAAAAAAGAAACCGGCGAGGATATTGATTCAGTGCAATATCCGGAGGCAAGCCCGTCGTGGCGGTTGTTCCGTTATCAGCGTGTAAACCAGGTAGTTGAGCGGCTGACCAATATTGCCCGATCTTACAAAAAACCCATTACGGCAGCCGTTTTCCCTACGCCGGATATTGCGCATCGAAACGTAAAACAGGATTGGGCAAACTGGAACATTAGTGGCGTTTGCCCGATGATTTACCATGGGTTTTATAAAGAAAATGTAAAGTGGATCGGTAATGCCGTTGCGGAAGGTGTTACGGCACTGAAGGGAAAGTTTCCGTTGTATGCCGGTTTGTACATGCCGGATTTTAAGAACGACGGCGAGGTACAGCAGGGAATTGAAAACGCGTTGAACAACGGCGCGGCAGGAGTTTCGCTGTTTGGCAATGTTTCGGACGGTACTTTGGCTGCGCTGAAAAATGCTGTTGCAAAAATCCCTTACCGCAAATCTTAAATTGCCTGAAGCGATAATTTTCAGCTTTGATGCGTCTTTTTATCAACTTACAATGCTTCTTTTACCAACTAAAAAATGATGAACAAAATCAAATACAACCTCAAACGCGGAAGCCTGTTACTACTGTTGACCACAGGGTTATTTTCTATTGTGCAGGCCCAGCACATGCTTCTTTTACCGGCAAAAAATCAGCGTGAAAGCCTCACCAAGTATGTGGACCAATCTATTGGGACCGGCTTTCACGGACACGTATTTGTAGGCGCGAATGTTCCTTTTGGTGCTGTGCAGTTAGGGCCGGCCAATTTGTCGGAAGGCTGGGACTGGTGTTCCGGTTACCATATTTCAGATTCTACCATCGTTGGTTTCCAGCATACGCATTTAAGCGGAACAGGTATCGGCGATTTGGGCGATATTTCTTTGATGCCTACAACCGGCTCTATAATAGTAAGAAAAGGCAATGTGAAAAATATGCAAAACGGCTATGTTTCGCTGTTTAGCCATCGGGAGGAAACCGTTCGTCCCGGTTATTATGCCGTGAAGCTAAAACGTTATAACATTGGTGTAAAATTAACGGCTACAGAACGTGTTGGTTTTCATGAATACACTTTCCCCAAAAGCAATGAAGCACACATTTTGATTGATTTGCAGGAAGGGATTGGCTGGGACAGGCCGATGGAAACCTCTATTCAACAAGTTAATGAAACTACGCTTACCGGCTACCGTTTTTCAACCGGCTGGGCTAAAGATCAACGTATTTTTTTTGCAGCGGTTTTTTCCAAACCCATCAAAAATTTCTCGGTTTATGATAGCCTGACAGCTAAAACCGGAACTGCATTAACCGGCAAGAAAGTAAAAGGCGTTTTGAGTTTTACCACTGCGGAAGGTGAAAAAGTACTGGTAAAAGTAGGTATCTCGCCGGTAAGCATTGAAAATGCCATGATGAACATTCAGGCGGAAATCCCGGGCTGGAACTTTAACCAAATTGTTGCCGCTGCTGATCAGAAATGGAACAATCAGCTTCAAAAAGTAGTGATAAAAACAGCAAATGAAAGTCAGAAAAAGGTTTTTTATACAGCCATGTTCCACACCATGATTGCGCCTTCTATTTTTAACGATCATAATGGTGATTATCTCGGCACAGATAAAAAAGTTTATCCAAAAGCAGCATTTACCAACCTCACCACGTTTTCTTTGTGGGATACTTACCGCGCTTTAAACCCGCTTTACACATTAATTCAACCCGAAAAAGTAAGCGATATTATCAACACGATGCTGGCTATTTACCAGCAGCAGGGCAAGTTGCCGGTTTGGCATTTGATGGGCAACGAAACCAACACAATGGTGGGTTATAGTGCTGTTCCTGTGGTTGCCGATGCTTATTTAAAAGGCTTTAAAGGATTTGATGCGAACCTGGCTTTTGAAGCAGTAAAGGAAAGTGCCATGCGAGATGACCGCGGATTAAAATTTGTTAAAAAACTGGGTTATATCCCGGCAGATAGTAGTGTTGAATCCGTAGCGATGGGTTTGGAATACAGCATTGACGATTCGGGGATTGCAGCAATGGCCAAAAAAATGGGCAAAATGGATGACTACCAATATTTTAGCAAACGCGCCCAGAATTACCGCAACTATTTTGATGCAAAAACCCATTTTATGCGTGCCCGGTTAAATGAAAACCAGTTTCGTACGCCTTTTAGCCCGTTTGAATCGCGCCATGCCGTTGGTGATTATACCGAAGGAAACGCCTGGCAATACACCTGGCTGGTTCCGCAGGATGTAAAAGGATTGATCGCTTTACAAGGCGGCGACAAGCCGTTTATCCGAAAATTGGATTCGCTTTTTGTGGTACAAGGAGATATGGGCAAAGAAAAATCTCCGGATATTTCCGGGCTGATCGGCCAATATGCGCATGGAAACGAGCCTTCGCACCACATCACTTATTTATATGCTTATGCCGGGCAACCCTGGAAGACAGCCGAAAAAGTACGATTTGTAATGAAAAATTTTTATACCGATAAACCAGACGGCATTATTGGTAACGAGGATGTTGGGCAGATGTCGGCCTGGTATGTTTTATCATCTTTGGGCTTTTATCAGGTCAATCCAACAAGTGGCGTTTATGTTTTTGGCAGCCCGCTTTTTAACGAAACAACCGTGAAATTAGCGGCAGGCAAAACGCTGCATATTATAGCCAAAAATAATAGCGCGCAGAATATTTATATTCAGAATGCTTCTTTTAACGGCAAAAAACATACGCACAGTTTTATTACTTATCAGGAACTGGCACAAGGCGGAGATTTGGTATTTGAAATGGGCAGCAAACCAAGTGCAACCTGGGGCGTTTTGCCGGCTGACCGGCCGCAGAATTAATCTTAAAACAGGATGATCTTCTGTTTAAACAAAATTTATAACCATAAACTAATTTATTATCAATAAAATTACAGAATGAAAAAGATTTGGACATTATTTTTTACAGTAATCGGTTTCACAGCTTTTGCCCAGCAGGTTACACAAATTTCTGATCCGGTGGAGTGGATCAATCCATTGATGGGGACAGATTCTAAACCGAGTTTATCCAACGGAAATACGTATCCTGCAATTGCTTTGCCTTGGGGGATGAATACCTGGACGCCGCAAACCGGGCCGATGGGCAGTGGCTGGCAGTATCAGTATGCAGCAGATAAAATCCGTGGTTTTAAGCAAACGCACCAGCCATCGCCCTGGATGAATGATTACGGCGCATTCGCCATCATGCCGGTTACCGGACATTTAAAGTTTACGCAGGATGACCGCGCGAGCTGGTTTTCGCATAAAGCCGAAGTTTCCAAACCGTATTATTACAGCGTTTATCTGGCGGATGCAGATGTAACCACCGAGCTAACACCAACAGAAAGGGCGGCACAATTCCGGTTTACCTTTCCAAAAAACGACAGTTCTTTTGTGGTGATTGATGCGCTGGATAAAGGTTCGTACATCAAAATCATCCCGAAGGAAAACAAGGTAATTGGTTATACCAAACGTTACGCCAGTGGTAAACTGCAAAATTTTAAGAATTATTTTGTGCTGATTTTTGATAAGCCTTTTACAATTTCTAAAGCCTGGCACGGAAAAACTTTAGCGCAGGATTCGCTGGAAATTACGGCTGATCATGCAGGTGCGGTCATCGGTTTTAAAACGCAGAAAGGCGAAAAAGTAGGGGTAAAAACAGCATCGTCTTTCATCAGTTTTGATCAGGCGGAACTCAACCTGAAACGCGAACTTGCAGGCGACAGCTTTGATCAAACCAAAGCCAAAGCTAAAGATGTTTGGAACAAAACGCTGAACCATATTCAGGTTGAAGGCGGAACGGTTGACCAGATGCGTACGTTTTATTCCTGTTTGTACCGCGCACTTTTCTTCCCAAACAAAATGTATGAAATTGATGCCAACAATAAAATTGTGCACTGGAGCCCTTACAATGGCAAAACTATGCCGGGTTATATGTTTGCCGGAACTGGTTTTTGGGATACTTTCCGGGCACTGTATCCATTTTTAAACCTGGTTTATCCTTCTATCAACAAAGAAATGCAGCAGGGTTTGCTGAACGATTATAAAGAAGGCGGCTGGCTGCCGGAGTGGTCAAGTCCGGGATATTCCAATGTGATGGTGGGCAATAACTCTGCTTCAATTGTGGCAGAAGCGTATTTAAAAGGTTTGCGCGGATATGATATCAACAAGTTGTATGAAGCACTCCTTCATGGTGCAAACGGCGAAGGCCCGGAAGGCACGGGCCGTACCGGTGTAAAATATTACAACGAGTTGGGATATGTGCCTTACGATGTGAAAATTAACGAAAATGCAGCCCGGACTTTAGAATATGCTTATGATGATTTCGCGATTTCGCAATTAGGGAAAGCTTTAAACCGCCCAAAAGCAGAGACAGATTTATATGCTAAAAGAAGCATGAACTACCAGAAACTGTTCGATAAGGAAACCAACATGATGCGTGGCAAAAACAAGGATGGCAAGTTCCAATCGCCATTCAATCCGTTTAAATGGGGCGATGCTTTTACCGAGGGAAACAGCTGGCATTATACGTGGTCGGTTTTTCATGACATCAATGGTTTGATGAATTTGATGGGTGGCAAAGAGCGGTTTGCGGCGAAACTGGATTCTGTGTTTACCCTTCCGCCAATATTTGATGACAGTTATTACGGCGGCGTGATCCATGAAATCCGCGAAATGCAGATTGCCGATATGGGCCAATATGCGCATGGCAACCAGCCGATCCAGCACATGATCTATTTGTATGATTATGCCGGCCAGCCCTGGAAAACGCAATATTGGGTGCGCGAAACCATGAACAAACTGTATAAAGCCACGCCGGACGGTTACTGCGGAGATGAGGATAACGGACAAACTTCTGCCTGGTATTTGTTTTCGGCGATGGGATTTTATCCGGTTACGCCTGCTTCGGATCAGTATGTTTTAGGTGCGCCGTTGTTTAAAAAAATTACGTTGAATTTGGAGAACGGCAAAAAAGTGGTGATAAACGCAGCATCCAACAGTGCCGAAAATAAATACATCAACACGATGAGCGTGAACGGGAAACCTTATGATAAAAATTGGTTAAGCCATTCAGCAATGATGCAGGGGGAAACTATTGATTTTGGGATGTCTGCCCAGCCGAATAAAAATCGGGGAATTAAGAAGGAGGATTTTCCGTTTTCGGTTTCTGGGAATTGATGGAGTTTGATTTTGCTGGTCGGGGTTTGCAACCCCGACCTTCGAGCTGAGGATTTTTAATCCTCCTATTTTTAATGTATGAAAATTGCGAGGATGATTTAAATGAAGGATTGGAAATCCTTAGCTCAGCAGACCGGATTGCAAATCCGGACTAGCAGGGTGAGCGGACAAGCCTAGCAAAAAACTAAACAAGGTTTTAGACGGACTGCTTTGCCAAACCAGCTCAAAAAACGCTGGCAAATTTTTGAGCGCGTTGAGCCTTTGCTTAAAGGAAATATCTTCGTTGATACCGTTTCTTGTTTTCGCCATGCTGTTTTTACCGGCATGAAATTACAGGAATTAAATTTTGCAGAAGCAACTATGAAGATTCTGTTGCCGATTTTTACCTGCTAAAAACAGTATGACGCGGAGCTTAACTCAGCTTTACGGAAAAATTGGAGCCGGTTTTTGGATAAAATTTGAACTGTAAGTTAGGAAAAATGATGTTCTGTTTTCTGTGGGAATTGAAGTGAGTTGGATTAAAGGATTGGAAATCCTTAGCTTAGGAGACCGGGTTGTAAATTACGGACTATTGGTAATCATAAACGTACAAATTGCTATTTACCATATTCTTAAGCGATGTTAATTTTGAGCTCTTCTTTTCTCATCAAAAGATATGTTCTTGTTGTTTCCAGAAACCTTGGATCTTCCGAATAAATAGGTAAGACCAAGATTAAATGTTTTATAATCATAGTCCGTTTTTACTGTCTGCACAAATTCACTAAAACGTATATCATATTTGCTTACCGTACCAAGAAAAAAAGATGAGCTGATGATCAAATTGTTGTTAAGCAACTTTAACCTGGCTCCCGTTGTTAAATTACGTTGACTGTACATGTAAGTATTTCCACTGGTTGAGGGAAAATTTTGACTGTAATTAAGATAAAAACTTAACAGGTTAGTTGCCTTGAAACTATTATTGACACTAAATGATGCGGAGGTTCCGTTCTGAGTGCGAATCTCTGATAGTTTAGATTTTGGGGATACATAGAAAAAAGAGGCGGAGGTGCTATTGTCCCACCACTTGAATAGTGACCGGTTAAAGGATACATAGGCCCCCAGGTTGTCCTGGTTTAAAAAGTTTTCTACTCTTGAAATCACTGCTGGCCCTACAACCGTTGTAATTGATGAAAATATATCCGTAGTATGTTGTGTAAATACAGTAAAAGAAAACATGCCTTTATATAGGTAGCTGATTTCGACATTGTTACTGTATGAAGGTAAGAGCAATGGATTTCCGGTAGAATAACTATAAATGTTTGTATAAAATGCAAAGGGGTTCAAGAAATTGAGGCCCGGGCGGTTGATCCGCCTCGAATAATTTAAAGAAAAAACATGGTTTCCGTTAGCTTTGTAAACGATATAGGCTGTAGGAAATAAGGCGTCATAATTACGTTGATTACGTTGGCCTAAAGTAGGCGAATAACCATCCATCATTGTATATTCGTAGCGCAATCCTGCTTTGGCCGTCCATTTTTTTGATAGTTCAGACTCCATACTAAAATAGGAGGCCAGGTTGTTTTCGGTGTAATTGAAGTCGTTACTACGCGTTTTGTCCAATATGAAATTTTCGTGGATATCATTATAGTATTCCACGCTGGCACTGTTATTATAGGTGGCAAACTTACCGCCTATTTCTATTTTAGCCCATTTATAAGGCAATGTTAAATCTGATTGAATGGACCAGATATTGTATTTTGAAATACTATTATTCCAAACTGAAGCATAGGTGTTTTCAGATTCAGAAACAAAATTATTTCTTGTTTCAGGCCTGTTCGTAAAAAAATTAACAGAACTACTTAATTTCTTACCGGTCGAATCAAGCTTTAAATCGTGGTATATATTTAAGGTCTGTGTAAATAATGGCCTTGAAATTTCGGCCTTAGTGTTCAAAACCGAGTCGACAATATTGCTTGTATTATAGCTGTTTTTATTATTGGAGATTGAGTTCCCTTGGCTGTGTGAAATATTATAAATAAAACCGATGTTATTGTGTTTGTTTAGCTCGTAATCTATACTTAAACCGGTTTGCAAACCTGGTGTAGTTCCGATACGTTCGCTGGTGCCAAGGATCTCGCTAGGGTGCCCGATTATATCGTTCGATTCTTTAATAATACTGCGATAATTTGATTGGTTAAATGTAAAAGAGCTGCTAACTTTTTTTGACCGAAAAAAAAGAGCCAGATTATTGTTATAGGACGCGTAGGTATTCTGTAAATATGTCGAACTTAATGACCCGCGCCAGCCTAAAGATTGGTTTTTCTTTAAAATAATATTAATCATTCCGGCATTCCCCTGGGCCTCATATTTTGCCGGTGGGGTGGTTATGATCTCGATTTTTTCTACATTTTCAGATCTGAGTGTTTTCAGGTAATTAACAAGGTCTGTTCCGCTTAAGTAAATTATTTTTTCATTTACCATAACCGCCATACTGCCTTTGCCCACCATAGAAACGCTGTTTTCTGATACAGTTAAAAGAGGCGCTGCCCGCAAAGCCTCAAAGAGGGAAGAACCATTCGCCATTATCGTACTGTTCAGGTTAAATATCAATCGATCAACCTTTCGCTCAAGAACAGGAGTTTTATTTACAATAGTGACTTCCCGTAGCTCTTTTAATTGCTTATCGAGAATGACATCGGTTAATTTAACTGAATATCCGTTAAACTTAATGTTGTTTAACAATTGAGTGTGGTAGCCTATGCACGAAACCTTAATCATAAATACACCTTTATTTAAATTAGTGAACTCGAAATAACCTTCTCTGTTACTTACCCCATATTTTACTACACTTGAGTCTGCCGCATTTAAAACGGTTATACTGGCATTTTCAATTCCGCTGTTTCCGGTTTCTATTACCTTGCCAGAAATAGCTTGTGCAGAACTTTGATAAATTATGCTGAAAAACAAAAGAAAACTTAATGTGCCAGCTTTGTAAAAAAATATATTCATAATAAATTTTTTATTGGTTGCATATAAGACTACACCAATAAAAAAATGTTACATCACAACAAATTCGTTTAAAATTAGCATCAGGTACAAGTTCCTGTACCTAATGCTTTATTTAGTCAAGCCTTAAAAAGTCATTAAGTTGAATAGTTGATTTGCTAATGTTTTTTTAAGGATTGTTATGCGAATAAAAGTGAGTTGATAAAGAAGGCGCAAAAACTGATTTTTCCAGATATTCATTATCCTTTTGAAGTTCATTGCAGTAGCGGCAAGCATTACGTTGATGTTGTCTCCATTAGCCCAGATTTGCAATCCGGTCTCCTGAGCTAAGGATTTCCAAGCCTTCCATATAACCTCAACCCCAAGCCTTCCTCAAAAACCGAATCCAATTGCCATGCATAACATTGCTAACATCAGCATCAGCATATCCTCTGGCTTTTAATAAATGCTCCAATTTTTGCAGATCGGCAACTGTTTCCAGATCATACGGGCATTGTTCGCGGCCAAAAGCACCGTCGAGATCAGAACCGATACCTACATGCAAACAGTTGCCTGCGATCTGGCAGATATGATCCAGATGATCGATCATGACGTTCAAATTGCAATTCATCGCTTTTGGATCTGATTGTCCGCGAACCCAATCCGGCACCATCATCCAGGCATCCAGCGCGCCGCCGATTACCGCACCGCGATCAATCAATGCTTTAATTTGTTCATCGCTGAATTGCCGGTTATAGTTTACCAACGCACGAACATTGTTGTGGCTCGCCCAAACAGGACCGTCAAAATGGTCTAAAGCTTCCCAAAAACTATCATCGCACAAATGTGTGGCATCCAAAATGATGTTCAGTTCCTCCATTTTCCGCAGCAGTTCGTGGCCTTTTTCGCCCATAAAACCGATTGCGTCCGTACCTTGCGCGTATCTTCCCGGCCCGTAATGCGCCGGACCAACCACACGTAAACCATCCGCATAAGCCTTTTCCAAATGCTCCATGGAAATAATTGAATCCGCACCTTCCAAACTCAAAATATAACTAATTGGCTTCTTTTCTGCAGAAGGGGGATCCAATAAATCACCAATAGGTTTCTTCTCCGCAGAAGGAAATTCCAATAAATCAATCCTCTCCGACGAATCCAAATTCAAAGACCACAACTCTAAATGCCGCTCCAATGAATTCAAATCCTTAACCTGCACCATTTCGCCCGCAAATTCCATCGCCTGATAATAAGCCAATTGCCCCTGCGTTTGCGCCCAGGCCTGCTCCGGCGAATGCCAGCCCGGAAGCGGGTTTTCCGGCGAAACATAGCGCGCAATTTGCGTGGCCACAACCAAGCCAATATTTCCCTTGCGCAGTTCGGGCAACGAAACGACGGCATTTCCGCGGTCGGGTTTATCGGTCAAACCTTGTTCGCGCGCGTTGATTTCGGCAATGGTTTTGGTCAGATCGCGGTTCCATTCCAGCGCGTTCATACTCAGGTCGAGGTGTGCATCTACAATAAACATGCTGTTTTTATAAGGTAATTTTTCGGTTGCGTGCAAGGGTTTCCCAACTTCCGGTTATTTCGTGATCTTCAACGGTGATGCCAAACTGATGCAATGCGACCGTCGGGCAAATGTGATAAGGCAATCCGTACAAAATATCGCCGATTTTATAGGAATGGTTTTCACCGGCTTCGGCAACCAAATGCTCTTCACTCTGAGAAATCAGCTTCAGTTCCGGCGCGTTTAAAAAACGGACACGATGCTGCAAACCGCTTTCCGCTGCAACGGATTTATGGCCGAGGTCTAAGCAAATTTTTGTTTCGTCCGGCAAAGAAACCACCCGCGAAACCACTAACGCAGACGGCAAAAAAGGCTGCTCGGGAAAATGTTTTTGATAACCATCGTCCCAATAAATAAACGTTCCGGGACTGCATTCTACGTCGGTTTCTTTAGCATAAAAAGGAAAAGTTGGTGTGCCGCCTGCGATGATTTTAGGTTGATCAAAACCTGCTTTGACAATTTCTGCCGATGCTGTTTTTACCTGCATAAAAACAGCAAGCCAATGTTTCCTGCGGATTTCGATGTCCGGTTCATGGATATGGCCGTCATAAGCGTGCAACCCAAGCGGTTGCAATGCTGTTTTTACCGCACAAAAACCGTAAAGTTCCGCGGCGTGTTTTGGGTCGATGCCGGTTCTGTTCATCCCAACATTTAAATCGATATAAACCTTGATTTGCGTCGAACTTTCCGTTGCCGCATCATTCAGTTTTTCTGCAGAGAAATGGTTGTCCACCAAACAGGAAAATTGCGTTTCGGGGAATGTTTCCATCAGCTTTAAAAACCGTTCTACATTTGCGCCAACCGGCTGATACGCCAGCAAAACGTCCGGTGCTTTTGTCATTCCCAGCATCTCCGCCTCGGCAATCGTGGCACATTTGAACTTGGTGATTCCTGCTTTCAGCATCATCAAAACCGGCTGCATGGCTTTGCAGGTTTTGACATGCGGCCGTAAACGTGCCGGATTGCCAACCATTTTGATCAGTTGCGCGATGTTATATTTCACCCTTTCGGGAAAGATAATCAATGCAGGCGTTTGGAGGTTTTCAGGATGATGAATTTGATACCAGGGAGAATGTGACATGCTGTTTTTATCGGTATAAAATCATCAATCTATCTAAGCAACCTCTAAACCTTCAATCCGCTCAAAATGCTTTTTATTTAAGGTAAGAATCGGCAAATTGTGCATCATACAAGTTGCTGCGATAAATATATCCCTGAATTCGATCAATTGATTTTTAGCTTTTAATTGATGGAAAATTTCGGCGGCTTTGATAGATGCATCATATTCAAACGGCAAAATGGCAATGCCTTTAATTAACAATTGAACATTCTTTTTCTTGTCTTGAGTAGCTGCCCCACAATAAATTTCATAAACAGAAACCGTTGATACAAAGAGCTTTTGTTCTCCTTTCAGAAGCCGATAAAACCTAGTTGTCAACTTGTTTTTAGCACGAAGGTGATCGATAAAGATATTCGAATCAATTACCACTGGGCAGGTTTCAAACTATTAAATGCTTCTCTTGCATCTTCCATCGGTTTCAAATCCTCATCACTCCAAACGGGCATATCGGCTATTTCTTTCAAATGAGCTTCTTTATCCATTTTTTCCTGCTCAATAGTTACGCCTAATTCCTTTAATACGGCTTTGACTAAAGCACTTTTTGATTCCGGTACGTTGATGATGAGCTTTTCCATATCTCAAATTTAATGAAAATATTGTTCAAGATATTGATGCTGTTTTTATCGGTATAAAATCATCAATCTATTTAAGCAATTTCTAAACCTTCAATCCGCTCAAAATGCTTTTTATTTAAGGTAATAATAGGCAAATTATGGATGATGCAGGTTGCGCCAATAAAAATATCCCTGAATTCGATCAATTGATTTTTGGCTTTTAGCTGGCGGAAAATTTGAGCAGCTTTTACAGCTATTTCATTATTGAAAGTGAGAACTGGAATATCTTCGATCAAATTTTGGATTCTTTTTTGTTTTTCTTCGGATGTACCTCCAGAATAAAGTTCAAAAACGGAAACAGCAAAAATGAATAAACTATTGCTTTCATTCAACAGTTGAAAAAACTTAGTCGTCGATTTTTCTTTTGCGCGCAAATAGTCGATAAAAATATTAGAATCAATTACCATTGAGCAGGTTTCAAGCTATTAAAAGCTGCTCTTGCTTCTTCCATCGGTTTCAAATCTTCATCACTCCAAACGCCTACTTCCAATATCTTTTTTCGGTATGCTTCCATATCCATTTTTTCCTGCTGTATCGTTACGCCCAATTCCTTCAGCAATTCTTTGACCAAGGCACTTTTTGATTCCGGTACGTTGATGATGAGCTTTTCCATATCTCAAATTTACTAAAATATTGTTCAAGATATTGATGCTGTTTTTATCGGTATAAAATCGTTGACCTACCTTACCACAACTCCATCAATGCTTCAATTTCCACCGGGATATTATCTGGTAGCGAACCAAAACCAACTGCGCTGCGTGTGCCGATGCCATTTTCATCACCCCAAACCTGCGCAAAAAGTTCGCTGCAACCGTTGATGATGTAGGGATGTTTTTCAAAATCGGGCGTACAGTTGACCATGCCCAAAACTTTGATCACGCGTTTTACTTTATCCAAACTGCCCATGTTGGTTTTAATAGTAGATAAAATGGTCAAACCAACTTGTCGCGCGGCTAATTTTCCATCTTCTATGCTGATTGTTTCGCCGATGCGGCCGATAATCAAGCTTTTATCATCTTGAACCGGACCGTGGCCGGAGAGATATAAATATTTTCCATCGATTAAGAAAGGTTTGTAAACGCCAAGCGGTTTTGGCGCTGGCGGAAGGCTGAATCCCAATTGCTCAAAACGCTCGTCTGCGGTTAAATTTTCCATGCTGTTTTTATCGTTATAAAATTGTGTTTAATAAGAGTACGCCGATCAATCCGACCACGGAAATAATGGTTTCCATAATTGACCAGGACAAGAATGTGTTTTTGACGCTTAGGTTGAAATATTCTTTGAAAAGCCAGAAACCGGAATCGTTGACGTGTGAAAAAGCCAAACTTCCGGCACCTACGGAAAGCACCATCAAATTTGGGTTAATGTGCGAACCCAACATGACCGGCAAAATAAAACCAACTGTAGTTAAGCCCGCAACGGTGGCAGAACCGATGCAAACGCGGATGGTTGCGGCAATGATCCAGCCCAAAAGCAGCGGCTGGATGTGCAGGTTTTGCAGTAAAGCGGCAAACTGATTGTTGATGCCTGTATCCGTTAAAACTTGTTTTAGCGCGCCCGAACCGGCGATGATGAGCAAAATGGAAGCAATGTCTTTTACGGCATCGGTATAAAAACCCATCACTTTAACCATGTTTTTACCTTGAAAAATCCCGATGGAGAAAGTAGCATAAGTTAAGGCAATGATCAACACAACAGACGGTGCGGCCAAAAAGCCAATTAAAGTGTGGAAACGGGAATCTGCAGGCAAAATAAAGGAAGCAATGGTGGTTCCCATCAGCAATAAAACCGGCAAAACAGCTGTAAAAAAGCTGTTGAATGTGCCCGGCAGCTGGTTTTCGGACAATTCTTCGGCTACAAAAGATTTCAACGGATTGGACGGGATTTTTTTCAAAGTTGATGAAAAAACCGGCCCCGCAATAATGATTGCCGGGATGGCCAGCACCACGCCGTACATCAGCGTTAAACCCATATTGGCATGAAACTGAACCACCAAAGCGGAAGGCGAAGGGTGCGGCGGCAAAAAACCATGCGTAACCGAAAGTGCGGCCAGCATCGGCAAACCCACGGCAACGGCGGGCAGTTTGTATTTGTAAACGACGGAAAAAATCAGCGGCACCATCAGCACAAAACCAATCCCGTAAAAAAGCGGGATGCCGATGATGAAACCGATCGCCATCATGGCCCAGGGAATATTTTTTTTTCCGGCGGCGTTTACAATAACTGTTGCAATGCGTTGTGCGGCACCGCTCACGGCTACCAGTTTGCCAAACATCGCGCCCAAAGTAATCAGGATCACGAGCGACGATAAAATGTCGCCAATGCCTTTTTCCATCGATCCGGCAACTTTATCTAAGGGCAATCCGAGCAAGATTCCGGCTAAAATTGAGATCAGCAAAAAAGCCAGAAAAGGCTGAACTTTTGTTACGCTGATGAGCAGGATCAGGCCGGCGATACAAAGGAAAAGGATCAAGAACGTCATGGGCGAAAAGGTTGCCGGAAGGTAATGCGATCTGTCGGGATTTCAAAAGGGTAATTTGCAATGCGCTGCTAAAGATTATCAATGATGCTTCTTTTATCGGTGTAATTTCTGAAATCAAATTGAAAAACTGCTTGTATATTAGAAGAGAAAAAAATTGATCCATTATCAAAAATGGCTTCATCATGAAGAAAAAGGAAGAGATCAGGCAGATGGACAAGCTGTGGAAAAAGATGAAAAAACCGTTGAAAGCTTTTATTGAAACTGGCGGCCAGGAAGAATTACACGAGTTTCGGGTGCAGGTGAAAAAGCTGAAAGCCATGCTGCAATTGTATGCCTGCGAACCGGGCAACCAAGCGGTTTTGAAGGATTTTAAGCCGATAAAAACAGCATTTAAAAAAGCCGGGGAAATCCGGAATGCACACATCAATTTAAAACTTGCTGAGAAGCATCAGTTAAATAATGAAGGTTTTCGGCATCAGCAGCAACAAAACCTGGATCATGGCAGCAAGGTTTTCAGAAATAATGGCCGCAAATATTTAAAGTCGGTGAAAAAAGCACATTTGGTTTTGCAAAATAACCTGGGCCGGCTGCATAACAAAACCATCCGCAATTTTTACCACGATAAATTGGTGCAACTGAACGATTTTTTTGCCCGAATAACTTTCAATGATGACCTTCATGAGGCACGCAAAAATATCAAACTATTAATTTATAACCAGAAAATTGCCGCCCGCGCCATTCAAAATAAAATGCAGTTGGATTACGGATACCTGGATGACCTGCAAAATTGCATTGGCGAATGGCATGATCATAACCTGGCTGCGGAAACGCTTTCCGGCATTGCTGAAGCGGAACATCCGGCCGTAATTGATTTGAAAAACAGCAATAACAAATTGGAAAAAGAAATTTTGGAGAAAAGCAATCATTTCATGAAAAAGGTAAAAATATTGGCAGAAATTGCCTCAGCATAAAAAATATGGGTGTAGAAATTGAAAGGAAATTTTTGGTTGATCCTGCAAAGTGGGAAAAGTTTGATAAACCGGAAGGCAAAGTTTACCGGCAAGGTTATCTGGTGAACGAAAAGCATAAAACTGTGCGCATCAGAACAGCTGGCAATCAGGCTTTTATCACGGTAAAAGGAGCAACGCAAGGTTTTACGCGGAAGGAATTTGAGTACGAAATACCGCCGGAAGACGCGAAAGAGTTGCTGGAAAGTTTTGATTTGAAGGGAACTTCTAAAACCCGTTACCGCGTTCCGGTTGGCGGAAAAGTTTGGGAAATTGATGTTTTTTCGGGCGAAAATGAAGGTTTGATTGTGGCGGAAATCGAACTGAAAAACGAAAACGAAACTTTTGAAAAACCCGATTTTTTGTTGGAGGAAGTTACGGATGATGTGCGCTATTACAATTCTAATATGGCTTTGCACCCTTACAAATCCTGGAAATAATTTGTCGTAATCAAAATGCTGATGCTGTTTTTATCGGCATAAAAACAGCATCTTAGCTTACCAATTAAAACCAATTTTATGAAACTGCAAACACGAAGGGATTTTATCAAATCTACCGCTGTACTGGCTGCCGGTGCTGCTTTAGTTACGGATTATGCAACTGCTGCACCGGTGCAAAACGTGGGCATCCAATTGTATTCTGTGCGAAAAGATATGCTGGCCGATGCGCCGGGAACGCTGAAAAAGCTGGCTGCTATCGGGTTTAAAAACCTGGAATCTGCCGGAAGCGAAAAGGGCAGTTATTACGGTTTGCAGCCGAAAGAATTTAAAAATATCGCGTCGGGTTTGGGCATGAAATTGCTGAGCGGGCACGTGCACATCGACCAAAACTGGCAAAAAACGGTTGATGAAGCAGCCGAATCCGGGCAAACTTACTTGATTTGCTCGAGCATGCCGACAGAAGGGCAAACGGTTAGCAATTACAAACATGCGGCGGAAGTTTTTAATAAATGCGGGGAAACTGCTGCCAAATCCAATCTGGTTTTCGGTTATCACAACCATGATTCTGAATTTGAAAAAGAAAACGGACAGGTTTTGTATGATGTTTTGCTGAAAGAAACCGACCCGGCAAAAGTAAAATTTGAGATGGATTTGGGCTGGTTGATCGTTACCGGCAATGATCCTGCTACGTATTTTGCCAAATATCCCGGCCGTTTCCCATTGTGGCATTTAAAAGATATGAACAAGGCAGGCAAGCACAGCACCGAGTTTGGCAAAGGCGATGTTGATTTGAAAGCATTGCTGGCACAAGCAAAAGCATCAGGCATGAAATACTATTTTGTGGAGCAGGAAGAATACACAATTCCAGCGTTGGCCGCGATGCAGTATGATTTTGATTATTTGAAGAAGTTATGATGCAATGCTTCTTTTATCAGGAAAAAATTTGATTGCAATAATCGAAATATTAGCGGGCAACCCGGAAGAATTAGGTTGTAAAGTGGATTGTATAAGTGTGGTTTTGAAAACTTGTTTTTTAAAAAAAAGGTAGGGAAGGAAATAATATTTGAGGCAAAGAATTATAAACCGATTAATTGAATAAGATTAGGATCATTACAATTTATACTTAAAGTGTACTTGTATATAGAGTGGGACGGATCAATTCCACTTTTTCTGCTAAATAATGTTATGTTTCCATTTGTACGTAAACAAACATTTAAACCGAAAAAGTATGCAGATAAATCTTCTATTAGATTAAGTGTTTTATGATAGTAAAAATCAATAAGCTTGAAAACATTCTCTCCTTTTAATTTTGGATCTTCAATGAAAATTACCCCATTTGATTCTTTTATTTCAAAATTAGGAATTTGAAGATAGTTATGTTCAAAAGCATCTCTTATCAAAAAAAAGTCTTTTTTAAATTCTGTTTGAGCATCTTCAATAATCTGAAATAACACATTGTATCCTTTTATTTTTAAATTTGGTAGCATCTCATTTTTTGCTTTATCAAAACTCTCAGGGCTTTTAATTAATAATTTAACTAATTCAAAATTTCCATCATCAATGATTTTGGATTTAGCAAAGTTATTTAGAAGAGGTTTCCCTGCTGAGAAAAAATCTTTAATAGCTTTTTTGATATTTACTTCTGGACTCTTATCGGCTGTAAATTCACCATTTTCAAATGCTTTATAAAATAATCCAGATTTTATTCCTTCAATATAATTTCTTCTAAGCTTTAATATTAGCTGATAAATATCATAGAAGTCTGTAAAATCGTTTAAGTTTTTGTTGTAATAGTTTTCGTGTAGTTTTTTTCTTTCTTGGTCACCCATGAAAGCAAATTTTGACATTTCCTCAAACTGCAAAAAAAATCTTGTTACAATTCCTTGAGATGTTCCATGGTTAGAAGTATAAACTATCTTGCCTAATAATTTGCTCATATATAAAATCGAGTCGTTGCGGTCATGTACAAATGTAACGTGTATCACAAATTTTTACAAAGTGTTTACTTGTATCAATATAGAAAGGAAGAAGTATTTATTGATGCTCTGTAATAATATAATAAAGTTGTTTAAACGTTTTTTCTGGTGCTCTTTTTTTGGGTTGATGCTTCTTTTATCACCTAAAAATTCGGCTATTGGGTTTTGATTTATTGAAATGGATGCTAACACCAATTTTTACCCGATAAAAGAAGCATGTGTGTTTTTTATTTTCCAAATTTAAACGGAACCTAAAAGTTTAAACAACTTCAATGCAAAAACTTTATCAACTGGAAGGATGACAGTAAAATGCTAAACTATTTATTTAGATTTTTAAGTTATTAACTCACCTTACGCAAAAAAGCTATAAGTTAGGGGATATAAAATAGGGGGGATTGTGGAAAACTTTGTGGATTTATATACAGATTATTTGATTAGTTCAAGTTCTTATA
>JAABUS010003450.1_pt1 | contig 25666 bp, 31 predicted proteins | sample 5560161 | NCBI WGS metagenome assembly JAABUS01 (sample SAMN10711885, study PRJNA513376) | rock metagenome | isolation source: Antarctica rocks | place: Antarctica: Victoria Land, Trio Nunatak nord | collected 2016-01-04
GGTGGTTTGGGGGGGGTGGTTCTGGGTGGTTTGGCGGGTGGGGTTGCTGCTGGTTTGGGAGTGGGATGTTGTTGTTGGGGACTTCGTGCCATGGGGCGCCGCCACCATGGTGGTGTGGTGGGTGGCCATCGTCGGAAGGGAAGCAGCAGAGGAGTTCGGCGAAGATGCCTTTGTAGCACATGGTTGTGCGGGATAGTTTGTTGGGGTTCTGGAGGCGAGGGGGTGGGAAAGAGATAGTGAGAGGGGAGGGAGACGGAGAACGGGGGTTCGATATCCATGGTGAATGTGTCAATCTATGAAGGAATCGGTGATGTTGTGGCCGTCCTTTGATGACGGTTATGGTATACGGTGAGTCTGGTTCCGTTGTGTGACTGCCGTGTGGTGTGTCAATGGATTACACATACATATGGATGTGCAATCAAAGCAGTCTTCTCACTCTTCGTGGATGACGTGGTGCTGGAAGGGGAGAAGCTTTGGCTCGTTGGGGATGCGTAATCAAATACCTAATGGGTGCCCTGATGTATGTTCTATCGTAGGTAGCTTCTCCATACATAGACTGTCGTCAAGGGCGATCTTTGAATAATGATATCCTAAAGCCCAGCGCTCTCCACCAAGATCTATAATCCTAGAACAATGCTTCGTATCCACATAAAGTTTCGTCTCCCCATCGCTCAGCATGCAGTGTATCCAATAGTGCCCCCTATTCCGCATGACCAAACCCATCCAAGAGCCCAAGACGAATTCAAACCTCACTCCGCAAGCACCATCCTCAGCATACTCAAAAACCCCTCCCTCAGCCCCTGCAGCTCCCTCACCTCCGGCTTCACCGGCTCCCCCGCCGTCCGCCTCAAGTGATCCTGCCGCTTCACCCTCTTCTTCCGCTCACTGTCAATCGGATCCGCAGCCCCATCCTCATCACTACTCTCCTCGTCAGACTCAAACGCCTCGCTATCTCTCATCTCCGCCAGGTCCTGCTCATTCAGCCCGAAATCACTGCTCCGGAAGGTTGCAGACCCGGGGGGCGCAGCGTTGGACGTGCCTTCGGCGGCCATTTTCTGACGCGTTTTGTCGGCGTGCCATTTCTTGCGCTCTTCCTGCCATTGGATAAGGGCGTCGATCTCTGCGATGGCGGCGGATTTGTCGATCTGGCTCATGTCGACTGCGCCCTGAAAGAGGGCGTTCATGTTCAGCTTCCCGCCCTTGGGGCCATGCCGCAGGAACTCGAGGATTAGCTCCAGCCAGGACATGAGGCTGGAGAACAGGCCGTTGTCGTGGATATGCACCTCATGCACGAACTTGTAGAAGTTGTCTTGGTGCCTCCCGCACAGGTCGATGAAGGACTGGACGGTTTGGTTGGGGTCGGCGGAGACGTCTTGGCGTTGGCAGGTTTCGAGGACGCGGAACATGTCGTCGGCGAAGGTGGAGAAGTCGGTGACGGAGGAGTAAACGTTGGCGGATTTGTAGACGCGCACGAGGGGCTCGTAGAAGATGGTGAAGAGATCGCGGAAAAGGTTCAGGGTCACGGGTTCTTCGATGACGGAGAGCATCATTGCTTTGTCGCGTTGACGAGTGTACATTTTGAGGAGGGATTTGAGATTGGCGAAGAGGGTGGCGGAGGCTTTCATTGCGTCGTCGGTCTGATTGAGAAGGGTGTTAATCAAATGCATGAGAGATGGGCATTGGAAGAAGGAAGAGCAGACATACGTTTTCTATGGCATTGACCCATGCGACATATGCGTTGAAGACTTTGCCTATTTGCTCGGGGGTGAGTTCTGGCCTGAAGTGTTCCGAGCGAAGGATGGCGACAATTAGATCAACATCGTCAGATACCGCGTCTGCTCTTACAGAATTTTTGATATCTTCGTCGGCATTGCAGAAGCTTCTGAGCTTCTCACAGAGAACAGTATCGTTGATCTTGAGAGTGAGAGAATCAATGGATCTCTGGAAAGTTCTTATGCCGTCGTTCAGTGCAAGACCAAGGGCTCGTTGGGCCAAAGACCGTGCACCAAAGGGCTGTGCGAGGAATAGATCGAGGACGCCGCTCATGACTTTAGCAGGGTTCGCGAACCGAATTACTTGCTTCAATGCTGCATACGGTATCATGGAATGTAAGCGTTTGGCCTGAGCGAAAAGTTCCGGTGAGTTATCCTCTGCCAGGAAAAGGTGATATATTGTAGCTGCGACTCTAACCGAATATTAGCGCCATTTAAGCCTACCATTAGTATGAGCTTACTCTATTCGTGCCCATTCTGCGAATTTCTGATATTCAATGCTCAAATCTGCTATCTTTTCTTTGTCCTTGATCTCCTTGAATAACTTCGAAAGGCCGTCTGCGTAGGACTTAATTACGAGAACCGAATTTTGATCGATTGGGGTGACTTACTGCTCTCGACGATGTCCCGCCGGAATCTCTCCATATAAACGTCTAATTCTCTTGCCCGCTGCCTCGCAATTTCATAAAATTGCCTTTGCTCTTCTATTCGTTTCTCGTCCATCTCTTTACGCCGTTGAATATCTCCCATCTCTTCTTCATTGATTTTGACCGGATTAGCAGTAAGGAATTCATGTATTGCTTTTGTTTGGGCTATCTGTTCATTTTGCAGGAGAGTCCTCAGGAATGCCCGGAGCGAGACTCTTTGGTCCTCGCGGTATAGCGTGACTTTCTCTCTAGAGTACTCACCAGATACTCGAGGGGAGTTCCGCTGTCTGGAGGCGGAACGGCCATGGCCCATGAAATGCCGCAGTGAACCACTATCACCAGCCCCATCCGGATTTGTGTTCTGTGTAGAGACCGATGATACAGATGAAGCGTCGTCATTAGCCCCTACGCTGAGGAATGATGAGTGTGTGGAATTTTTGTTTTTCCTGGGCAACGGAGGGAGCACCTTGCCAGGAAGCTCCGTCCGTATTCGCTTGTGCATTTTCGAAAAATTACCGTATCGCCTTCCGACGTACATATCTGCCTTCCCGGCTTGTCTGACTCTAATGATAAACTCCTATAAGCTTATCAGCCAACCTTCATGGCACTCCAGATTGTGTGTATCAGACTCACGGCGTGCTGATGATATCTCACGGTTCGCTTTACCGACGTAGTCCGTACGCCAGTTACATTGATGTCCCAGCCATTGATTGCATGCCCTTCTGGTGCATTGACCAGCAACCCTTGCTCATTTGCGCCTCGGTCTACAACTTCCAACTCCGAGAACCGTATTCGTTCTTCATAACCGGATGCGGTGGGTATGCCGGAGACCATCATCAGCTCCACCAACTTTTCTGCCTTCATAGCGAGCTTTCGCCGCTTGGTCTCTTCGAGTCGATCTTCTGACGATGAGATATGCCTATTTGCAAAGGATTCGAGGAACTGGCCAGCATCAGCTCTGTCAGACGTCCCTACTCACTCCGCAGCCCACCACTTGTAGCTTGTCTTGCCAGAACTCCTTCTCCCTCGCTTGGTCCAGGAATGGAAAGTTGCGGACATGATGAACGAAGATGTAGCGTAGGATAGGAAGCTCAGAGTCGACCGGAGCGACCTCGCCAAAATCGGACCTAAATGGGGCGCCGAATCGCTGGAGGGCGGTGGTGGAAGCCAACTCTGATATTTCATACTTGACTTGTTGTGATATGAGCTCTCTTTTAAGATCTAGCGTAGATTAGCCAAAGGGTTCTCGGCCATAAATATCAATTACCGTCAGTTGACGGCAACAGTGCGGAACCTTACAATGCTCCTGCTTCCCAGTCAACGTTGCGCCTGATGGAGGAATTGAGTCCTGGGAAGATAAGGGACCCGTAGGCTGGGGTCTCGATGGTAAGGACATCGTATTTCCGGAGTCACCGAGTACCGGTGCTCCGTTCATGGGCTGTATTGTACCATCGAGCGCCTTTCCTTGGGCATGCTGAGGCAGAAATCCCATGCTCAGTTTCAGCTGCTGTTACTGAGCAAGATACGCAATCCGGAGAGCAAATGTTGATAAGCAGGACAAGAAAAAGAACCAAAATTCATAGCGATGGCGAGGGCAAATCATGAGATGACTCTATTTACAGGTCCTTGCTGTGGACAGGCAGTCATGCTCGGTGACGTTCCCAGGTCTCACATTATTGAGCATGACCGGGACCGATTGTCCAAAAGCTTAGCCCGCATAGCCAAGCCTTGATCCCCAAAGCGGCTGGCAGACCCCTGAAGCTTCGCCTGGAGCACCCTGGGCGCGCCTGCTGGTTTTACCTGGTTCCCGAGGACAGCGTGTTGATACAGCTTTCCTTTGTTTACCAAAGCGTAAATTGGCATCTTACACCTTGCAGTTGCGCTTTCTCAACTACAGCCCATTGCGAATCATGCAGCACTCTCTTCGTAACATTGCCAAGCAGACATAGCCTCCCAATGATTCGACTACGTGCCCATCATGGCTGGTGGGAACATCAAGGTCGTGGTCAGGGTACGACCCTTCAATGGGCGCGAACTCGACCGAAACGCAAAATGCGTTGTGCAGATGACGGGAGAACAGACCGTCCTGGTACCACCGCCAGATGCTGAGGAACGCCTTCGTGGCTCAAAAGGAGGCAGGGCAGAAGGGCAGAAGGTGTTCGCTTTCGACAAGAGCTATTGGTCCTTCAATCGTTCAGACCCTCACTTCGCTGGGCAAGACAACCTATTCGACGACCTCGGGTCTCCACTGCTCGACAATGCGTTCAAAGGCTACAACAACTGCATCTTTGCATACGGGCAGACGGGCTCAGGGAAGTCGTACAGCATGATGGGCTACGGCGAAGAGTCTGGTGTGATACCAAGAATCTGTCAAAATATGTTCGAACGTATCTCGGCACTGCAAGAAGACAAGAATCTCAAGTACACTGTCGAGGTGTCCTATTTGGAGATTTATAATGAACGAGTTCGAGATTTGCTCAATCCTGCGACCAAGGGGAATCTCAAAGTCCGCGAGCATCCGTCTACTGGCCCTTATGTTGAAGACTTGGCTAAGCTGATTGTGCGCTCATTTCCCGAGATTCAGCATCTTATGGACGAAGGCAACAAGGCAAGGACCGTAGCTGCAACAAGCATGAACGATACGTCCAGTCGGTCGCATGCGGTATTCACCTTGATTGTGACGCAGAAAAGGCATGACGTGGAGACCAACATGGACACCGAAAAGGTTGCCAAAATCAGTCTCGTGGACCTTGCAGGCTCCGAGCGCGCAACATCGACGGGCGCAACAGGGGCCCGTCTCAAAGAGGGTGCAGAGATCAACCGATCACTCTCAACACTGGGACGGGTGATAGCGGCTCTAGCGGATCTGTCGACAGGAAAGAAAAGGAATATATCCATGGTGCCATATCGAGACTCTGTCCTAACCTGGTTGTTGAAGGATTCTCTGGGAGGCAACAGTATGACGGCTATGATTGCTGCGATATCTCCAGCAGACATCAATTTCGAGGAGACACTGAGCACGCTGAGGTACGCGGACTCCGCGAAACGAATAAAGAACCATGCTGTTGTCAACGAGGATCCAAATGCTCGTATGATCCGTGAACTAAAGGAAGAGCTCGCGCAATTGAGATCCAAGCTCAGTAGTGGTGCGACTAGTGGTGGCGTTGCTGAAGAGCAGTATGCGCCTGATACACCTCTAGATCAGCAGATAGTGTCCATAATACAGGCCGACGGCACCATCAAGAAAGTATCCAAAGCCGACATTGCCGAACAGTTGAATCAATCAGAGAAACTTTACGAAGACTTGAACCAGACATGGGAAGATAAACTTCAGAAGACAGAGCAGATTCATAAAGAACGCGAGGCTGCTTTGGAAGAGCTTGGTATAAGTATCGAAAGGGGCTTTGTCGGCCTTTCTACTCCAAAGAAAATGCCTCATCTTGTCAATCTCAGCGATGACCCGTTACTGGCAGAATGTTTGATCTACAACATTAAGCCTGGTACGACTGCTGTTGGCAATGTGGAAGACCCAAAGACAACGTCAGAAATCCGCCTTAATGGATCGAAGATTCTTCCTGATCATTGCACATTTGAGAATGTGGACGGTTTGGTCACTCTTGTACCCAGAGATGGCGCGGACATCATGGTCAATGGACTTCGTCTCGAGAAGCCTCAGAGGCTTCGTAGCGGCAATCGAATCATCCTTGGCGATTTCCACATCTTCCGCTTCAATCATCCACAGGAAGCACGTGATGAACGCAAAGAACAAAGCCTTCTCAGGCATGCTATTACAACCAGTCAGCTTGGCTCTCCTGCCCCGAGACCATCGCATAGCCGAGCTCTGAGCATAGTCGACTCAGATACGGAAGGCGAGACGGGCAGATCAGAGTCGCCAATGCCTCACAGAAAGGGGCGTGATTCAGACTGGTCATACGCACGCAGAGAGGCTGCAAGCGCTATTCTGGGGCCTGACCAGAAAATAAAGCATCTCACGGACGATGAGCTGGACGCACTCTTCGATGACGTCCAGAGAGCTCGAGCGGTTCGCAAAGGCAGACCAGAGTCTAGGCTGTTCGGGCCAGATGACGAAGAATTCGAATCTTTGAGCTCCTCCCCACATCGTCAAAAGTACTTGTCGAATGGCACGATCGATAACTTTTCCCTCGACACCACTCTTACACTTCCCAGCACTCCTCCCCAGAGTGGAGCAGATGGTTCTCAAAGTGAAGATGAGACGGTGGATGCATTACGCAATGATATGCAAGACCAGCCCGTCAAGCAGACAGAGGAGTATCAGGAGCAACTGCGCCTCGCTGATGCACTATCAACTCAGGATATTGAAGCGCTAAAGCTCGAGAAAGAGAGAATGGAGGATGCTCTCAAGGCCGCCAAAGAGGAATTTCAGCAGCAAATTGAGCTGCAGAAGGAAGCTTTCCAGGAAAAGCTACAGCATGTTTCGGCTTCGCCGAGGATAACGCAAGATGGATTCACAGACCTCCCTGCGGCAGAAAAGGGCATCGCTAGGCACTGGCTGGCCAGGTGGCGTCAGACGAAATATGTGCAAATGGCTGGAGCGCTTCTTCAACGAGCTGCTGTGCTGAAGGAGGTTCAGATCATGAGCCAAGCGACGGACAAAAACGTCATGTTCCAATTCTCTGTTGCGGGTAACGGTCAGAGCATGTGCTCATCGTATGATCTCGTTTTAAGTGGTATTTCTGGCGATGAGGATGAAGCTCTCGAAGACGCTCATAAGCCTTGTGTTGCGGTCCGACTACTTGACTACCAAAACTTGGTTGTCCATCTTTGGTCGCTCGAAAAACTTGAGGCGAGGCTGCATGACATGCGTCGAATACATCAGTATCTGGACCGGCCGCAACTCGTGCAACACTTCCGTCTCGATAATCCTTTCATCGATCCGTGTATGCCACAATTTTCACTGCTTGGAGAAACGAATGTATCTCTTGCTGCCGTTTTCGAGGCTCATGTTCAAGATTACACGTTAGACGTCCTCTCGACGTATACGCATGAAGCTATTGGCGTTGTCAAGCTCTCGTTAGAACCATCGTCTGCCCAAGCGCCTTCCTCCATGCTCAAGTTCAATGTTGTCATGCATGAGATGGCTGGATTTGCTGAGCGAGAGGGCACTGACATACATGCGCAGCTTTTTATCCCTGGTATCAGCGATGAAGGGGGCGCTACGACGACGCAGATGATCGGTGGCTTTGAGGAAAACCCTATCCGTTTCGAAAGTGTCCATAGCATGAGCTTGCCGCTTGATGCCCCCCATACAGCAACGATGCGAGTCTCCATATACGCCAGAGTCTCTCCTATGCATCTGGACAAGCTTCTAAGCTGGGATGAAATAAGGCAATCCAGTGATGAAGAGGCGCTAGAGGACCGCAAACGCTCCGAGGGACGGCTACCGGAGAGTGAGTACTACGTGCAAGAACAGCACGACGTATTTGCGAAAGCCAAAATCTTGGAATTATCAGAGAGTGGTGAATATCTGGCGGTGGAGGTTGAGCAGCACAGCAATCTCGATCCGGGCATTTACCAGCTGCACCAAGGCTTGCAGAGACGGATCTTCCTGAATTTCTCCTACTCCTCAAGCGAGTCTTTGCAGTGGACGGGGATCAAGTCTCTTCGTGCCGGTGATGTCCGGCTACTTGATCCTGGAGCCAGCGTTGGACATGCCAGCAGTCCAAAAGCTGATGTTCCGTTGAAGCTGGTTGAAGAACCAAAGCTGATCGAGAACGGCAATGGCACTAAGGAAATAACAATTCTAGGCCAATGGGACTCGAGCCTACATGGCTCAACCCTCCTGGACCGGCCTACAGGCGAGGGATATATCGTCCAAATATCCTTCTCGGTCGAAGTCATGTCGTCCCGCGTCAGTACACCGATGACATTCACGCTCGATCAGAACGTTCAGATCCGGCCTCGCAGCTGGCTGCGTCCTCAGTCACTGTTCAAACAGCTCTGGAAATCCATCCGAATCGTACATACAACATCTGGCATCTTCTCCGTAGCATTGAAACCAGCATGCGCGAAGCGAGCTGGAGACTTGTGGCGAATGGACTCCCAAAACGACTATATAAAAGGCGACGAAACCCTCGGCAACTGGAAGCCCAGAGGTATCGGTCTAATCCACGACTACCTAATCTCCCAAACCCATCAAAAGCGCATCCTAGACGTCGAAGCCACAAGAATCCACCTAAGCAAGCATCCCCACCTCTCCAAAACACCACCCTCCCCTCCCTCAGAACCCTCACAGCACCACCAATCCCTCCTCCACAAATGCCTCAACATCTGGACCCGTCCCTCCCCGGCTTCCCCCCTTTCCAACCTCACCGCCACCATCCACCTCCACCCAAAACCCCCCCTCCTCCTCAAAGCCTCCCACCTCCTAACCCCCACCCCCCACAATCCCACCCTCTGGACGCGCCACTTCGCCGAGCTGCGCCCGCCCTACCTCCTCGTCTACCACGTCCCCAGCGGCGAGGTCGCCTTCGTCATCAACCTCCGCAACGCACGGATCGATACCGATCCGCCTGTGCGGGAGCTGCTCGGCGAAGAGCTTGATGGAGGTGGGGGAGGCGGAGGAGGGTTGGAGAGGGGGAGGACGAAAGGGAGGGCGGAGTCTCTGAAGGGGAATGTGTGGGCGGTGTATGGCAGTATGAACACGTGGTTGTTTGCGGCGAGGAGTGAGCGGGAGAAGGGGGAGTGGGTGCTTGCTGTTGATGAGGGGTTTTTGGGCGGATAGAGGAGGGGAGAGGGAATCTCGAGTTTTGAATGGGACGTGTGGGTTCTTTTTGGATGCGATGCGATGATACCCAATCATGCGTTTCTAGGGAATTGATCTGTATGAAGGGGGGAGGGAGCTGGATGTTGTAGCGGATTGTTGGAGGTAGCTGGCTGCGGGATATAGATATCGGAGAAATACACTTTGTCATCTATGCTTCGATTCGTTATTGGAGAAGCGGTTTGCCACTGAGTGCGAGATGGGAAATCAGGCTTGAGGATACATGGAAAAACGCGCTGGTGAAGATGCGATAAGGCTTGTCTATCCCTGAGTCCGTGGCCAAGTACCCAATGCTGGTGGTAATATGCGTCCGTAACATCCCCATGAGTATCTTCTCATCTCAGACCTCCCGCCTGTCCCGTCCCCCTGCCCTTCTCCTCTGAAGCCTCCCCTCAAGCCCCCGAAACACAGCCGAAATATCAAAAGTCAAACTCCCCCCTGAACCCCTCAACATCCATCCCCGGCACCACCCTCTCCACCAGATCCCTCCTCCCCATATTCCCAAACACCCGCTTCAGCGTCTCCAGCAGATTCCCACTCTCATTCATCCCCACCAAGCGCTCGATATCGCTCTCCGACAGCGCGTTGCCCCCCGCCCCGTCCCCAGGATCGACGGCCTCACGGACTCTATCCGCGCCCACCTGCTCAACCACATTATGCATGCTCATCGCGCCCAGCAAATGCCCCGCCGCCTGCGGCCAGAGATCCATATTGATGCAACTCACACCCAGATTATACCGCGCGCGCACGAAATTCGGTTTCAGCTCCAGGGCGCGGTGGTAGGCTTCGGTGGCCTCCTCGCTGCGGCCGCTGTTGGCGAGCGTGGCGCCGAGGCGGTTCCACAGCAGGTGGGCGTCCGCGCGACGATTGCTGATGCCGGACTCGGTGCTCGCGAGCGCGGCGTTGAAGCAGTCGACTGCCTTGCTGTATTCCTCCTGGCCGTAGAAGAGCACGCCCAGCCCGACCTGCACGTCCGGGTCCATGTGCTCGCCGTCGGGGCTGAGCTGCGCGGCGAGGATGAAGAGCTCGGTGACGCGCTCGTGCAGGAGGTGGCGGTCTGTGAAGCCGAATTCGGCGTCCGGGGTTAGGGCGGAGGGGGAGATGATGTTGGGGTATTTGGTGGCGAGCCAGCGCTCGAGGGTGCGGTAGGCGGTGCTGTCCCAGCCGTCGTTGGTGTAGCTTATGGCCAGCCCCATGAGCGCTTCGAGATTTGAAGGGTCGAGTTTCAGGGCTTGTTCGAGGGCGCGGATCGCGGGGGTTTCTTTCTCGTTCTGGGCTTGGGCGCTGCCGAGCGCGACCCAGGCTTCGACGTGTGAGGGGTCGCGCTGCACGGCGGCTTCGAAGGCGAGGGCGGCGAGGGAGAGGTTCCCGCCTTCGGCGATGATTTGCTGGCCCATGGCCCAGGGGTCGCGGAAGGAGGCGGCGAAGGGGTTTTCGGGTTCGAAGACGTAGTTGCCGAGTTGCGGGTCTTGGAAGGGCCGTTGGAACTGCTCGTCAAAATTCTCCCAGGTGCTGAGATCGGAATCGAGGGGAAGGTGGTCGGACATGTGCATGCGTTCGTCGTCGAGGAGGGTTCTGGACAAAGGAGAGGAGGTTTCAGCTTGGATGCCGCGCCAGATGGACTCGAAGTCTCCGTAGGGATTGGTTTCGGAGAGGGGGACTGACCTGTCCATGTCATTCAGCTCGGCTTCTACCGCTGCGTTGGCTGCGGCGTCGAGGTCTTGATCCTGGCTAGTGTCCATTTGGGCGAATTGAGATTCCCAGTCTTGATCGTCAAGCTCGACCATGCGGCCCTTGCCTTTCGAGGCTGTCAAGGTTTCAGCGGGTCGTTTCTGTGCTGAAATTGAGCGGTAGGATGACATTCCCATGCCATAGGCCATGCCCATTGGCCGTTGATAGCCATGCATTGACAACGGCGTTTGGAACGGTGGAGTGTGGGTTCTTAGTGAGGTGTTCTGCTCAACTTCGTGCTGGAAATGTTGGAATTCTGCATGACTAAATCCAGGTGGTACAAACGCGGCGGACTTCGGACTCTGGAAGGCCCCCTCCATTCTTGCCTGCTCTTGTGGATCGAACTCTGACGACCAGAGTGGTGAACCAGTCTGCGATGACCTCGTCCGGTAGCCATCGAGATTCCGCCGCATCTGCTCCATGGAGAAGGGTTGCAGTGATTCTTCGAGTAGCTGTCCATTCTGCTGTAGGAATTGTTGCATTGCCTGCGGGATTGGTCAACGTTTTACTCGTTGAACGACTACAGAAGCCTTTCGTAGAGAAGTGTTGCGTATGCGTCCCTACCTCATCTTGTGTTGGGCCACCTCTTTGACTTCTGAAGGTCTCTTGAAGTCCGCCCGGCCCTGTCCCTACTAGCCTGTCCCGCTGAAGTGACTTGTCATCCTGGACATGCTTGGTGAACTGTGAAAGAGGGTTGGCCGCAGTAGAACACTCTGCTCCGCTAAGGAACGACATCGCGCTTGGGATTTGAACGTCGAGGTGACTCTATCCAACTAAAGCCTTCTCAAGAGCGATCTCGCTTCAGAACGCGCGAAGCTTGTTGTAGATGAGTACGTTATTATATGTTCTTTCGCAGGCAAAGGATATCTCGAAAGGCTACAGCCGAGGTTCATTGTTTTGTTCATCGTGCAGATGCACGTGATCCCATCTCTTTCACTGACAAACCCAAACAGATATCACAGCCAATTCAGTACACTAGGTGCTGTGAACGTGAGAAGAGATGTATGCCGACTCCATAGCTAATTCTGTAATGTACAACCATGGGCCGGTACCCGCGGCCGCGCCCAGATGAATTACATGGGTGAAGAAAGCCAAAGTAGCAAGCTGAAAACACTCGCTTCTTCACTGTCCTTCGAAGCTCTATGATGATTCCCCAGTGCAGGCAGTATCGCTCCTAATTTCTCGAGCTGGCGCTGAAGTCGACTCTCAGATACCTTCCACACACCTCCTTATTTGCCAATTCGGCCATGCCCTTCTCCGCACTGTCCACATCTATGAAATCTGCATGTGCGAATCCTCTAGGTTGCCCAGTTCTCCGATCGATGGCCACCCGGACATCAACGACGTTCTTGATATCACGAAACAGGTCGTTGAGATCTCGATCAGACATGTCGAAGGCCATGTTGCCAATGAAGAGCGTCTTCGTGGGGGCATGAGGCTCGCGAGGGCTACTCCTCAGCCCCTCTCGTGTTCTGTCTTTTTGGATCGTATGCTGGACGGTCATACGACGGCCTTCGTAGTTTTGCATGTTGAACATGGAGATCGCTTTATCGGCCTCTTCCAGGGTTGAAAAATCAATATAACCGAACCTGTGAAACATTAACAAGCGGCTTCACGATAAAGGAATAGGGTTGGTGCAGGATGACATACCCTTTGCTCAAACCTCTCTGATCATATATGATTTTGGTCTTCACAACCCTGCCAGCCTTGCTGAACTCCTTCTCCAGATCATGCTCCTTGACATCGAAGAAGAGATTCCCAATATAGAGGGTCTTGGACACATCCTGAGCTGCAGATCCAGTAGCAGCGGACGTCGAGCGAACTGCGCTATTCGCCGCGGCAGCGACTTGGCCAGCAGCATCAGAAACCTTTGTGGAAGCAGTATTGGCTGCAGACTTGATAGCTTCGGTTACTGAGGCATTGTCTCCGTGCTCGCTCGACTCTATGTGTTGTTCTCTAGCGCTGTGTGATGCAGTCGTATTGGCTCCGGAGGATGCAGCTATTGAGTTGTCCCCGTGTTGCGCCTCCGTTTCTCGGTCAGCTGTGGGTTCGAATTGGGTCTCATCTCCGCTGGCCCATCGTCTCTGGGAGACTAATTGCGATGTCCTAGGATTACAGATCCGGGACTGAAATGAGGTGAGTGTGGTAATGGGCCGTGATCTCGTTGAAATTGAGCTGGCGGACGAAGAGAGAACGCGAAAGGCGGCCTTTCGAAGAGAGAGCCTTTGCCAATTGTTAGCAGATCTCGCACGAGCCGCGATCTCGAATACTTACATGACTGTGAAAAGTAATGGAGTGTGGATTCGGGAAGCACACTGCACGCTACCTTATGTTCACTGTGTAGAAGATCTGATGGCGATTTCGGTCTGGGAAATTTGCTGACGAGCTTGCTTAGCGCATTCGATGGAAGTGGCACGCCAATCTAGCCCGAAATGGGACTGTAGAACTAAGATAGGAGGTACAATTAAATAATGTAGACCTGGACATCCATTCCTGCTTCTGCATTGAATCGATCGCAGACATATCAGTTTCATGCGCGAAGGGTCAAGATCCTTCTTGTATGTAGAAGCTCTAGGTAGCGTGAGCGAAGTGCATCGAAAGCTATACTTCATAAATCAAAGGCACTTAGCACACTCTCGAGCACTCCATGGACACTGACCATATCTATTACATCTGCAGACGGTCCTGGCTACGAGACTCCAAATAATGACGCCAGAGACAATCAATAACACGAGTTCAGAATCGTAGCCCAATCTACGACTCTTATTTGAGGGGCTGCGATCGCCAGTATCAACGCAAAGAACAGTCAGAAATCACGAGCCCAACTGCCAATCCAGCCCTTCAGCTCTCCCTCAGACCAAAAATACCCAGCTCCCCATTCCCATCCCTCACGCCCCCATATCCCCCCTCCCAGCCCCCTCTCCTTCACATAACAACGCAACAGCACACCCCCCACGAGCACTTGTTCCCCTCATCATCCACATGATCATCCCCCCAACAACCACTCTTGACCGTCGTCACCGCCACAACTTTCGAGATCTCGGGCATGGTGTCTCTCGAGAGCTTTGGTTGAATGTGTCTGGTATTTGGGAGTCTGCGCTTGATTAGTTAGGAGGTTGTTGTTGTAGATGGTTGGAGGGGGGGGGGGGTTACTGTTGGGGTATTGGTAGTTGAGATTGCGATTGAGGATTCCTCGATGGAGGTTTTTTTGATTTTGGGATGTACCGAAAGAATTGGTAGTTGAGATTTGTAGGTTGTTGAGTGTTGTATAGTAGAGAAGAAGGAAAGATCTGAATTCTCCGGTTTGTTTTTATGCGCGAGAAGGTAAGTAGGTCGTCACTTCCTGTTCATTCAATGAGATTCCCAAAGCTTATCACAGCAATATGTCAAGACTCACATGACTCCAAATTACCGAATCACAAAGGTGACTTCTACGGTTCGCAGACAGTCATCTCATATGCTTCGTAGTCAGAAAGTCGTAGGGAAGTCGATCATCAGCCTTCTACCCTACGTCCTTCACGCTCCTACAATCCTGGAAAAACCTGGGAACGTGCCAGAGGGGAAAGGTGAAGAAGAGAAGTAAAGCGAAGTCTTACAACCGAATCCGTCATGCGCTCTTCGAGACTTCGCACCCGTCGACTTTTATGGTTTCTTTGCAAGAAAGTCTTCCTTGAGTGAGGCAGCCTCATTGGGCGAGGTAGATTCTCTTGACGAGACACCTCCGAAGCTATAGCTTGTTACTGATTAATCAGTCCTGTCGTTGCGATCCTTTATAGATATGGAGGAACGACGTACAGTTTTGCTTCATTGGAACCGGGAGTATGCAGGAGGAAGGAGCATAGCGGAAATGGGATAAGAGTATGTGTGCGATGGCTTCTTCTATTATATGTACTTTGATACCTTAGCTGGTAACTCTATGTCCAGCTATTGTAGATATGCATTATCTTGGAAAATGCGAAACCAAGAGCAAAACGAGACATGCTCATATACTCAAGAACTTCGCCAGCAACCTTGGGAAATTCGGTGTCCCCAACCCCGTGACTGGATCCCAGCCCGTCGTCGCTGTGAACCCAGGCGTCCCACATCCCTGGTTGCCCCCACTCGTGATATCATTCAGGGTCCACGGATTCGCGTACAGCGTCGGGTTGATGAAGCCTACACTTCCCTTGCCGATGGCGAAGCGCGCTTCATTGATGAGGGTGATGATGGAACCGACAACGGGCGCTGAAGCAGAGGTGCCGTAGACGAGCGAAAAAGTGCCGTCGATGGCGATGACGTAGTTTGCGCCGTTGGCGCTGATGTCTGGGAAGCCGCGGGAGGTCTGGGAGTTATTGTACTGCGCGGCGGTGTAGGGAGGCGGGTGGTTGGCGAAGAAGGATTTCACAGCTGCGGACTGGTAGTCGGGGAGAGGGAAGACGTTGGAGAAGCCGCCGCCGGAATAGATGACGGTCTCGCATGCTTCCTCGGGGGCAACAACGGAGGCGCCAGGGCGGATTTGCGTGGCGCCGACGGATGTGACGTAGGGACAGGTGGAGGGAAAGGCCGGATTGAACATGCCCTTGTTGATGTCAGCTTGAGCTGGTTTAATGTAGAAGGCGTGGTATAACTCACAGAACTGCCATTATTGTACGATCCATTACCGCTGATACATTGCCCACCGTTGCCTGCCACCCCATAGTCGCCGGATGAGTAAATTACTGTGGTGCCCCTGTGGAGAGTTAGCATGTATTCTGAAGTAAGAGGCGCGTCTTCGAGCAGATACGGCACAGATATATCTCAGAGGTGGTTCAATGCTCGAGTAGAGGTAATAAGGTGCTCGAGATTGTGACTTACGCAAGACCGAGCTTCATGTACTCGGCACACTGACGTTGTTCGTATGCTGGTGTCAAGTCGGCTTCGTTGTAGCCATATGAAGTCGAAATGACTTTTGTTGCAGCAAAACCACCACAGTTCTCCGGCCCGGTGTACCCGCCAGGGAGAGGATCCGGATACGTCGCATCTTGAGTAGGGTCGTCGCCTCCTTCGAAAGTGCAATACGAACCATCGATCGCGTCGAGAAAATTGTTGAATGAGGCGCCTTCAACAAAGTCCCCGGTTTGGTAGAGAGTGACCTTTTGTGGGTTGACTAGTGTCATGGCATACTCAAGATCCAGATCGGATTCGCCGTTGTATTGAAAACCCTCATTCGTCGTCTGCGGCGCCCCGCCATCGATGGAGTCAATGATCGGCGTTCGTTGCTTTTGCGCCTTGGAAAAGTTGGCGAAGAACAGATCCAAATCGCCCTGCAGGAAAGACTGAGGCGTATATTCGACAATACCGTAGCTGTTCTGTGCATTGGCACTGATACCCGGGGGAAACTCGTAAAGAGCACGCAAGCAGTTCGGGGTGATGTGCACATTGCAATTTTTAAGCTCATCGAGCAAACCTTTGATGTTGATGTCGACACCCTTCTTGGGGAGAGAGCCGGAACCAGGTGCGCCAACAGCCAAGGCGATCTTTGTCTCCACTCTGCCACGCATAAGCCATAGATTCTACGCCACGTGTGAGTGTCATAACTTACGGATGGCCTAGTTCTGCTGTAGAAGTGGGTCCGCGTTTGACTTTGCTGGCATAATCTTCTCGAGCCATGGGCATTTTCGAATCGAAATGTACAGTCGGGGTTATGAAGTCAACGTGGCGACTGACACGCTCCGGGATATGGTATCGCGAGCAGGCTACATGAAGCTTCCCACTGCCCTTGTGTTTGTAGACATGGTATTTAGTCCGAAGAAGTCGCTCGGCTTCCTCGACGGTGACGTCGAAATGTAGCCAACCAAGCGATTGAGATCGGATGACGCGCCCCGGATTGATGCCGCTCGATTCCAGCCAGTACATCACTGAGTCCACTGTCTCTTGGGCCGGGGCAAATGTCTGGGCGATCTGCTTTGCGGACCAGTGTTGACCGAACTTGGGTGACTCGGGATGCGATACTTCCATGAGATAGTCATCTGCCTTCTCGAGATTCCCCTGAGTGAGGCCAATCTTCATGGGCAGGGTGGTTTTCCCATCGATCTCTTGTCCGTGGCTACTCCAGCCCGGAGGTACCTTGTCCCGCTTCTCATGGAGGACATGATGTTGGAGTGAAGGAGCAGCAGCGGCGCTGGCTAGCAGAGCGCTGAGCGCGAAGAGAGAGAATCGCATGATGGTCAAACAATGACGATGGGCCAATAACGAGAGACTAGCAAGGAGAAGGGACTAAAGCCATCTTTATACTCAACGATCGGCTCTTGTGTAGCTGCCTGTGGAGAGCAGCTCCGTCAGTGTACATCACTCCCCTTGACAAGCTCAGCTGCCGTCGACGAGTCGCCAGTGGAGCTCGAAATGGAAGGAGACTCAGCCAGATCCTCGGTCCTATGAAAAGTGACGAGCGGATGGTGTGAAGCGTTTACTTGCTGCAGAGCTCATGTTGGGCCTACCGTAAGGTACCCAAATGTACTAAGGTGATGCAAAATGCAGGCGTGCCAGCAGGTAGACCTGCAGAGTCTGATCATTGGATCGAGGAGGCATGAAGGACTGCATGGGTGGCATCGCAGAGACATGATCGTTGAGTGCTTCCAAGGGCATATCACGCGAGCATGGTTTGCTCGTCGTCTCGAATAGGAAGGAGGCTCGAGGTGGAGGGCGAAGGATAGGATAACGTTCAAGATTGACCATGGACCGGTCCGGTGGAGGCACATGATTGGTGGATGGTGCCGCTGTGTACCTTAGAGGACCTGCCGGGATATCTCCATGTCATTGAACCCCTTCAACGTGCGGAGCTGCAGAAATGAGAGGGTCGGCAAGATGGAATGCAGTTGCCTGCAGCATCTCAGCCTATCGAAGGTACCGGAGTGCGACTAGGTGTTCTCAACCAACCACAAGAACCCACGAACAAGCGCAAATCACCACAGACAGGCGAAGTTCTCCAGCTCAAGCATGCCGACTATCATACATTGATTATTACAAGTCCACGCCGTGCTTGCCACATCGCTATCTCTAAAAACAAACGCTTCACCCCAAGCTGATCCCGCTAGTCAATGCTTTTCGCGTAGATCTTGCTTTCATTGGTAGTCACGGCTTCAAACGTCCGAGGTTTCCGGGGCGCTGATAGACGGACAAACTTCGAAAAACGTAGTCAGATGAAGTCCCGTGTCCGAATGTGCATCCCAACATAACCGATCCCACTAATAGTCATCCGAGCCGCGATGATTTGCGCTCAGTTATCGGGTACATTGCATTGCAGACTCATCGCTGCGGACCTGCATCCTCGTTGTATGACGCCCATGACATAATGTGAGGCATGGAACCTCCTTTGCCGCGAGATGTATCATTTAAACTCGAGCCCATGAATGTCTTGTCACGCTTGGAAGAGGATGACTCGGCATGCTCACTCCGATTTGGGGAATCCGGATTGCGTTTTGGACTGTTGATCAGTGGGCGCTCAGGGTCAGGTGAGAGCTCGACCCTTCTCCCGTGGTAATCGGTATCTGGGAGCTCGGCCGTGATATCTTGCGCAGGACCTGCCAATTCGGGATGATTTTGGCCTTCGAGGTCATCCGTGTACGGCACGATATCCTCTGGTGTATGGATAGGCGAGATAGGTGAACGGGGCTTTTTCTCGCTGTCCCTAATTCCTGCGGCAGTCGTCAAGGAGCTGACCAGGGACCATACCATTGATCCGCGAACGGCTTCCGCTTTCGATTTCTTATGACTAGCATTGGCGTGAGCTTCTATGTGTAGACAATCGTCAGTGGCTGTTTCTTGTATCTTCCACCGGGCGCTGAACTGCAACATTGGAGACACATTACAGGCATCTAATAAAGACATCTGCTGTCATGGCGGACATGAGGCGGCGTCGCTTGCTGCGCCACAAATTACGATTTCCACATTCTACCTTGCTGATCAAGACTGGACCATAATTGTAATTCTATCGACCAGCGGAGAGGGAAGACATCATCGCCAGAACAGAGATGTAACGAAGGGATTCCGGCGTCTTGTGGAGGACAATGTGACCTACGTTCAATACCTGCATGTGCGGTTCCGTGGATTGTGGGTGACCCGTTCTGAATATCAAATATTTCCATCTCCTTGCTTCTAGTCTTCCTTCGCCTCAAACATGTCCAGAGTAAGATCAACAGTGCGGCAAGTACGATGACCCCAACCCCTGCAACAACACTCGCGATAATTGTCGGTTCTTTATGGCTGTTCGAGGGGGTACTGCTCGATTGCTGCGTGTATCCGGAACCTGTTAGAGTCGCGTTGGGCGATCGAGTCTCAGACGCTGTTGTAAGAGTCGAAGTCGTGGAGGCAAGGGCCGGCACATTACTGATACGGGTGGGAACAGATGTGGGCACAGGTGCATTGGCTGCGGATGGGCGGTCAGCAGCACTCAACGAGATATTCCAGAAGCTCTTACTTGAGGTGCCCTTGGCTGTTTGAGAGGGCTGTTGCGAAGCAGTAGCTGCTGGTATTGCTCTGGATTAGCTGGGCATGGATATGGAAGGCATGGACGGATATGTACTTTTAGAATATGTACTTCTACCTGACGTCGTTGAGCCGATGGCTGTCGCCTGCTCTACAGCAGTAGTAGAGATATCCCGGCAGCCAACAGCATTGCACGGATCATTGGAGCAGCAACCCTGGAAATGGGGCGAACCGCAAACATACCATTGTTGTGGAGCAATGCAAGTGTTGTCTCGAACCGACTTCAGATTAATCCCCATGATCGTAACTTGGAGAACGTTGTCCAGGACGATGTCACGAAAGTTAGGCAGGGAGAAGATATCTACCATCTGGGTATGGTGGTCAAATTATCATCCGAGACAGGTTGCAACACTTATGTGCTGGTCGCATCAGTAGGCGCGTTTCCTCGTTCAATACGAACGGATGAGTGCAGATGAGAGCATGTTTATGTCTTGAACCTTCCCCAGCCGGCCCCCGTTTAGCCGAGTAAACTGCTTAGTATTCTGGCCTTATCCCGGACTGTCTCCGTTTCGAGCATCAATAATACAAGGTTCGATCAGTAATAAGAAAGCTTGCGCGCAATGGATCAAGCCTACGCCAAAGTCACAGGTACAAAACAGTAGCACAGGCTAAGAATAGGGGCCCTATGGTATTCAAGGAGAAAGGACGCTTCTTCGTTTCACCCTTAGGTGTTGGTGCTGAGACACGTCTTACTTACGCAGCAAATGATGTCCATTTTCGCAAAAGATGCTGTTTACCACGAGAGGGCCAACTCCGAGTAAAGACTTGCATCGCCATACTCAAGCGGCATACCAACCATCCGAAATATGTCCTTGATGAAACTGATCGCGCCCTGTCAGGGGTCCTGAATGTTAAGGATCCACGCCGAGCTTGTGAAACAATCTGAGGAATTTGTGTTAGTTGTCTGTACATTAGATGAAAACCACCACAGTTTTTTTGAATGGCGTACCGTTGAAGCGATGCTCCTTGATGCTTAGTTCCGCTTCTCCTAATTTCTGCTCACCTCGCCCTTGCCTGATTTGCATGACCGGCCTCTGAAATTGTAACGCTGTAAGACGGCCTCATCTTCCTAACTTCATTTGCGCCTTTGCGTAACTGTGCAGTGCACGAAGAAACGTTTGATAACCGACCCCAGAATTGTCTGGTACATGGAAAATCTCCGTCAGTCGTATCTGCCATGGTGGGTAGCCTTGCAACTCGACATGGGGACCAAACAGCACAAGCAGGTCTGGTTCGCCCATGATGCTTTCTGTAAGCTCCGTATCGATCAGATCCAGAGAAATGTCGCTTGGCGACAATTTTCGCTTTTGTGACATTTCTGTTAGAGTTCGAGTAAGATCGACAAGGGTAGATCGACCATCTTCTGCAGAAAGTAGTAAAACGGAAAGGTGGCCTGGCAAGGCTATCAGCTTGCAGGTTCAAGGGAGAGTTATGCCTTACCTGCAGGGGTTGAGCAGGAGTCGATCTTCTCAGAGGCATCGCCATTAAGAAATGACGGCATATGGGGAGCACGTATCTGGAGAGACGGTACTCGATGCCCAAAATAAGCGTGGAATTTGCGCGAGACCATACGATGGGTTGTCGGCACATAGCTCTTCAGGATGCCTAGAAAATGTTAGATATTCGACGACTACTTGTTGTAAAGACAAGCTTACCGGTCTTTTCATAAACACTTAGCATAGGTATACCGATACAAGCGCACCAGGCCGAAATCTCTGCCAGGTCGTCCATTAAACCTTCAAGTCCTGCTGTACCTCGCTCTGATCCTTTCAACTCTAAAATGACGCTCAGATGGTCTGGCAAGCGGCTGAGCCCACGGACGTCTTGCCTGATAAGTTCAGGAGCCCGGTGGTGATAATAAAGAACTGCAAATGCTCGGTCCAATACTATGTGATAAGTTTGGCGGACTCGAATGTACAATGAGAAGATGGCATGAATGACATGGTAAACGAATATATGAAGCTGTAACCTCAGAAAGTCTCGAATCGGTTGCTGCTTTCGCATATCGGAGGGTAGCATACTGCCCGACTTCGGTAGATAGGGCCTCAGAAGTTCCTCACGTTCTTTCGCCGTGAAGACTCTCCCTTGGGACCTCGCATCCTGGCGGTACGCCTGGATTACCTGTGAAGCGACCATGATTACAGAAAAATTAGCGAAGCGAGTCTCAGGAATGCTGATTAAATTATGGGACTGTGATTTTGCAGATTCGATAATCGTCAGCCGGTCGGATCTCTCGGTCCGGTTGCCGATCTGATTGTCGCCCGAGAAAGGAGGCATTGACCAGTCATCTTCACCATTGGAGGATGCGCAAAACCTCATGATACGCTCTTGCGGCTTATCAAGCTTGCCGCATTACGGTCAACCGCTGAGAGGGGAAGAGCGGAATAAAATATGCCAGGTCCCCCAAGTACTCATTCTTCCACATCTCAGGCTCCCTCGACTCAGGCTGGCCGGTCGCTTTTCCCCCAGGCACCGTCCTTTTCCCTCGATACCTTCTCTAGTCGAGATTTTGTGGTCAAGGACTTCGTCGAAGCACTTTCCGACAATGCCATACCCCCAAACCGCAGATCAGGCCCCTCTAATCAACCTGGTGCGTTCGATCCAAAGCCGCTGATTCGCAGCTTCGAACATGCCTTGAAACGTATGTCAGATCTCTCGGGAGACTTGGAATCAAAAGAGAACGAACTTTCAGCGGCGGTTCGACGTGCTGAAGCGCAGCACAATCAAAATGTGCAGGTACTTGGGAAGAAGCTCGATCAGACGATAGACTCGTTTCATCATCTTGATTCTTCGCTCAACGGCGATGACTTCGAGGGTAGTGGGAACACTGTGCTGAAGACTGGGGAGAAGCTGGAAGAGTTGGATCGGCAGAGGACAAGGGCTCAAGATGCAAAATTCATCATACAATGCTGGATGGAGGTCAGTGAGCGAGGAGAGTTGCTTCAGCTGGAAGATATACGGCGTTCTGGAGATCGAGATGCAAAGATCCGTTGCGCAAGAATTGCACGTATATTGACAAAGATTAGCCAAAGACTGGATCCGGAAAGCTGGGCAAACGTCAACGGCGTCGCAAAACACACCAGCAATGCAGACGCAACGAACGGGGTTAATGGGGACCGCAAGCGGCCACATCGGAACACCAGGGAGCTGATTGAAAAGTTCTCTGAAACGCTTGAGAAGGATCTTCTGAGATCATTCCAAGAGTACTACAGAAGGGCCAATTTTGAAGGAATGCGAGACTGCGCCAATGTTTTATACGATTTCAGTGGTGGTGCCAGTGTAGTCGGACTCTTCGTGAACCAACATCAATTTTTTATTGAACGTAGTCAACTCATCACAGAAGAAGTCACTGGCGATGTCAATTCCTGGGAGCGACTGGCCGATCCTGACGCCGATCTTCCTGGCGTTGAGTCTAGTTTGCAATCCTTGATAGACGAAGTCAAGGTTGTGGTGCAAGAAGAGTCGGTCATCATTAAACGCGCATTTCCTTTTGCAGAGGAAGTTCTTGGTAAATTCCTGCAAAGAGTGTTCCAACAATCGATACAGCAGAGGCTAGAAATGGTTCTCGACAAGGCCAGCACGGTCTCTTCACTTGCTTTTCTGCGGTCTCTGCAAGCAGCTCGTAGCTATATATGTACTCTAATTGACGATCTCAAGTCTCATGGTCTGACCGAACATCCGGAGCCCATCTCGCCCCAGATTGGCATGATCCTGGACCAACAATTTGATGATCTTTTCGTACCTTATTTTGCCGGGGCATCATACATAGAACGGGAGAAGAGAAGTCTGGAAGAACTCTACTCCTCGCTACTATTCAAGTTCACCATCTTTCACGTATGTTCGCTCTGACTATCTGCGAAGCTAGGTATGCTGACAACTAACAGTCTCGAAGACGAAAAGTGCCTACAACGTTCATGAAATCGCTCGCAAAGTCTGGAAGTGAAATGCTGGCTTCGGCTCGTGATGCGTATGTCGAGCGTCTAGATTCCTCGGATCTCGCATCTGCTCAAAAGGCTATGCTTCTTCGAGTAGCTGGCCTGAAAGACTCCGAGAACGGAAAAACTCAGACGGACATCGAGGTCAGCGACGAAGATGGTGTTCTGAGTATAGCAAATGCCAAGCGCATGCTAAAGTGGCTTGCTGAAGCGGTTGGCAGAGGATTGGAGCTGGGCGGAGGAAATGAGACTACGAAGGATGTGTCTGCTCTTCTGAACCTTTTGCTGACGAACATGGGGGAGATATACTTGGAGACTGCGTTGGAAGCGTAAGTTGAATGACTCGTCTCAGCAGCAAAGTGCTTACAGAACCTAGAGCGAATGATCTCGCAACAAGCCAAGAAGGATCCAAGAACGAACCAGATCTCTCCTATCTGCATAACCTTCCCTCGTCAGTTACGATAACGCATCTCATGAACACCTTTATCAGGACAGTATTGATACCGCTGGGCTCAACGAACATAACAGTGTCCCGTAATATGGATCAGAAGACCGCTCAAGCCATGGAGAGGATGGAAGAGAAGATCAACAGCATTATGCAAAGGACCATCGATGTTGCGCTCACATGGGTGACCAAACTCTTGGCCCGACAACTAAAGACCGATTTTCGCCCGAAGGATGACACATTGAGTGGAGGCAGTGCCTGGCTAGAGCAGCTTCAAACACCAGTGAGTATCTACTCTTATTCCGCTCTCCGCAACGACCTTCTGACCAAGCTTTGGAATAGACGTGTCTTAGCATATTTACGTTTCTACGCCGCCTACACAACCTCGCTCTTGCCGCTCTTTCACCGTCACCAAATCTGACCGCTTTCCTGACCGAAATCGCCATCAATATCCGCTCTATGCTTCTGGAGCATTTCAAGAAGTTTCCTGTGAACGCCGCTGGCGGCATTATGGTCACAAAGGATATAACGAAATACATTGAATTATTACGAAACTGGGAAGTCGAAGAATCCTTCTTACCGACCTTAGAGGTCTTGACAGAAGTCGGCCATGTCTTTGTCATCGGTCCCGAAGCACTGCGGGAGAGACTGAGGGCGCAGAAAGGCGCAGGCGGCCTATGGGACAAGGGCGATATGAGGGCGTACGTGCTAAGGAGGGATGATGTGGGAAGCGTGGGTGTGCAGAGTGTCCTGAACTCGCTTTGAGTGAGTTAAAAAAAGGGTTCACGGTGCAAGAGCGAGGACAAGAGGCGTTCAGGCAGGTGTTCCGCGCGATCAGGGAAGCCATATACCCATGTATTATTGGTCTCTGGGAGAAAGCAGCATATCTAAAATATTTGAAGTAACTCAGTCGAATCCATGAGAGCAATTATCATATCCAATGGATGTGACTCGGCAAATCTTCATGCATGTGGGGCTCGTTGCCCCTTTATCAACGTAAACAATTCGTGAATCGCAAACAACTTCCAATCTCACATCACCCATGCCCAATAGCCTACAAATCAATTCAATGCCATCCAACTCTCCCTGATCACAAGTAACCACCACATGATGGCCTCCGAAGAAACATTCACCCTCCGCCCCCCCCACCCCAAACTCGACACCGCCGACTCCATCCTCCCGCACCTCTCCGCCCTCTCCTCCTCAACCTCAACCACAACCCTCAACCTCAGCGGCAACACCCTCGGCGCCCCCGCCTGCGCCGCCCTCGCCTCCATCCTACGCACCAAAACCTCCCTCCAAGTCGCCATCTTCGCCGACATCTTCACCTCCCGCCTCCTCGCCGAGATCCCGCCCGCCCTCTCCTCGCTGCTCACCGCCTGCCTGCCCCTCCCGCATCTCCACACCGTGGACCTCAGCGACAACGCCTTCGGCCTCAACACCGCGGGGCCGCTCGTCGCGTTCCTGAGCCAGCATGTGCCGCTCCGGCATCTGATACTGAACAACAACGGCCTGGGACCCGAGGCCGGGGCGCTCGTGGCGGATGCGCTGACGACGCTGGCGGGGAAGAAGGAGGAGGCGAGACGGAAAGACGGGGGGGCGCAGGTGCCCGCGCTGGAAACGCTGGTGTGTGGGCGGAATAGACTCGAGAGCGGGAGCATGGGCGCGTGGGCGCGGTGTTTCCGTGCGAATCGGGGGGTGAAGGTGGTGCGGATGGTGCAGAATGGGATACGGCAGGAGGGGATCGCGATGTTGTTGAAGGAGGGGTTGGGGGAGTGTGAGGGGGTGAAGGTGCTGGATTTGCAGGATAATACGTTTACGGTTGTGGGGGC
>JAABUS010003451.1_pt1 | contig 25665 bp, 19 predicted proteins | sample 5560161 | NCBI WGS metagenome assembly JAABUS01 (sample SAMN10711885, study PRJNA513376) | rock metagenome | isolation source: Antarctica rocks | place: Antarctica: Victoria Land, Trio Nunatak nord | collected 2016-01-04
GGTAAAAATTATTTGTGGAAAAATTATACAGTCAGCTATGATTATACAAAACTGATTTATAGCGGGTTTAATGGTGTAACACAAAAAAACCCGAATATTTTAAATGCTTATGTAGAACGCCGGTTCTTAAAAAAGAATGCAGCTACCATACGTTTGGCTGCTTATGATTTATTTAACCAAAACACCGGTTACACTTACACCGCAAACGGCCAGGGCTATACCGTTTCCAACGTTAACCGTTTGGGTCGGTATTATTTGCTTTCTTTTAGTTTGAGGTTACAAAAATTTGCCGGCCGGTCACCCCAACAGGATGATTTTAGGGGAGGAGAACGAAGAGAGGGCGGCGGCGGTCGTGGTCCGGGAGGCGGTGGCCCTCCGGGTGGCGGTGGCTCGCCGATGGACTAAAAAATAGGTGATAAAAAGAGCATCCGGAGATATTTCGGATGCTCTTTTTACATATATAAAATTAGGTTTTCCTGTTGATAAAACTTATTGTGCCTAAAGCAGTTGATTGTTCGTAAACAAATTAAAATCAACCCAAATTATGAAAGCCGAATGGAACAACCAAACAATTGCCGAAAGCGATAACACAATTGTAATAGAAAACAACCATTACTTCCCACTGCAATCCGTTAAAAGTGAATATTTAAAACCATCATCCACCCATTCAACCTGCCCTTGGAAAGGCCTGGCCTCTTATTATACATTGGATGTAAACGGCAAGCAAAACCCGGATGCTGCCTGGTTTTATCCTGAACCAAAAGAGGCCGCCACACAGATTAAGGATTATGTTGCCTTTTGGAAAGGTGTAAAAATTTCGCAATAACTCTCCCGGACAAATGAAAACTTATGATGCCATTATAATTGGTTCCGGCCAGGCAGGCACTCCGCTGGTTAAAAAACTGGCCAAAGCGGGTAAAAGAACAGCTCTTATTGAAAAACGATATGTTGGCGGAACTTGTGTAAACGATGGCTGTACGCCTACCAAAGCTTTGGTTGCTTCGGCAAGGATGGCTTATATGGCAACACGCAAAGACCTGGGCGTAGAAGTAAACAACTACAAAGTTGATTTTCCGGAAATTATGCAGCGCAAAGAAGCTATTGTGGAAAAGTCACGGACCGGCTCACAACAGGGCTTGGAAGAAACCAAAAACCTTGACCTTATTTTTGGCGATGCTTCTTTTACCGGCAAAAAAATGATAAGGGTTAAGTTAAATGATGGCGGCGAAGAAGAAATGACGGCCGGACTGATTTTTATTGATACCGGCGCCAAAACCACGATCCCCGAAATTGAGGGGCTAAAAACAGTACCTTATCTTACTTCAACCACGATTCTCGAATTGAAAGAATTGCCGGAAAGCCTGATTATTATCGGCGGCAATTATATCGGGTTGGAATTCGGGCAGATGTTTTCGCGTTTCGGATCGAAGATCACTATTCTGGAAAAAGGAAAAATGATCATGTCACGAGAAGATGAAGACGTAAGCGAAACAGTAACCCGGTTTTTAACCGAAGAAGGAATTACGATACTTAGCGGCGTTGAAATAAACAAGGTTGAAAAATCTCCCGAAGGAAAAATTACCGTTATCGTTAAAAAAGAAAATCAACTACAGCGAATAACTGCTTTGCATTTGCTGATTGCTGCCGGACGTTCCCCTCAAACCAAAGCCTTAAACTTAGAAATAACCGGTGTTGAAGTGGATGAAAAAGGCTACATCAAAGTAAACGACAAATTAGAAACTACCGCTCCGGGCATTTATGCTTTAGGCGATGTAAAACCCGGCCCGGCTTTTACGCACATTGCTTATAATGACCATTTAGTGGTACTGAAAAACTTGCTGGAAAACGCCCATCTCTCGATCAAAGGCCGCCCTGTCCCCTATTGTATGTTCACCGATCCGCAATTAGGCCGTATCGGTTTATCAGAAAACGAAGCGCGAAAACAAGGCCTGGATATCAAGGTAGCTAAACTGACGATGGAACACGTAGCGCGGGCGGTTGAAATGAACGAAACCAAAGGCTTTATGAAAGCGGTTGTAGATGCCAAAACTGATGAGATTTTGGGCGCAACGGTTTTGGGTTATGAAGGCGGAGAAGTAATGGCAGTTCTCCAAATGGCGATGCAGGGAAAAATAACCGCACACGAATTGCGTGAAAACATTTTTGCGCACCCAACTATGGCAGAATCCATCAATAATTTGTTTATGACGATAGAAGAAGCGTAACTTGCTTCCATGATTGTAGCCGAACACCTGAGCAAACATTTTAATCAAACGGTTGCAGTTGATGACATTTCTTTTGATGTGAAAGAAGGCGAAACGCTGGTGCTTCTGGGCACCAGCGGATGCGGTAAAACGACGACACTTAAAATGATCAATCGCCTGACCGAACTGTCGGGCGGAAGAATTAGTGTAAACGGAAAAGATATTTTAGAGCAAAACCCGAACCAGTTACGGCGAGGCATTGGTTATGTGTTGCAGAACAACGGCTTGTTCCCGCATTATTCTGTTGCCGAAAATATGGCTGTAGTCCCAAAATTATTGAAATGGAACCAGCAGAAGATCAACGATCGAACAAACGTTTTACTGGAAAAACTTCACTTGTCGGAAAACTATTTGCATTTATATCCAAATGAATTAAGCGGCGGCCAGCAGCAGCGCGTTGGTTTGGCGCGTGCTTTAATGGCCGATCCGCCGGTTTTGTTGATGGACGAAGCTTTTGGCGCTTTGGATCCGATCACGCGCGCTGCTATCCGTAAAGAATTTAAGCAATTGGACGAGCTGAAGCGGAAAACCATTGTGATGGTAACCCACGATGTGCAGGAAGCGTTTGAAATGGCCGACCGGATTTGTTTGATGGATGCCGGAAAGATCAAACAGATAGGCACACCTGCCGAACTGCTCTTTCATGCTGCCAATCCTTTTGTTGCTTCTTTTTTGGACGAACAACGCTTGCAATTAGAACTGAAAGCCGTTTCTTTAGGGGATCTGTGGGAACAACATGCTTCTTTTACCGGTGAAAAATCGGTGCCCGAAATTTCTGCCGAAAGTAGCGTTTGGGAAACGGTTTCCCTTCTCCAAAAAAATAATTTACCGCAAGTCGGCATTCATCAACCCAAAACCAACACTTGGAAGCAAACCAATTTAAAGGAACTGATGGATGCTTTTTTTACCCATAAAAAATTATCATGAACAACCGGCAGCAAAGTTTATGGGATTTTATGCGGCAGGAGCATGAAAAATTGCTGGAGCAAACCGTGCAGCATTTGGGTTTAACGTTCGTTTCCCTGCTGCTGGCCATTTTGATTGGTTTACCGCTGGGCGTTTGGATCGCCAGAAAAAAACAATTTTCAGGAGGCGTTTTAGGTTTTGCTGGCGTTTTGCAAACGATCCCAAGTTTAGCCTTGCTCGGTTTCATGATCCCTTTGCTGGGCATCGGCCCGAAACCGGCTATCGTAGCACTTTTTTTATATGCGCTGCTGCCTATCATCCGCAATACTTTTACCGGGATAAACGAAGTAAATGCAACCGTAAAGGAAGCAGCGCGCGGCATGGGCATGAGCCAATGGCAAATCTTGTTCAGGGTTGAACTGCCGCTTGCCATGCCGGTTTTATTGGCCGGAATCCGAACGGCAACCGTAATAAACGTTGGCGTTGCAACATTGGCCGCTTTTATTGCCGCGGGTGGTTTGGGCGAATTTATTTTTGGCGGGATTTCCCTCAACAATACCAATATGATCCTGGCCGGTGCAATTCCGGCTGCGCTTTTGGCCATAGTTTTAGATTTTTTGCTGTCGCAGATACAAAAGCTTAGCTTTAAAAAGATCAAGGTTTTTTTATGGATGATCCCGGTTGGCATACTGCTGCTATCGTCCTTTTACTTTGTTCCGATAACGGGCAAAAGCAAACTGCTGGCAGGTTTTACGCCTGAATTTATGGGTCGGCGGGACGGCGATCTGGGCTTGCGCGAGGTTTATGGGTTAAAAATTAAGACGGTAGTCATCAGCGATGCCGTAATGTACAAAGCCGCCTACGAAAAACAGCTTGATGTCATCAGCGGTTACAGTACCGATGGCCGTTTAAAAGCTTTTGACCTGACTATTTTGGAAGACGACAAGCATATTTTCCCGCCTTATTATTGTGCGCCTGTTGTGCGGAAAGACGCATTGCAGAAATTTCCGGAATTGGAAAAAACCTTGAATTTATTATCTGGGACAATCAATGATTCCACAATGACGGATTTAAACTACAAAGTGGATTACCTCAAGCAATCGCCCGAAAACGTGGCACATGATTTCTTAGTGCAAAAGAAGCTTTACCAACCTTCCCGAAACGGAAAAAACGGAACCGTGCGGATCGGATCGAAAATATTTGGAGAGCAATATATTTTGGCAGCAATGTACGCGGATTTAATTCAGGGTTATACCGATTATGCTGTTGCCACCAAAACCGGTTTGGGCGGAACCAAAATCTGCTTTGATGCGCTTACCAATAACCAGATTGATTTTTACCCGGAATATACAGGCACCGGCCTCTTGGTCATTTTACAAGCCCCACAAAAAGTAACCGATACCATCAGCAGCAGCAAACTCAAAGTGTATAATTTTGTTAAAAAAAAGTTTGAACAAGAATATGCACTGGAATGGCTTAAACCTATTGGTTTTAACAATGCTTACGGGTTAATGATGCGCAATAAACAGGCGCAAAACCTGCATATTAAAACTATAGCCGATCTGAAAAACTATCTCGAAAAAGAGTAACATGAATCTATTACAAACCTATGTAACCATCCGCCAGCGGTCGAAACAAATTTGTAGTCAGTTGCAAACCGAGGATTACGTGGTGCAGCCCGTGCCGGATGTAAGCCCGCCGAAATGGCATCTGGGCCATACCACCTGGTTTTTTGAAACTTTCATCCTCAAGCCCAATGTTATCGGCTACCAGGAATTTAACCCGGATTATAACTACGTTTTCAACAGCTATTACGAAACGGTAGGCGCACGTGTCATCCGTACAAACCGCGGTAATTTGAGCAGGCCAACGGTTCAGGAAGTTTACGCTTACCGGGATTATGTGGACGAAGCGATGGAAAAGTTATTGGCTGAACCAGTTTCGCCTGAGTTGCAGGAGTTGTTGACGCTAGGTTTTTACCACGAAGAGCAGCACCAGGAATTGCTGTGGACGGACCTTAAATACATTTTGGGGCACAACCCGCTTTTTCCGGCTTATGCAGAATATTATCCGCAAAGCGAAAATTTTAAAGCCGATGCTGTTTTTATCCCTGTAAAATCCGGATTGTACCAGATCGGCCACGAAGGAAAAGGCTTTTGTTTTGATAACGAATTAGGTCGGCATATGGTTTTTTTACCTGATTTTGAAATCAGCAATGCTTTGGTAAATAATGCAGCATATTTGGAATTTATTCAAAACGGCGGCTACCAGAATTTTCGTTACTGGCATGCAGAAGCTTGGGATTGGGTGAAGAACAACGAGATCAAAGCACCGCTTTACTGGCATGATATGGATAGCGAATGGTTCAATTATACTTTGGGCGGATTGAAACCGGTCAACCCGGAAGAACCTGTTTGTCATGTAAGCTTTTACGAAGCTTCCGCTTTTGCCAATTGGAAAGGCCTGCGCCTGCCAACCGAATTTGAGTGGGAAGTTGCAGCAACGCAATTCAATTGGGGTCGCCGTTGGGAATGGACCAATAGTGCATATCTGCCTTATCCCGGTTTTATCACAGCTCCCGGCGCCATCGGTGAGTACAACGGCAAGTTTATGGTGAACCAGATGGTGCTGCGCGGCGCTTCTGATGTTACTTCCCCCAACCACAGCCGCAAAACCTACCGCAACTTTTTTCAGGCCAGTGCGCGCTGGCAATACACAGGCATCCGCTTGGCCAGATAATTTTTATCAACATGAATACTGCTACCCTTACTACTATGCCACAACATTTGTCTGTTGAAAACAAGCAGGTTACAGCTTTTTACCAGGATGTTTTAGCCGGATTATCTGCTTATCCTAAAAAATTGCAGTCTAAATATTTTTATGATGCAGCCGGTGATAAGCTGTTCCAGGAGATTATGAACTGCCCCGAATATTACCTCACAAATTGCGAGTTGGAAATATTTTCAGAACAAACAGCAGCACTCGTTCAAACGCTGACGGAGAATTTTAAAGGTTTTGATTTGATCGAACTCGGTGCCGGTGATGCAACCAAATCCGTTTTTCTGTTGCAGGAATTGCTGTCGAAAAAGATAAATTTTACTTATTTGCCGATTGATATTTCAACAAATGTGATTGAGCAACTGGAGCAAAACCTGCCGCAAAAGCTGCCTGGCTTACAAATGCACGGCCTGAACGGTGATTATTTTGACATGCTAAAAGAAGCACGCCAGCTTTCATCCCGCCCAAAAGTGGTTTTGTTTATGGGGTCGAACATTGGAAATATGCCGGTAAAAGAAGCACAGGATTTTTGTATAAAATTACGGCAGCAATTATCTCCCGGCGATTTGGCCATTATTGGGTTCGACCTGAAAAAAAACCCTAAAACCATCCTTGCCGCTTATAATGATTCCGAAGGCATCACCAAAAACTTCAACCTCAATTTACTGCACCGGATCAACCGGGAATTAGATGCGGATTTTAAAATTAATCAGTTTGACCATTATCCCACCTACGATCCCGATACCGGCACTTGCAAAAGCTTCCTGATCAGCCTAACGAAACAAACCGTAAAGTTGGGAACGCGAACCATTGCTTTTGTGGAAAACGAGTATATTGACATGGAAGTATCGCAAAAATACAATTTGGAGGAAACGGATGACATGGCAATTCAATCAGGATTTGAACCGGTACAGCATTTTTTCGACAGCAGAAACTGGTTTGTGGATGTCGTTTGGTTAAGTGTGTGAGCAAATTTTTTAGTGCTAAAACAAGCATTGCCATCTGCGGTTTTTAATTTATTAAAGCTATTTGTATGAAAACCTACCCTTCTTCCCGCCGAAATTTTCTCCGTCAATTATCCGTTGGTGCCGGAGCATTAACTTTAGGTTCTGCGCTTTCCTCATTTGATGAGCTTCTTTTAGCACCTAAAAAATTGGGTATTGCTTTGGTTGGTTTAGGGAGTTATAGTAGCGGACAATTGGCACCGGCTTTACAACATACCAAAAATTGTTATTTAGCCGGAATTGTAACGGGAACACCGGAAAAAGCGAAAACCTGGTCGGTCAAATACAGCATTCCGCAGAAAAATATTTACAACTACGAGAACTTTGATTCCATCGCCCAAAACCCGGATATTGATATAATTTACGTAGTGCTTCCGGTTGCTTTGCACAAAGAATTTACCATCCGCGCAGCAAAAGCCGGAAAACACGTGATCTGCGAAAAACCAATGGCCGTAAATGCTGCCGATTGTCGGGAAATGATTGCGGCTTGCAAACAAGCCAACCGGATGCTTTCTATCGGTTACCGTTTACATTTTGAGCCGCACAACTTAGAAGTGATGCGGTTAGGCCAGCAAGCCGTTTTAGGAAAAGTAACGCAATTAGAAACCGCAAACGGCTTTGTTTACGGCGGAGACCCAAACGCTTGGCGGTTAAAAAAAGCGCTTTCGGGTGGCGGCGGATTGATGGACATGGGCATTTATGCGATACAAGGTGTGCGTTATACGTTAGGACAAGAACCAATTGCCGTAAAAGCGATACAGGAAAAAACCAAGCCGGAACTGTTTAAAGACGTGGACGAAACGGTTTTCTGGGAACTGGAGTTTCCGGGCGGTTTTAAGTCGAAAGGAAAATCAAGCTACAATAACAACTGGAGTTTGTTAAAAGCAAAAACAACAAAAGGTTTTTTTGAACTGGAACCGGCTTATGGTTATGGCGGCATTGATGGCAGGACATCAAACGGGCCGATGAACATTCCAAACATCAATCAGCAAGCAGCCCAAATGGATGATTTTGCCAATGGCATCAACTTAAAAAAACCAACGCGTGTTCCGGGAGAAGAAGGCCTGAAAGATATGCTGGTGGTAGATGCGATTTACAGAAGTTTGGATTCTGGCAAACAGGAAAAGGTTGGTTGACCTGTTTACTTTAACTATGAAGTTGTTTAAACTTTTGGTTTTGTCAGAATAAAACTATTTATAAAGGCAATCAACTCATCCCCCTAACCCCCTTCAAAAGGGGGAAGCCTATCTCTTACCTTTCTAAACGTCAGAAAACATGGAGACAGAAAGATATGCGCCCGGGTTCTTTTCCCCCTTTGAAGGCAGGGCTGTTTCATTCTAAAATAAAAAGTATTTGATTTGTAAATGAGCAGGAGTATAATAGATTACTTACAAGAGTTACCGGATATGCGCCGTAAAGCAGGCCAGCGTCATGACCAAACCTTTATTCTTTTACTGGTACTCATGGGTACGATGAGTGGTTATCATGGCTACCGTTCCATAGGTGATTTTATAAATCGGAACTCAAAAGACCTGATAACCTGTTTCCAGCCGTATAAAAACCGTTTGCCCAGCTTTTACACGGTCAGGCGTGTGCTACAGGATTTAGATTTCAAAAGTTTAAGTGAAAGTTTCTATAATTGGGCAAGCGGGCACGTGGAACTAAGCAAAAATGAGTGGTTACATATAGATGGCAAAGCCATGAAAGGCACGGTGAGTGATTATGCAATTGAAAAGCAGCGTTTTGTAAATTTAGTAAGCTTGTATAACGGTAATATGGGACAAGTGGTTGCCCAGGGCCTCGTTGACAATTCGAAGGAAAGTGAAATTCCCGTAGTTCAGCAGCTTATATCCGGTTTAGGGTTGCAGGGGGCAACTTTCACGCTGGACGCGTTACATTGCCAAAAAAAACAGTCGACGCCATCATAGGTACAGGTAATAATTATATCATAGGTGTGAAAAAAAACCAGAAGAAGCTTTATCATAAAATCGAGGCGCTTACAGCAGGCCGGGAGGCGGTTAGCAGTTGGTTTGTTGAATTATTGAAAAACAAAGGCCGTACAGAACGCAGGGAAGTATCGGTATGCCCTGCTGCGGAGGAAACCAGCAAAGATTGGACAGGGGCCAGGCAAGTGATCAAAGTTCAGCGATGGATAAAAGACAAAGGAGAAATCCGGCAGGAATCTGCTTTTTACATCAGCAGTTTAACAGGAAATGCACAATTGTTTTGCCATGGTATCAAAAGCCATTGGCGTATAGAAAACAGCCTGCATTGGGTAAAGGACGTAACATTCAAGGAAGATTCATCAAGGATCAGAACTGCCGCTGCCCCGGAAAACGCATCGGTGTTCAGAAATATGGCCATTAACATATTCAGAACGAACAATTATACAAACCTGGCGCAGGCGCAAAGACTTGTTTGTAACGACATTGCCAAACTAAAACAAATTATAAATTAGAATGAAACAGCCCTGCCTTTTGAAGGGGGCAAGGGGGATGACCTTGTTTTTTAGGTGATAAAAGAAGTATTAAAAGAAGTTTAAACAACTTCTATAATAATTTCAGGACATATCAATTTTTATGTGCTAAAAGAAGCATCAATTTTTCTATGGTTTATAGTAGGAATTCACCCAAAATGCTTAATATAGCGTAGTGAACACAACTGCTCTACCACAAAAACCGCTCAAAATATTACAGGCTTCGGCCGGCTCCGGCAAAACCTTTAGCTTAACGGCACATTACCTCACGCTTTTGTTTGATAACGAACTGAAGTACCGAGAAGTGCTGGCCGTAACGTTCACCAACAAGGCCACGGAGGAAATGAAAAGCCGGATTTTAAGCGTGTTGCGTTCGTTGGCTTTAGGTGAAGAAAGTGTCGAAATTTTTAGGGTGCTGATCCTTCAGGCACATCCGCAGTTAAATGAGCAGACGTTGCAGGAACGGGCGAACAAAATCTATCGCCGTATTTTACATGATTACAGCCGTTTTGCCATCACCACCATTGATGGATTTGTGCAGCAGGTGATCCGCAGTTTTACGTTTGAACTGGGTTTGGATGCCGGCTATAAACTGGAAATGAACCAGGACAAAGTAAAAAAGGCTTTGGCTGATAAGCTGAACGAACGGCTGGATGAAAAACCGGAACTGCTGCAATGGATCATCAATTTAGCGTTGGACCGCGTGAGCGAAAACAAAAGCTGGAATTACCGCCGCGAACTGCTGGATTTGACGAGCGAGATTTTTAAGGAACGTTACCAGCCTTTTGAAAATGCACTGAAAGAGTTGGATGTGGCTGTTGAATTTCAGGATTTGATGAAGCTGACCCGCGCAAGGATTGCGCTGTTTGAGGAGAAATTTAAAGTGCTTTCTACCGAAGCTTTAACGGTTTGGGAACAATCCGGTGTGCAGTTGAACGAATTAATAGGGAAATCCAGGCATCCGCTTAGTAAATTAATTAAGCTGGTTGCAGGTGAGGAAAGCAGTTTCATCAGCCTGAAAAAAATAATTGACGCGCCAGAAGAATACCAGAAAGGGGGCAACTTAACTGCAAATGTTGCTTCGCTATATCAAAAAATAAATCCGGCTTTGCTTCTTTTACAGGACTTTTTTAAGGTTGAAGTTAGTTTATATGAAGCGGCCAAAGCCATCAATACCAATCTGTATTATTTAAGGTTGATGCAGGAAATGGCGGGCTTGCTGAAGGAATACCGGGAAGAAAACCAGACCTTGCTCATAAGCGATGCGCAGTATTTGTTAAAAGGGATTACGGCCGATCAGCAGGACAACCCTTCTTTCATCTGGGAGAAAATGGGCAACCGCTATAAAAATTTTCTGTTTGATGAATTCCAGGATACTTCTGCTTTTCAATGGGACAACTTTTTGCCCTTGCTGCAAAATGCTTTGGCAGAAGCGAACGGCCGCTTGTCCGATCATTTGATTGTAGGCGATGTCAAACAGTCCATCTATCGCTGGCGCAACGGCGATTGGCGGATTTTACTTCATCAAGCCAAAAAGGACATTGGCGAGTACAACGTAGTCAGTCAATCGCTGGAGGAAAATTACAGGAGCGCAGCCAATATTATTGATTTTAACAATCATCTTTTTCAGGAAATCCCAAAACTCCTTCAAACACTTATCAACAACAAAGTTTTGGAAGATGGCAGCAATGAATTGTATAACAACTGGTGGAAAACTATTGGTTTAGATCACATCATCCCGGACGCTTATCAGCAGAGTTTCCAAAAAAAGGCAGGAAGTACTTTACCGGGAGGTTCTGTAGAAGTACTGTTTTTATCGGTGGAAAATAATCTTTTCCGTCCTTCTCAAGTAAGAGAAGCAGCGCTTTTACAACTATCAGAAAAGCTAAACAGTTGGATTGGTTCGGGCAGATATCAGGCCGGGCAAATTTGTATCTTGGTGCGCAGCAACCGGGAAGCAAGGGAAGTGATTGGGCATTTAATGGCCAACCAGCAGGCGCGAAAGATCAATCAGGAAGAAACAGGGAAAATTTTTGGCAATTACGAAGTGCTTTCCGGCGAGGCTTTGCTCGTCAACAATAATTCAGCAGTAAAACTATTGGTCAGTACGCTGCAACTGATGGTTACCCAAAACGAGCAGTCCACGCTGTACAAAAGTTTGTGCGTGGCTTTGTATTATAAGCAGTTGAGTAAAAGCGTTCCGTCAGGTGCCTGGATCAGCATAAAAGATACACCGGTCAATAAAATGCAAAACCTGCTGCCGCCAGAACTTTGCCGTAATTTTTACGCCTGGCAACAATTGCCGCTCAACGAACTGGCCGAGCAACTGATAGCAGTTTTCGGTTTGGATACGCAATCGCAGCATTTGCCTTATTTATTTGCTTTCCGCGATATGCTGGCCAAGTTTACCACACAAGGCGAATTGGGCATTACCCGGTTTTTAGAGTGGTGGGAAGAAGAAGGTCGGTTAAAAGCGTTACCTTCCGGTTCGCAGAATGATGCGGTTCAGGTGATGACAATCCATAAATCAAAAGGGTTGGCTTTTGATGTGGTGATGCTACCGTTTTGCAGTTGGGATTTGGACGGCATGGCGAACAGTATTTTTTGGGTGGGCACGCAGGAAACGCCGTATGAAAAGCTGCGTTCGGTCCCCGTCAACTATAAAAAAGCTTTGGGCAAATCTGCTTTTTCCAAAGCTTATTTTGAGGAGATGCTGTTTAATTTGATGGATGCGCTGAACATGCTGTACGTTGCTGTTACGCGCACGCGCAACCATTTATATATTACTGCGCCGGGACAGGGAAAAATTGATTGTAAAACAAGTATCGTAGGTGATCTGATCCTGGAAGCCTTAAAAAAACCAGTTGCAGGTTTAAACGCGGAAACTGATGCTGATCATTTTATTCTGGACGAACCGGTTACCGAAAAAGTACCGGTAAAAACAGCATCGGCCGAAAAAATCCAGTTGAAAAAATATCCGGTTTCGCAGCGATTAAGTCAGACTTTAGCCAGTAAAAAAGTCTGGAGTAAATTGGATTTATTAAGTGGCGATGCAGCGCAGCATAAAGGCATCATCCTGCACGAACTGCTGGCTCGGACGATGGAACTATCCAAACTGCCAAAAGTAATCAACGAAATGCAGCAGGAAGGCCTGGTCCGTGAAGCCGAAAAAGAAGAAATTAGACTGAATGCCCTGAGCGTGTTGCAAAACAAAGGCCTCAAAGCCTTATTGAGCAAACCTTACCAGGATTTAAGCGAGCAAACTATTATTGACAGTAAAGGCGAAAGTTACCGGCCGGATAAAGTGTTAATTGGGAATGAGGAAGTGCTGATCATCGATTTCAAATTTACTGCCGACCAGCGGCCGGAGCATTTTACACAGGTAACAGCATACCGCAAATTACTAACAGATATGAATTATAAGAATGTAAAAAGCTATTTGTATTATGGGTTTTTGCAGGAATTAGTGGCGGTGTAGTTAGAGAAATTTGACTAACAAAACGATGAACACAGCTTCTGCTATTCCAACGGCTACTATCCATTTAATGATTTCTACTTTGAAATTAACAACATCCGCTTTTAGCAGCAAAGCATCTTCTTTTAACACTAAAAAACCATCTTTTGTGAGTAAAATATCCTCTTTATCAGTTGCCATATTAAATTGATATAATACAAAAATAACATTAATGACGCTTACCAGATACAGTCCTGCTTATTTTGATTTTTTAAACCACTGGATTACAGATGCGGCCTTGCTTTTCCAATTTGCCGGAACGGAGTTTTCTTATCCGATAACCGAAAAGCAGTTGGAAGATTATCAGCATAAAAATCCTGATCGTTGTTTTTACATTGGATTAAATGATACAAACTCAGCAGTTGCTTTTGGTGAGGTCATTCCTCAGAAAAACAAAATTCCGCGTTTAGGAAGATTGCTGATTGGAAACCCGGATGATCGCGGAAAAGGTTATGGTACTTCTTTTGTCCACCTTTTATTGGCAGAGTGCAAAACGCAGTTTCAAACCAACACGGTCGAGTTGTTTGTGCTGGAAGATAACTTGTCCGCAATTAACTGTTATCAAAAAATAGGATTCGAGTTTTTGCCCGGGCATACCTGGGAAGTAAGCCACAACGGGCAAAAATATTTACTGTATAAAATGGCTTACAATTTTTAATTTTATTTATCCAAATGATCCCATTTCTCCATGAAGTTGCTGCCGATCTGATTGCCCGTTTGGGAGATGATTTAAAAGATGCGGCCATCATTTTTAACAATAAACGCCCGGAAGCTTTCCTGAAAAAACACCTGGGCGGGCTACAGGGCAATGCTTCTTTTAGCCCTAAATTCTTTACGGTTTCCTCGTTTTTTGCGGCTTCTGCCAGTTTGGTGGTGGCCGATCAACTGAAACAATTTTTTATCCTGCACCAGGAGTTTAATAAATTATTGATCACCGAAGGCAAACCCACACTTTCGCCGGATCAGTTTTTTCCGATGGCCAATATCATTTTAAGTGATTTTGCTGAAGTAGATTACGATCTGGTCAATGCCGAAGCTTTGTTTATCCAACTGGAAGATATTGCCCAGATCCAGCAACAGTTCAGTCATTTTACCGAAGAGCAGCAGCAATTTTTAGAGCGTTTCTGGTCGTCTTTTTCTGACGATAAACAACGCACGCATCAGCAAAAATTCTTGGAATTATGGAAACGGATGCCTACGCTATACCGTAATTTCCATCAGGCGTTACAAAACCAGGGCTTGATTACTTCGGCACAAACTTATCGTCGTTTGGCGAAAGGAACTGCTGATCTGCCCGATTTTATTTCATCTTACAAAAAACTCATTTTTATTGGGTTTAACGCGTTGAACCGCTGCGAAGAAAAGCTTTTTAAGCAATGGCAGGAGCAGGGTTGCGCGCTGTTTTATTTTGATACAGACGATTATTATTTGCAGGATGACTTGCAGGAAGCAGGTGTTTTTATGCGGCGTAATATTTTCCGCAGCGGTTTGATCAACAGTTATTTTGGACATACATTTTTAGGTGATAAAAGAAGCATTGTAGATGTGGTTAAAACACAAGGCCACGCAGCACAAGCCAAAGTTTTAGCCGAACGGATCAATTTTGAATCGCTGGCGGAATTCGCTGAAAACCCCGAAAAAACAGCGATCATCCTGGCAGATGAAAATTTACTGGTGCCGGTGATGCAAACACTGCCGCCAGAAGCGGGGATTGTAAACATCACGATGGGCTATCCGCTCACGCAATCGCCGCTTTTTGGCTTGACGGAATTGTGGCTGAACATCCAGGAACAGATCAACAAACAACAAAAACATACGGTTTATTACCGCGATGCACTGGCGTTTTTGTCGCATCCTTTATCTGGCGTAAAAGCAGCGGAACGCGAACGTTTGCAAAACTTGTTGATAGAGAAACAATGGGTTGAAGTCCCGCTGACCGAACTTCATCTGATTTCAGCTTTGGCACCTAACTTTTTTACTTCCCGCCACAGCGGTTTGCAAACCATTGATGCTTTGTATTTAATGCTGACGGCAGTTTTAGAGCAGCGGCAAAGGCAAAACCAGTTGAACGAACTGGAAGCAAACCTGATTTTGGAAGCCTGCAAAAAGCTGAATTTGCTGTACGATAATTTGGATTATTACGCGCCGTCTTTAGGTTTATCGCTGGTTTTTGCCTTGATCCGAAAAACGCTGGCCAGTTTGGCTGTTCCGCTGGAAGGCGAACCGTTAAGAGGAATCCAGGTGATGGGCATGCTGGAAAGTCGTTGTCTGGATTTTGAACACGTGATTATTTTGGGGGTGAACGAAGGCGTAATGCCAAAACGAAATGCCAATCCTTCTTTTATTCCGGATAGTTTGCGCCGTGCCAACGGGATGCCGGTGTTGGAAAACCAGGATGCCATTGCCGCTTATTTGTTTTACCGTTTGCTGCAACGAGCTGAAAAAGTAACGCTGGTTTACGATGGTTTAGGCGGAGAAACCGAAGCGGCCGAACCCAGTCGTTTTATCCGCCAACTGGCGTATGAAAGTAAGCTGCAATTTAACTATTTGCAGCAGGAACAGCCAGTTAAGATCGAACCGTCCAACATTATTGTCATCCCTAAAAAAGACAAAGTTTGGAAGGCAATGGAAAGCTTCTTTTACCAAGGAAATCCTTTTAAAACCAATAATATTTCGGCAACGGCTTTAACCACTTATTTAAGCTGTACACTGCAATTTTTCTTTCGGTATGTAGCGAAAATAAAAGAGCCGGAAGAAGTTGCGGAAAACTTGGAAGCCAATCAAATCGGTTCTGCCCTGCACCAGGCGCTGGAATGGTTTTATGCGGATTTGATTATAAACGATACCGTAATTACCGAAGAACGCATCAGCCAAAAACTAAAAGAAGTACCGGAATATTGCCGTGCGGCACTTTCAATGGTGATCTTTAATAATCGGGCCAAGTTGAAACAACCCAACAGCATGCAGCAAATTGTTTTGCAGATTGTGGGGGAATATATGAAAGCTATCTTGGGGCACGATCTTTTGCATGCGCCTTTTCAAATCATCGAACTGGAAAATAAAAAGGACTACAAATACCATTTCCCGATGGAAATCAACGGGCAAAAGAAGTACCTGCAACTGTACGGCATTTTGGACCGGGTGGATGAGAAAGACGGACAAACGCGCATCGTAGATTACAAAACCGGCAGCGATGAACTAAAATACAGTTCGCTGGAAAAGCTGTTTGAGCGCGATGGCAAATCTCAAAATAAGGCCGTGGTGCAAACGCTTTTTTACACTTATATTTATGAGCAGGTAAAAGAAACCAGCCATGTAGAACCGAATTTATATGCCGTGCGGAAAATGAAAACGGAGGGTACGCAGTTCAAATCTGGCAAAACCATTTTGCAGGCTTTGGATTTGGAAGAAGCTAAAACTGGCTTTAAAGAGCATCTGCAAAAAACCTTGAATGAAATGTTTGACCAACAAGTTCCTTTTTTACAAACCACACGTTTGGAAACTTGCCAGTATTGTCCGTACAAAGATATTTGCGAACGGTGATATTTAAGTTTATGCTTCTTTTATCGCTTAAATACTTGTACGGCTATTGTCTCTATAAATTTTGTTCGATAAAAGAAGCATATTTACGCTGATGTCCAGAGAGTTTTATGTTTCAGTTGGCGAAATATGAAGTAGAAAACATGGTATCGCAAAACGCGATACCATCAAAGCAGTTGTTACATATTGTCTTCATGGATTTTTGTACGATAAAAGAAGCATCTTCAAATTTTGTAAGTTTGAGCTTTAAAGTATGAGCAAATAATAAGTTATCATTAAATGAAAAGTAAATACGAAATCATCATCTATTGGAGTGATGAAGATGAAGCATACCTGGCAGAAGTGCCGGAATTAGCCGGTTGCATGGCAGACGGTAAAAGCTACATCGAGGCCGTCCAAAATATTGAAACCGTTATCTGGGAATGGATTGATACAGCAATTGAATTAGGCCGGGAAGTGCATAAACCAAAAGGAAAATTAATGTATGCCTGATTTTACAAAATATTTCTGCTTAACAAGCTTATTCTTTTGCTTTTCAACTGCTGTTTTTGCTCAATCGCCAATTTCTGCCGATCAGTTAAAACAGCAAAACCATTGGGTAGATTCTGTTTTCAAAAAACTAAGCCGACACAATCGTATTGCCCAACTTTTAATGGTTCGTGCACATACCAATCTCGGGGTTGCTTATGAAGATTCTGTTGCTGGTGTCATTCAAAAAGAACACATTGGCGGACTGGTGTTTTTTCAGGGCGGACCGGGCAGGCAGGCGGCTTTAACAAACCGTTACCAAAAATTAGCGCGGATTCCGCTGCTGGTTGCCATGGACGGCGAATGGGGTTTGGGCATGAGGTTGGATTCTGTTATTTCTTATCCGTACCAAATGACTTTGGGCGCAATCCGGGACAATAATTTGATTTACAAAATGGGCCAATTTGTAGCCCACGATTTTAAACGTTTAGGTTTGCAGATGAACTTTGCGCCGGATATGGACGTGAACAACAACCCCAATAATCCTGTAATCGGTTTTCGCTCTTTTGGCGACAACAAATTTAATGTGGCCAAAAAAGGCATCGCTTACATGCAGGGAATGCAAAACGGCGGCATCCTCACCACGGCCAAACATTTTCCTGGCCATGGCGATACAGATGTGGATTCCCATCAGGATTTGCCGCTGCTGCCTTTTACGGTGCAGCGGCTGGATTCGCTGGAAATGTATCCTTTTCAGGAAGCAATCAAAGCAGGCATAAACGGTATCATGATCGCCCACATGAATATTCCTGCTTTAGATACTACGGCGCATTTGCCTTCTACACTTTCCCGGCCAATTGTAACCGGGATTTTAAAAGATCAGTTGGGTTTTAAAGGATTGGTGATTTCTGATGCAATGGAAATGAAAGGCGTAGTCAAATATTTCCCTAATTCTGAGGCTGATGTACTGGCTTTAAATGCCGGAAACGATATTTTAGAACTCACCCAAAATTCGGTTCGTGCCGTTAAAGCGATCAGAAAAGCAATCCGCAAAGGCATTATCAACAAAGAAGAATTTTTTGTCAAGGTAAAAAAAGTGTTGGCCGCAAAATATGCAGTTGGCTTAAATCAACCGCAGGAAATCCAGGAAACAAATTTGTATGCCGATCTGAATTCGGAAGCAGCAAAAAACCTCAACCAAGAATTAACGGATGCCGCCGTTACTTTGTTAAAAGGAGATACAGTTCTCTCACGCTTAAACTTTACCCAAAAAACGGCATTACTAACCATTGGTACAGATAAAATTACCGCGTATCAATCGGGCTTGCAAAATTGGTTTACAAACAACACTGTTTTTTATGCCCTAAAAACAGCATCGGCAGAAGAATTGGGTCAGCTAATTTCTCAGCTTAAAACGTATGACCAAGTAATTGTAGGTGTTTTTGATACCCGGTTGCGTCCGTACAGCAAATTAGACTACAACAGCAACGTAAAAGATTTTATAACCAACGTTGCCGCTTTGAACAACAGTATCATTTCTGTTTTTGCCAATCCTTACACAATCGCCACTATCAATGGTTTGGAAAAAAGCAGCGCTTTGATTGCCGGTTATCAAAATAGCCTGGAAATGCAGCAGTCGGCGGTGAAAGTGATCACCCGTCAACTCAAGGCAACAGGAACACTGCCGGTCAATATCAACACTGATTTTACTTATGGAAAAGGAATTGTTTCCCGTTAAATTTTAAGGGAAAAGCGTACAACCACAACTTGTATTTTTCTTTTTATTGAGATAAAAAATACTGTTTTTCCATCTCAAACCACGGTTGTAAATCATAGTTTACTGCTTATATTTGCCACCGAAAAAACACTTGACTTTACAGAGAATGAGAGAAATACAGTTCAGGGAAGCGCTTCGGGAAGCCATGAATGAAGAAATGCGCAAAGACGACACTATTTTTTTAATGGGTGAAGAAGTTGCAGAATACAACGGTGCCTACAAAGTGAGCCAGGGAATGCTGGACGAATTTGGCGCCAAGCGGATAATTGATACACCGATCTCTGAAATGGGTTTTTCCGGTATTGCCATCGGTTCGGCAATGAACGGGTTAAGGCCGATTGTGGAATTTATGACCTTCAATTTTTCTCTGGTTGCCATTGATCAGATCATCAATGGAGCCGCAAAATTGATGTCTATGAGCGGCGGGCAATTTTCTGCACCGATTGTTTTTCGCGGCCCGACTGGTAATGCGGGTATGTTAAGCTCGCAGCACAGCCAGTGTTTTGAAAACTGGTATGCCAACTGCCCGGGTTTAAAAGTGGTAGTTCCCTCTAATCCTGCGGATGCAAAAGGTTTGTTGAAATCGGCTATTGTTGATCCTGATCCGGTTATTTTTATGGAATCGGAATTGATGTATGGCGATAAAGGCGAAGTTCCGGAAGAAACTTATTATATCGAAATAGGCAAAGCCAAAGTAGTAAAAGAAGGCACAGATGTAACGCTGGTAGGTTTTGGCAAGATCATGAAAGTGGTGATGGCTGCGGCTGCCGAACTGGAAAAAGAAGGCATCCATGCAGAAGTGATTGATCTGCGCACCGTTCGTCCGATTGATTATCCTTGTGTGATCGAATCTGTCAAAAAAACAAACCGTTTGGTAATTGTGGAAGAAAGCTGGCCATTGGGTTCCATCGCGACAGAAGTGGCTTTTAAAGTGCAAAAAGATGCGTTTGATTATTTGGACGCACCAATTTTGCGCATTATGGGCGGAGACGTGCCGTTGCCTTATGCGCCAACTTTGATCCAGGAATATCTGCCAAACCCTGAAAAAGTGATTAAAGCGGTCAAAGAAGTAATGTATGTGAAGAAGTAAATCAAACTAAAGTATAGATACAGAAGCCTGCAAGTTTTTTACTTACAGGCTTTTTTTTATGCCATTAAAGAAGCATCACCGATCATTTTGCCGGCTCTTCTTTGGTTTCTTTTTCTTTCACTTTTTGTTTAAGCTCCCTTCGGCGGCGCACAATTTTTCTGACAACTGAGCTATGGTTGCGCGCGTTCTTTTTCACCATCACTTTAAACTGATAAAAACTGATGTCAATGCTTTTTGTATCTGGGTTATTCGACAAATACCCAATCAGTAAAATAATCAGCCCGATAATAATCCCTAAAAAAATAAATGAATGTTCCATTGTAATGCCCTCTCTCTATTACAATATTACGGAACAAATGCTAAAAAAGTTAGCAAAAAGAAGAATTTATTTTAGCTGTTGAAGAACTGATTTTACAAAAAAAGAAATTTATGCGATAAAAGAAGGACAAAATAGTTATAAATTAAATTTTTTTCTTAATTAGATAATTGGCTTGTAAATTTTGAATTTCGATTTTGCCCTTGCTATTGTTAGTATAAGTTAAAAGGCTGATTTGAAAATCAACAGTAAAACCACCAGTGGTTTTTACAGAAGCTAAGCTGGAGGCAGGAACATAATAGCGATCGGATCGGAATCCTGTACCAGCTTTTGCATATCGCTTTAAGTTAAATTCCGGTTTTAGTAACTGTTTTAGTACGTCATCGGCTTTAAAGTTAAACTCCAGATTATCGATCCTTAACGAATAATAATGTTGAGAATAGTTTTGAACAGTCGAAAAATGATAACGATCAATATCAAAATGAATACTATCTTGAGAAGAAGTAGCATTAATTAAGTAATCATACCCTTTTACAACGGTTAGCTGCTCGTTATTGGCGCTAACGTAATAATATCCATTGGCTGGAACAGCTTCATTTGCAGCATCGGATTCATAACCATAACCCGAAAATTTTGTTAAGCCTAACTTTGCTTTTGCCCAGTCCAGTTTTTTCTCCTTTAGTCTCCAATTGTTTATTTTGAGATGATCGTTCGGATTTTTTTCCTTACCAAGGGAATCACTTACTGTTTCCAGGTTTCTGCTGAAAAGGGGTTGTATGGAAGAAAAATCATGGTTCCTGATCAGATATTGCAAAGTAGCAGCAGCGCGGTTTCCGTCTTTAGGAGAAACACGGGCAGGCATTGCAGATAATTTGCCATTAAAAACAGCATGGTATTTTTTAAAAAGATTTACCAGTATTTGCCTTTGCGATATCTCTGCGACAGCAAAAGCGCTTTGTGGTCCGTAAACAGCCAGTAAAGTTACTACACATAAAGAAACAGGGATTAGCTTGATGTTTTGCTTTTTAGTAAGCAGGAAATAAATGGTGATGAAGAAAAGCCAAAGCGCCAGTAAGATTAAAAAGTACCGGTTTTCAGTAATGCCATAGCGGGAAATGCGTGTGCCAACAGCTATAAAAAGCAGCAGCAGCAACGGGATCAATAAAAAGTAAAAATAGCGAGAATAGGTTTTCAGCCATTTGTTTTCATTCAAATCCCTGATTGGATAAACCAGCAAAAGCGATAGGATGCCAAATACGGCGTAACCCAAAATCAGGTTTGAAACCAATCCTTTTGGCAGGTTCCACTCCAGCAAAATCTTGATTTCATAAGCCAGCAGGATCAGCACATAAACCGAAGCCAGCGGTATCAGTACATATTGCGTAAACAGTTTTAAGCCTTTCGGATAGCTGTGATCCTGTTCCAGTTGTTCCAGGTTTGGCATACCGGCGAGGAAAAAAACAGTGTTGAAAACACCTGCAATCCAGAACCAAAGGATGGAATAAGTATCCCACTCAAACTTAAAACCAAACAGAAAGTTCGTGGCACTTATGGCAGCGGCAATCCCCAGAAATAAAACTATACTGTATAAGGCGGCGGTTAAAATCCGCAGAAACAAAGTTTTATTAAATTGCCAAAATGAATGCACTCGGTTTTTGCCGGTAAAAGCAGCAAAGGCAACCAGCAAATGGAACGAAAGTGCCAGCAGGAAAAATCGGACATAATCGGACTGACTTTCGCCGGGACGAATCAGAAAAAATAATACGACAGCTAAAAAAACACCTGCTAAACGAAGCATCAGCTTTTTAGAACTATTCAGCTTTTTATCTTCGGAATATAAAGTGGTGGCCAAACTCAGCAGCAAGGATAATTCTGCTGCCATCATCAAACGGATAAACACGTTTTCGGATTCCCGGTCTATGTATTTCAATTCAACATTCCCGGTAGCGGCAATTGTTCCTGTTAAAGCGGAAAGGATCTCAAATGGAAAACGTTTGATAACGCTTAAAGCAGTATTTGCAAGTTTTTGAATGGAAGGAAACTGCATGATCGGAAGGATTAGGTTTTCTAAGATATAAAAAACTTAGCAATGCTTCTTTATGCACTAAAATTTGCGAGAAAATTTTTATCGAAAAACCAAAATCAACTCACCAATAACTTATACCCTTTTCCGTGCACATTGATGATCTCCACGCTTTGGTCGTCCTTTAAATACTTGCGAATTTTGCTTAAAAAAACATCCATGCTGCGGCCGTTAAAATAATTATCGTCATGCCAGATGTTCAGCAAAGCTTCTTCGCGGGTCAATACCGAATTTTGCTTGAGGCAAAGCAAACGCAACAGTTCTGCTTCTTTGGTAGAAAGTTTTTGCTGCTGGTCGCCAATGGAAATCAATTGCATAGAAAAATCAAAGGTGTATTTTCCAATTTTAAAGCGTGTCGGTTTTTCTTCTTCCTTTTTATCCTGGTTGGCCACTCTTTTCAACAAAGCATTGATCCGCAGCAGCAATTCTTCAATACGAAAAGGTTTAGTGATGTAATCGTCTCCGCCCAGGTTAAAAGCTGCTGCTTTATCTTCCATCATGCCTTTTGCCGTGGCAAAAATGATCGGTATTTCCGGGTTCATCTTCCGGATTTCTTTTCCCAAAGTAAAACCGTCTTTTTTCGGCATCATCACATCCAGGATGACCAAATCGAACGCTTCTTTGGTAAACGCACGCAAACCTTCATCGCCGTCTTTGCTTAGCACCACATCAAACTTTCCCTTCAACTGTAAATAATCCTGCAGCAACATGCCCAGGTTCGGGTCATCTTCAGCTAATAAAAGTTTTTTGTTCATTGGGGTTTTTGTGGATGAATAATTACGGGTACTAATTTTTAGGTGATAAAAGAAGTATGGCCAGATATCAGACTATTTCTATGCAAGCGGAAATTTAAGTTCAAAAATCGAGCCTTTGTCTTTTTCTGAACGGACACTGATGCTGCCGTCCAAGCGTTTAACAATCGTGTTCACGTAACTCAAACCCAAACCAAAGCCTTTTACATCGTGCAAATTTCCTGTTGGGATGCGGTAAAACTGTTCAAAAATTTTGGCTTGCTGATCTCTGCTCATCCCAATCCCATTATCTGCAACACTAACAACTAAATAGTTGCCAGAGCTTTTTGTAGTGATGCGGATTTCCGGCTCATGGTTACTGTATTTGATAGCATTATCAATTAGGTTGTATAGCACGTTTGTAAAATGCAGTTCATCTGCCTGAACAATAGCCGGCAAAGCATTCAAATCCAAATGAACAGTAGCTGCATGTTTTTGTATTTTTAGCGACATGCTGTCCACTACAGCGGTAATCTGCTCGTTTACGTCGATTTCTTTTAAGTCTAATTTAAAATCGTCCTGCTCGATACGGGCAATGTTGAGTACACGTTCAATATGGCTTCCTAAACGCACATTTTCATCATAAATAATTCCGGCCAAGCGGGAAACACGTAATTTATCTTGCACAATTTCTTCATCTTTCAAAGCTTCACTGGCAATCATGATGGTAGAAACCGGCGTTTTAAATTCGTGCGTCATGTTGTTGATAAACTCTGTTTTCATTTCTGCAAGTTTTTTTTGCCGGAAAATCAGTGAAATCGTATACGCAAAGCATAAAATCAGCACCAGCAGCAAGCCACCTGAAATACCCATGGTGGCTGTCATCCGGTTCAAAATAAGGCGGTTTTTTTCCGGAAAATAAATGTTGAGCATCCCCGGGTCGTTCACCACTTCTTTGGTGAAAATCGGCGTTTGATAACTGCTGTTCTTGATGAACATTGGTTTCTCGCCGTTCATGTTTTCGGCGTTTGAAAAAATCAATGAATCATGGGAAGCTGTAGTAATTTCATAACTAAAAGGTAAAAAAATACCTTTGTTTTGTAATTCGAACCGCAGCAAAGAGTCAATTTCCAACTGGTCAATCCTGGTGCCCAAAGGTTCATCGGCCTTTTGATATTCCTCTGCCAGCTTTTCCATCACATTCATTTTCTGCGGCGTCATCAGTTTGGCCTTCAGCAAATGCACAGAATCTTCCAGTAGTTTTTTGATATGCTTAAAAGTCTGTTCTTTTTTTAAACGCTGCTGTTCTTTAGCCCAAGCCGGATTGATGACCGGAACAGAAATAATAGCCGGCCCGGATTGGGGGTCGTTGTAAGCATATCGGGCCGTATCATATTTGTTTAAATTGGGCTGCAACCGCCTGCGCAATTGCGGCGTTAATTTGGGGCTTGCCACACTCGTTATTTGCGCATGGGGACGGCCTTGTTCATCAATATATTCTTCTACATGCACCTGCTGATAACTCAGGATATCTTCCGGGTTGTTGCTTTGGTCATGCAGGTTTTGCAAGCTGTCTTTCAGGCTTGCGATCCGGCGTTGTTTACGTGCAATTTCAGGGTGCAGGTTGACGGGGGTTTGCTTTTTGGAAAAGATATTTTTAGGGTTTTCAGCAATACGGTTGTAAATAAAATGACTTGGGTTCCTGTTTCTTCTTAAATAAACGGCTTGTTCGACAGGCATTTTTATGCGCTCCATAGTGTTGATGGCATCCAGCTTTTCAACTTTGGCCACTACGCTGCTCAATGCTTCAGAAACATCACGGTTAAAAAGTTCGGATTTAAGCTGATAGGATTCCAGCAAAAAATAAAACTGCATGGCCATTACACCCAGCAGGGCAAAGCCCATTAATCCGATAATGAGGTTAATGCGTTTCATTTTCATTATACAATAATACCAAGTTAAGCTTTGCCGGAACTGGCTTTAACATATTTTAACATCTGTTGTCCAGCGTTTAGCACTTCAACACAAAAGAACCGGATTGATGCATACCAAATTTTAGGTGGTAAAAACAGTATGGGTTTAAAACTAAAAAGTACAGGGAAGCATAATATATATTTTCCGCAAAAATCAAAGCAATAGAAAAGAGCTTGTTTAAATTTTATTCAGCTATTTCCCATGCTTCTTTTACCACACAAAAATCAATAAACCCTTGTGATTTTTGTGTGGATTTAATACGAGAATACAGAATTTGCAGGCATAAAAGAAGTAGTGTAAATTTTTATGATAGAAATTTAAACAGGCTCAAGAATAATTTAGGATAAAGAAAAAATCACGATTATTACGGTAATCAATTTTCAGAAAGAAAAAAATGATTTTTAAAAAAGAGGATTCCTGTCCTGATTGAATTTCTCCAACAAAAACCCCTTATGTAAATCACCAATAGTTGATTTAAGTCCCCCGCCGGAGTCGGCGGGGACTTTTTGGTTTTTTAAAAAGGCAGGTCGTCTTCCTCGTCTGGGCCTGCACTGATATTGGCCGGGGCTACATATTCCGGGGTTGAATTGTTTGGTGCTGCACCTGATAAAACATTCACTTTCCATAAGTTAAGCGAATTAAAATAGGTTTTTTTACCTGTTTTATCTGTCCAGGGGCGGCCGCGCAGGTTAAAAAACACTTCTACATCATCGCCAACTTTTACGTTGTCCAGCAAGGCACAAC
>JAABUS010003452.1_pt1 | contig 25661 bp, 16 predicted proteins | sample 5560161 | NCBI WGS metagenome assembly JAABUS01 (sample SAMN10711885, study PRJNA513376) | rock metagenome | isolation source: Antarctica rocks | place: Antarctica: Victoria Land, Trio Nunatak nord | collected 2016-01-04
GAGGTTTGTGAGGGAGAGATTGAGTCTTTGGGAGGAGGTTGTGGGGGGGGAATGAAGGAATCGTTCTGTTTTCCTTTCGTCTTGATATCCGGACAGGTGCGAAACGTTCAATGGATGATTGGGGGATGGTGGGAGGGGAACAGAGTAGGGAGGGTGTGAGTGGTAATGGCAGCGCAATCTATATACTTGATTGCTGGGATAGTGCAGAGGAGGATGATCGTCGGAAGTCCCAATGAAGGATCGGGTGTTGAGGTGCTCTCTCAACCACATACCATTACTCCCCTCCTCTTCTTCTCCCTCCATCCTCCAATCTTTACCCCCATCCCCTTTTCCTCTCTTCTCTCTTCATCCACCACCACCACTCACCCCATCGTAATCACCGCCCTCCCCCTAACATTCCCACTCATCATCGCCTCATACGCTTCCGGCGCCTTGTCCAACGGCCACGTCTGCACCTGACACTCCACCCCCTTCAGCAGCGCAAACGCAATCGCCTCCTCGGAGTCCAGCGCATGCCCCGACGGCCATCCATGGACGGAAAGATTGCGTATGACGAGTGGACCGGAGGGGATGGAGATATCGCCGGCCACTGCAGGAATTCTTAGTCTTTCTGGAAAGAGGGGGTGTGGGATGGGGTTGGGATCGAAGGAACCCACCACCTAAAATCAGCATTGTCCCGCCCTTGTCCAATCCTCCTACCAGGCTCTTGACACCTTCCATATCCGGCGTCGTGACTACGATCATCGCCGCGCCGCCGAGCTTCTGTAGCGCTGTCGCAGGGTCCTCTTTGCTTCCGTCGACGTACACATTCGCTCCAAGTTCTTTGGCGAAGGATTCTTTCTTGCCGCTGCTGGATAGGGCAACGACCTTGTACCCCATTTTGGCGGCATACTGGATCGCACTGTGAATGCATCATACTTAGCGATGTATTACAGTCAGGGTAGGTCGAGAAGAACAGGTATCAGATTTCGATTATCTATGAAAGCCGAGAATAGGGTTGAAGGGACAGGGATTGGGAAGGAAAACCAACTCACAGATGGCCTAGTCCACCGAGACCTTGCACCGCCACAACCTCGCCAGGCGAGATACGCAAGGAACGCATGCCTGCGAAGACTGTGACGCCGGCGCAAAGCAAAGGGGCGTACTTTGCGGGGGAAACGGAGGTGGGGACACGGACAACGGCTTCGGTGCGTAGGAGCACATATTCTGCGTCTGCAGGAGCGAAGACTTAGTGGCAAACATCGGACGATATGGGAGGGTTCGAGAAGACTTACATCCGCCGTCGCGGGTCACACCGTTGATCTCTTGGGTGTCGCACAATTGGAACTGGCCGCGGTTGCAGGCTTTACATGTGCCTGGGAGAGTGACGCAGTCATGAGTAACTGTATAAATCACTGGCGGTGGATGCAATCGGCGATTCGGGACGGGGAATGGGTACTGTACCGTCATGCCCGCCATGCCAGGCTGCGCCGACGCGGTCCCCAACATGCCATTTCTTCTCCGAAGGACCGAGGGCGACGACATCGCCAATAACCTCGTGGCCTGGGATGCGGGGGCTTCAGGTCAGGTTAGTCAAGGTTCCAGAGAGCTTGGTCTGTGCTGGCAAGATGTTACAATGTGTTCATCGCTCCAGCTTGGACCATGGCGTCGGAATGGCAGACGCCGGTTGCTAGGACTTTGATCAGGATCTGGCCTTCTGCCGGCATCTTCAACTCGATGTCCTCGAAGGTGAGAGGAGCGTTGGCCTCTTTGAACAGGGCCGCTTTGTACGTCTTCGGGAGGTTTGGCGCCATGCTGGAGAGAGTTGTCGAAGGTTGCTACGGTAGGTTGGGTGAATTCCTGAGACGGTTGCTCTACGGACAGGAGGTTATGTCATTACCTTTAAGTACTTCATTCCAGAGTTCAATTTCTAAGCAATCCGTTGGCAGCGTGGATATAGGGGATTACCGAACAGCTAACGCCGTTTCCCGGCTGCTCCGGGCGGACGTTTCCTGGCCAGCCGTCCATGGTCTCCGTACTTTAGGTTTCCCAGACAGACGGTAGTGGCAGCAGTAAAGTATTTGGACCTGTACACTAAAGGATCGACGTCACTCGAAGTTGGGGATTTTCGGTTTAGTGATCGCCAAGACTTCGGGCATGCTGTCTGACCAATGAGCTTCGAGTCAGGCAAGGGAGGGGGCGATCTGCGCTACCTCCGATCGGGTATTAAAGGAGGCCTCGGCTCATCGCCGTATCAGCAAATACCATTCTTAAGGCATTGCAGTATTCGATGCTATTCAGCTCTGAAGCCAGCAGAGAGCAACGCCGTTGTCCGGACTCTTCAGGAGATTCGCACATCATTCGCTGGACTTATCAGCGAGACTTCGCCGAAAATACTTGAGGCGACCCGAGGGATTTCAAAATCTGCAATCATGTCGCACATGCCGGATCAACTTGCATCAAAGCGCGATGTAGGGTAAAGTGAGCTTGTCCGCTTCCGGTATTGCTTAGCTGCTGGACGATCTGGACTGGCATGCGCGTGGCCAAAGTACATGTACTTTATCTCATGTCGTGATTTCCATGTGCGAGATACAAAGCGCATTGGCCCACCCAACAAATCCCCCGCATTGTGGTCTCTGGCTCTACCAGGCTCCAGGCTCGGCACCAATGGCCAGCTCGGAGGATACACGGGATGACTATCCTTTGAGTCGGGACTACCACTCAATTGTGAGGTAATCCAAATATACTCAACGCCAGAGGTACCATAGTTGATCAACGTAGACTCAATTCCCAACACCACCTATTCAAAGAAGAATTCGGAGGCCTTCTGAACCCGCACATATCACTTGAAAAGGATAACTTGAAGATAGCAGATGTCGGCACTGGCACCTGGTAGAGTCGTCTCCGTGCGCTCGCGAATGGCACATCGCTGAACTGACGCAACTCGGCCAGCATTTGGCCCATCGAGCTCAGTCCTAAAATTCCATCCACGGCTTCCATCGACGCAATCGACATTTCCTTGGCGCAATGTCCGCCCCAGGAGTGGCTTCCGAAGAACATCAAGTTGATTGCTCACAATGTCTTTGTGCCGTTCCCAGATTCGATGCTTGGCAAGTATGATGTGGCGCATGTCCAGCTGTTTGCCACCGTCATCAAAGATAATGATCCTGCGCCGGTTGTCAAGAACCTTATCCGTCTCTTGAGTGCGTTCCAAATAATCATTTACTACTGAGTTGCGTTGTGTATAGAGACGCACTTTATTTGACTAGGCATCAGTATACTGACAGGGGAGGTAGAGCCTGGCGGTTGGCTGCAGTGGAATGATAGCGACATCAATGCCCATTGTATCGTCTCCGTTTCGGAACCACAGACAGATATGAAGTGCACCCAAGATATGATGGCGCTGATGGCAAAGCCAAGAAATGCACAAAGAGATGTTTTCAAGTATGTAGAATACCTTTTGTAGCAGTGTCCTTCAGGGCCCGGTTTTCTAGCCTTGGCTTCCTTCAAGGGCTCTTCCAGCAAGAAACACCTGGGATAGCTTACATATGGACCCCTCAGCTGGGTATCCCAATTAGGCAACGTCTTCGTTCAGCAAGGCCTCGAAGCAGTCCAGTTCGAGCGGTTCCCTATCTCGGACCACAACAAAATGTGGGTTGGGCTGAACTGTTGCATGCTGGCCGAGGAATATTGTAGGACCCTCGAAAGGAACAGCACTTCCCCAGACGACGTCGCGAAACTTCAGAGCCTGCGCGAAACAATCGCAGGAGCAGCTGCCGCGGCTCGGCAGGGTGTTGCCGTCAGCCTTATACTGGTACAGGCAGTGGGTCGGAAGAGGCTTTGAACTTTGAGGTGAGTAGACATCATAGCCACGCCAAGTTCATAAACAAGACAGTTCTGCGAATGGAGAGTCGGCCTTGCGCAAATGCTACTGGGAATCTTGGTTTATTTCTCACATACATGAGTGATATGTGTTTTTTGAGCACAAGACCAACGTTGAAACCTGAACCGCATCGTATCGCTACTGAAGAAATACCGGCTGCGTTACCAACCTATCCATAAAACAAATCGCTACAGGTACATCATTCTTTTTTCGGATACCTCATTTCCACTCGATCAATCACTGCTCTGCTTCCATACGCGTTGTCCTAATGGCCTTCGAATTACGGCTCGAACCTCAAGGTAGAGTTTGCGTCTCTCCATCTAGGTGTCCAATATCGACGCGGCTTTTCACCACAATGTTGTTCGAAGCTCTTTGCTGACGGTGTTGCGGCTCGTCAATATGAATTTCACCCTGCTCGGAATCGCCTGTACGGATATAAGTCGAGTAATGTCCCGAGTCGTCCCTGAGCCCCGTAAGGGAAATAGATTGGTCGCTAGGATGTACCCTTTTCGTACCGCGGAGAAAGACGTTCTTTGAAGCATGGATCAAGCTTCGCTGAGGCCCTGGCTTGCGAGAATCTTGACGCGAGAACAAAGCTCGAAAAGATCCCAAGCAGGAGACAATGATCGCTACACGCCGGTTTTGTGAGTCGATGAAATGTGCTACCTCGAAAAGATGTAGACTCACCGATACATTGCTCAATAGAACTCCACATGTAAGACCAGGAGGTGTCGGGTTGCCTGGTCAATGCGCTGATAACCGCAACCCTGACAATCGCAATGACCATGGTAATAATGACGAGAGAGAAGATACCAATCAGTGCAAGCTTTTTTCGGATTGACATCTGAACTCGCCATAGCATATTGATGGGTATGGTCATTACTATACATTGTCAGCGATTGGTTGCTTCCAGGGAAAGAGAGCCAGGCTACTTAAGAAGTCCGTAACAACATCCAATGCACAGTTGAGCTTCAAAGTTGCCGTTTGGAATTGGATATTTTGGTCCGAAGAACAAGTGGCAACTAATTTTGGCAAGGGGACCACGAGGCATGAGTACTGAATGTCACCAATGCAGACGAGGTATGTGGCCAGCGTCAGACCAAAAATCGACCACCAAAGTACTTTCTGACCTCTCACGTTCTGCCCGAGCCTCTTGAAAAAGAGTAAGAAGGAAATTTTCACAGCCCACAAGCTCGAGTAGTAGAAGACAAGGACAGCTAAGGAGCCTTTATAATAGCTTTCGGTATCGACTACGAAGTCTGGCGATGGTGACCGAACCTGTCCGCTAGTGACTGAAACAAATTCGTACATCTTCCAGGCAACTAACTGCCAATCGATGGCGGTTCCGAGGGCGAGCATCCAAGCGAATATCACGAAGGCGTCGTCCAACCAGAATTTCTTGAAGGTAGCCCATCGAGCCACAAGCCGCATCATTACGAAGAGGAATGATATTACGACACCACCCCAGATGACTCCCTTAAGACATGGTCAAATATGCGTTGGTCTGTAACGGCGATTTTACTTACAAGAAAAGTCTCTTTACCAACTTTGGCTGGCTCGGTAGCGCCTGCTAACTTGCTAGCGAATGCTTCCATACTTTACAGGAAATAATCTCAAGGTATTATGATCCAAAACTCAAGTTTGAAGATGGAGTCGAGATCCGTGATGGGATGCCGTCAGATTGATATGTGTCGTAAGACGCTCCATATGTAGACACATCCCCCACCAGCTCTGGCTCGCAACTGATCTAATCAGGCATGCTAGGCAGTCACTACGGAGCGGCGGAGCTGCACCAACAAAGCCCTTCATCCATATATCGGTTGCGATTGCGCAAGAGCGTCCTCCATCGACGCATGCATAGGATGGTTTCGTGGAGCTGTGCCATTGTCTTGCATAATGGGGCATGTAGATCATGGACATACCTGCGGCATCAACACCACCGTTTTCAAACGCATTACATGATTGGCGCGACAATGGAATCCTTTACGGAACCAGATATGATTACTCGACGCCATGTCCGGGCTATCGGGGCTGAAACGTATCTCACGTGCTCCTGCGGCAAGGCATCTGAAGGAGCGAAGCCTGGACTTCTATATGGCGTATGCTAGCTTCAGCTCTCACGCGTGGCAGTGCTCCTGCATTGCATATGCGCCTGTCTTCCATTTTGGCACATCCCCATGGCTGCTTTTACATCGCATCCTCCATCAGCGCACTAATGCCTGTGATACTTTTGTGGATCGGACAAGCTAGAGTGATGATTTGACTTTACACCTTTGGGTGGTGAGTCCAAAGACATCATCCACCTGTTGTTGAGAACAGCGAGCTGATAGTCCCTAGCAGTACCCCAGTAGTCAGTCCCTCGTGGAGATAAGGGCATCACAAGATTTATCATACCCCGTAAATTATCTGATTGCAGGCCTGCAATTTCAAAGGAATACTAATCCGAAATCGACCTTGCTACTTCATACAATAGACTAATTCAGACAGAACCACGCCATTTCGCCTAGGGCCCGAGACTTTCTCTGTCCTCACTGTCATCTGTGCTTCCCAGCAAGCATGCACAGATCAGGTTTTCAGCTACGGATCGTCAGGTCCACGAAAATGTCCGTGCCTTTAATAGGCCCACTAATCCCAAGAGCAGGGATCGTATCGTCCAGCCGAGGAAATTTTTGCTGCGATTGACCTGTAGCTGTCGGCTTAGCAAGCTTGAGGTCGAAGCGATGCAAGAAGATCGCTATGAAGCCGAAGACCTCTTCCTTCGCCAGCACCCGACCAGGGCAATAGGTAACTCCTCCACCAAACGGTCTAAACGACGAGTGTCTGGTGAGACTCTTGTCTTTGGCGAATCTGGCGGCATCGAATTCATTGACGTTACTTCCCCAAACTTGTTCATTCATGTGTAATTGTCTTGACGGAATGAGGACGGTATGGCCTTTCAGCAGGAGTTTTCCACCTAACTTCAAAGGCTCCAGCACTTTACGAGCCACCATCGCACCTCCGTTGAGCCGTAAGGCTTCATGAAACATAGCATCTAGGGTCGGTGAATTGGCGCAGAGGTGTTTTCTGTCCAATCCTTGGTCTTTCCAAGCAGCTTCGATCTCAGTGCGTACCGTATGGAGCAGATCTTCGTTGAACAAGAGGTGGGCTATCAACCAGAAGGAAATGTTGTATTCATTGGAGTTCGCCCTGAGTATGATTAGCGCCTCTTCTCTAAGTCCAACGGAATTAACGTCGAGAAACTTACGCCCAGTAAATCATGAGCATCACTGATGCTTTGCTCTGAAGGTCAATCCCTACTATATCTTGTGCTGCAAGGACTGTCTTGACGGCCCACGACTGCTCGGATCGCTGCGCTTCAGGTAGGGTAATGAAGATCTTTAGGGCCTTCAGGAGAGCGTTGCGTGGACCATCGACGGGAGAGCCAAACGTATCGGGGTAGCGGAAAAAGACCATCCAAGCAAGGTCATTGAAGCCCAGCATATGATGGATAACGTCGGGCTCAATCTGGTGGAGATGACTGCCGAACATGGATCTGGTTGCGGCATCGACCATTGCATGTCGACACATTGCCCTGAGCGAGATGGTCTTGTGGCACGCCGTCTCATTGACTGTGCAGAAATCCAGCAGATCCCACTTCATGCTATTCTCAAGGGCGGTAATGAACACTTGACACAGAAATTCCATCTTCTCGCCAGGGAGTAGCTGCTTCTTATAGACATCTTCTGTGAGTCTGTTAAGAGACTTCTGCTGAGGGTTGATTGGGTTGTTGGGTATGTAACACGCATCTCCAGGCTGTGGTACGTGCCACGAGAGTCTGAGAGCATCTCCTTTGAATCCATAATTGATGAGAAGCTCGTTGAGGTGACCATCAAAGTTGAGAGCCGTGTTGTTCTTGTAGGCTGCAGCAACCTCTGGGGGATTTGTCACGACATACATCTTCTGTCTCCATACTTGGATGGCGTAAATCTCATGGGTGCGGCCCGTATAGTTCCTTGACGCTGATTAGTTATTTTACCATAGGTACGGGTTTCAGGAAAGAAAACCCAACTTACAGCCCTTGCTCGAGCAAAAAGTCGGATTTCTTGAAGAATGCTAGACTGTGTCCTGCAATTTCTTCGTCAGTTGCGGAGTCACGTCAGAACATTAGCGGAAAGTACCCAAGACTATAATGATACTCGTCAGCTCGAAGCGTTTGACCAGGGGTTTGAACTTACAAGGAATCCAGTATGGGAGCTCTTTAGGAGCTTCAGGGCGTAGGTAAGGCTGGAAGGTGAACTTCCAGAGTCTCCAACACACATAGAGCGCGGTCAGAGCCAGCAAGAGAGTATTCATAAGATTATGACTGCTCCGGAGCCCTACTCCGCGGAAAGCTTCGAAGGCTTGTGCCGCCCACGTTTGGTGACTAAGGGCAGACATTACCTGGCCAGAAGGAAAGACAATGGGAAATTTGGAACGCAAGCTATATTCCGTCGAGTCTGCCATCCTTTGGATCCCACTCGGTAAGAACAGAACAGAGGTCGGATCAGGTGCGAAAGCAATGGTATGTTGATGGTGATGTGAGCTGTCCTTAAAACATGGTATGACGGCTCACAGTACTACGTGGGCAAGGGAATATGGCACAGGCTACACTACTTCACATGCATGTGGCTTGAAATCATGCTTTTGAAGGCCACAGCTGCTACTGGAGGCAGCAACCCCTGTGCAGCTATTGCCTCGCGTCCGAAGGATCATGCATGAGGCAATAGCCTTTCATTTGGAGCTGCTGGTGGTTGCAAAGACAATCCCTCAGCACTAAGCAAGTCCAAACCTGTGTCATGAGCTTCGATGGATGGACAGCCGAGTTTGATAGGAAATCTGGGACGGAATGCGCTTGCGACTCACTGCTGGCATCTTGATTTCTGATTGGTTGTTGGCGTTATGCAGCAAACGCGGGATGCGGTCCGCGCCCTACATGCCCAGCACCTGATAGACGCCTACTTTGGTTTCACTTCGAACAATGTGCACCTTAATTGGAACGCTTGAAGGTCGGCCCAACCGATTGACGTCTGATCGGGTGATCTGGCCATTGCACAAGGCGATAGCCGCCAACGGTCTACACTAATTTTGCGGCTGACACCGTCCTGCATCGCTTCATCGATCCCGTAGAACCAGTCCCGCTATTTGCCTTGATCGGGAAGTGCAACAATAGCCGGAAGTGCAGCAAAGGCCGAGCTTTAGGCCTTATTGGGAGGCTGTTAGGCTTATCGGCGCCTGGCTCCAGGCGCCGCACTTCACTATCTGTTGCACTGCCCGATCAAGGCGAGTAGGCGATTTACACTCAAGTATGCAGGTGAGATCGCACCGCTCTCCCTTATCTGCGGCTCACACTGTCTTAATCGTGGCTTTCTTAAGAGCCACCGCGGATGAACGATGCTAAAGTAGCTTGTAGCTCATTGATGCGCATATCGAGGAGGTTATGTCCTGCATGTGACGACACGATTACATCGCATTTACACAGTCAGCATCCTGTGACACTCCGAACCGTCCACAACACCATCATGGCATCAGACACAAATCTAGTGTCCGCAATGTGCTGGCTCTATACGCCTGAAAAGGCTAAAAGTTATTGTACAGCAATGGAAAGCTCAAAATTGCCCGCATTTCATCGAAAGTGAACAGCCTTCCCTCAATAGTAGTTGACTGAGGTCTCACACGGTGACATAAATGGTCGTTGGGGTGAGCCATATGCTCAGCTGCAAAACCAGAGTGAGCATAACTCGTTTCTAGCATCACCAACTGTTACGTGACCGACCGTGGCGCAAAAGCAAGCATCTAAACTACGTAAGTGCGACTCGGTATTTGAGTCAGAGTCGGATGCGCTAACAGTCTTCCCAACCAAGTCCTTCCGTACGTAAGTCTCTCGACATTGCTCTCGAAGCTAGGGTGGCTAAGAGCAGAGCCATCGAGAAGCGGTTCAAAACATAGAGGAGACCCGTAGGAGTGCTCTTGGGGTGGCTGCTCGACAAGGGATCTCTCGGGTTCGGCAGGATCAGTGGAGCTTGCTGGTTAAAATGCATTCCGTTGTTCGTAATGTGGAGACGAATCTTTGAGGGTAGGCGAAACGACTAAAAGCCACTGCCGCAACAGACATGATCTCTTTTATGACTGATGCAAAGGATTTCGACGACTCGTGAGACCTCTCCGGTGAAGTGGGGAAGCTGAGGCACCGCCATCAGCTGCGGTTCAATTAGGGCGGTTCAGCTGCAAACACGGTCCGCTGCTTTAAGCTGGAAGACAGATTGTAAGGCGTCGTGATCGACAACGTGCAGTCATTAGCGATTTGCCTTATTTCGGTAAACACGGTAGCTGATTGGGATCCGAGACACTGGCTCGCTGGTGAAAGTGGTTCATCTTCTTAATGCTATACTTAAATGAGTACGCTAGACAGCGCGTTTGACAGAGCTACCTTCGTGCCCACAAATGCCGTAGGAGGATTCGGACTGTCCAGCCAGTCCCCCCAGAACAGTGCGGCGATTTGATGGGTAAGTCGTCTACGCGAGATACTGGTTTAATACTTGCGCGAAGGCATATTGCAGCATGTTTCATGCGCACCACGCGTTGCTGCACTGCAGTAGCCGAGGCCCACACATCGCTATTCGCTAGGTGGAGTGTCTGTGCTTGCCACACCACATTGCAGCCTACCCACCACTTCATCGCAGGAATGCTTATCAGCGTAAATCCTTCAGTCAATCCAACGCACTGCATAACTTCTTGGCAGTCCGCTTCACCTTTACGTGATTGCCCACACTGCTGAGGAGTTTCGACGTGGGTCTTCCAAGACGTCGTTACAATTGGCGCTCCTTGTTATCGCGTCGGGTCACATCCATCATCAACAATGTACTGGCTCTCCTTCCTGCTCGTATGCTTGCTGGCCTCTGCTGGCTGGCTAGTCTACACAGGCTACTGCCTATTCGCGAACTACTGGATCATCCGCAACATCGGGGTGCCTCTTCGGGTGGTTCCAATTAGTCCCGAGAACCCGCTTTGGATGATCGTTGACAAGAAGGTTTTCATCCCAATTTTCGAACGGTTACCGTTTGGGACTGGAAGTTTTACTCGGTATAATTGGCGAGGATGGGAGTTCAAAGACAAAGCGCAGTCGCACCTAGAAATGGGAGATGCTTTCGTCCTGATTACACCTGGGCGCAACTGGTTCTACCTATGCAACGCTGAAGGTCTGGCTGATGTCTTCCATCGAAGGGTTGATTTCCCAAGGCCTTTGGAGATTTTCGGTCTGTGGAAACGCCTCGTCTTTTGCTATTGCCTTGCTGACTAGAGCAGAAATGGTCAATGTATTTGGTCAAAACCTCTCAACGGTCTGTCCATCTTCCCAAGGCCCCATGTATGAAAAGCTGACTGACTGTGGACAGACCGATGGCCAACAGTGGCAACGCCATCGAAAGGTGACGGCGACTTGTTTTAACGAACAAAACAACGAACTCGTATGGTCGGAGAGCTTAATACAGGCCCACGGTATGCTCGACTATTGGCGCGGTAAGCGTGAGATCACGAGTGTAGCGGACGACACAAGGACGTTCTCACTTCACGTCTTAGCTAGTGCTGGATTTGGTAAACGCTATCCATTTCAAGGCCATCTCGAGGCCTCAGCTGTGGATGTAGCCACAAGCTACAAGGAATCACTGCAATTGATACTAGACAACTGTATTCTACTGATGGTTCTTGGTGAGAAGTTCCTATCGAAGCCGTGGCTTCCGTCAAAGCCTCGGAAATTGCACCAAGCAGTAGACTCATTTCGACGTTACATGACGGAGGTATACGAAGAGGAGAAGACCTCGATCGCTCAGGGGAAGCCCCAGGCCAACAATCTGATGACATCATTGATCAGGTCTGCCAATCAAACCGAAGCGGAGCCAAAGGGAGACCATGAATCTAAACAAGAACCTGGTGGCTTGACGGAGAGCGAGATTTATGGTAATATCTTCGTCTTCAACTTTGCCGGACACGACACCACAGCGCACACTCTTGCATTCGCAATTGTACTCCTCGCCACCAAGCCGCTTGTACAGGATTGGCTGCATGAAGAGCTCAGATCTGTCTTGGGTGATGCTTCACCGAAGGCTTGTAGCTACACCGAGATTTTTCCCAGACTCAAGCGATGCCTCGCAATACTGGTGAGCAGACAGCGAACTCTATACACGGGCAGAAAAACTGCTGACGAAAAGGAACCAAGTTCGAGACTGTCCGCCTATACACTCCAGTACCAATCGCCAAATCGACAGGCCAAGAACCTCGAAATCTTCTCGTCGGGGATCAGGAAATAATGATACCTGCCAACACAATGGTAATTCCCAGCCATGTCGCCGTCCACACTCATCCCCGATACTGGGGTCAAGACGGTCTCGAATGGCGACCGTCTCGTTGGATCAAAAGTAGGGATGGGCCTCACGAGGAGGAGACGATGATCAGACCGGTGAAAGGTTCTTTCATCGCCTGGTCCGAAGGCATCCGCAACTGCCCAGGGAAGAAATTCTCCCAGGTAGAATTCGTGGCGGCTATGGCAACTTTGTTCCACGAATGGCGTGTCGATCCTGTACCGGAAGCGTCCGAGAGTATGGAAATGGCTAGGAAAAGAGTCACGGCAACAGTGGAAAACGAGACTGGTCAAGTGCTGCTGTTGCAGCTGCTACATCCGGAAAAGGCTGTTCTGACGTGGACCCGACGGTAATAGCCTCATTTTGAAGGGCAGCAAGAGCTATATATCAGCAATCGCTATATTTATCATGAACTTAGTATGTTGTCGAGAAACAGAGCATAGGTCCTAGGAATGGGTTGAGAGGAACGAACAACTCTTCCATCACATCAGGCAGTTTCCTGACTTCTCCATGCTTAGACTTTGCCACTTTCTCGGAGTATTCCCCACCAAAGCTGCACTATAATCGCAAACCATGAACGCAAGTCATGGGAAGTGGCAGAATTAGCGACATCAACCGCACGGAGCATTCGGGCGCTCGAGCGCTTGCGCCAGTACGGCAGGAGTTTGCCAAGAGCTCTCGTACACGCTCTAAGCGTCACTAGGGCGAACAGCCGGGACGACTCACTTAGCCGCCTACGGGCATCACCCGAGAGATCACCCCTAGAGAGCCCCTTACCGACGCCCCCTTAGTCGCTGGAGCTATTTAGCGATTATGGGGGCGCCGGCTATCAACCCCATCTTGGCAGCGCGAGAACTTCGGTACCCTCCTCAGTAGCTCAGACTCCAATTTTCGATCGGGAGGCTATCGCAGAAAGTTGTAGTGGATCATATGCATGATACTATGAGGCGTGGCGGCACCTGGTGCCAGTACCCACTCTCATGTGGCATGGACCAAGTCATCGCCCCAGATTCCGTGTGAGATTTGTCTCCGAGTCTGCCTGCATAAGTCATTTCCTTCCAGGGTTCGCATTAGCTGTGTGCTCTTTCTACTGATTCCTCAAGATCAATCATAATCCGGGAATGAGTGTGACCAGAGTTTATGAAACGATTGAGTTTACAACGACGTGCTGTAAGATGTCAAAGAAGTCCACTGCCGTGCTCAGGCGTCCAGAAGTCTTATCTCGACTGCGTGGAGCAGTCTCTTCCTGATAACGCATGTTATATGCACTGAGATCGTTTCCTCTAGTGAGTGTTCTTCTTGGCCGCCCAATGCCAGAATAGAGCTTGGCAGTATTTCGCTGCCACAAGTGGTGATGGCTCGGTGTACCTCACTTTGTCAGGGATTTAATGTTCAGCCTCCTGATCGAACAAGTGGGTCAATGGAAGCAATAGTAGTTGCAGCGCAGCTCCAAGAAGTACACACTGCATCCATTCCGAAAAATCTTTTCGATGATTTCAAACTCATCTTTTCATGTGTATGTTTTCTGCCCTTGTTGCAATCCTTCGAGCCTCCGGCATTTACTATTAGAGGACATGCATACAGCTGACTATATTAACGCTTACCGTTCTTCTGCCTAGAGCGATTTGCGTGTAACTTTACATATATTCTATCATTACCTATTATGCTGCTTGAATAGGGATCTTGCCACATCCAAGATTCGAGTCTATCTCGTATCCTCGTATAACGATTGCCTTGAAGGGTAGAACATATTTGTGTACGCTTTGCCTTAACCTAATTCAAGTGCAAGAATGAACACCCTGCATCAAGGCACATCTTCGGCGCTGTTGCTCTTCAACCCTTTCAGCATACTCCTGCAGCAAGGAAATGGTCAATCACTGAATGCAAGCCCATCGAAGGGAGGATCTTCAGGAAACCAGATTACAGCCACGCCCTTCTTCCACTTTTCCGTTGGCAAAGAGGCAGAAGATATAGTCGTAAGATCGAATGGGCAACTACTGGTCACGGTGGGCACAGCGCCCGAGCTTTATCAGATCAATCCTTTCCACAATCAAGTTGGCTGCGTCGTGCGTCGCTTCGAAGGATATACTAGTCTCTTGGCATTGTAAAAGGCGCAGTAGACGTCTTCTTTATTATTGCAAGCAATTTCTCCGGACCTCCAAACTATTACCGCTACAAAGGCTCTGTTAGCATTTTCGAACTTGATGTGCGCCAATTTGGGAACCACAGCGACACCACTCAAGGCACTGCCAAAATATTCAAAATAGTTGATTTTCCGCAAACGCAGTTACTCGATGGCCTCGTCCTGATCAATCAATCATTCTGACGGTCTCTTGGTAAGTGGCGACGCGGAAACCGGCATTCTCTACTTGAACTCTGTTCGGCAGCGGACAGCCACTGCGGGATAGTGTGACCCACTTTTTGAAGGCACCCCGAACAAGGTCACTGCGGGACTGGCTCACCTGGGCATAAACGGCATGAAGTTCTATGGTGGGGATATATATTTCTCGAACACCGTCAAGGGGCTTTACGGCATGATCCCCATCGATCGTGCTACTGGACAGCCCACAGGCAAACCTTGCCTACTTGCAGATTATGGGACTTACGTCGCTGAATTCAGCATCGATGCTTTCAGATACAGTTCATCTCGCACAACACAAGAGGTGTCCTACTATGGCCAATAGGTACCACTGCTGCCAAGAATGGAACGATGTTATTGAGTGTGCTGGCTGGGGGTGGACTCGAACGCTTTTGGAAGAACTGCACTGGATCGATGCACTTTGTACTCAACATTTGCTAGGCTAAATTCTGGGGTTGCATCAATCGATGTTGGGAAACAGGGTTTCTGTGGTTGATTCGAGCTCATCCTCTGCTGACCAAAGCCGCTGCTGGATGGCCTGATTTCAACCTTTTCCTAAGCTGGGTACAGCGAATAGCCAGTAGACGCTCTCAGGTTGAAGGGTGGCGCTACAACTCTACTTATCAGGCTGTACAGGAAATGTGGGTTGCAGAGATTCCAAACATTCGCCGCCAATCCGCTGAGCGATAGGAGCAGACCCTAGCAGGTAAGAATTCAAAGCTTATCGAACGCTTTCTGCCCGAAGTCTTGCACAGCCGACACCAAGCCTGTAGTCCAAGTTAAATGAGGCGAGTGTCCTGCTGGACATCGATAGACGGTCAAGTCAACACCCGCTCTTTGACTCTGCATAGCCACCATGCCCTCCTGATAGGCCGGCGGCAAAGCCAAATCGTTTTCCGTCACCAAATAGGCACAGGGAATCGCAGTATAAGTGTCGTTCTCCAGTACCGTCGTGGCGACTGGTGATGCTGTGAGGGTTTGCTCGTAGCGTCTTGCTGTGTCTTCATCTAACCCATTGAAAAAATACTTCGCGCTCTCCTTCGTCGATAGGAGGCCTTTGAAACCGTGTTTCTGACATCAGCCATACGTTAGCCGGTTATCGAATTAGGTTTGCATGCCAGGACTTTTGCGACTACTGTCTAAGGCTTTGGAGATACGCACATGGACGCGGCAGTACGGTGGTATTGTAGCTTCGCTTCCGTCTTTGGGCTGGAAGAAGCTATGCACGGACTCGCCCACAGGGACCAAGAACCCGCATGCGTAGAAGACCCCAATCATTCCTCCGGAAAGCCCTTTGGCTTTACGGGTCTTCGCCAGCAGTTCCGGGGTAGCTACCATTGTAGCGGTGAAGGCACCCGAAGAATGGCCAACTAGGAGGACGTACTTGTCCTGCTCGAGGATGAGACGGTTTAGAATTTCTTCGACGACTTTTGCATCGTCCGCTGGCTGCGCATACCCATTTGGCGGCGGATCTCTGTCGTAATCTGGATTGGAGATGTCTCCGACATCCAACAAACGGAGGTCAGATGAGGGCAGTTGCGGGCAGTGTGCCTCTATCCCTTCACTTCGCAGAGCGACGACAAAGTGCTGATAGGGTTCGGGTGTATGATAGGAGCCATGGCAAATGACTACTGAAAATGACTTCTCAGACGAAGACATATTCTGTGTAATCGCTGTCACTACAGGAATTGGTCGATTTCAGTCGGTGAAGTCTTCTGTGATACAGTCGAGTGCCGTCGGACTGCCCACCACACTTTATCTTGTGGACAAAGATTATGACAGACCGGCCGGAAAAAGTAGGTCGTAAGTTAATTACGCCGCTTACGTCTTGTCTAATCATGGTAACACAGTATGTCGTTATCCGATCTCTGCTCGCGAGGCTAAGCTCAAAACTAGCTGGAGTGTTAGTCTCGATCCTGAGATAATTTCCGACCTGCAGCACGTTGCTAGCGTAGTGATGCACATCCATCATTTACCGCATCGCTTACTAGCGGTAATTATTGTAAATAACAGTAAATGAGAATCCTTATTTACGATCAATAACGTACTAGTAGAGGAGGGAACTAGTAATAGTATATTTGATGGTTTATAACGATAAATAGTTATCAAATCTAAGATTTATTGCTATCGACAAAGCTTCTTCTTATTAATACGAAAGAAAAAGACGCTAATCCTATTCGAGTACTATTTTACTAGATCTTATATTACTAGCGCGTTATTTACATATACAGGCCGGATTTGTCCTTATTTACGGTAATTACGATCAGAGATCGTTCCTTACCGGTAAATAACTATCACTAATATAGAGTGACAGAAAAAAATAACCCTGTAATTTTCGTCGCACTTGAAAAGTTCACCTGCACATCTGCAACATCGCCGCATCATCCATAGTGGTGTCAAGGCTAGCAGTCGGCACTGAGAACAGGGAAGAAGACGTCTCTGGATACCATTGTTCTAACGCTTCCAGCTTTCGGCAGATCTGCGTACTGTTTCCAATTGGCTGCAAAGATTTCTAGACCAGATACAATGTGCTACAAGCCCTCAATGAATTCTTGAGTTCTCCTAAATCTGCTATCGATCAGAGGCCGTGCGGAGACAATCTCTCGAGGCAATCCAAAAAGGAATGCTCTCTCCGTCCTGGAAGATGATGCCATCGTGCCAACCATAACTCAGCCATCGCTTATAAAGGGCAGGGCAAAGACGAATGCCATTCATACACTCCAAAAACTTGAATGTCAGTCGATCACTCTCAGCAGTGCGGAGTGACAGACTTCGAGCGGCAACTATGCCAGCAAGGACGGCACTCAGTAGCACAGTGAAATTTCTTCCGCCCCACAAGCACCGACAGGCAGGGCCCCAAAACACCATGGGCATTGCGATGCTCCATCTTGCAGGTCCACCACCCATTACTATTGGAACGATTCTGCGTCCCCTCAACTTGTCGCCCGTTTGGTCGTACATATCCTGTGAATGTCCCGTAGTAGAGCCCTGCAGGACAGGGGGGCTAGTGCCGGGGATAAGGGAGATTAAGGGGTCAGTGCTTGGTCGTCTGCCATACTATTTAGTATGGCAATTGTCTATTGCACTTTTCTCTTTTCTTCTCTTCTTATTGTATTCGACTCTTTTAACTATTGCGTATATTATTGTCTTTTGTAGTTGTTTCTTTTATATTATTGTTTTATAGTTGTTCTTTTCTATTAATGTCTTGCAATTGTTTTCTCTATTTTTTACTCTATTCTTTTAATTGTTGTATTTTGTTGTTATAATATTTTGTAAAAATAAAACTACTAATATTGTTGCTTTTAAAAAGATATTTAATACTTATTATATATCTTATATTAAAAAATCTATCTTTAAAATACAATTAAATACTTGTTTTAAGTTAGAATTTAATATATTCTTGTAACAAATATTTAGAAACATCTTTTGTTATTGTCGATTATTGTTTTCTTTTTTGCAATTTTCTTATTTTTTATAATTTTCTTATTTATTGTTGTTTTTATTGTTTAAAAATTAAAAAAGACAATTTAAAAACAATATATATAATATTATTTTAAATAATAAGATTGTTGCTTTCTATTTTAAAGTTAAAGTAATAACTAAAAAATTATTTTATAAAAATAAATAGTAACAATAAGAAAGTTTTCTATTGTTTAGAAGTTGCAATTACAAAATATAATAATAGATAATATATATATTATTGGCAATTCCGGAATCCTTGTTAATAGTACTATTAGTAACTAATAGTCAAATTAGCTAATATGTTAATGTGTTCGCTTTACATAATCAAGCGCAAGGTTAAACTACGATTAGCAGGATTCGCAGACGCGTAATTGACACGCGTTTTGCTAAGACGTACAATTGATCTCGCATTGCACGTTGTCAAGTCCCGCGAACACAATCTACGAGCGCAATTTACAAGCGCAATTTACGAACGCAATTTACAATTACTATAGAGACGTCTTCGCCGACGCATAACTTGCGCGTAGAAATCTCACGAATTGTTCGATTTTGTTATACAAATTACTATAATGTAAACAAGTAACAAATAAAGACGTAAGCGAAGCATTGCGAGAGTTCGTGCGCGTCTTGAACATCAAAATTAGATTTCTATCAAGCAAGCGCCAAGACTTTTGTTGCTAAATCGACTTTGGACTAGCTAATAGCCAAATTAGCAGTTTTCGCAACAGGCACTTTTTGAGCAGGGGTCTCGGAATTGCCGATATACTAAAATAAAATATATTAATTTATATATTTTTTATATAGATATTAATTATATTAATTATTAATATTAATAAATAGTTATAAATAGATTATTTAATTGTACTATAATATATAATTGTTAGATTAAATTAAATACTTTTTTTTTAATCTAATTTGTTCTTTTAAATCTTGTAGAATTAAGCTAGAATTAAGTTATAAATCTAATTCTAGAATTAGAATTTTATTAGATTAGTATTAAGAATCTCTACTAATCTTATTATATTATATTTTGCTTATTTAATCTTATCTTATCTTATTTTATCTAATACTAATTTCTATTAAATTAGTTTAGAATTTATACTAATTTAATTAAGTTAATTAGTTATATAATATTATATAATTAAATAAGTTAAATTAAATACTTAATATATATTCTTTACTTATTCTACTTTGTTAAGCTAGAAAATCTATCTAATTCTAAAATTAGAATTAAATAAATTAACTTATTTAAATTAAAATCTAAATTAATAATTATACTAATACTATTTGCTTTGCTATCTAATTTATATATATACTTATTATTAGATCTTGTATTAAAGTATAATAATAGCTAAAAATATATTTATAATTTTTTCTTCTTTAAAAATATTTTTATTAATAATAGTGTATTTTATAATTAAGAAGTTTTCGAATATATTATAATTAATAATATTATTATAATTCTTATTATACAAGAACAAAAAATAGTTTTTTTAAAAAAAAAATTGCTAATATTTTTAAATATATAATAATAGTAATATTTAATTAATAGTTGTTAGATTTTTAGTAAAATCTTATTTTTTATATAGAAAATTTTTTGTTTCTTAAATTATAAATTGTCTTTTTTTTTAAATTTATTTGCAAAGATTTTATATTAAATATTAATATATTTTTTCGAATAATATATTTTTTTGTATTATTTAAACAATTTCTTTGTTATTTTACTACTTTTTATTAATATTCTTTTTTATTAAAAAAATAAAAAAATATTTTGCAATTTTCTAGAACTTTAAAATAATAAAAAGAAAAAATTATTAAATTATTAAATAAAGATTCTAAATATTAAAAATAATAATAAAATAATAGAAATATAACTATTTTTTGCTAAATTGCAACAAGTTTGTAATTTTATTATTGCAACAATAAAAGCAAAAATACTTTTATATTAAAATTTAAAATTTTAATAAACTTTTTATTCTTTTATATTAATATTTTTTTTTTAAATATTTTATATATTTTTTTAATAAAAGATATATAATATTATAATATTATTGTTTTTAAAGCAAAAAATATAGTTTAATAATATTATTTTCTATTATATTAAAATAGTATTAAGATTTTATAATTTATTATCTTTTAATTAATCTTTTATATATAGATAAATATATTTAATTTCTAAAATATAAACAATTATTAAATATTGTATAAAAATAGTATATTTATTAATATTTTTTTTAAGTATTATTCTACTTGTATTAAGAGTAAAACTCTTTATATTAATAAATAAAAGCAATTCTTTATATTTTTTGTTTTTAATTATTTTGTCTTTGCAATAACAAAATTATTATCTATAGTAATAATATTGCTATTATTGTTAATTTTAATAAAGAATTTATTTGCAATAACTCTATAAATTTGTTGCAAAATATTACTATAATTTTTGTTTTTAACAATATATTAATAAAATTAATTTAAATTAACTTTAAATTAAATAAATTTGCAATTTTGTTATTATAAAATAAATACAAAACTATTGTTAACAAATATTTACAATTAATATATTTTATTATTTAAATCTTTACAATCTTTTTAACTTCTAGTACGCAAAAATATTTTTAAATTAAAATATAGTTTTTTTTCTATAATAGAAGTTTGCTATTATTATAAGAGATTTTTATTTAACAATTTTTAAAAACTATATATAATATTATTATCTTTATTTTAATTGTAGTACTTTGTTTGCTATTATCTAAAGTTTTGTTAATTAAGTTGCTTGTTTAAATCTTAATTGTATTAAAACAAAAACTATTAAAAACTATCTTTGTAATCTTTGTTTTATCTATATTAATAAAAACTATTTCGATTATATAATCTTTAGTAGTTTGTTTCTTTTTACGTTATATATAGTATTAAATATTGTTAAAATAACAATATTCTTTGTAAATACAAAAGTTACTACTTTTAAGACTTGAAAAAGGCAGAAAAGATCTAGAAAAATACTAGAAAAGATATAACAAAGATACTATTTTCTATATACAAGTATTTAAATATTAATTATCTTAAAAAGTATTTTATTGTTGTCTAAATATATATAAAAGAGATTGTTAATAAAATAAAGTTATCGATAGAATTACTAGAATTGATTCGAAATTAACTAACTTTCTTCTATCTAAATTATAGAAACAAAAAAAATAGAAAAACAAATTAAAAGAGTCGAATACAATAAGAAAAAAATAATAATAATAGACAATTGTTATACTAAATAATATAGCAAACAATTAAGTATTAATCTCTTAATTTTTTTTATCTTTAATACTAGTTTTCTTGTTTTATAAAGCGCTACTATTGTTTTTAAGACTTAAAAAAAAATGAAAAAAATCTAACAAAATACTAGAAAAATTACAACAAAAATATTATTTTCTATATATAGATATTTAAGTATTAATTATTTTAAAAAGTATTTTATTGTTATTTAAATATATAGAAAAAAAATTATTAATAAAATAAAATTATTAATAGAGTTATTAAAATTATTTCGAAATTAATTAATTTTTTTTAAATCTTAAAACAATATTGTTAAAATAAAAATAATAAAAATAAATAATTTTAATAATAATATAAAGTTTACAAAATTAAATTAAAATCAATCTTAATATAGCAAAAATATATATTAAATTTTTAATAATTTAAAAATATAATTATAGTTTTTAATATATTAGAATTGCGTATCTCTATAATTGTATTATAACAAAAAAATAACTAATATAATAATTATTGTAATCTAAAGAGTAAAATCTTTAATAAAAAATATTTTTAATTTTTTTTTATTAAAAATATTTTTGTTAATATTAAATAAAAAGTTGTTAAAACAATTAAATACTATAAGAAGTATTTTTTTCAAAAAAATAATTGTATAATTAATATTATTAATAGCAACAATTCTAAGAGTAATATCTTTGCAAAAAGAATTTATTTTAAAAACAAAAATATTAAGTTTAAGTTTATTTGCTAATAGTTTAATAGATAACTCAATTATAAATTAATTTGCAAAATTTATATTATTTAAATTATATATATCTTATATAAATTCGCTTGTTCGCAAAAAATCTAAAAAAATAAAACAAAAAATAATATAAAAAGTAATATCTAATTATATAATAATATTAAAGATAGATAGAATATTTAATAAAATATCTTATATAATAGCTTTGTATTTACAAAGAATATTATTGTTTTAATACTATTTAATATTGTATATAATATAAAAAAGAAGCAAGCTAATAAAAATTGTATAATTAAAATAGTCTTTATTAATATGAATAAAACAAAGATTACAAATATAGTTTTTAATAGTTTTTGTTTTAATACAATTAAGATCTAAATAAATAATTTAATTAATAAAACTTTAAATAGTAATAAACAAAGTATTACAATTAAAATAAAAATTATAGTATTATATATAGTTTTGGAAAATTGTCGAATAGAGATCTTTTATAGTAATAATAAGTTTTTATTATAGAAAAAAAATTATATTTCGATTTAAAAATATTTTTGTATATTAGAAATTAAGAGAGTTGTAAAAATCTAAATAATAAGATATATTAATTGTAAATATTTGTTAGCTATTTATATAAAAGATATATAAATTAATATATTCGATTTTAGTATCTTGCGTAATTATAATTAAAAGAGCAAAAACAAAATATCTATTAAAATACTTTTCTAGATATTTGTATTATCTCTCTATTAATAAAAATTTACTTAATAACAAGTTAAACTTATCTAATAATATTAAATTATATAGAAAATTCTTTAATACAAAGTTTAACAAATTAGATATATTAAAAGATAAAAAAGATAATAAAATTGTTAAAAGTTATATCTTATTAAAGCAACAATTAAAATTGTAAGTTTCTTAATAAAATATATATATATACTTATATTTGCAATTAATATTATTGCTATATTTGCTATATTTAATTTATTAATAACAAATATTGTTTGTAGTAATAAATAACTTATTAAATATAAATATAGAAATATTCTTTGCAAAGTTAATAACAAAATATAGTTTTTGCAAAAATACTAACAAAAATAAAGAATCGAATTACTTTTTAAAGATATTAATAAGTTTTTATTTTATTTTAAAATATAATAATATTTAATAAAAAAAATTGTTTTAATTTATTTAAATAATATAAATAACTATAAAATATATCTTGCAATACTAGATTTGCTTTGCAATAATATATTTAAAGTATATTAGTATATATTTAACAAAGAATTACGCAAACTAGATCTACGTAGAACTAGTATTAGATTAGCAAATACTATTTGCACATTATTTCTTTTAGTAGCAAGCAAAAAAATATTTTATAGAAAACAAGATTTTTTTTGTACTTGCGTTTCTTAGCAATTAGTTTTATTATAAATACTATTATTACTATTATATATACTATCTAACTTAACTTGCTTAATTACGCAACTTTATTTAAAAAAATAATAGTAATTTTATAGTTCTAATTGCTTTATCTAAACAAAGCTGCTTAGTTAAAAATAATAGTCAACAAACTATTAGTAATTTGTTTTTGCAAATATATTTAGAAATTAATTAATTCTTAGAATATTATTAATAATTAGCTGTATAAAGAAATTTACGCAGATAATATATTTTAGAAATTAGACAAAAATAATTATTTTAATACTAGCACAGCTATTAATTAGAACAAAAAAAATATCGAAATATCTAATTTTAAAAACAAATTTATATTATTTATTTTAACAAATACTATTATGTAGTATATTAATAATACAAATATACTACAATTTCTAAAATTTAAAGTTAAATTTGCAACTGCAAAACTTTAGCTTGTATAATATATTAATAGCTATTGTTGCAAATACAACAATAATTACTATCGATTTAATTGATACAAAAAAACTAATTGTATTAAAAAGTTGTTAATACAAAAATCTATTAACTATATAAGTTTAGAAATTTAATTCAAGAACTGCAAAAATTATATTTAGAATAATTTTGCAAACTATTTTAATAAAGAGTCGAAAATACTCTAAACTATATTATATTTTACTAAAAAACAATATAATTAATAGCGCAAATATATATAAGAGATATATAATAAAAATAAAGAAATTATTTAAAACTATTTTTTTTAATATATTAAATTTTTTTTTAGTATATCTAAGATTTGCAATATAAAAACTAAATTTAAACTCGAAAATACAAAGCAACAATCTTATTAAAAAATCGAGAAGTTTGTTATCTATTTAAATAATTTATATTTGCAACTGAAAAAATTAATTATCGACAACAAAAAAATATAAAATCTAAAAAACAAATATATTAACAAGATTTATTAGAAATTATTTTGTTAACAATATAACTATATTAGTATTATATAAATATATAATAAATTTATCGAAATTAAACAATATCTGCAATTAATTAAGAAATTGCTAAAATTAAACAATATCTCTTATATTGCAAAAAACTTTAAAAAATATAATAAAGAAAATCGATTTTTATATAAACAAAATAATTTGTTTAGTATAACTAACAATACAAATAATTCTATTATATTAATTACTAAAATTACTAAAATTACGCAGATTAGAAATAGTATTAATAATAATTAATAAAATAAAAACAACTATTAGATATTTGTCGAAAAAAATTATATTGTATTTATCGATTATAGATATTATATTTGCAATTAAATAAATTACAAATTAAGTAATTCTATATATTTGTAATATTAAAAGTAAATAAATAAACAAAATAAAAGTAATATATTTTTGAAAAAAACTAAAGTCTAATACTTGTTGCTACAATATTAAATATAAAAAGTTAAAAATAACAAATTAAAGTATTAATCTAAATAGTATTTATTAATATATTATATAATATATACAAAGTTAAATATCTTATTAATTTAAAAATTAAAAATAATTTTATTTCACAATTTTTTGTTAAAAATATATAGTTATTTAAAAATATTTTTTTGTTGCTACAAATATAGATTATTAATAGTTGTATTGTAATTTTATATAAAATATTAAAACTTTCTATTATTATTATAAATAGCAAAAAAATATATAAAAACAATTGCTCTTAGTTCTATATTATTAATATATAAGATTATAAAATAATTTTTAAACTATTTTAACTCGAGAAAGTTAACTCGAATATATAATAATTAGATTGTATCTAAATTTATTAAAATAGTTTTACTAAACTATTAAAAAAAAAATTAGATATTTAATTCTAAGAAGTTTGTACAATTTGCTATATTTGTTTTTAAAAATTATAACAAAATCTTTATTATACTTTTATATTAAATACTATTTTCGAAAAAGCTTTTAAGATATACAAGAAAAAAAATTGCAAAATATAATTATTTTAAATTAAAAAATTAGTTATTTCGAATTAAATTAAAAAAATTATAAAAAAAATCTCGAAAAAGTTTTTAAATATACTTAATATATATAATTAGATAAAATATTTAATTAATTTTGTAAAAAATAAAATATTATATATAGAATATATATATAATATATTGCAAAATAAATTAATTGCAATATAATA
>JAABUS010003453.1_pt1 | contig 25643 bp, 22 predicted proteins | sample 5560161 | NCBI WGS metagenome assembly JAABUS01 (sample SAMN10711885, study PRJNA513376) | rock metagenome | isolation source: Antarctica rocks | place: Antarctica: Victoria Land, Trio Nunatak nord | collected 2016-01-04
CGTCGGAGAGGCGGACGACGTGCCGCTTGCGCATGACGGACCTCCGGTCGCGGGGGACAAACGACCACCGTGCGCACTCTACACCCCGGTCTCCTATCCGTCTAACGACCTTGCACGGAGCACTAGCTCCACGTCATGTTCCGCGCCCGCGATACGCGGTGAAGTGAACGCATCGACGGATGACCGCATGAACAAGGTGGGGTGGGGAGCTAAGTGACGGGTGCGACCTACAAGGACCCCAATCCGAACATGGACTCCGATTGAGGCCGCGTTGGCGGTCAAACTCCCTCATCTGGCATCCACCTCCCGATTCGCGCGACCTTAGAGGTCTAACATCGACGGTGCATGGCTCTCAGCCCGAAATTGGCTCGAACTGTGGTAGGTTGCCGTGACCCGGGGCGAATGCCCTCTGTCCGATCCTATGCTGGCTGCCGGACGGGTGGCGTGGCCGCCCTTCACGCTGACGGCGTGATGGGCCTTCGCCTTGAGGACGTGGTGGGCCAGGTTACCGGCAGCAAAACGCCATGCCCTCAACCGCATGCACATCCCCAAGTGCTGGTGGCCGAGCAGGAGCATCCCTGCGGACAGCAGTACGCCAGGCCCCCCGGTGACGTCGGTAGGCAGCAGGGGAGGTTATCCGCGGAGCAGGCCTCCCGCGGGCACGTCTTTGGGTTTTCGCAGTGGCCGTAGATGTTGCATGTCTCGCCAGCGTCGCAGCAGACGCCGTTGCAGCACTCTTCTCCGATTAGGTCATTGCAGCAGGTGGTGCCGCACTTGACTTCGCCCGCGAGCGCATTGCAGCCGGACGCGCACTTGCCGGATTTATGACGCTTGCTCTTCTTACAGACGCCGGAACAACAATCGGAGCCATGGTGGCACTTCCCGCCTCCGCCCTTGCAAGCTTGGGCCGAAGCATCCTCGACTCCCCTTGTACCTAAAGCACCCAGCAGCGTAGCACCAACGACGCTCCTCAGGAATTTCCGCCGCGAACCCGCCGCCCAAACCCGAGCCAACTGATCGAACCGCTCGTTATCCATATGACGCTCCTCCGTCGATCGTTCGTCCGGCCTTGTCGGTCCGGTCGTCCTAGCCTGCTAGGCTCACTCCGCACCACGGGCGAGAACCACCTCGTTCGCTAGCGGACGCGCGTGGCCCGCTCTGGTGCGTTCGACTGCCAGGTTAGGCGCGCGTTCTTACAGATTTCTTACAAGGAACGTCCCCGCCTCAGGAGGTGCGTTAGGCGCGCGCGATCACACGACCTCAGCACCGCCAACGGCAATTGCCGGTGACGCTCCGCATTCATTGGGTGTGAGAAACTCAAGGCTCGGGTGGGTGTCCGTCAATTGCGTCGCTGGCAGGAGGATGTAACCTCCACTCCCGGCAATCTCCCGCCTCGCGAGTAGGGGGAGACGCGGAGGCGCGGGGTGATTAGTCCTGGGCCAGCCACCCTAGGACGGTGGGAGACGCCTGCTCCGGTGAGGCCTAGAGTTGGGGCATCCCCTGCCCAAGCCGGTAGAACGTCACGACGACATCGGGATTACCGGCGTCGATCGGGACGGCGAAGGTCGAGGCGCCTGGACCTGAGGCCGAGACTGGAGCGCCGTATCCCGGCGCGAGGAAGAGCGGCCCGGAATAGTTATTTCCTGGACCAATCTGGTAGGTGCCGAATGGCAAGTCACTGATCAGAAAGCGGCCGCCGCCAAGCGGTGTCCATGCGGCGACACCGATCAACGGGCCACCGACCAAGCTCGTGACGTCGACATCGGGACCAGGCGCCACCACGAAGATGTCGAACCCAGCCGGGATTGGCCCACAGTCGTTCGGATCAAATGTGGCGGCGGTCATCCCGGGCTGGCAATCGTAGAACCGCACCTAGATCGAGCCCGTCGTGGCAGCCGCAACCGTGTCCGCGGCAGGTTCAAGGCCACAGTCCGTCGACTGCGCCCCAATCGCCTCGCGGCTGGTTCCGAAGAACCAGCGCCACTGACCGCCGGCGGCGACCAGATGCTCGAGGCGCTCAACTTCGTCCGCCTGGGCGATGCCGCCGACCCGTTGCCGGTAGCTCACCGTGGCAGCTTGAGGAAACGTCTCGCCGGTAACGTCCCAGGTCCAGGGAGAAAACGTCACGTCTATAATCTGGGTCGTAAACACCGTCTGCCGGGGAGATGCGGGAAACCCGTACTGGGTCGCGTACCAGCAGGCCATCGCCGCGAAGGGGACTTCCGCGCGAGCGGCGGGATGGAGGAGCCGGTAGAGCGCCGGGTAGGCCCGCCATGATTCGAGCTGACCCAATGTTTGCGCCGCGATAGTCACGGCTTCGCGGCGCGCGGCGTCTGCCGAGGCGGGGGCGGGACCGAGCCGGATCTCGGCGGGTCTAGGTGACGAGTCGTTGCAGCCAGGCACCAGCGCACCGGCGCTCGTGACGACCAGAGCACCGCCGAAATCGTCAGCTCCCCGGCGCAGGTCGTCCCATGGCGCGCGAAGCGTGCGAGTGGCGCCGTCCGGGACGACGATGGCGGCGGTCTCACCGGGGTCCTCCATCCGCATCAACACGGCAAACACCCGCGGGGTCGTGAAACCGTGGACATAGCCGACGGTCACGGGCGCACCGGTCCGGTTGGTGAGGGTCACCTCGACCTCGGGCACGTGGCCGTTCGCCGCGGCGACGCAGTGAGCTGAAGCGGTCACGATGCGAGCGTCCTGAGCCGCGGCTGATCCGGCGGACGTCGCGAGTGACGCGAGGAGGGTGACCAGACCGAGAAGCGCGGCGAGACGACGGTGGCACGTCATGGAGCCCTCCAAACCGGGTCGAGTCACGTTGCATTGCCGGTAATCGTCAATACCAGGCAATGCCGATCGACCATCGATCATACCCCGCACGGGACATCCATTGGATCGCCCCACGTGACGAGGAATGGCAGGCAAGATGAACGGGGCTCGTGATGCAGACGTCAATCGGCGGGCGCCGGGCGGGGTCTTTGCGAAGAGCTAACGCTCTTCAGTCCGTGGTCCTTGGGAGGAGAGCGGACCTTCGGCAGTGGGATTCGAGGCGGGTGAGGAGCTTTCAGGAACACCGGTCGGGACACCGAGCGTCGCGACGCCATCGCTCGCCACCGAACCGGGCGCGAGGTCGGCGGTGGAGGGCCCAGCTGCGAGCGGAGCAGGTGGCATGTCAGGGTCGCCGCCGACACGGTGGCGGATAGCGCGCAGGTCGTTGCGGGTGGTGGAGAGCTCACCGTCCATGCGCGCGAGCTTATCCTGCTCGGTGCGGACAAAGCGGGTGTACGGCGCGATGGCGTCGCGAATGCGCTCGACCGAGCGCGCGAGCTCGTGCTCGAATTGCTCGCGCATGACCTCGATCAGGCGTCGCTCCAGTTCGGCTGAGCGCTCATGAAAATCGCGGCGAGCCTGACGACGGCGGGCGGGGAGGACGAAGAGGCCGATGCCGGCGATGACGCTGGCGGCGAGGATACCGGTGATGTCGACCGCGGCGGTACTGGCGGCGGCAACGATCAGCGCGCCGAGACCGACCGCGCCAGCTTCGGCGACCGCGACGGTGGCGACTGCGTTGCGGACCGACAGCGACAATTCGTGCGCCTCGGTCTGAGAGTCGTAGCGATCGACTTCTGCGCGGGCGCGGCGGGAAACGGACTCGAGCAGCGACCGGCGATCGTAGCGGAAGGAGCCCCCGACCTCGCCGATGAGCTCGTCCTCGTATTTCGAGAGGCGGCGGCGATCGATGTAGTCGGTGACGGCTTGCCAGACATGCAAGTCCTGCTCGACCATCCAGTCGATCAACTCATCGATCGTGGCGTCAATCCGCTGTTCGGTGTCGGCGACGACGGCCCGTTCGAACTGGCCGCGAATCTTGTCGGTGTTGATCAGATCGAAGATGCGGCCGATCCGGATCGTCTCGTCAAAGAAGGCGTCGCCACGGGCGATCATCCGAGTGATGATATTCTCAATCCGCGTGAGGTGGTAGGTGAACTGCCGCCGCATGTCCTCCTGGTAGACGACGAGCTGACGCTCGATATTCTTGATCGTCGCCACGTCTTCGCGAAGAACGGTCAATCGCTCGCCGGTGGCGGCGAGGTAGCGGTCTGCCAAGCGCTCGGCGACACCGAGGGGATTGAGGAGTTTGAGGCGGATGCGGCCTTCCTCGTCGAGGGTTTCAATGACGTAGGTTTCGAGCGCGCCGAACCGGCTGCGCTGCCAGAGCCGCTCCCGCTCCTCGGGGTTGCGATCGCCGAGTGCCTTTGCCTGCTGGGCGAGCAGCGCCGAGACGGGGAAGATTTCCGGGGTAAAGCCGAGCAGGCGTTGGATATTGTCGCGGACAAACGTCATCACTTCGGTGACCGCCGCCTCGTCCCGCAGGAGGTCGACCTTGTTGAGGATAACGACGACCTTCTTGCCCCACTCGCGAATCTCCGCCATGAATTCCCGCTCGCTCTCGGTGAACGGGCGGTCGGCGGAGGTCACGAAGAGAACCAGATCGGAGCGAGGGACGAAACGCTGAGTGAGGGTCTCGTGTTCGCGGATGATCGCGTTGGTGCCGGGGGTATCAACGATGGTGATCTCGTCGAGGAAGGTGGCGGGGAAGGTGCGGGCGATGATGCCGTCGGGGAGCATCGTCTCACTTGGCTCTTCGCCGTATTGAAGGAGATTGATCACCGCGGTCGTTGGGGTGACCCCTTCCGGCATCACCTCAGCGCCAACGAAGGCATTGATGAAAGCGGATTTGCCGGCGTTGAACTCACCGACGATGACGAGGAGGAAAAGCGCGGTGAGCTGCTCGGCGGCCTGCCGGACCGCATCGCGGTCCTCCTCGGTGCCCGGATACTCGTCGAGAAGCACAGCGAGCCGCTCGAGGATGCGAAGTTCCTCGCCGAGCAACTCGTGCTGGCGTTCTGTCAGGATCGCCCCGGGCCCGGCCTCGTCGCCAGCGCGGCGGCGACCCCGTCCCGGAAACCGGAACACCCCTCGCCCCATCGCTGCCGGTCGCTCCTCCCGCTTGTCGCCGCCGGTGGCAAACACCCACCGTACCGTTCAGGATGCCGGATACGCCGGTGGTACGCAACTCTCAGGCCAAACCCAGCCCGCTAGCATGATCGACGCAGCGGAGGCGAGCTTGACGCTCCCGCCGCAATGCCGCATCGTCGGTCCGTTGTCACGGTCGATCTTTGCGACCGTCGGAATGGTTGAACCGCGCCGGGCGGACCAGGGGGAGGGGACGGATAGTGGGTCAGGCCGCACAAAAACGTCACATCCTTGTGATCAACGATACACAGGAGATCCTCGATCTCTTCAGGGAAATACTGGAGGAGGAGGGCTACCGGGTGTCGCTCTTCTCCTATGCGTTTCGCGACCTCGACGAGATCAAGCAGGGCAGCCCAGACTTGATCATCCTCGACTTCATCATCGGCGGTGAGGACTACGGCTGGCAGCTGCTGCAAAAGCTGAAGCTTGACCGGGCAACAGCGACCATCCCGATTATCGTCTGTACCGCCGCGGTCCGCCTTGTCAGGGAGCTAGAGGGACATCTGAAGGAGAAGGGGGTCGGCATCGTCCTCAAACCGTTTGACATCGACGACCTTCTCCGGGAGGTCAATGACCGTTGGGCTCAACTCAAGGAGGATGCAGAGCGACCAGGCACACGGACTCGGCCGGCGTAGTCGAGGCGGAGTTCAAACTGGAAGCCGCTCTATCATGCCGATGGCATCCCTACCGCAAAGAAGATAAAGAGGGGGGCGCCAGCGGCGCCCCCCTCGATCTTGATGCGCTGCTGTCAAACGCGAAGTTAGCGGTCAGTCACCTTCTTGACGGCGTCATCGACCTTATCCTTGACATCGGCCATGCCCTTCTTAGCACCGCCCTTAGCCTGGTCAACCTCGCCTTCGGCCTGCTTACCTTCGTCGTTGGTCATATTGCCCCAAGCCGACTTCCCTTGGCCCTTGGCATCATCAACCGATCCTTCGATGCGATCTCGTGTCGAGTCGCTCATGGTGGATTACTCCTTCCGCAGCGTATGGGCATCTCCGCTTTGAGATCCCACTGCCCTATGGTACGCACGGGTCGTGCCACAAATGAATAGTTATGGAAACTCAGATGGTTCTTTCTGGCCACCAAGCGAGAAACCGGACGCGGTTGGCGAGACGGTGGCATCGCTCTCGGGTACCACCGGTGGTCGTTAGTCGGTGACACGGGCGGCCGCGCGGACGGCACCTTCATTGAGGCGTTCTTGGTGGAGGTGGACGGGCTGAGACGATGGTCGCAGGCGCAAGTTGAGCGTCTCGACGAAGACTGAGAAGCCCATAGCGGCGTAGATGTAACCCTTCGAGATGTGCTGGTGGAATCCCTCCGCAACGAGGGTCATGCCGATCAGGAGCAGAAAGCTGAGGGCGAGCATCTTGATCGTCGGATGTCGGTGGACGAAGGCGCTAAGCCGGCCCGAAGCGATGAGCATGACGCCGACGGCGATGACGACGGCGGCGACCATCACCGCCAGATCGTTGGCCATGCCGACAGCGGTGATCACGGAATCGAGGGAGAACACGATATCCAATAAGAGGATCTGGATGATGACCCGGACAAATGACGACGTTCCCTCGACTGTGCTCGTTGGGTCCGTGCCTTCGAGCTTCTCGTGAATCTCTGTCGTTGCCTTGTAGAGCAAGAACAAGCCACCGCCGAGGAGGATGAGATCCCGGCCGGAAAGGTCGTAACCGACGAGCGTGAAGAGGGGAGCAGTCAGACCGACTAGCCACTTGATCGAGAAGAGGAGACCGATGCGGATCAGCATCGCGAGCGAGAGACCGACGACCCGGGCGCGCTCTCGCTGATCGGGTGGGAGCTTACCGGCGAGGATCGAGATGAAGATGACGTTGTCGATGCCGAGGACGACCTCGAGCGCGGTCAGGGTCAGCAAAGCCGTCCAGATCGCGGGGTCGGTCACCCAATCCATTCCGGAGATCCCTTCCCTTCGCGGTGATCGGCGTGCATCACGAGCTGGTCGGTGCTCCTGAGCGTGCCGCCTCGGCAGCGACGACGACGACTTCGGGTCCGATCGTCATGATCTGCGATATGGGAATCTCCTGATTGCTCTCGAAAAGCCCACCCGAGACCTCGATCGCCGACATCATGAATGACCGTTCGTCGAAACTGGCCGAGCCAATGGTGCCAAGGTACGAGCCATCGACGGTGAAGACCTGGCGGCCGTGAAGCGTCGCGAGGTCGATGAGGTCGCCGTACCGGGCGCTGGTGTCGCCGCCGCGGGGGGTCGCGGAATCGAGGGTGAGCGCTCCGGACCCGAGGGAATGTACCTCGATCGTGTCAGCGAGAAGTGACGCTTCTGGACTAAGGAGTCCGCTGCCGGGGTCAATAACGAAGCCGACCACATGCTTTTTCTTCGGGTCGAGGAAGACGCGTTCCAGCTCGCCAACCTTGACGCCGTTGGTGAGATTGATGACCGCCAGTCCCTTGACTTCCTTGCTATTCACGGCACCCTCTCCTGTCAGGCGAACAGCCAGCCCGCGTGGTCTCTAGCGGGCTTGCCTCCTATTGACTCACCGGAGCGTGTCGAGCCCCGGTGATTGTGCACCATCGAACGGCTGGACGAACGATGAGGGGGCGCCTTTGCGCCCCCTCATCTTGAACCTCAATCATCTGCGTGTCTACCGCGATCGGTAGGCCCGACGGTTGCGGTTCGTGGATTAGCCGGTCCCCTCAATCAACTCACGCCGCTTGTTGTGGCCGAGAAAGCCACCAAGCGAAGAGGCAACCAAGGGAAGAAGGAGGCCGAGGAAGGTGCTGAATGCGCTCTTCTTGACCCTGTCAAACGTCTTCGGATTGTCGGCCTGGGCAACCTTATCGGCGGCTTGCTGCTGGGCCTGATCGGCCTGCTGCTGCGCCTGATCTTGGGCTTGTTGCCCACTCACGCCCTGCGATTGCGCCTGATCCTGGGCGACGTTGATAACGTCGCCCAGGTTTGAGCTGACCGTCCCAAACAGATTGCCGACGCCGCTGCCCGTCAGCCACAAGAGCAGAATCAGGCCGGTGGCGCCCACCATCAGACCGTTGACGAGACCGCTGAAGGGGCCACCCACCGCGGCCGTCTTCGCGGCGAGCCAGCCGCCGACGAAGAACGAAAGGATCGCGCTGATCGCTCCCCAGACCGCCGCCCAGGTGCCGATGTCCTTACCGGTGTCCGAGGGATCGAGGACGGATGCGCCGATCGCAATGCCCAACACCGTCAACAGCAAGAACGTCGCGAGTGCCGCCGCGAGACCGGCGATAATCGGTCCCCACTGGACCCGGTTTCGCACCGTCATCACGTTCTCGCCGGTCTCGATACCCGCGTTGGACGTGGAAACGGTCCGGCTGATCGGGTAGCTGTCCCCCGAGATGCGGTCCCCCGTCGGAACCGTGCCCGTGGCCGGCTCATATGAGCCGGTACGTTGACTATCCATGTCGCTCCTTACCCCCTACGTTCCGCCCTACCCCGTCCCAAAGCCCCTGGTGACGACGCATTTTCGGCGTCGCCCCGCCGGACCTTGGTCCGGCGGGGCAGCTTCCCGATCTAGATCTTGCGCTTGGTATCCTTCACCGCATCCTCGGCGCGATCGAGGAGCCCCTTGCCCTCGTCGACCGCGTCGCCGGCGACCCGCTCGACACGATTGCCGGTGGTGCCAGCATCGACGTTTGTGTTTTCCCGCACCCGGACCTCTTCGCGGCGGACCGTGCCGGTGGCCTGCTCGGTCCGCTGGACCGCTTCCTTGCCGATCTCGATCTCCTCGGTGACCCGCGTCTGCTTCTGCAGCTGCACTTCCTCGCCCTGGATCGGCACTTCGATCGTGCCTTCTTGGAAGGCGGTGTCGCTGGCGTCCGCCGCACGGTCCACCGCTCGCCGCTGAACGCGGACGCGCTCCTCGGTGATCGGTACTTCGATCGTGCGCTGCTCCTCGACGACGTCCTTCTCGATGCCGACCTCGCCGATCTGACGCTGACGCTTGGTTGCCGTCAGCTCTTCCTCGTGGACCGGCACACGGATCGTGTCGGTGCCCTCAAGCCGGGTCGTCTCCATCGTGGTATCCGCGGCGGCGCCGTAGCCGGCGTCGCTCCGAGAGACATCGGCGCCAGCGCCCATGTCGGTCGAGGCGGCAAGGTCAGTGGCGCCGACTGTGGTGCTCCCCATGTCGGCGGTGTATCCGCCCGTGGTGGCGTACGTGTCGGCTGTCGGCTCGGCGTCCCACCCCTGGTTGAGAGCGGCGTCCTTGGTGACGCTGAGATAAATCTTGCCGTCGTCCTCGGAGGCGATGGCGCTCATCGGGATGTAGTAGTCGGTCGGGAAGAAGAAGCCCTTCTCGACGACGACGTAGTTCGGCTGGACGGCCACGACTGAGCCGACCTTGTCGCCATCCGACCCGTAGATGTCCGTTCCCTCGCTGATGTTGTACTGACGGGCAGTGTTATCCATACCGAGAACCTCCCTGAAGGTACCTGTACGCGGTCTCGTTACCGTCGCTCCGGTCGAGCGGGACACAGTCGGCGTCCGCGGGATGTTGGCAATGCAACCGGCGTGCCATCCTTCAGAACCGGGGCTGCTAGAAATGTAGCCTATACCACATAATGAAGAGACTTGGCGAAGCGGACGCCGTTATTTCGCGCGACGTGGCGCGGGCTGGACGTGCGGAGGACTGACGGTATCCCTATGCTCCGGTAAACGATTAGACCCCGAGCGAGCCGACGAGGGGGAGCAGCGGGCCCTCCATCAGCTCGTGGAGATACGGGTTGCCGGCGGCGCGACGAGCGCGCCAATCATCAGGCCGGAAATAGGCGAGCTCAAGTCGATCGGGTCCGACGAGTGGCCCAATCACGAGAGCGGCGCGAGCGTAGGCAGCGTCGATCTCCTCCAGGGTGAGGTCGCCGACGAGGACAAGATGGACGGCGTCACCAGGTGTGTGGCTGCGCGGGAGGACGCCGCCAAGAAACGCAAGTTGCAGATCGGGGACGCCTTCCAGCGCGGCGGCCAACGCCGCCTCTGGACCGAGCGCGGCGGCGATGAGAGCGGTTAATGGCGCGAGCAGCGGACAGCGCGGATCGGGACGATAGAGCCGAGCGTTTCGGGCGCGGGTATCGCGCAGGACGCCGATGCGGGTCAGTTTGTAGCACTCGTGTTGAAGGCTGCTAATCGGTAAATCGAGGAGACGTGAGAGATCGGTCAGCGAGTACGCGAGGTGCGGTCTCGCCAAGAGATGACCGAGGACCGCGGCTCGGAGCTTGGAGGAGAAGAGCTCGGCCAGCAGATCAGACACCTCGTTATCTCCGGATGCGAATACGCGCCGACGGGCTCCTCTGGGCATCGTAGCAAAGGCGCGAGCTGGAGTGGTTGCGGTCAGACTCCTATTGGGACGCGCCAGTGGCAAGAGATGGCCGAAGGTGGAACGCCGTTGCGCTATCCTTATTGAGACGCTGCCTGTCGGCGTCCTGGGGTGGCCGCCCGGGTGCGGCCGCGTGGCCTTACCGAGGAGACTTCCATTAGTACCACGGTCAAGCTGCTGGCGGTTCTCGTCCTTGTGGCCGCCAATGGCTTTTTTGTGGCGACCGAGTTCGCCCTCGTCTCGGTCCGGCGGACGCGGATGCAGCAGCTTGCGGCCGAGGGTAACCGGCGGGCAGCGAGTGTCATTTCCCGCATGGACGGTCTTGGCACCTATATCGCCGCGACGCAACTCGGCGTCACGGTGGCGAGCCTCGGGCTCGGCTGGGTGGGTGAGCCGGCGCTGGCGGCGGTCCTGGAGCCGCTATTCGATCAACTCCGATTCCTGCCCGATCGAGCTCGTGAGTTCGCGACGCATACGGGTGCGTTCGTGCTCGCGTTCCTGGCGATTACCACCCTCCACATTGTCCTCGGTGAACTGGTGCCAAAAACCATGGCGATTCAACGACCAGAGCGCGTGGCAATGTTCACCGCCGGGCCGATTCACACGTTCTCGGTTGTTTTCCGCCCGATCATCGCGACGCTGAGCCGGATCGGAAATGCCGTGCTGCGGACGATGGGCATCGAGCCGGCGGCCGGGCACACACTGGTGCAGTCGGCCGACGAGTTGAAGCTCGCGGTCGACGCGAGTCGAGAAGCCGGCTTGGTCGAGCAGTCCGCGCACGATCTCGTCGATCGCGCCTTCCTCTTCACCGATCTCGACGCGCGGCACGCGATGGTGCCACGGACTGAGATGTCGGCGGTAGCGGTCGAGGCCTCGCTTGATGAAGTGCTCGAGGTGGCGATGCGAACGGGTCACCTCCGCCTGCCCGTGTATGCAGGCGATCTTGACCATATCTTGGGTGTCGTCAACGTCAAGCGTCTGCTGGCCCAGGTGCTCGCGGAGCGCGGCGATCAGTCACTCAATCGGATGGTGCCGGAGGCGCGGCCATTCGAACTCCGAGAGGTGATGACCGAGGCGTTGGCTGTCCCCGAGACGGCACCAGCGGCGGACGTGCTGACGCAATTGCGGGCATCCCACACCCAGCTGGCGATCGTGGTTGATGAGTATGGTGGTACCGCCGGTATCGTGACGCTCGTCGATCTGGTCGAGAACCTGGTTGGCGAGATTGAGGACGAGCTCGATCCGATCGGAGACGATTCGGCGGTCGCCGCCGACGGCAGCTTCGCCCTGGATGGGTTGACCACCCTGGTCGAGGCAAAGGAGTACTCCGATCTCGATATCGCGGAGGAGGACATGGGCGTCGAAACCATCGGCGGCTACGTCTTCAGTCGCCTTGGCCGGCCGGCGGTCCTTGGGGACGAGGTCACGCTGGCGGATGGGCGAGTGATCCGGGTTGAAGAGCTCGACGGACTGCGAATCGCGCGCGTGCGCGTTGTGCCCACACGCGTTGAGTGGGTCGGAGTTCAGGCTGGGGCAACGGAGACTGTCGCCGCTAATGGGGGTTAACGGCGCGCTCCCGCGGCGAGGCAGGGCGGGTCGATGCCGGGTGGCGTGACTGCCCAGAACGGGCGACGGCGTGGTGCGGCCCCGACGCGCGTTCGAGGATTCTTCAGCCTGTCCGTTACCAATTGGTGTGGGTGCCATCGCGGCGGTGCCAGCGTGGCGCGGCCCAGGGCGTAAAGGGGTGGTCTTTGACGGCATCTTCATTGAAGGTGACGCCGAGACCAGGAGCGATCGGTAACGGGTAACTGTCGCCGTCGAGCTCGACCACCTCCGGGAAGAGATCCCGTGGGTAGTGACCACCGACCTGCTCCAAGTATTCAAGTTGGGCGAAGTTGCTGGTGGCCGCGGCGAAGTGGACCGTGGCCGCGGTCGTTACGGGACCGAGCGGGTTGTGCGGCATCATGTCGATGTAGTGGGCCTCGCACCAGCCGGCGACCTTCCTCGCTTCGCTCAGGCCGCCGACGTTGGAGAGGTCGACGCGGGCAAAGTTGAGCAGACCTTCCTCGATGAAGGGCGCGAACGCCCATTTGCTCGCGAACTCCTCGCCGATCGCGAAAGGCATCGGCGTCATCTGACGAAGTTGTCCGTAGGCCTTAACGCTCTCGACGCGAATCGGCTCTTCGAGAAACATCAGATCGACGTCGGCGATCTTGTGACAAAACAGCGCGGCCTCGGCTACCGTCAGGCGGTGGTGGAAATCGATCGAGAGCCCGACGCTCGGGCCGACCGCCTGCCGCACTTCGCGAATCCAGTGGGCCGCGAGCTCGAGCGATTCCATCGGCTCGTAGACCGCGCCGTCGTCACCGGTCCATCCCTCGTCAGCCATGCCGGGGCTGAACCGGAGGTAGCGCCAGCCGCGGGCGACATGGTCCTGGGCGGCGCGGACGCATTCGGGTCCGGTAAGCGTCCCCGGCGTGGCGAAACAGCGGACGCGGTCACGGCAGGCGCCGCCGAGGAGTTGGTAGATCGGCACGCCGAGCGACTGGCCGAGAATATCCCAGAGAGCAATGTCGATTGCGGAGAGCACGGCGCCGAGAATGTTGCCCCCTTCGAAGTACCAACTGCGATACAGGACCTGCCAGATATGCTCGATGCGCCGGGGGTCCATGCCGATCAGGATCGGTTGGCAGTGGTCGAGGAGCCCTTGCATTGACCACTCGCGACCGGCCATCCCGCCCTCGCCAAGACCCGAGATGCCGGCGTCGGTCTCGATCTTCACGATGAACAGGTTGCGGTGGCCGCCGTGGACGGCAAACCCCTCGACGGCGGTGATTTTCACGGCACGCTCCTCGGGCAACGCTTGGACGTGGGGATTGCGGCGCCGTGACGGGCGCTATTAGCTCGCGTCCCGGCGCCGTTTGCTACTGCCCCCGGCCCATCAGATAGAAGTAGTACGTCCCGACGTTGATGGGGTTGAGCGCCAGGCCGGTGATCTCTATGCGGGCGATGATGGTTGATTGCAATTGCGCATAGTAGATCGCCGGCGGATCGTCGTGGGAGATCACTTGCTGGAGCTCGGCCATGAGGGTGTTGTAGGTGGCGTCGTCCGGAGCATCTTTGCATTGATCGAGCACGTCCTGGACGTGCTGGTTGCAGTACATGCCGGAGTTGCCACCCTTCGACCCTTGAGCATCGCAGGAGACTAGCGCTTCGAGGTGTGACCAGCCGTCGTTGTAACTCGGCCACCAGGCCCAGGGCATGACGTTTGGGCGTTCTTCCGCCGGCGCGTCGCCGTAGAGCGTACCGACGTAGCTCGACGTCTCGACCTGGGTGATGTCGAGTTTCATACCCACCTTATCGAGGTTCGCCTGGAAGAGCTGGGCAAGCGCCTTGACGTTTTCGTCACCCGACTCCATCGCCATGTGGATGGTGGTGCCTGGCGCGACGCCCGCCTCGGCGAAGAGGGCCTTGGCCTTGTCCAGATCGGTCGTATAGGTGAACGTTTTGGGGTCGAAGCCGCGGATGGACTCGGCGACCGGTCCCTTAGCGCGCTTGGCATAGGCCTTGAAGACGCCATTGACGACCTCGTCGTAGGGGAAGGCGTAGCACATCGCCTGGCGCGCCGCTGGTGCCGTGAGAGGTTCGGCGACGGTCAGGTAGAGGTAGTCGACGCGGGCCGTGTAGCCGGCGTGGATGACGACGTCGGGATTCTTCTTGAGCGCTTCGAGGTCGTCGTAGGTGAGAACGTCGACGAGGTCCACCTCGCCGCGTTCCAGCAGTTGGCGCCGGGTGCCGTTCTCGGGAACGACCCGGATGACGACCTGCTCGAAGTGGTTCCCGTCCCAGCCACCCCAGTAAGCGTCGTTCTTCTCCATCGTCAAGTGCTGAGCGGGGTCGAACGTGTTCAGCTGGTAGGGGCCGGTGCCCATCCCGGCAGCGTTTGACTGCGCCCATTCGTGGCCCCAATCCCCGTCCTTCTCGTGACTCTTGAGCCCCTTCGTGTTGACGACGTAAACCCCGTAAGTGCCGGCGATGACCGCCTCGAAGATCGGCTGCGGCCTACCGAGGTTGAAGACGACGGTACGGGGATCGGGAGTCGTGATGTGAGACGGGTCGGCGACGAATCGCGTCCAATCGGCGCCGGTGCCGAGCCCGGTCGTCATGTAGCGCTCGAACGAGGCGCGGACCGCCTCGGCGTCGCAAGGGGAGCCGTCCTGGAAGGTAACGCCGTCCCGGAGGTGGAAGGTCCAGACGCTCTTGTCGGCGTTCGACTCCCAGGTTTCGGCGATCAGACCGACGTACTCGTCGGTCTTTTCTCCCTTGAGGGCGATTAAGGTCTCGTACATGCCGAGGATGGCGAGGACGGAGCGGTAATCGTTGGAGGAGTGGGGATCGAGGTCCGAGGGCGAGCCGTCCGCCGCGATCGTCAAGGTTGTGGCATCGGATTGACGGCGGACGGCGCGGCTGGCGGAAGCGGCGGTGGTCGCTCCACCCGAGGATGGCAAGGCGGCGGCGGCACCGAGCGCCGCGAGGCCACCGATCAGACCGCGGCGCGAGAGCGCCGGCCCGAGGGCATCGGGCAGGGCGCTGGGCCGTCCGGCTCGCGTCGCGTGCTGCGGGTCGCGCGGCATAGGTCATCTCCTCCAGTGTCGACTCGTCGCTGGCCCCGTGGCCGCAGGGATCATACCGCGATGCGGCGGTACGGCGGACGAGCTAAGCTGCGGCGGCAGACTCGCTTGACCGCGACCGGCGAAAGACCCATTGGCGCCCCTGACGCCGCAATCAGGATGAGGTAGGAACGGAAGGAGGATCTCAAGCAGACTGCCGGGGGGCGTGGACGTATGGGAACGGTCGTGGCTGCGGGGCCACGATCATTCCGGAGGTCATCATTGGTCGATCGTCCGGGGAATGGATGGGACGCCATGCCGTATCGCTACTGGGGTGTCACGTCGAGATACGAACCCGGACGCTCCAATCCGTCGACGCCGCGGACGTCGGCGACGAGGTGTGTCTTGCCATCGGTTTCTGGCGAGATGCGGACGTAGGCGAAGTTGAAGAGATTGGCTTCCGAGTAAAGCACTGTCGGATTGAGGGTAGGATCGAGCGGCGGGGGAGAGCCTGTGACGGCGTTGAGCGGACCGCTGACGAGCTCGTGGAAGAGGAGGGGATCCCCGTCGCCATTCGCGTCGGTCTGGTAGCGGATCGTCAGTGGGAAGTGGACATCCGTGGTGACGAAGACCAGGTTGGCGATATCGTGGTCGTCGGCGAACTTCAAGACCTGAAGGAGCTCCGCCTCATCGCCAGTGGTGGAGGAAAAGTCGTTGTCCGTGCCATTGGCGAAGGCATCGCGACCGTAGTCAGCGGCTTTGCTACCAGTCGGGACGGAGAGTGGAATATCGCTGCTGATGATCTTCCAGGTCGCCTTCGAGGTTAGGAGCTCGTGCTCCAACCAGGAAACCTGTTCGGGGCCCAGGACCTGCTTGCCCGGGTCGCTGGACGGCTCGTCGTTTCTGGTGCGATAGGAGCGAGCGTCAAGCAGAAACAGATCGGCGTCCTTACCCCAGTTGAACGCCCGGTAGATCCGATTTGGATCGCTCGGGTTGCGGTCGATCGGGTTGTAGTTGAACAGCGCATCGCGGCCGGCGGTAATGAGGTTTGCGAAACCGGAGCGGTTCTGGCTGTCCTTGTTCCAGTAGGTCCAGGTCGCGCCGAAGTCGTTGATGACCTCATGATCGTCCCACTGCGCGTAGACGGGAGTGTGAGCGAGGAACGCCTGCATATGCGGATCGGCCCGGTTGTAGAGCCAGTGCTTGGTGTAGACATCGCGAACCTGGGCGAGATTGGTCCAGTCGACCGACGGGTCGGCGATGCCAGGGAAGTCGCCGGGAATGTTGGTCCAGCCGGGCGGCACGGGGGTCGCCGGGCCAGAGGCGGGGCAGGCGCCATCTGCGTAGATGAAGTCGCCGTTAGCGATGAAGAAGTCGGGAGTCAGGGCCTGCATCGCTCCGAAGACGGCATAGCCCCCGTTGGTGCGGCGGCAGAACTGTTGTCCACCGAGATCGCCACCGACGACGAAGCTGATCGGCCGAGTCGTGGCCGGCGCGGGCGCCGTGCGGAACGAGCCGGACGGGATGCCACCGAGCGGTGGGGCGCTCTGATCGGACCCGGCGGAGAACCAGACGCGGAAGTAGTAGATTGTGTCAGCGGCGAGGCTGCCAAGCTTCACGGCGCCGGTAAAGTCGGTTGCTTGGCCAATGGAGTCCGGGGCGGAAGAGGCCGAGCGCGGTTCGGTGAAGCCAGGGTGCGTGTCGTAATCGACGTGCATCCGCGCCGGACCACCGCTGGCGCGCGCCCAAATGACCGCGCTGGCGGAGGTGACGTCGCCGCTGGCGACGCCGTGCGTAACCGTGATGCGTGACGCGTTGGGAATCGCCGCGGGAGAGGCGACCGGTGTCGCGAGCTGAAGCGACGAGGGCAGGCGGTTCGCCTTGCCGATCATCGGCAGCGCAACGACGCCGAACAGCAACGTCATCATCGCGGCTACCGTTGTCAGCCAGCTAAGAGGTGAACGGCATGGAGCACGCATTGACCAGACTCCTTCCGGCGCGGGATACCGGGTCCCGCATCGTCTCGGTAAGCCCGAGACCGCCGGGTCATTGTCGCCACGTTGCCTCGCGTCTCGGTGAACCTTGGATTAAGGGATGATCAAGGAGTTGCGAACGTCGCCGGACATGGTCCTTGGAAGGCGCCAGTCATCAGGGGGGTCGCAACGTGGGGAGGCGAAGGGGGCTGCTTCTGGCAATGTCGGTATTGTCTACGCCGCGGACCCGGAACGTCGTGCCGGTCGATGGCCATTGACAGGTCGCCACGCGGTCGGAGAAGATCGATCGATCATCGGCAAGGCAGGAGAAGGCTTGGCCGGATCCCCGCCCGGTGGGTCGCTGAGGTAATGGTCGCGCGGTGACCGTTGTGCTGTGCGGTCTGTTGAGGAAGGAGGCGACGATATGACGGGGATCACTCGCCGATCTCTCTTGGTGCGCGGCTCCGCGGCGGCCGGGGGACTGGCGCTGGCCCGTGCGGGACTGCCATCGCTGGCGGCGGCCGCTGGCGACGAGGCGACCTTCCAGCTTGGCTGGATCGCGAATGTCGAGAACATGGGCGAGTTCGTCGCGGCCGAGAGGGGTTACTACACCGCAGAAGGGCTCGACCTCACCATCGAGCCGGGCGGTCCGGCCGTCTCCGTCGAGCCGCTCGTCGTGGGCGGTAAGGCGCTCGTCGGCCTCTCCCAGCCGGACAACGTCGCTCGGGCGCGGGCGAACGGCGGTAAGCTCAAGGTGATCGGGGCCACCTTCCAGCGCAACCCGTCGGCGGTGATGTCGCTGGCGAGTAACCCGATCGCGACGCCACAGGACCTGGTTGGGAAGAAACTTGGGCTCCAGCAATCCGGCGTGCCGATCTATGACGCCTTTTTCAAATCAATCAACATCGATCCGAAGACGATCACCTACGTCCCGGTTCAGTTCGACCCAGCCCCGCTCGTCAGCGGTCAAGTCGATGCCTTCGCTTCGTTCCAGACGAATCAACCGATTCAACTCAAGACGCAAGGGGTCGACACCGTCACCTTCCTGCTCGCCGATTTCGGCTTCAATCTCTATTCCGACGCGGTGATCGTGTCCGAGGAGACGTTGAACGACGCCGGAAAGCGGGCGACGGTGACGAAGATTCTGCGGGCGACGATAAAAGGATGGCAAGACGCGCTGGCGGACCCAGCGGGTGCCGCCAAACTCGTGGTCGAGAAGTACGGCACGTCGCTCAATCTCGATCTCAACGCCCAAACCCTGACGGCACAGGCAGAGGTGCCGTTGATCCAGACCGACGAGACGGCTGCTCACGGCTTACTCTCGATGAGTCAGACCGGAATCGATCAGAACATTGCGACGATGCGGGCTTCCGGAGTTGAGGCGACGGCGGAGGATATCTTCGACACGTCCATCCTGGCGGAGATTGGTCCAATCGGTGCCGGAACGCCGGCGGCTGCCACGCCCGGGGCCACCCCGGTCAGTTAGCCGGCGGGTCCAGCGCCTGCGATGAGGCAGGTCGTACCGGTCGCTGGCTGAGAGTCACTACCACGTGCCATCAGCGCTCATCCCGCTTCGATCGCGCGTCGCGAACATCGAGGTCAAGAGTGTGAACGCGCCGGATCACCAGCAAGACCCCTGGACCAAGGTCGCGAGCCTCCACGGGTTTGCCGCGGACGAGCTCATCTCGACGCTGCAGAAGTCGATCCGTCGCGGCCTGCTGGAAAACGCCGCGCTCGTCGCCTACGAGATGTTCGCGACCAGTGAGGAATTGGAGGACAAGGCCTGGCAGCGGCTTGCGGTGATCTCGGCCGAAGACATCGGTTTCGGTCAGCCCACCGCGCCGCTGCTGATCCACGCGCTCGACGACTTTCGCCGGCGGATCGACCGCTCGGTCGGTGACCGTCTCCTGTTCCTGATGCACGCCGTGCGGGTGCTGGCGACGAGTGAGAAGGACCGGACGAGCGACGAGCTGACGACGTGGGTACGGCAGGCGGTCGCCGACGGCGCGGCTAGTCCAGATGTCTTCGACGACGCGCTTGACATGCATACCCGGCGCGGGCAGGAGATGGGGCGTGATTTCACGCACTTTTTCCTCAATGGGGCCCAGGTCGCGAACGAGTTGCCGGGGCGCGACGTGACCTATCGGGAACGTCTGCTGGCACGCCTCAACCTCCATCGCGCCGGATCGTGACCGCCGAGCCGGCGCGACCCGGCGGGCCGTCCGGCGACGCAGTGGCCGGAAACGGCGATGGCATCCGTTTGGAGGGGGTCTCGAAGACGTTTCGGCTCGGGCGGCAGGAAGTCCAGGCTCTCGCGGAGGTCGACTTCGTCAGCCGGCGTGGGGAGTTCGTCGCGCTACTCGGACCCTCCGGTTGCGGGAAGTCCACGGTTCTGCGGCTGCTCGCCGGACTCGATACACCGACGTCTGGGCGGGTCGCGATCCACGGTCAAGCCCCGGACACCCTCCGGTCGCGACATCGTTTAGGCGTGGCGTTCCAGGACGCCGCGCTGCTGCCGTGGCGGAGTGTCGCCGCCAATATCCGGCTGCCGTTGGAAGTCGCCGGGATGCGGGTTGATCCGGTCGCCATCGCCGATCTCATCGCGCTTGTCGGGCTGCGCGGCTTCGAGCGGGCGCGACCAGCCCAGCTCTCCGGGGGGATGCGTCAGCGCGTCTCGATCGCCCGGGCGCTGGTCATCGAACCGGAGGTGCTCCTGCTCGACGAGCCATTTGGCGCGCTCGACGTGATGACGCGGCAGCGGATGAACGTCGAGCTGCAGCGAATCTGGAGCGAGCGGGCGACGACGACCGCCCTCGTGACCCACGCGATCGAGGAAGCGGTGTTTCTGGCGGACACCGTAGCGGTCATGTCCTCCCGCCCCGGGCGGATCACCACCAGCCTCCGCGTTGACCTCCGCCGGCCGCGTACGCCCGACATGATGCGTAGCGCTGAGTTCCACGCGCTATGCGACGGGTTGAGCGAGTTGCTCTTCATCGGAGAAGCCACCAGTCTGGCGGCCGACGCGTGCCAATGACTTGGCAGGCAGGTCGCCGGCGGGGGCGGCCGAGTTGGGTCGATCGCGAGCTCGTTATCCTGGGTTTGCTCGTCCTCTGGCATCTCATGGCGATCACCCTGTTCGCGGCGACCCGCGTCGTGCCGACACCTCTTGCGGTGGCCCGACAACTCTGGGACGACCGCGCCTCGTACCGGCCGAACGTCGTGACGACGCTACGCGAGGCGATGATCGGCTACCTCTGGGGCAACCTGGTCGCGATCGCGCTCGGCGTCGTGTTCGACCTGGTCCCCTCCGTCGCGGGGCCATTGCTCCGCGTGGCGATCGCGGCCTTCAACATCCCGCTGGTGGCGATCGCGCCAATCCTGGTGGTCACCCTCTCGGGGGATGGGCCGAAGGCGGCGCTGGCCGCGCTCGCCGTCTTCTTTACGACCATGATTGCCACAATCCTCGGCTTGGGCTCGGCTGACGCCCATTCCCTCGACGTCGTCCGTGCCAATGGCGGTGGGAAGGGGATGGCTCTGCGCAAGGTGAAGCTCTGGGCGGCGCTGCCAAGCCTGTTCGCCGGGCTCCGGATCGCGGCGCCCGCGGCGCTCCTCGGCGCCGTGATTGGCGAGTACCTGGGAGCAAACGAGGGCCTGGGGGTGGCGATGATCCAGGCCCAGTCGTCATTCGAGGTCGCGCGGACCTGGGGCATCGCGCTCGTCGTCTCCGGTCTGGCGGGGATGCTCTATCTCGCGGCGTCGGTCGTCGCGCACCTGATGACCCCGTGGGCTGGTGGTGCGGACCTCGGCAGTCTCGATCCACGGAGGTCGGGACGGACGAGCGGATCGCAGGATTGGTGGTCGCGCGTCGCAGTGGCGATCAGAACCGTTGCGCTCTCGGTCGCGGTGTTGCTCGGAGTCTGGTACGGGTTCATCCGGGCCTTCGACTTGAACCCATTCTTCGCCAAGAACCCGTTGGACGTCTACCGGTTTCTGATCACCGCCACCGGGGCCGTCGACCATCGGACGTTGCTCTTCACTGCCCTGCGGCAGACGCTGGCGGACGCGGCGGCGGGCTACGTCGCCGGCACCCTGGCGGCGGTGGTGGCGGCGGTCCTTGTCGTGATTTCGCCAGCGATCGAGCAGACGGTGATGCCGGCCGCGATCGCGCTGCGCTCGATTCCGCTGGTGGCGCTGACCCCACTCATCGCGCTGCTCTTCGGGCGTGGATTCTGGGGCGTGACCGTAGTTGTCAGTCTGGTGACCTTTTTCCCCACGCTTGTCAACGTTGCGGTTGGCCTGCGCTCCGCCCCGATCCTGGCTTGCGATCTGGTGCGGGCGCTGGGAGGCAACCGGACGATGATCGTCCGCAAGGTGCAGATCCCGTATACCCTCCCGGCGCTCTTTGCCTCGGCCAGAATCGCCGCCCCGGCGGCGATCGGTGGGGCGACGCTGGCGGAGTGGTTGGCGACCGGGAAGGGACTTGGCAGCGCCCTGGTCGTTTCCTACAGCGCCTCCGACTTCAATACCCTCTGGTCCGGCGCCGCGATAATCGTCGCCGTCTCCGTTCTCCTCTACGGGGCCGTCAGCATCGTGGAGGGGATCGTGCTCGACCGCTTCGGCGGCGGTCAAGGGTGATGCTCGATCATCTCCTCCGGGGTTGGGAGCACAGAGGACACGGTCAACGCCCGCGGAGCGGGAATTAGGCACGCGCCACGAGTGCTCTTCGCCATGTTGGAGCGTCTCCCGTGGAAGGGCGGAAGCCCGCGGCGATCAGCCGCGGCGACTCCCTCTCGCCGCGGTCGGGTGAGCGGATGACTGTTGGGACGCGATACGGAACCGCCGTTCATCCCTTGATGCCAGCGCTGGTGACGCCCTCGATGAAGTGCCGTTGCAGGACAATGAACACGATCAGGCTGGGCAGGGTCAAGATGGTCATTGCCGCCATCGCTGGGCCGAAGCTCTCGATCTGCGTCTGGCCGCCGATACCCGGCGAGTAGGTGGCCATGCCGACGGGTAGCGTTTTCATGTTCTCAGAGAAGGCGACCAACAACGGCCAGAGGAACGCGTTCCAGTTTGTGGTGAAGATGAGGATCGCCGCCGCGATGACGGCGGGCTTGGCGAGGGGCAAGGCGACCGAAAAGAAGATGCGAAAGCGACCGGCGCCGTCGACTCGGGCCGCGTCCTCGAGGTCGCGCGGCAGCGAGAGGAAGAACTGGCGGAAGAGATAGACGCCGAAGACGCTCGCGATCGAGGGCAGGATAAAGGCGGCGTAGTTGTCGACCAGCTCCGCCCGGAGAAAACCGATGAAGAGTGGAACGATCGTCATCTCCTGCGGGATCATCAGGGTCGCCAGGACCAAGAAAAAGAGGACGTTTCGGCCCGGGAAGTGCAGCCGGGCGAAGGCGTAGCCGGCCATCGCGCTCGTGATCAGGCTGATAGTCGTCGCGCTCGTGGCGACGATCAGGCTGTTCGCCAACCAGCGCCAGACTGGCTTCTCGAACACCTTCTCGTAGTTAGCCGGCGTAGGGTGGCGCGGAATCCATTGGACGTCCCGGGTCATGACCTCGCCCGGCGGCTTGAACGAGGTCGAGACCATCCAGAGGAAGGGCGCGGCCCAGGCGATGACGACAAGCACCCCGAGCAGCCAGGCCACGACCACAAAGCGCGGCGCGCGACGGGAGCGCAGTGCGGTCAGAGCCGGGGCCGCGCTCCAAGACTTCGCGATCATGCCCGGTTCCGGAAGAGCCGCATCTCGACAACGGTGACGACGACGATCGTGGCGAAGAGCATGAGCGAGAGCGCGGCGGCGTAGCCGAGCTCATATTTCCGGAAGCCGACCTGGTAGATGTACTGAATGACGGACGCGGACGCGTTGGCCGGTCCGCCGTTCGTCATGATGTAGATCTGGCTAAAAACGCGCAGCGTGCCAATGACGAGGAGAGTAACGACGAGGCTCAGGGCAGGACGCAGCAACGGTAGGACAACGTGACGCAATGTTTGGAACCGGGTTGCGCCGTCGACCTGAGCGGCCTCGCGTAACTCAGCTGGGATGTCCTGCAACCCAGCGAGGAGGATCACCATGCTGAACCCGGCGTCCCACCAGACGGACGCCATGCCGATCCCGACGAGAACCCAGTGGGGACTGGTCAGCCACGGGATGTTGGTGATCCCTACCTTTCCCAGATACTGGTTCAGGAGCCCCAGGCGGGTATCGAGAATCCAGACCCAGACCAGCCCGATCACCGTCACGGAGACGACGTTCGGCGCGTAAAACACCGTCCGGGCGACGGTCGCGCCCCACCACCGCTGGTTGACGAAGAGCGCAAAAGCGAGGGCGACGAGGGTCGTGGTGGGGACGACGATCAACCCGTACTTGATCGTGTTGCCCCAGACCTTGGGAACCAACGGGTCGGCGAGGGCGCGCCGAAAGTTCTCGAGACCGATCCATTTGGGATCGCCGATAATTCCCCACTCGGTGAAGCTGACGTAAGAGCCGAATCCGATCGCGCCGACGGTAAAGACCAGGAATGGGAGGAAAAAGGGAAGGACGAAGAGATACGCGGACCAATCGATCCGTTCTCCTTTCCACGTCGCGCGCCTGAGGCGGGACAGCGGGGCCGGCGCCTTATCCCGCTCCGTCGATCGGCCCAGGGCGTGAGACATGGCGGTTCCCTCCGCTCGGACCGTCTTCGTACCCCCTCCTCAGGTAAGAGAGAGGAGCGAGGAGGACGAAGAGACCTGGCTATCCCGCGTCGAGATCCTTCTGCCACTGGTCGTGCAACATGGTGAGCGCCTCGTCGATGGGGCGCTCGCCAGCCCAAACCGGATCCATCGTTTGGGCGACGTAGCCGCTCCCGGTGTAGATCGTGAAGTCGGGCGCGGCCTTGACGGGGATCTCACCGACGACGGCGTTCGGCATGCCCTCGATGAAGGCGCCCCGGACCGGCCACGGGTTTCCGGCGGTGCGGTAGTCCTCCCGATTGAGAATGGACATTCGGGCCGCGGCGCCGCGGCCCTTGGTGGTCCAGAGGAAGCTGTTGTCCGAGAGCCACTTGAGCGCTTCGGCGGTCTTCTGGTACCGGCTCTCGTCCTTTTGCGTGTACATCTCCAGGCCGCCGAGCTCGAAGTAGGTCGACTGGTCTTTGCCGATCTTCGGCATCTGAAATGAGATGAAGTTGAATTTTGGCTCCTGTGTCACATAGCCGTTGAGCGCCCATGGTCCGGTTAGGAACATCGAGCCTTCACCGGTGCCGAACGCCTTGTAGCGGTCAGTAACGTCGCGGGTGGACACTTTGTGCTTGTCGAAGAGGTCGAGAACCCACTGGGCGGCGGCCTTGCCGGCATCTGGGTTGAGGGCGGCGGTCTTGCGCGCGTCGTCCGCCCGGCGGAATCCCATTTGATGGGCGACGATCCCCCAGGTGACGGCCGGTTGGATCGCCGAACCAGTCATCAGCCAGCCGGAGCGGGTCACCTTCGCGCCCTCGCGTTTCGTCATCTTGTCCGCCCAGGCGAGCAGTTCGTCGCCGGTCTTGGGCGGCTTCGATGGATCGAGCCCCGCCTCGGCAGCGTGGTCCGTGTTGAGGAGCACCTGGAGGCTCATGGCGTCCATCGGCGTCATGTAGAGTTTGTTCTCATAGCCTGGGTAGCGTGAGGCGGTAATCGACTGTTTCGTGAAGTCATTCAGGTCGAACGCGACCTGGGCGAAGAGGTCGTCGAGGGGCTGGACGACCTTCTTGTCGATCCAGTCAGCGCGTAGACCGGCCGTGCCCCAGCCGAAGTCGGGAGCCTGGCCGACAGCAGCCGACGAGAGGACCTTGGTGCCGTACTGATCGTCTGGCACGATCTCCGTCCGGATCTGAACGCCCTGGTCCTTATGGGCCTCGTTGAAACCCTCGATCATTTGTCCCCAGATTTCACCGTCGGAGGCGGTCAGCCAGCTCCAATGGACGATCTCGTGGACGTCCTGCCGGGCGGGAACCGCCCTGGCGGCGGCGCGCTGAGCATTGCCGCCGCCGATCGCGATCCCGGCGGCGGCTCCCGCCCCGATGCGTTTGAGTGCGTTCCGTCGAGTCATCTTCGAGGACATCGTCATCTTCTCCTCGCGTCATCGCGCGCTGTCGCTCCCGTCATTGGACGCGACATCCCTAATCACCCCGATTGCTCGGGTATCCAGCCTACCAGATCGTCCGGTGATGTCTCGCGGGCGCGTCGTTGATTGGGTTGACGCGAATCCTTGCTCTGGCGCGTCCGCGGCCATGAGGCGACGGCGGGTCGCCGTTGCCTCCGGTCGGACGTTTCTCATCGAATGGTTTTAAGCCTCCGCGGACCTGAGACGTATTTGGGCTCCAAACCCACGCGGATCGGCCCCCGCGGAGCCCGATCAACGGGGAAGAACGGCCTGACTCCGGCGCTCGACGCAGGCGGCGCCGGTCGGCCCCGCCCCAAGGTGGGCGAGCACCCCGGCGATGCCACTCGCGGCGAGCGTCTGGAGGGCCTGGCGCCGGGTCGCGGCGTCTCGTAGACGGTGCAAAGCCACTGATAGCCGGTCGAACAATTCCCCGTCCATGGTCTACTCCTAGTGCTGAATCAGGCGACCTCCTGGAGCATGACCAAATGCTCGTCGAGCGAACACGCGAAGGCGGCGCAAACGCGGCTCTCCAGTTCTTGGGCGGTGAGGAGCCGGG
>JAABUS010003454.1_pt1 | contig 25636 bp, 32 predicted proteins | sample 5560161 | NCBI WGS metagenome assembly JAABUS01 (sample SAMN10711885, study PRJNA513376) | rock metagenome | isolation source: Antarctica rocks | place: Antarctica: Victoria Land, Trio Nunatak nord | collected 2016-01-04
CCCCACCCCACCCCTGACAGGGGCCTGTGACTGGTACAGGTCTTCTGTGGAGTTGGACCAGCTGTGCCTGCATGAGTGCACCATCATTGGCAAGGGGGGCGCCCACTGGCCCCACCCCACCTACAAGGTGGTAGCCATGGACAGGGCTGATGAACCCCTCTTGGCCAAATCGTGCACTGGCTGCTGGACTCAGGTGGGCAGCCTATGCTTTCTACTAATAATAATAGTGTTAACAATAATAATAACGATAAAACCGCTTTCCAGCTCAAGATGAGCTAGGCACGCGCGGGGCAAGTCGTGTCTTTCCATGACTATGCTCCCTGCTGCCTTTCAAACATAGGGCTGCTCAGCGTACACACCCATGCTCAAGAACAGGGGACATCAGGTTCTCTGGGCCAAACTCTGCATCAGCTGTTGGACAGAGGACAATCAGCCTTTGCTCTCTGATGCATTTCAGACATAGGGCTGCTAGGTGCTGCACATCCCTGATGCACATGCAATGCCTTGCTGCTCAAGAAGGCACACTCTTGCCTGCTTAGTGTAGTCATGATGTGTTGCAGCACATGCTACATGACTTTTGTCATGGCAGCGTCAATTCAACGTGTTTTGTTTAGTATGGTCATATGGCTTCTTCTGGTAGGGTGGTGAGTCTGACCTGACAAGCTTGGTACCACTTGCTTTCATCTTGATTGGCCTGTTGTACATGGCCTACCCCAATGGTTGCCGGCATAATTAACATTCCTGCCGAGGCTAAAGCCCTACCCCGTGAAGGGCATCAGCTCCTGTACTAGAAGACATATCAGATTATGTTTTTGATCATGTATCAGATTATGCATTAGACCATGTATTGGATCATGTACTAGATTGTGCATTAGATTATGTACTAGATAGATGAGTACCACTGCAGGTGTTGAAGCGCATCAATTCAGAGATAGAGGCGCGGCGCAAGGCGGGGGAGAATCTGCCCCCACCCCCCAAGACCGCCATCGCTGGCCCTGAGTACTTTGGCCTCAACCAGCCCGAGGTACACCGCCAAACACTCTCTCTCTCTCTCTCTCTTGTGAAAAGGAAAGAAAAGAAAAGATTGCGCCATTCGGGGCCAGTTTAATGAGAAGCCAAGTATTATACCGGGCTGCCCAGGCTTCTCTCTTGTGCCCTGCATTGCCCAGTTGTAATGAGTATCAGCACCCCAATTTTGTGAAGTTTCTTCAGATTTTTTTGTTGTTCCATACCCTTTCAGATTTAAATGAGCACCTTATGGTCAGCAAACAGCATGTGCTCGTTTTAAATCTGAAAGGGTGTGTACAACTTGTGAAACAGTTTACTGCAACAAAGTCCACTCCTAGCTACTGCAGCTGGACATCCTGTAACTATCACAATTGATCCCAAAGCTCTGGGCTGTCGCCTTAAAAATCTCCCTATATGATCGCTGAGAACTGTGTTTTTTCCCCTTTTTTCAAGTGTTCCCACGAGCGATAGATCCTGGTAACAGACTTGTGTCTGTGCAGTTGACTGAAGCCATTGAGGCGCTGGACCCACAGCATGAGTGCAGTGAGTATTGGGACGGCAAGGCTGACAGGGAGGCGGCTGCGGCAGGGCTGGCCCCAGCTGACAGGGGGCCCAGACCCCCCCGCCCTTCAACTGGGGGTGCCCCCCGCCCCAAACGAAGTAGAAGAGCCAGGTACGCCCTGCAGTCAAATGGACTAGCTGGCCTCCAAGGATTGTAACACCCCTGTTTGACTGACTGAATTGCATGATGAGTCATTCTGTTGGCATGAGAACAATTGTGACAGCTGTACTGCTGAGCTGTTGCCCTGCGCAATGTCAGCAAGATACACTGGCTGGCTGCATTCTATTATCATAGCGTGCATTACTTTAGATAATATGCAGGCCATGCAAATCTGGCGAGCTTTTCATGGACACATATCATTGGAAGACTACATTAGTTTTGCAGGCAGTCAGAGTAAGCATACTGCAACTCAGCATGCAGCAGCAGTGCTGCCCAATGTACTAAGGATTGTGATATGGCAGCTCATACTCTCTGTCTGTCTGTAGCACCTGCAAACATGACAGATGCCATCATGTGTGATGATGCATGCTCTACCAGCCCTCAGATCTGCACTGATAAGGGACAAGGTTATTGTGTGTGCTTTTGGGCTAGGTACATGCAGGGCGAGTCTTGTCTCTGGAGAAAGCAGTCTTCGCTGACCATCCCTACAAGGTCTGGTGATACATTTAGTATCCTCAAATCTGCGTTCACACACCACATCCTTCTGCAGGGAGGGCTCTGATGAAGAAGCGGCTGAGCCTGGCCGTGAAGATGAGGAGGATGATGAGTCAGCCAACATGACCAACAGGTGAGTCATGCATCGCCCGCACCTCACTTTGTTACAGTTGCTGAGGCAGCTGCATGGTCACTGAAGGGTACCGCGCCCGGCATCCTCTTTCCTTTTAGGGTTATGCCTTAGGGTTTAAGCTGTAAACGCTAAACCCTAACCCTCTATCTCAGGGCACATGGAGTGTCAGCAAATTCTTGCACATAGAAACTACAATTCACTGCGAATCAGTCACAGCCTGAATGACAAGACGCGCTCAACTTCCTAGCCCACGGCACATGCTCTGTTGCACGGTGTATAGGAAATATGTCAAGAAGGAAAACCATGTTGTAAGTTTGACAGACCCTAACTCCCGGTCTGGTTTGTACAGGTGGTCAGCTGTCAGTCGCACAGACAGGTACAGGAGGCGATGTGGGGATGAGGGAAATCCTACTGTGGACGAAACAAATCCCCTGCCCAAATTGATAGACCCTATCACCCTAGAGCCTGTAGTCACTCCGGCTATTTCGCCATATGGGCATGTCATGGGGCTTGCCACCTGGAAGGTAGAGTCTCACAACTTAAGCAGCAAAATGTTCTCCAACCCTGCCATTGTATGGTGTAGGGTTTGCCACCTGGACAGTGCAGTATGCACAAGTGCATACAAATTGGCTTGCACCCTAGCTCATAATACTGTAAACCTTCCCCCTGGATGGTAGGGTTTGTATGTTTGTGGTCAGGCAAAATGGAAAAGGCTTGCAGCCTTGATCAACAGCAGCAGTCAATCTGACCCACAGCAGCAATTTTATCCCAATCCCAACTGGCTGCACCCCAGCTGGCTGCCCCTGTCTTGTCCTGGGGCTTGTGGCTTCCCCTTAGTAATGAGGGCTTGTGGACTCTAATCAGACAAGGGAGCTCTGCATTTTGTACAATGTGATTTGAGGAGTAATGCTTAGGTGCAATGTCTTTCTGGTCAAATGGGCGAAACTCATCAAAATTTTGAGTGACAAGACCATGCATGCAGTCACGTCAGTGTCCAACACATTATGCTGTCTGGGAGATTGGATCTCAGATGAAGGATGCACTGATCTAACAGAGCCTGCTGCGTTTACAGTCATGTTGGGTATGCCCAACACATCTTGTGATTCAGGGCGTTGCTTTGGCTCATGATAGATTTTGCATGCAGGCGGTGCTGGCAGAGCAGGGCAAGTGCCCCTTCACCAAGAATGACTTGAGCTGGGAACAGTGCACCACTCTGACCCTCAGCAACATTGACAGATATCGGGACCGCATTAAGTCCCTATAAGCAGTCAGAGTTGCAGTCTGAGGTTCACGTCCCTTGCACTGGCAGCCACATCAGATTGGAGACACCTGACACCTCCAGAAGGAATGAATGAATCCTGTCTGCAGCCTGCATGTGGTACATCATGCATGCCTGGACAATGCAAAGAATAGCTGTGGTCTGCTGTGCAAGTGTTGGGTCACAAGGAACGCATGATATGAAATGGAGTTGATTTTGTGGGTCCACTCCTGGCGACCACTCAGCAAACATGCGTGTTGACAGTGTTTGAGAGTTTGGCAGATAGCTCGATAGCGCATGGCAACTCTGGCCACAATGTAAGACCAATGACCCAATAGTCTTTGCAGACAGACTTCAGGACCCTAATGTTAGCATCAGCAATGCTGATAAATTTTGCTGGGAGTATAATGCTTCAGTAACTGTTGTTTCAACAGCTCCTGTAGGATGTGACGCTTGCTGTACAACTGCACGCTCATCAAAGTCGGACGCTGACTCATGGCTATCGCAACAGACTGAACGCAAGCAGCAGCTGATGCAATCCCACAGCTGTGCAGCAAAGTTTGTTTAACAAGCCTTGCATTTTAACCAGCCACTGTGCCAACCATAGCGACCCTTCTTCACAGACGCATCAGTATACTCAAATTGCTAAGTGGCTGTGCAATACGAATGTGTCCCTTGCATACGAAGCAGGTGAACAAGGCACCTAACTGTCCAGAATGTATTTGATTTTCAGGTTGCGAGGCAAGGTGTGCATGTAATGTGTGGGAATGTCTGTAGATGTGAATCAACATGGTGAACTTAACACACGTTGTTACAGCATGTCTGTGAAGTTTGAAGAACATTGCACAGCCATCCAACAGCACACCACGCACTACCTGCAAGTTTGCGTGTTGGTTTGAAACTTACAAAGCTGCAGGCAGTCACGATGATCAGCACACGGCTGCAAAGTCATGCTTATTCTAAATTAAATTCAACATGTCAATAATATGAGCCAAAAAAAAGTTAGATACTGCATACTGCATCAAGCTCAGACACTCCAGCCATCCTACATACTACATACTGAAAACCAGCCTGGGTGACCCTGTTGTAAGTATGCAGTATATGCAAGGCATTAAATCTCGAGCGCAATAGTTGCTGGGCAGTATACTGCAAGCGCATTCATAGCAACCTCAATCCCTCAAAGTTTGAAAACCAAATAGTATAAAATAAAAAACAGGCACACAATGACTTGAATACATAGCTAAATGGCGGTCTCAGGATTTGAAATTTTAACCCAGAAACTCAGGTAACCCCTCGGTTTCAGTGACATTGAGGACAGTAGGGTCATTTGTGAGTGCAAAAGGGAGCTCTGCCTCTTCTTCTCCTGCACATACCATGGCACAACATCAGAAAACATGACATAGCGCAACTCTCTCTATCTCTCACACACTCAGCATGGCACCTCAACATCACACTCTGTGATCGCAAAAAGTTGCTTCCAGCCAAAGCATGGTAGCCGAACTCAATGCCCGCATGCGTCCCTGTTTCCACACTTATAAAACCAAGGAACAAACAGGGCTACTCACGCACGATGAACCATGACCCGTTTAGGATCTGTCAAGACCATTTGTGACAACAAACTACTCCAGCAAGCGAATGCAAACAGACCAAAGCAGCATTATGATGATGGTGACATTTGCAACTCACCAGTGAAGGGGTCAATCAGGGCCGCTCCGTACACAGCTGGGACTGGTTCTGAGATGATGCTGGAGCTGTTGAAAGTGCCCTTGATGGCACCATCTGGGTATGGCATGGTGTGGATCTGCAACATGCATAAAGGTTATTGCAATATGGTGTGCATCTGCAACATGCATCAAGCTTACTGCAACATGGTGTGAATCTGCAGCATGCATCAAGATTATCGCAACATGGTGTGGATCTGCGACATGCATAAAGGTTATCGCAACATGGTGTGGATTTGCAACATGCATCAAGGTTATCGCAACATGTGCAACTTCTTTGCCAACCCTTTGACATCCAAAACAGCAGACACATGAAGTGGGTGGAGCAACGCAAAATGGCAACAGCAGCAAGTAAACATAGCTGGGTTGGAAAGATGTATTTACAGGGAAATTTGCAGCGTGCACGGCACATGCATATTGAGCTTACGCAGGGCATAGCATGCAGCTCAGGAAAGTCCTGCGGCGTACCTGAGCATAGGCAAGTCCTGTCTGGACATACTGTGTCAACACAGCGCTGACATTGACGTTTGTGTAGTCTGGCAGGATCTCCAGGTATGGTCCAACGAAGACTGCAGGCATCAGAGCAGAGGCAGCAAGGAGGCCGGTGCTAGTGCTTCCTGGCAGACCAACAAATGGTGCCTGGTACAAGGGGATGGACACTGATCCGTTGGCTCCGACTGTTGATGAGATGTGGATGTGAGCAGCCATGACCTCGGTGATGTTGTCAGCGACCAACTGGTATGTGATGTTGTTGCTGTCGGTGTTGAAGCTGATGGCCAGAAAAGCCTGTCCTACGGTGGGGTCACTGATGGGAGGGGAGTTTTGAGCACCTGCAACAACGAAAAGTAACAGTGAGCAGAGGGCAGATCGTACGTGCGTGTGAGGCAACCGCAAACACAAAGCGTGCGTCTGCAACACATGGCCACGGAACAAGGTAACGACCCTTATGCACGGAATAAAGTGGCTCACAACAGGACGGAGCTAAAAGTGGCCTTGTTGATGACATTACACTCTTGCATCACTCTAGGCAATACGTACAGCACACACTCGTGCGTGTAAAACAGCAATACTGCACAAGCTCACCGGTCAGCGTGATGTTGTAAGTGGTGGACGCGCCTTGCGCACGCGCTGATGCCAACAAGCAAAGAGAAGCAATAATGCCGACAGCGAAGGACTTCATCATGTCGACCAAAAGACGAGCAGCCAGTCCTGCAGATCAACACAGAAAGGTCGACGAAGCTTCCCGCTAAGGCTGCAGAGCCCCATGAGCCAGGCAAATGCAAGACATACGTACCTTTTGCGTATCCAAAGTGTGAAGACAGAGCTAAACAAGCGTGAGAATGGGCGAGTTATCTCTGACGTCGGGAAGTCCGATGCTTTGGCCTCACAAAAGGCCTCGAGCAGCTGTGCATGCAAGACCACGTCGGAGGAAATCAAAATGAAGCTATTATGTCATCTGGATTTTGACCAACATCTGCTTCCTGCGCTGGGCCACGTCTGTCAGCGAAATGTGAGCCAAGAGACGATTGCCATGTGCCGAACAAACCATACAGATGGCAGCATACCATGGTAGTAGTACCTGGCACGCTGCCTTGAATACTTAAGTTCAAGCCGCATATGTATTCCTTAGCAAAATTGCTTGCGTTTTAGTTTCTTGTACACTCTAGGGGCAATCACAGTCACAATTACTTTCTTTGGCACTAAGGCAAGTCTGGTGGTAGATGGACGCTGGAATGATTCTCGTTTACAAGCACCACAACCTACACTGTGCAAGGTCGGGAGATCTCAGCAGTCAAGCAGCTGGTACACCCAACGTGAACAGCGTGCTCGTGACCCCAACCTAGCTGTGCCCAGTGGAGAAACATATGGTAGTATGGGCAATACGAACACATGCTATGTTTTACAATAAGTGAGGCACAGGTCATTGCGTAAATTTAAGTTTAAACCTGTACCATGTCACCAACGCCCACTAACCAAGGCATCACTAAAGCCAAAGCATCATATGCACTGACTGCTGTCAACAATCTTGCATTGCTTCAAGTAACAATACGGGTGTGAACCGCTTGGAGCATTGGTTACATCAACGTTTCAATGTTGCAGAGGATGTGAGAATGCAGTGTTGTGCATGGTTTGTAGGGCAGTCTGCATTTATCAGGAGTGATCTTCATTAACTGTTATAACACTTCTGTCAGAAGTGGTCTTAACACTTCTGTCAGAAGTGGTCTTAACACTTCTGTTGTGATCACTAGGCCTATAACATTGCTGCAAGGGTCCCAAAACCTGGGGAAGAACAGCGCATTTATGGGCAATGTGTCTGGGCGACAGGCCTGCTAACAAAGGCCACCATACACAGACGCTGGTAGTTGTGCAATTGACAAAGTTTTCACAAGCGTATCAGCTGATCTAGCTGATGACTGTTGCTGCCAGCAGAATTGTTGAGTGGCCGTTGGGCAGCTGAGAACACCACTCCATGGGAGTCAACTCAAGTTTTGCAACAAGTTGTGCAATGATTCAGAAATATCACCAGGCTCGGCAAAATCATGGTAACCCTGAGCAACACATGCCTGGACTCGACATGTCAGGTAAAGCGTAAACTGTATATCCTATGTAGACAGGGCACCTTCTGGTCCCAAGCTTTGGCCTGCCGCTTGGAAACCCAGCGGGAGGTCTTCTACCCATAATCACAAAGCTTCCTGGCACCTGCTTCAGATCACTCAATCCTGCTGCGCATGTGTACACTGTATTACCCAACTGTCAAACAACCTTGACACGCAATCTAACATACTCTTTTCCTCCAAAGCAGTCGCAGCTGTCATGACTCACGCTTCCTTATGGCCTGCATCAGCTAGCTGGTGTTTGAAGTTTCTGCTGGCTGATGATTGAATTGTCCACTAGACGGTAGTTGGAGTGTCCGCTAGCTTGTAGCGAGAGAATCCAAACTACTGAAAGACAGCTGCCTCTTACGATGACCACCAGACGTAATTGATGCCAGCCTAGGCATGCTTGCTTGTCTCTGATGGCCATGCTGGCAGGAACTGTGCTGCCTGAAGGGTGGCGGGGAAAACTTCCCGCCCAAATTTCCCGCCTGAAACGCTGTGACTGGCTCCATGCTGCTGAAGGGGCTTGGGCTGGGGATTCTCAATGACAGTTTCTCCTGGGAGGGGGGCAGCCCTGGGGAGGGCGCCCATCTGAAGTTGTGATCGGGGGTGCTTCTGTTACTAAGCACAGCATCTGATGAAGAATCTGACGCGCCCTGCAACAACAAGCAGGAGCTCACAGACATGGTTTCAGATTATGGGTTTAGTGATACACACAGGATTTGATTTACACATCTGTCACAGCCTGCACAGTGCTTGGGTTCAGGTTCAAGTAAATCCTACACCCTTGAATTAAGGTTTCAAATGTAGAGGGATAGGCAACGTCTCAATCCTGGGCAGCCCGGTATGATACTTGGTGGCTTCTCATTAAATTGATGCTGAAAGGTCTAGTATTTTCTTTTCTTTTGTTTTCTAACGCCTCAACCCTGACCCTCGCCCTGAATTCAGTGCAAAACTGAAGGTGCTCATACCAAATGACATAGACAGAATAGCGGTACCAAACTAGGAAACAATGCAGCAGCTTGGAGAAAGAGACAACAGACAGTTTGACGTTGCCCAACAATCCTAGTCTATCACGGCCTCTGTTTTGCATTGTTAAGAATGACTTTTTTGAGGGCCGGTACAATGAGCTCACCTGCGAGCAATTGATGTAGAGGAAGAGTGCCAGGGAGATAGTGACAAATAGGGCAAGGGCTGCCCATACCATGGGCTGTACATGCGGCCATGTGCCTGTACAAAAGGACACAGTCAGCATCTGCACCAGCAAACCCTAGCTGCGTGACACAGTTGCAGCATCAAACCCTCATTGCATGTTACTGTTGCATCAGCAAACCCTATTTGCATGTCACTGATACACCAGCAAACTGTAATGACACAGTTGGACAGTCAAAACCTCACTGCATGTTGCAGCTGCACCAGCAAACGCTAACTGCATGTCATTGTTGCATCAGCAAACCCTAGATGCATGTCACTGTTGCACAAAGGCAGTGACAGATGGGGCTGGGTCACAGACACATGCACAGATACAGCCAGGCAGGAGTGTGGTCACAGACACATGTTGATGTGATGACACGGCAACATGCACAGCTACAGATGCACAGTCTGAAGGACAGATATGCGTACAGGGAGTCACATGCATGAACAAGCGCAGTCAGGGATTGCAAAGCTTTTGGGGGTACAGAAACATCACTATGTTTTAATCACTGCCCGGTCCATGGTGAGTTTCGACAGGGAGCATATCATGCATCTTGTCTTCAAGACACTATGTTTAGAGGGAAAAGTATTGATACAGATGTGTCTGCATGAGCAAATATCTCAGAGATTTGCTCATGCACAAGGGCGGAATTGTAGCAGATACATTTGACAGCATTCTCATGCTGGCATGCACACAACAGGTTGCATGTCTCTTGCCTGAAACCAAAGGGTTGATGACAGCAGAATGGAGTCAAGCTACTCAAGAAGATGACTCACCATGGGAGAAGAATGAGCTGGTTGATCTGTTCGGAAGAAGAACCTTTGATCCTTCAGCCAGGGCAGCTCCTAGGGTCCAGCCCTCTTTGCCAGACCCTATGCTGATTTGGGACTCTGGCAGCCCTAACCCCTCCCTCAACAGCTGAGTGATGTATGGGACCCTGCAGCACTCACCTAGGGTTTATCCTGACCCATACTGGTGTCATGGCGCTACTATGCTTGCCATTGAGAAGGTGAAGAAGAAGAAGAGGAGGAATGGAGAAGGAGGAGGAGGTGAAGAAGAAGAGTAATAGTAATAATATGCAGCACTCAGCGTAAAATTTCGAGATTCAACCCTAGCATGGCTGCTCACCCAGTACATTCCTGTGCGTATGTCAACGTTCACCCAAGAAAGATTGTGGGAGGCATACGACCACTCCCAACAAGCTTGTTCTGAAAATTCAAGGCAGCCCCTGCTCAGCTGCTCTCTCATCATGAACGCTGCTTCAAAAAATAGAGTTCCTTTCTAGATCTAAGAACTGGGCTTGTGCACATGTCGAGTTGGACTTCCAGTTGCGCTAGGAAGTTGTGGCCAGCCAAACCGAGGGCCTGTATTTGAGGTCGAATTTTGATTTTGAATTGTCTACAGCCTATCACACAGCAGCAGCACAGCACACTGCAAGCAACGTTGATGGGTACGCCCAGCCCCACCTGAAACAGTATCTGTCGACATGGATTTCTGCTCCTCTTTCAGCGTTGACGCTGCTCCAGAGTGTGTTGCAGAACTGCTGACCGGCCTCTTCCAAGTCAGCCAGACTCGCAGAGGAAGGCAGGTGGAAGAACTGATACACCACGAAGAAACCTGCACATCAGACTGTGTCAGTCTGATAATTACGTGTCTCTTCAAACAAAGGGATTATTTCTTCTTCTCTAGGTGGCAGAGTATCCTTAGTTGGTGGGATCTCTTCAAACCACCAGCGCTCAACAAAAGTTGCATCTTCTTCTTCAAGATTACTTTGGGGGGAAAATGGGTGACATGACGTGTGATGTACCACACAAAGAGCCTGCAAATTTGGGTTCTAGTCCTGGACCCTCAACTCTGAGCCCAAGCTCAGCCAACCTGTGATATGTCACATGCTCTTGATGATGCACTAGGCAGAACTCCAAATGCGCCAAAAGAAGAAGGAGCAGAAGACCCCAAAGAACAGGCAGCAGCTGCGAAAGAAGAAGATGCAGCAGAAGTAGTGGGAAAAAAAGGAGAGAAGCAGCAGCAGAAGAAGAATGCGGCAGAGTTGAGCTGGCCCATAAAGTGCAGTGCAGGCGAAAATTACTCAAATTTTACACAACCTTCACACAAAGTAGGACTGTGCAAATGCAGCATGAGCATAGCCCATGCTGATGCACTCACCTGTGAATGGCAGGTCCTCACACACACATGCAGACGCCCCCGCTCATATGTGCAGCAGAGGACTCACAGAGGTACCTTGAGGCAGAAGAAGAATGAAGAAGAACATGACAAGCTTTGGCCAGTCAACAGCATGTTGGCAGAGCCTCATTAAGTACGTGACAACGGACAGCCCAGCAGGCTTTACCGAATCACACATATGCATGTGTCACATACTAACTGCTTGTCTGCCATGTTCACAGACCTGTGACTGCATACATCTTCTGAGAGGGGACAGGCTGAAAGGCACCCATGGCACAGGCCCCTTCAGGTGAAGGGCAGGGCTGACTGGCATTCACCACTGCTGCTGCCAAAGCCTGGCAGGCACCCCAGTCAGGCCTGCACACCAGTGAGGGGTCACATAGAAGGGCGTCAAGAGGATCTTCCCCCCAAGGATGACATGCTGAGCAGCATGAAAGGGACAGGCTGGATGAGTCAAGAGGCAGGGAGGGTTGGTGCTGCTGCCAAGGGCTGGCAAGGAGCTCAGTCAGCAGTGCGAGCAGAGGTCATTACAAGTGAGACATCATGCAGAAGAACATCAAGAGGGTGTCCCCCCCCTTTGCAACTGGTGACACGCTGAGCAGCATGAAGAAGACCGGCTAGATGAGTTGAGAGGCAGGGAAGATTGTTGTTTGTCACTGCTGCTGCCAATGACTGAAGCAGGCAACAGAACAAGGAACAACTACCTGCCCAGAAGCTGCACCTGTGGCAGAGCAGCCACGTGGGCCCCATGTGCCACCCATGCATACTCCTTCGAGTACCCCTCATGCAGACAAGGGTGCTCCACTGTTATCCTTCCTTGCAGCATACTGCGACTTCTGGCCCTCTCTCTCCCCACGTTGGGACTGCTGCCTGAGACTGAGTCAATCCCTTGCAACATACTGCGCCTTCTGCCCTCTGCTGGGTCCACTGCAGTGATTGCCGTGTCATCCTGTTCCAAGGGCTTGGACTGGATTGAGTCTTGCATCAAGCTATCGGTCTCACTGTCCAGTTGCTGGGGCTGCTGTGTTGAAAGCAGATGCGCCACAGAGCGGTCAAAGGCGTCGTTGAGGCCGTAACTGTGGTGTACGTACGTGTAAATGGAGTACTCTGTTCCCAGAACTGTCACGTTGACTGCATTCAACCGGCACAAGTCAGGATTGGTCACATGACTGCCATGTGACTGTCATGTGACTGTCAGGTGATACATGTACCATTGATATGCAACTGCACACAACCATAAATCGGTTGCATGCCTCATGTTTTAATTGTATGTGACGCATTTTACACAAATGACACCGCTAAATACATATGGTGAATCTTCGGTGTGTTGCCAAAGCCTTCGCATCAGGTGTGAACAGAGAGACTGTTATGCCCTAACTGTGATCAATGTGATTGGAAGCAGTGACAGTGTGAGTGGACAGTGAGTAGACAGTGAGTAGACTGTGGGTAGACAGTGAGTGGACAGTGAGTAGACAGTGGGTAGACAGTCAGTGGACAGTGAGTAGACAGTGGGTAGGTAGCAACAGAGCGAGTGGACAGTCTGAACACATCATGGCAGCCTTCAATGATGTTGCAACAGACCAGAACCATTTCTGCAGCTACCCAGTAACATGAACAACAACTGTGATATGCATGAAAACAGTCTTGCCTTGCACGAAACGTATCCTTCAGAGTTTGCCATTGAGCCTACCTACCTTGTGAGTCACCAGCACCAGCATGAGTTAGGTCATCAGGTACAAAGGACACCTCCAAAGATGAGCCCCCCAGATCCACGGCCCCCACTGTGCCCGACCCCTCACCCCTGCCTGCAGCAGATTCATCCTTTCAATGCTCACGTGCTGCATTCCACCAAAATGTGCAACTTTCAGCACGTACAGCCACAGTCATTTATCAGATGCAGACCTGTTCTGTCGTCACGGCAAGCTGCTGTGTTCAAGGTTAAGGCTTTGTTGTTGTCACACAAGCTACTAAGTATGTGTGTTCACCTTACCATGAGGGCTGGAGTGCTCAGAGTCCTGATCCCGGCCAGCATTGGGGACCAGGTGGCCTGTGAGGTAATTGAGGGCTGTCCAGCCATACACTCCTTCTTCAATGCCAGAAATCACCTTTGCCCATGAGGGCTCAAACCTGCAGCAGCCAGAGCGCCATTGCAGCCCCGTCAGACATTTCTCCTTGTCAGATTTATCAACAAAATTGATTCAGTTTTTGGGGTGAGCCCAGGCCCGTCAAAATTCCCCTTATCGGATGTATCAACAAGATTGATTCAGTTTTTGGGGCAAGCCCAGGATGCGAATGCTATAATCTTGAGGCAAAGCATGAGCTGCCCGAGTGAGTGCCTAAATTTGCAAATCATGCTTACTGCTGCAAGGTCTGCTCCAGGGATAGGCCGTGATGATATAACAATAGTAACAACAACAATATAATGATGGTGATGATGATAATGAAGATAATAAGAATAATAAAACTAATGACAATAACAATAATAATAGTATTAATGACAATGACAATGACAAGAACAATGAAAATAATATCAAAAATGATAATAGTGATAATGATGGTAATAATAACAACAACAGATTTGCTTTCCAGCTCATGATGAGCCAGGTACATGCAGGACAAGTCTTGTCTCTCAAGAGCGGTCTGTCTCGCGCGTCTCTATAAGGCCATACCACCATGTAATCAATCGAGCAAGATTGCTGGGTACAGGTTCAAGAGGGATGCACAGACCTGAAAGGAGAGCCTTGCAAAGCATTCTGGATGTTGCTGAGTAGAATGCTCTGGCTCTCAGGGGTGAGGACTCTCAGGCCTGCCGTGCCAAACAGGAACAGTGGTGTGTCTTCCCGTTGCTTTCTGGGTACAACATTTTCAGCCCAGGCTAGCAGAGGCTGCAAGGCGCTTGTCCATAGGCCTGTACAGGCAGGGTCTGGTTTAATAATAATGATTAAATAATAACAATAATACTAATACTAATACTAATAACAGTGATGATGATGATGATAATTATTATTAAACGCTTTCCAGCTCATGAAGAGCTAGGTACGTGCAGGACAAGTCTCTCTGGGTCTGGTTTGTCAACACGCAATTGGCAGAAAGCATTGGCATCATCAATGCAAGGACTGTGTGGGGATGTGAGTATCTGGGTTGGTAGGCCTGCCAAAGCAATCTTGACGTGATGATGCCAGATGGCCAGATGCACAACAAGGCAGCTTGATGGAAGTGACCTTCCACTTTGTCAAATTGAAGCCATGCATGGCAGACTCAGCTTACATGCAACATGGTTAGCAAGGGTCAGGCACAAGAAACAGTGGCAAGGGTACAAGAAAGAAGCTGGTGCTCAACTAGGTACACTGGTGTGAGAACTGGTGTGGTATGTACTGCAGTATTGACAGGCGTCGACAGGCAGGGGTAAAAGAGGCAAAATCGTGATGCATGATGGAGAGGCAAGACTTGTCCTGCACCTACCTACCTCATCATGAGCTGGAAAGCGTTGTTATCATCATTAGTATTAAGTCCAGTCAGAGCTTGTGGCGGGAAGCAGCAAGGCGAGGTGAGAACAGCAGCAACAAACTGGTGAACGGCACCATACCTACCAACAATCTGGTAATCTTTTGATTCTGACACCGAAGCATGTCACACGAGCAGAAGAAATGGTGTAAAAGGTGCTTGAGTACATAGAATTTGCTACAGACGGACCAGCCATGCGCTTGTGGCTGAAGGTCTGCATATGTTCAACATGGATGTGTCCATCATCCCACTGATGGTGCAGAGCAGGGCAGAAGAGGGCAGGACAGGGCAGGGCAGGGCAGGGCAGGCCAGGCCCAGGGCAGGACGAGGGCAGGACAGGACAGGGCAGGACGAGCATGGGGGCAGGACAAGGCAGGACAAGGCAGGGCGGCACAGGGCAGGGCAGCATAGGAGAAGGCAGGATGACACAGGGCAGTATGAAACAGGGCAGGGTGACACAGGGCAGAATGACACAGGGCAAGATAGATGAGGGCCAGATAGGGCATTGCAGTGTGACTGTCAGAGGCATGTAGATTTTACCTTCAGCATCATTGACAAACTTGTCTAGACCTGGCTCTGTCTCCACCCTGTCATATGCTCTCACATCCCCAGCAGCTTTCCTAGGGACTGCAACGTCACTCTCTGCTTTGAGTTGACCCACTTTGTGTATCAGCCACAGGGCCACATAGTCTGTGCAGATGCTGTGCATGCTTTGCAAACCCTTGCAAGTGATGAAGGGGCATGCAAAATGTCAGTGATCAGCACAAGCGCTTGCCTTTCTGTTGTGCCGTCTGTGGCACAACAGCAGTCACGATTGGGGCTTGCCCAGGGTTTTCTTTCCACTTGTATGCTACTCTGCATTGAGTCAAGCAGCAAGCTCAGCAAGTTCGCTGGCAGCATTGCTCAGTACTGATCTTTCAGCTTTGCATGAGCTGTGACGCACATTCTGGTCCCTGTGCTGCCACTATCGATCACTAACACGTGGTGGACGTCACTGCTGGTTCTGAAGGTGAGGAAGGCCAGGCCTGCTAGGATGACCTGTATACGGTCGGCGTCAGACCCAACTCGCAAAGCAATCAACAACTTTTGAGCACCTGCATGATGGACGCCTACCAAGATGACGAGAGTGTTTGTTTTCGCCCGTGCGCTCGGCAGTAAGTCAAATGGTGTCGTAAGCCAGAGTTTGGAGGTGTTGTGCATAGACGGCTGCAGGTCACATTGGCCGCAAGCGAACAGCAAAGGTGATCGATGTGTCAAGCAGCTCTAATCGCGACTCCTTTGAACTCGTAAACTGTCGAGCTGAACCCCTGATCAACCAACAGGCTTCGAAAGCAGACGATCTCTGCGATTCAGCTGACCTCTTTTGGAAAGTGGAAGCCTGCTTACGATGAGCTCTCAAATGGCTTCGGCAGCCGCACAACGTCGCTTGTGGCGCGGGCCTAATGGCTGAGCGCAAAAGCGTTATGTCTCGCCAAGGCATCGGGCACTGCTGCTTTACATTTCATTACAGGGGCAGCACTATCCTTGACACACATTTAAAAAGCACGGTAACACAAATGACCAAACTTCAGTCAGCATCAAGCATACATCCATTCACAAGTCATGTTTGTCCAGCCATGGTTCACAAAAGAGCACAACCTCAAATCAAACATGGTTGAAAAGGCTTGAACATACACATGCCAACATCAGCAGCAAAAAGACCAAGGATAGCAACAACAGGTGTTGCGACAGACAGTGACAAGCAGCACAGAGATGCTAAGGAGGCATATGCTCAGCAACACGAGACACTGTCAGCATCCTCTTCTGACCTACCACATGTTCTCCAGCACAACCTCAACACCAGCAGCATACATTGTCAACAGGACCGTGACCACTGACCACAATCTAGTCACTAGACTTCTTCAGCGCTGTCAAGATCAGCTGTGAAGGCACCAGCCTCTCCATTCTTTGCCTCCCTTGTGTACGTAGTCAACGGCCTGTAAGTCTTTTTCACCTTCTGGAAGTACAAATTCATGCCAGAGTACACTGCAGCAACAAACTCACGTCAATCCCTTGCACTTCTTTCTTCGAGCAGTGAACCCATGTACATTGTGTGGAGAAAGATATCCAAATCAACACAACAGCGCTATAGCTCAAGCATCATTGCTTATGGACTTTAGCAATCTTGGCTATAATGCCATGCGCCAAGCACTATGCAGCAGGGTGACATGATACAGCAAGCAGGTGGCAATTGTTATTTTCACACCTCCAAACAAGACTGCCATGCAAGAGATGGCCACACAGCATCATACAGACAGCAACCATGCAATCAATCAAACTTGCTGGAACAACAGGCAGCAGGTTGTCAGCCAGAAGGGATGGTGAGAGATGGCCATACAGAATCATACAGACAGCAACCATGCACTCAGACTTGCTGGAACAACAGGCAGCAGGTGGTTAGCTTGGAACAACAGGCAGCAGGTGGTTAGCCTGGAACAACAGGCAGCAGGTGGTTAGCCAGGAGGGGATGGTGTAGCTTACCCAAGAGGCAGGTAAAGACAACTGCCATGAACCATGTGACATACACTACGGGCACCATCATACTGCTGCCCATGTAGTCCGGGTCCCAGGCCAGATTGTCTGCATGCACACATGGTGTTCAGACAGGGCTTGCAAACATATTGTTCAGACAGGGCTTGCAGACTTGTTGTCCAGGCGATGTCAGCTTGTTCTTTGTCTTCTGTGCTCTTCATTGTGAGTGAAACCTTTGAGTATGTGATTTCAAAATGTCACCAGGCTCCGAAACCAAAAATTGTCATCATAGCATGTCGGGCTAGCATGGGCAGCCTGGCATAACACGTGGCATATCTTTATCTGATGCCAAAACGTGCAATATTACCTTGTCTTTCTTTTCTTTATGAGGATAGCAGCAGCTGTTCTTGTTGAGGTCTTGTTTGGGAGAGGTTGCTTGACTGTCAGAGTCCGTGCATGAGCATGCCGTGCATTGTGACACAAACTTGCATATGATGCAGACACTTGTCTGGCACTGGCAAAACGCAAGTACTGAATGATCAATTGTGTGCGCAACTTGTACACACCAGCCCGCAAGGCATGCAGCTTGTACACAACACATTTCCAGGGTCAGGACCTGCCAATGAGGCATAGCAACCAAGCTGAAGTGCACATTTGTGGCTTGCAGTTGAATGGCACTGTGATGTGTGTTGCTTGCTTCAACTGATATCCTCAGCTGATGTAGACAAGACATACCTCTGAAGAGGATGAATGCAGCTTGGACAAACCACACCCCTTGCATGATGACCAGGATGGGGCGTAGAGATGCCAGCAGCACATTGGATTTGTGCTGGATCTCAGCAAGGATGACAATGGCCGTCAGGAAAATGGTGATGACCAGAAGAGTGTGGATTTCCACATCGAGCTGGTCTCCTCTGAGGTGAAAGGCAAACAGCAGACCTTCAATGACATATGCCATGGCCAGAGCACCCTGCAGAACGCCACCATTGCTTAGCTCGCTGTGCCTGGATCTGCTATCAGGAGCAGGCAATGAAGGTGTTTGCCTGACACAGTTGCGAGAAGGCTGTTGGGACTGGAGGTATCGTAGACAAGTGTTGCCAACAGTTGTGATCACACTGCAATGGCGCCAGATGCACACATCACCATGAGGCATTACCTGGTCAATGCCAGAAGGCAACTGGGTGTAGTGTGCCATCATGTCCACAAAGCCTGCCAACATGAAAGCCAAGTACATAGCAGAGTGCTGCCAGTCCTGAATGTGGTGCTCTGTGAAGCGACCATCTGACTCATACAAATGCCTGCAAGTTTGACGCGCTGAATGTCAAGAGAACTTGGGTGTGAGCCATTCATGTGTGCTTGTATGACTCTCAATATATGCCAACCACGATTGTAGTTGCAGCTTTGTTATAGATTCAGAGAGCACAGGCGTGTCTGTACCTGTAGTGGTCGTGACCTGCCCAAAGCTCGCCGTTAATCCCTATGAAGGGGAATACGATTTTGAGCAAGGGCTCAATTGGCACAGATTTTGGCCACAAAAAAGGATACCACGCTCTGCTTTTGAACGGCTTTTTCTCGCTGCTCTTCAAGTGAAGCCTAAACACACTAATGAGCCAGTACGTTCCCCAGATCAGAAAGAAGCAGCCAGGGAGCAGGTGGCCCTTGAAGGCACCATGTGTTGGATGCCGAATTGTACCAGGAGCCAAAGGAGCAGGAGACGTTGCCGTTCCTGACATCTCCATGGCTGCACCCAGGCCTCGACGCCTGACTTCCGAGCTCAACGGCCTATACCAACTCTAGATTTCGTTCTACACGCCAAGACAGCAGCTCGAGACGGAGAGAAGATATTGGAAACAGAGCTAAGTTTGTGACGATGGCAGCAAGCGCGACAATCCGTGACGAGTGCGCGTACAGCATGTGCCCAATGTAGGCTGGTCAAGTATTTGTCATCCAAGAAGAGGTGTGGATGTCCGCGGAGAGGAAGGTTGTACCGGCAGAGTAAATCCTTGTTACACAGTTCAGTCTATTGGACATGTGGTCAGGGTAGACACCAACAATTGATCAAGAAGCAACAGAAGAAGATAAGCACGTTGCATCTGGTGCAGACTTTTTAAAAAGCCAATGCTGCTCTGGACATCATGAAATCGAGCCAATCTGCTCTCGTGAAATAGTTTGATCTCAGAACCAGTGTGAAATTAAGCATCGACATGTTGGTGACCTGAAAAGCAGCCTATTGGGTGTAGCCAAATAACCAAACTCCACACCTGGACTCCATCTTGTCCACACGAGAGCTTTGTACACAACTACACTCCCAGAAGCTATGTTGCCTATATAGCTCGTGACGCCTTCACACAAACCCTTCAAAACCCTACGTGCAGTATCAGGTGCTCGGCCACAGTATTCAGCCACAGTCAGCATAGTAAGAGTGTTATATGTGTTGCAAGTAATACCAGATCAGGGAAACGCGAGGCGAGACCCCAAATCCTGCGTCAAACAGTGTAACATCTGACACCGCTGCACCCAATTTCTTGTAGTGCCTGCTTTGAATAAGCAGCAGCAGGATGGCACGGGGAAGAGGGAGAAGAGGCGGGGGACGCGGCAGAGGCCGGGGTGGCGGTCGTTCCGGTGGAGCGGACGATGACGATTCAGATGAGGAAGTGAAGCCTTCGATGGGTGCGACAGTGTGACTGTGATCAGCTGTTTGCAAGTACACCAGACAACCGAATGTGACGGAAATTCCTGCCGCTCCAGGTCAAAACTCCAATGCTGGTATGCTGCCACCTAGTGACAGTGACGAGGATAGTGAAGACGAAGCCGTCCCGGTGAAAAAACAAGCAGCACAGGTGCAACTGACTTGATTGTCTAAGTACAACCTGTAGAGTGCTGCACCACAAGCTGCTGAAACAAAAGACTGCATGGTTTTGCAGCCAGCTACAGCAGGTTTGCTGCCGCCCAGCGACTCCGAAGAGGACTCAAGTGATGCAGAGGAGGAAGAAACCAAAGCCAAACCATCTCCTGCTGGCCGACCTCCACGGCCTGCTGTTGCACCTGCAGCTCCTAAGAAGTAAGTTGTTCTTCTGCATGCCTTAGCTGCATCTTAGTTGTATATGCTGCATGGTGCATCTTGGCTTATGCTGTGTATGCATTCTGATTGCACTTGCTGCGTGGTGCATCTTTGCTCATGCGGTGTATGCATTTTCCTTTGTGTATGCATTTGGCTCTCATCCATGCAGGGATAATATTCTGTGCATCCTTCTAACTCTGCTGCTGCTTGCACTGATAAGACTAGACCTTGTGCTTTTCTGCAGTGAGTTCTTCACATAATTTTCCTGCGGCAACATTTTTGCACATTTTGGAATGTTGCAACCAAAGCTTTGATCGTTTGAGATTGTCATAGCTTGTTGTATTCTACACATGCAGGAAGGAGGAGGATGTTGATCCTGAGCAAATCAGGAAGGACATGGAGCGCCTTGAGCTGATCAAGAGGAAGAGGTACACTTGGCTTGTTCTACTGTGCAGCCATGTCTAGCCCTTGTTTCAACATTGTCCATATCTCGCTCTTTCACAATGCATGAAACTCTGTGTCGGATGCAAAGTCGTTACTGTGTGTGACACATGTCTATACACAGCTGTGCATATATGTTAGGAGCAGACACATATTGCATGCTTAGCTGAAGCCACTGGCTAAAGACATAGCTGATGGTCAAGCACTTTGCATCATGTATTGACATGAACTTGTCCGGGTAGATAAAGGTTGCTGATGTCGGCTGACAAACTAACATGATGCAGGGAGGATGAACGACTGAAGCGGATACGTGATGAAGGATACGACAGATTTGCTCCGATCAATGAAACAAATCATCCACCAGATTCTGTGCTCAGCAAACGACCTCCTGTTGACAGTGACAGCGACTGAGCTCTTCTGTGCACACATCTGTTGTTCCAAGCAGCTTTTAAATCTACAAGTCACCTGCTGCCTTTCGTACTGTATGCAACTCATATGTTTGTGGGTGGCGGTGCAGCTTTGGCAGGCCGGCTGTATGTGGAGCCTACTATCAGCCACAGGCTTCTGCGATGTGAACCACTGCAATTTCAGCAAGGTGTACAATGAACGGGTGTCATAGCCTGACTGTTGTCCAGCCATGTTGCCCCTTGCTCTGTGGCACAGACTCTGTGCATTCGAGAAATTGACGTTGGTACACTTTGATGATATCCCGGAAGTTGGACAGCATCCGTAACAGCAAACTGCAGATTAGTGTATCCTTGGGAAAGTGCGTCTGATCCGCATCTACCAAGGGAACAGCAGTATCAGTACAGTGACTGTCCTGACATCACAAGCAAGCAAGCAACTTAAAAAAACATGTCGGGCAAGCGCAGTTCTGACAACACAATATGTAGTAATGCATCGCTGTCTGAATCGGCGTGTCATCGAGTACTGACGTCAAAAATTGTACCCACATACACACACGAGCACAGACATTCATAAACGAGTTCTTTGCAAGCCTAGGACAAGTTCTCAACGGATGTCGTCAATTCACAACACCCATTGACACTTTGTAACATCTCCACGCAAATACAATTCAAACCAGAACCAGTTGTTGTGCTGGAAATTGGCTGATGTATTGCTGATGCTTGTGCGTGCTTACCAGAGTGAACAAACATGTCAGCTGCATAGAACATTTGCATGCTGTTCCCAAATCAGACATTCACACGCACACACACACTGACTAGATCTGATTAGTGCATCTCAGCATGCACATTTGGTGTGCTTGAGTCAGTAGAAGTCTTGACAGAGCCACATGGACTGTTGGACTGTTCCAACCCCTCAATGACAGTCTGCAGCCTGGTGGAGAATGGCAAATCATCCAGTTCCTTACTGAGCAGAACTGATGGCAGACGCCCACTTGGGCTGGATCCAGACCCTGAAACAGAATCTTTGAGCGTCAGATCCACAATAGCAGTGGCATTTGACAGCTGTGCAGAGCTTGCTGAGGTGTTTGACGACTTGGCAGAATACTGAGCTGAGGCTTCGGCACTACTGTCTGAATGAATGGTGTCCAGCCTGCCTCTGCCTGCATGGGCCATGAAGGACCCCCTTCTGGTGGGAGGGGGTCTGTAGGATGATCTCACGCTGAGTTTGTCACCAGTAAACGAGCCATAGCTGGTAACAGATCCACCACTGGAGACATCAGGGCTGGTTGATGATGCCCCTACATAGGGGACGCAGTCAGCAAATCTGCCTTGGGTACACAGCATCATCAGGGGACAAAACAGGTGACCATATTGGTTGGATTATGAGAGGTGTGATGTCCTGTACAATAGGCTGCTGACTCACCAGATGATGATGACTCAGCAAGGCTGTTCCGGAAAACGCCCTTGGGAGGTGGCGGCCCTGCCCTAGCACCAGGGCTTCTCTGCTGTAGCTGCGGTGCCTCAAAGGGCGAGCGCATCTCCTGGTCAGCTTGACCAGCCGCCATATGTTTTCCCCCAGATCGTTCTCGCTTATGCTGAGCTCTGGGAGATCCCACAGGACTTTGCCTGCCATGACTTGAATGGTCTGACACATTCCGTGAGGACTGCCGTGCGGCTGTGGCAGCAGTCTGACTGGCAGGAGGCTTTTCCTGCCCTGTATTTGCAACATCTGTCTCAGCTAAAGACTGCTGCCTGGCAGCAAGCCATTGTTCCGCAGCAGCAGCAAAGGGGTTTGCAGCTGATGAAAGCTGTCTGGAAGGTTCTGGAAGGCTGCTGGTACTTAGGCCAGACTCCTCAGCAGAAGACTCATCACTGTCACATGGGTGCCAGTTCTGGGAAGCTGCCAGGAAGGGGTTGACATAGGCGTGCGTAGGAGCTGCTGTGACAGGCAGTTCTGCCGCAGCTTCAGCAGATCTGATTCCAGGCTGTGCAACTCCTACAGAGCCTGCCGAGCTCGAACCTATCCACCCTGTTGCGTCCAAGCTTTCGACCCGCGCTGGGCCTGCTTTGCCCAGCATCTCGCACCGCTGTGCCTGCCTTGGTCTCCATCCGATGAAATGGTCATCGCCTGAAGCATCGCCAGTGCTGCCGCCCACCGCCCGTCTGCCCTCAGCATTGTTCCCTGACTCTGCTCGGCCATGGTGCTTGTGATCTCCTTTATCACGGCTGGTCAGCCGTGTGGTCTCGTTCTCGCCGCCGTTGCGTATGCTTTCCTCACTGCTGCGCCTCTCTTGCTGCAGGAAAAAAAGGGCAAATGCCTAAAAAAAGACCAATGTCTAAAGACACAGCCAGTGTCTATAAAAAATGCCAATGCCTCCAAAAGGCATCAATACTTTGCTGCATTGCCAAGCGCCACCAGATACTCTATGGCATGTAGCACGTACTCACTCAGCATGATGCTGATGCCTTGCAACCAGCTGAAAATCAAGTTGAGTGTGCTGCGCGTCGCTATGCCACTAGCGAGGTGCCGCGCTATGCTGTGCTTTGACTTGGACAATGGTACTACATCATTGATTTGGACAACGGCGCAGTTGAACACTATGCCACAGTGTGCCAGGCAGAGCCTAGGCGTTGCATTAGATGCTGAAATACTAAGTCTGAGACCCAGTGCATCTAGAACACACACACCTGAGCTTTGCTGAAGCTGTCCTGTCGCCACTGCTGCTGAGCAGCCATCATGTGACCTAGGGCTACTCCTCGGCCGCCAAAGGGCCCTGACTTGCGGTTTGTCAGGCTGCCACCTCCCCTAGACTCCTCAAGACTCAGAGGCTCAGCAGTTGGATGCTTAAAGGGAAGCTGGTCAGACTCAGAGTCATTGGAGGAGCTGTGGCTCTGAGCTCTGAGGCTCTGTTGTGCAAAGGCAGAGAAGGGCGTGCCTCCAATGACTTGGCCTATGCTGCCTATCACGTGACTGATGCTGCCTTTCGCCTGAGTGAGGCTACCTAGCACTTGTGAGATGCTGCTTCTGACAGGATTGCCTTGCTCCTGCCCTCCAGCTGTACTAGCCTCAGCCACAGGGCCACTGCTCCTTCCATCTTCAGCAGCGTCTGCAGCAGCTGCTTGCTGAGTAACAGCCTGGGATCCATGTGATGCCTGGGTGTCTGAGACTGAAGCTGGCTGGCTGCTGGCCTGTGCTGTGCCTGCTGTGCCCTGATGCAGGTCTTGACGCTGCTGTGCTTTGCCTGCTGAGCCTGTGGCAGCATCTTGAGGGTTTTTTGAAATAGCTGCCGCACCAGCTGCTGCAGCACGCTTTGCTCTGAGCCAGGCAGGAACGGCCGACTGCCCAAATCTTGGAGCAGCTGACAAAGATCTGCGTCTGTTGGGTTCCAAATTGGCACCCTCTGCAAAACACGACAAGTCATATTCCTGGATCAGCCAATTGCCTGTCTCGAAAGGAATGTGATATAATGACAGCTCCTACAGCATGTACAGGCCCAAGGAATGTAATATTGCAAATGGAGGCACACAAAAACCCCAATCTTGATGTTGATAATCATAATCACGAGGAGACAAGATACAGAAGGAGTGATGGAATGACTGAACTCCCAGAGCAGGTGCAGGCCTCAAGAAAAAGAAAAGAAAAGGAAAACAGGCCTTACCAACTGGGGCTTTGACGTTGAAGATGCTGGGAGCAGTGTCAAACTGGTCACCAAAGTTGGTGGCAGTTCCTCCAAAGCTGTGGCGCCTGATAGGGCTACGGTCCTTGTGCCTGAGGGCACTCTGCGAGATTTTCTGCTGCGACTGCCCCCCGGAAATGGGATGCTTCTGGTAGGCCAGCCCACCATCCCCCTTACCTGTCCCGGGCCGACTGCCTATGGCAGACGATCAAGACTTCAGGGAATGCAGTTTCCTGTGAAGCCAGCCTTGTTTACTAGCAAGCTGGTGATGCTCACATGGCAGTCACACATGCGGGTGCTACTGTTTGTTGCTTGTTGCTTGATGATGATGATGATGATGATGATGATGATGATGATGATGATGATGATGATGATGATGATGACAAGAAATGTGCAAATTAGTCATTTCGCAAGAGCAATGTATGTAATTACCCGGTAATGCCGGTAATGTTACCAATTGGTAAGCAAAGCAGTATTTCACTATCAAACACTATTACTGTCTAACTGCCAGACATGGCCGTTTCCAAGTCTGAAGGGAAGGTACTGCTCTTACTCAGGGAGATGCATCTGCTGAGTGGAACAAAGTCTCGAGCAAATTTCCTACCTCAAAACAGGTTTTGCAGGTTCAAATTCTCCCAACAGCCCTTGACAAAACCTGTCACTGCTACCAAGTCTTTCTGGTTTTGGGGCATTTGGGCATACTTTGCCCATTCTCTATAAAATGAA
>JAABUS010003456.1_pt1 | contig 25633 bp, 34 predicted proteins | sample 5560161 | NCBI WGS metagenome assembly JAABUS01 (sample SAMN10711885, study PRJNA513376) | rock metagenome | isolation source: Antarctica rocks | place: Antarctica: Victoria Land, Trio Nunatak nord | collected 2016-01-04
GTCGGCGGCCGGCGAGAGCCTCGGTGTCCTTGGTCCTGTCGACCCGCCGCACCGATACGGACACCGTCCCGTTGGACGGCCAGGTACGGCTGGGGATCCTCACGCTGATCCGCGGCGAGGCTGAACCTGAGCACGCGGGTGTAGAAGTCGGTTGTGGCGTCGAGGTCGGAGGGGAAGATCTCGAACCGCACAGTCATCGGCATGGGCACAAGTCTCTCAGCCAGAACGTGCGGCCAGGGATCCTGTTGCGGGACGGTCTCAGGTGAGGGTGGCCCGGATGACGCCTCCTTGGTCCGGTCCGGTGCGGGCGATGGCAAGGCCTTCCGCCGAGTAGATGGCCGACGCTCCTGCCGTCTGGGTGAAGACGTCTCCCGTCGGGCCGGCGAAGCTGGCGAAGACGACGAACGCCCGGCAGGCGCGGGCGATGACGACGGCCCGGGCCTCTTGTTCCGGGAGTTCCTGCGGCCGGTGTACCAGCCCTGCGAGGTAGGCATCGACGTTCAGTGCCGCGATGCCAGCGACGTGCTGCGCGACGCCGGTGTCACTACAGATCCCCAGCCCGAGCCGCCACCCGTCTACCTCCAGCACCGTCGGGCCGTCACCGGGGTGGAACTGCGTCGGCTCGTTGCCGCCCAGCCACGTCTTGCGGTACGCGGGCCGCGCACCCGCCCCGTCGACGGCCAGCATCGCGATGAAGCGCCGACCCTGCTCCTCGACGGGGGCGCCCACAAGAGCGAGCGACCCGGTCGCTGCGCAGGCGTCGATGATCGGAGTCAACACGTCGTGATCGCATGCCACAGGAGCCGCATCCAGCTCGTACCCGGTCAGCGACAGTTCTGGAAAGACGACAACGCGCGCCTGCGTCGCACGCACGACACCAGCGTGCGCCTCGGCGTTTCCGGCAACGTCTAGCGCACGGCAGGCCGGTTGAGCCGCAGCGACCGTCAGCGAGGGTGCACGCACCCCGACATCATCCACTGCTCCCACGCTGTGCGGCGGTGAGCGCCGCCCCTCAAGCCGATGGCGAGCTCAATCCCTGCGCGGGGAACCGAGTTTCGCAATCTCAGCCGAGGACCGTCAGCCGGGTGGCGAGCTCGGCAAGTTGCCGAGTCGAGCGGCATCGACGAGTGTTGCCGCTCGAGTGCGGTTAGCTCCGGGACGGATGGCACAGCAGCAACCTACCGTCGCCACCCGCCCATTGGGCTGGATCAGGAAACATGGTCAGAAAGACCCCGAATCGCACCCGGCTGATGAGCGACTAGAAAGGCTGTCGGGGCTGGGTAGCAAGCTTCCAGAGCGGCGGGCCCGTTGATGACTGGGAGCGTGGCTAAGTACGACGTGATCGTATGTAGAGAAGGGTCACCACGGCACACAGGCAGAGCAGGGCGGTAGCAAGTGCAGCTCGCGGAAACCAGGGTCCTGCGGAGCTGAATGACAGTCCCGTGAGCAACCCAAGTACCCCTAGTGCTAACAGGCTCGCGGCGATGAGCCTGCCGTTTCTGGTCAGCAGTTTCCTCCTCCAAAGCATTCTCCGGCACCGTACCCGGCCAGTCCGCCTCCGGCAAAGACACCGATCCCTCCAACGATCAAAGCCGGCACGGTGACCTCTGGAGCGAGGATGAGCGCCAGGCCGATACCGGCAGCAAGGCCTATGCCTCCGAAGATGTCTCCCAGACCGCCCATGCCGGTCGGATCTGCATTATTAATGGGGTTGTCGGCGGCGTAGATGTAGCGGTTGCCGTTGTGGGGGTCCAGGGGTGTGTTGTGGGTGTCTTGTTGGGTCCAGGTGCCGGTGGTGGGGTCATACCAGCGGGCACCGAATTTGATGAGTTGGGTGGTGTGGCTCTGGATGCCGCCGGCGTAGCCGTAGGGGTTGTCGACGTAGCCGCTGCCGCCGGAGTTCTGGGCGACGGTGGTGCCGCCGTAGGGGTCGAAGTTGAGGAGGTAGGCCAGGGACCCGAAGTTGGTGACCAGGCCGGCGGGGTTGTTGTGCCCGTCATAGACATACATGCAGGCGCTGTGAAACGGGTCTTATCTCCAACCCTCCCGCCCGCACGGTTGAGCACCGTTTCGGGAGGGCAACGGGCGTAGCCAGCGAGCGTTCTTGACGCTGCTGTCCGACGACGCCGGTCACATGATCGTGTGGCCGCAGGACAACGAGGCGCGCGACATCGCAGCCTGGATCGCCCCGATGCGCGGCGACAACGCCGGCCTACGGGATCTCATCCGTGACTCGCTGTCGTCCCTTTCGGTGCCGGGCCAGCTGAACCCGGCCGCCACGGCTGCCGCCGAATTCGGCCCCGCCGGGCACTACCACCGCGTGGTGGTAACTCGACGCCTCCGCCGCGCAGAACGACCCAGCCAGCCACCCACGCCTGATCCGTCGATCTACCGCGAGCGCTAAGCCCGCGCTGACACGTAGCTGTCAAAGGCGGGCCGGGTTGGTGATGCAAAGACCGGCACGGCTGGAGCGCTCACAGCTAACACGGGCTACGCGCTGGCCCTGTCGTGTTGGAGCATTATTGGCCTGTGCACGTCCGAGCGGCAGAAGTCGATGACGCACTTGCGATTGCCACGGTCCACGTACGGTCCTCACCGGCGGCGTACCACGACTTGCTGCCCCAGGACTACCTCGACGGGGTTGGACCCAGCTCAGCGCCACTCAGCGAGACTGGGCCGGCTGGTGTCGTTGATCAGGGGGTCGTGTCGTGGCGTCTGAGCAGGAGTCGATCGAGGCCGCTGCCTCGGTGTTGGAGTCGGTGGAACGGTCGTTGGCTGGTTCTGCCGAGAGTGTGGAGCAGCTGGTGGGGTTGCATGCATGGGCGGCCGGCGCGGCTCTGCGCGGTCTGTGTGCCTCCTTCGTCGTCGTCCCCACTGCGGAGACTGACGTGAGTTCTGGCTTGCGGTTGGCTCTTGATCGGCTCGACGGTTTGAGCTTCACCACTCGCATGACGGAGGAAGTCAGCACGGCAATCGGCCACGTCCGCAGCGCCTTGGGCGCCTGGGCTTCGTCGGCAGCGTGAGCGCGACTGTAGCGGGCCTGATCGAGACCACCGAGGGCCACCTTCGCGACCAGCTGGCAGCCAGGGCCGAGCCGGACATCCCAGCGGCGGCGGCCATCGTTGCTCGGGTAGGCCGGGTCTGCTCCGCGCTCGAGGCCGAGCGTTTCAGGGGTGGGCCACGGGACCAGCCCTGGCATGTCGCGGTGTCCTCTTACGGACACGCATGTGAGCAGGTCGAGCGTGAATGCCCCGGCGACGAGGTCGCCGGTGGGGTGTCGGTGTTCGGTGCTGCCGCTGATTTCGTGGTGACGTCCTCGCCGACGTGGACGAGGCAAGAGGCGGCCGCTGCTACGGCTCGACTGGTCGAGTTGGGGCATACGGCAGGCGTGGTGTTGCAGCGGTACTCGCCTGCCCCTATTCCGGCGGTGTGGTGGTTGTCCTCAGCCGGTCAACGCGTGATCGACCAGAGCCGGGATCGGGTTGGTCGAGACGGCCGAGCGTGGGCCGTGCTGGACCGGCCGGTGCCACTGCTGCATGCCCCGCTGGCAACGCTGAACCTCGATCAGCCGCCACGAACGCCGCTGCCGAGGCCTGACCCGAACCAGGAACCGGAGCGGTAGCCGGAAGCCCACCAGGCAGACTCGCGCGGTGGGTTGCACCGGCTGGTTCCGCGCCGATTGGTGGTACGGGGTGAACTGCTGATCGGTGCTGTGCGCTGTGTTTGCTGGTGGTGGCCGGCTCCGCAAGCTCCGCCGGTCACCACTCTTCCTTCCCCCATCTGGCGGCCCAGGGTGGGGCCGGGCCGGCCTGCACGCAAGGGCGCTGCGCAGGCTGCGCGTCACTGCGTGACCGGCTTCGCCGGCCCTTGCGTTCCGGCGGACTGATCCGGCCCTGAAGAGAAAAGCTCGCCAGATGGGGGAAGGAAATGTTCGGGTCCTCCGAGCACCCCCGGTTCTGGCGGGATGGGGTTTCAGACGATGACTGCCATGCAGTTATTACAGCTCGACCCGGCCACGCTGCTGGTCGATGTGAACGTCCGCACCGATGCGGCGTTGGGCAAGGACTTCCTGGCCAGCGTGGCCGAGTTCGGGGTGCTGGTGCCGATCGTGGCGGTGCGCGCCGAGCAGGGTGTGCGGGTCGGTACGGGCACCGTCGCACCCTGGCGGCTGTGCAGGCCGGGCACGCCACGGTGCCGGTGTATGTGACGGGGGAGGACGACGCCGACGACGCGGCGCGGATCGTGCGGCAGTGGGCTGAGAACGAGCACCGCTCGGGGTTGTCCACCTCGGACAAGGTCGCCGCGATCGAGCAACTGTCCCTGCTCGGACTGTCACCGGCCAGGATCGCCAAGCAGACCAGGACCCGCCGCCAGGATGTGATCGATGCGCTCACCGCGGCTGGGTCTGAGCTGGCCAAGGGTGCGACGCAGCGGTGGGAGTTCCTGACCCTGGACCAGGCGGCGGCGGTCGCTGAGTTCGACAGTGCCCCCGACACGGTGAAGGTGTTGGTGGCGGGGGCCAAGGAGGGTGACGGTCGGTTCGCGCACGCCGCGCAGCGTGCCCGCGATGACCGGGAGCGGCAGCAGGCGCGCCAGGCCGTGGTGGAGGAGTTGAGCGCCGCTGGGGTTCGGGTGATCGACCGGCCAGGGTATGAGGACCGGTCGGTGCGCGGCCTCGGCGAGCTGGTCGACGTCGAAGGCACCCGGCTCACGGCCGAAGCGCACACGGGCTGCCCCGGCCACGCCGCCTACGTCGAGCAGGGGTGGGGCCAACCGAGGTCGGTGTCCGTGTGCACTGACTGGAAGGCGCGGGGTCACCGCAGCTCGGACAAGGCCGGGACGGCGCAGCCGATGCCCGAAGCTGAGCGGCAGGCACGGCGGCAGGTGATCGCCAACAACAAGGCGTGGGTGAGTGCGGAAACGGTGCGCCGGTCCTGGGTGAGGTCGTTGCTGTCTCGCAAGACCGCGCCGAAGGGTGCGGCCGGGTTCGTGGCGGCCGAGCTGGCAGGCGGGGCGCACGAGCTTCGCCGGGCGATGGAGCACGGACGCGGCGGGCTGCTGGCGGAGTGTTCACCGTGAAGGACCGCGATGCTGTGATCGCGATGGCGGCCAAGGCCGGCGAGGGCCGCGCCCAGGTGATCACGCTCGGGTTCGTCCTAGCCGCCTACGAGGCCGCGACCGGCAAGCACACGTGGCGGGCCAACGATCCGAACATGGACCGCTACTTCGCCTTCCTGGCCGACAACGGCTACGAACTGTCCGACGTCGAGCAGCTCGCCGTAGCGACACCGGTCAAGCGCCGGGGTGGCGCACTGCGGGTCGTCGAGGGAGGACAGGAAGCCTGACCCAATGAGCGGCCGGAGGGTGGGGCAATCCGTAGTTGCCCCACCCCCGGCCCCGAATCATCTCAGAAGCGAGCCAGTCATCACCAGCAACCGTAGCGGCGGGCTCGCTGCGCGTTGACTGCGCCGTAGCCGAGCTGGACGACCACGAGGACTGTGAACGCCACGGCCAGCACCACGGCGGACCCAGTGTGTGGTCCGGTTATCCCGGCGGCCGCGAGCCACCAGTAACCGCCGAGCACGGCGGTGCTGAGGAGCTGCCACCACACCAGCCCGGAGTAGCGCCGCCAGCCACTGACGACGTGTGTCACGCGCAGATGCACGACAGCGCTGCTAGGCGATGGCAACCGGCTCAGTCGGTTCGCTCGTAGCGGTCTCGGTGTTGCCGGTACCGGCGGTGGTGCTGGGTCGGATGGCTGCCTTGCGAGAGGTTGGCGGCTTGGCGTAACCCATGCTCCGGAGCTGTGCTGGCGTCCAGCCCGCATCTCTGGCGGCGCTCCATGCCGCGGCGTAGGTCTGGGCGGCCGCTGCTTCCTCATGTTCGGCGGACGCGATCACAGCGGCGGCGTCACGCCGCGCGGCTTCTACGATGGTGGCTGCCTTAGCCCGCGCCACATCCACCGTTACCGCAGCGTCCTGCTGGCCGGCCGCTGCCGCGCCGAGGTCCCCGGCAACGCCAACCAGGGTGCCGCTCAGTGCGTCTCGGGCGGCCTTCTCGGCTTCGCGTCGGGCTCGTCTGGCGTCGGCCATCGGTGGTATTTCCTCCTCGGTGCGATGTGGTGGCCGCCCTGTTGGAGTGGCCTTTGCTGGTGTCCGCCCGAAGGCGGACCGCTCAGGACCACCCTATGGGCAGCTGACCTGACACGCGTCTCTCAGACATCAAGATGTACAAATGCTTAGCATTACGCTGGACGGCGGGCGGCTTTGGCGCGCATACTCGCGGGGTGCGCACCGTTTTTGCTGCCGGCCCGAGCGCGGGTCGGCCCCTATCGGGACGCGGGAACAGTGCGGTGCGACCGGGCGCGGTCGGGCACCTGCGGTGGGCGCGGTGAGCAGTGGTGTGGTGGGGGAGTCGTCGGGTCGGGCGCGGAGTTCGCGTAAGCGGACCCATCGCAGTGAGGCGCGGACGCGGTCGGTGAATGTGCGTTACACCGCGGAGGAGTACGCGGGGATCGTGGTGGCGGCGAACCGGTCGGATCTGTCTCCGACGGCTTATGTGGGTACTGCTGCGTTGGCTGCAGCTCGGGGTACGGAGGCGCCGGGTGCGCCGGTTCGGGAGGCGTTGACGGAGTTGATGCAGGCGCGGACGGCGGCGGTGCGGATCGGGGTTGCGGTGAATAAGTTGGCGGCGAAGGCTTTGGCTGGTGCTGGGGTGACCGCGGCTGAGTTGGCGGCGGCGGCGGATGCGAGTGCTCGGGCGGTCGCGCGGGTCGAGACCGCGGCGACGGTGGTGCATCGGGTGATGGGGTGATTGGGCGGGTGTTTCGGGGCCGGTCGCCGTATGGGTTGGTGAAGTATCTCTACGGGGAGGGTCGGCGTAATGAGCACACCGATGCGCATCTGGTGGCGTCGTGGGACGGCAACCCGAGCGGGCTGGAGCCGGAGTTTGTAGCCGAGCTGGGTAGGCACCAGGTGGTGTCGTTGGTGCGGGTGTTGGAACAGCCGGTGCGGGCCTGTGACCGGGCGCCGGAGGAGTTCGTTTATCACTTGGTGTTACGTAACGACCCGGGGGATCGGCGGCTCTCGGATGAGGAGTGGGCGCAGGTCTGCGGGGCGGCGATGGACCGGACCGGGATCGCGCCGGAGGGTGATCCGGCGGGGTGCCGGTGGGTCGCGGTGCGTCACGCAGAGGACCACGTGCACCTGGTCGCCACTCTGGCGCGTGAGGACGGGCGGCCGCCGCGGACGTGGGGTGACTACGCCCGCCTGGCCGAGGTGCGCCACGAGTTCGAGGCCATGTTCGGGCTGCGTTCCACCGCGGGCCGCGATGATCAGACCGCCGCCGCCCGGCCGGGGGTGAAGGAACAGGTCACCGCCGAGAACAAGGGGCGGCGTGAATCGCCGCGGGTCACGCTCCGCACGAAGGTCAAGACCGCTGCTGCGTCCAGCGGGGGATTCGCCGAGTTCGTGGACCGCCTAGCCGCGCAGGGTGTGACGGTGTGGCCGCGGATGTCTGAGGTTCGCCCGGAGGAGATCACCGGGTACTCGGTATCGCTGGACGACTGGACCAACGCCGCCGGTGAGCCGGTCCGGTTCGGAGGCGGCAAACTCGCACCGGACCTGTCCTGGCCCAAACTATCCGCCCGATGGGTGCCAGCCACCACCGAGCACACCCCGGCCGGCGCGCCGACCGCCGACGGCCCACCAGCCATCGAAGAACCGGCGACGGAACGCCCAACCCCACCGCAGGTACCCCTGACCGCGGAAGAAGCTGAGTACGTGTGGCGCGAGGCCGAGCGGATCGTGCGCGAGGCCGCAGCCACCATCACCGCCGAAGCGGCCACTAACCCTGCCGCCGCAGCCGACGCCGCCTGGGCCGCCTCGGACACCCTGTCCGCAGCCGCGGCCGGTCTGGAAGGTGAAGCCGGCGGCCCGATCACCGACGCCGCCCGCTCCTTCGACCGGGCCGGGCGTGACATCAACCGCCGCGTCCCCACCCGCACCGACACCGGTACCGCGCTGCGCACAGCCGGGCGGATGATCGCCTCGCTGGCACCGGGCACGGACCATGCCGGCGCGAGGGTCGCCGCGGTGACAACCGCGCTGGCGGCCCTGGCCACGGCGGTATCTGATCTACGACAGTCGCAGCAACGGCTGCACCAGGCCGAGGCCGCGCTCGCCTCAGCCGAGCAGCTGCGCCGCGTCGCACCGCTACCGGCGGTGGCGACGGTGCAAGCCCCGAGACGGCCGCGCAACGCCGCGGACCTTGCCGCTATGTCTTTCCCCCGCAAGCCCGGAAAGGTCCGCCCCTACAAGGCCGCCCCATCCGACAACAAGGCCGGTACCGACACTGCGGGACAACGAAAACGCGACCCCGGCCAAGGCCGCGGTCCGCAACTGATCTAGCGGCAATCACCGGACCGAGGTCGGCCCAAGCGAGCCCGGCGGCAGCGCTCGTTGCCGCTTGAGTAGGCGTTGGTTTGCGTGGACGTTGAACGGAGGCGCGGGTGTGGTTGAACGTGCCGATGATATGGCTGGCGTTCTCAGTGGTGCTCGTCATCGTCGGGTGTGGGGGGTCGGGGGTTGAAGTGGACGTTGACGTCTTCGAAGCCTTTGGAGCGTTGGGCTTGGGCTTGTCCGGTGTAGGCGCGGCGGTCGGCGTGGGTGAGGTCGACGTTGTCGGTGAACGGGGTTAGCAGGGCGCGGGGGTGTAGGTGGTGCACGCGTACGACGTTGGCCTCGACGCAGAGCACGACAGCGACCGCGGTGAGGTAGAGGAACGCCAGCAAGCCGAGCACGAGGGCGAAGACACCGTTGGTGGCGGAGGCGCCCTTGACGACGTGGGAGACGTAGACGACGCCGAAGGTCTGTAGTAGTTGCCAGATGATGGCTGCGGCGACCGCGCCGGGTGCCACGTCACGGACCGAGAGTTCTTTGGCTCCGGCCATCCGGAACGCGAACACGAACACCGCGGCGTTGAGCGCGATTGAAGCGCCCAAGACAAGCACCTTGAGCGCCGGACCGAGGGATCCGGCGTTGCTAGACCCCAGCGTGGACAGCAGGGTGGTTGCCAGCACCGCGACACCAACTGTTGCTAGGAGCAGGAGGCTGCGGCCGCGTGCCTTGATGGGGTTGGGCCTGCTGTTGCGGGGTACGGACCAGGCGGTGTTCATGGCGTATTGCACCGCTTGCGCTACGCCAAGGCCTCCATACAACGAGCCCAGGATCCCGATGACGAGGCCTCCGGGGCCGCCGCCGAGGCGTTTCGGTTGGCCGAGCTGGTTTCCGACGACGGGGAACTGCGATAGCGCTGAGTGCAGCACCCGCTGTTGCAGGTCGTGGTGGCCGGCGAGAACGAACCCGAGCACCGTCGACATCAGCAGCAGTAGGGGGAACAGCGACACGAACGCGTAGTAGGTGATCAGCGCCGCGAGGTAGGCGCCGGTGTCATCGAAGTATTTGTACAGGACCGCGATGGGAAACCCCGCGGCCGGATGTTTGCGCTGAAACGCGTCGAGCCGCTCGGTACCGCCCATACTCGTAAACCCTCCCGTGCCGTTCCGAGGCAGTGCGAGTACCTCGACTGCCGCCGGTGTTTCTCTCAACCCGCGCGGGACCATCTGCGGAGGTTGATTATTCCATCCGAATCCGGATGAACGGCGAGACCCGCGAGGTGGTCATGCCAGCCATTCTTCCGCGGCGGCTGAACCGCGATGGGGTCAAGCACTTCGTTCAGGAGGGAGGGCTTACCGGCGCGTGAGGACCTGTCAGCCGTTACCGGCGTCGCTGCCGGATCATGTCGCTGCCGAGCGATGCGAGGCTGGCTAGGAGATCGCGCACCGCGCGGGGCATGTCCTGGTGTGGCCTGATCGCCCGTAGCAAGTCAGCCAGCCGGGGCGGAGGCTGACGAACGACCGAGTATTGCTCGATGACTGCGGTGGCCGCCGTAGCGAACACGACCAGCGTGCGGCGCCTGGGGAGCGCGGCTGACGGGGCGAGGATGCCTCCGAACCCTGCTCCGGCCACGGCATGGGCGAGCTCCTGGGTGTCTGTGTAGTCATCACCAACCAGCTCAGCCTCGGTGAGCTGGACGGCGCGCAGCACAGCAGCGTCGGTCAGGTCCAGGACGAGTAGGTCACGCACCTCGACCCGCCCGACGCGGCGGCGGATCTCAAACGGATCAACCCCATCGTCGAGGAAGTGTCGCATCAGCTCAGCCCACGCGGCCTGTTCCTGGTCCGAGGCGTACCAGACACCGACGCCGCCGCGACGGTGGTACCGGCCGTCGGTGACCGCCGGATCGGCGAAACTCGTCAGCGACCGCCGCGCCGGCCCTTGATGCCAGAAGGGGCCGTTAACCCTCCGACGGGGCACCGTGGTCAGGACCGCAGTGATATCGGTGATCAGACGTAGGACCCGTCAATAAACGCTTCCGCGGCGCGGCGAACGTCAGCACCGCGGCCGGCGGCCAGCGCCTCGAGCGGCCGCTCACCGGCCAGGAGCCGATTGCGGGCATGCAGCCACTGGCCCACACCCCGTGGGGTCAACGAATCCGACAGCAGGAGAACCAGCTCCCGCAGGTCAGCCAATTTGTCATACCGATCAGGCCGGACAGCGCACACCCGCCAACCGCGCACTGCACGGTCACTGACCCCGGCGACCGAGCCGACATCAGTCTGTGTCACGCCGTAGGCCTTCAACGCCTGCACGATTTCGGGGGCCTCCACGGCCCGCTCCAGCACCATACCCATGCCACCACTGTACTTCCGTTCTTACTTCCGGCGGTACTTCCGGATCCCGCAAGTTGAACAGGTGGGTTTTTGGTTCACATTCCCCGCCGTTGGAGTGCCTCGCCTGCTTCGGCTCGGGCGAAGTGGCAGGGGCACACCACGCTGTCGTCCTCGAGCTCGCCTTCTGCCAGCGAGCAGCCGGCGTGCGGGCAGGTGTCGTCGAACGCGTGCACTTGTCCGTCAAGGACTGTCACCGCGACCGTCGTCCCGTCGACGTCGACCGTGACGAACTCGCCTTCGTCGGGCAGCGCGAAGTCATCGAACTGTTGTGCGGCCACTACGGGCGCCCTTTCTTCGGTGGAGCGGGTCAAGTGCGTGACGCGTCGTTGCGTGTGTAGCGCTGCGGTCCCGGCTGTGGGGGCTACCCGCGACTTTGCGTGCAACGCTGCGCGGAGTCCGGCGTCACCGGCGGCGAGCACGCCCGAGTTTGGCTAGCGGGACGGCTAACCGCACCGGGCTGTGGGGCGCGAGCGGTCTGGTCAGCGGCTGGCGCGCGCGAGCGGGGTGCCGTCCAGGGCGCGACGGAAGGCCACCAGTGAGTCGAAGACTTGCAGGACGCCGGCCTCGTGCAGTTCTCCGACCGAGAAACCGCCCGTGCGGACCCCCCAGGGTGGGGATCTTGAGCTTGGCTGCCGCTTGGGCGTCGAAGATCGAGTCGCCGACCATGATGCCGCTGGCGCCGCCGACTTTCGCCAGCGCGGTCGCTACCAGGTCAGGCTCGGGCTTGCTCTTGGCGACGTCGTCGGAGGTGGTCCATGCGTCGGCCAGGGATTTGCCGTCGATGAGGTCGAGGAACGCCTCGACGTGCGGTGTCTTGCCGGAGCTGGCCAGCACCAGGCGGAACCCGCGTTCCTTGACGTCGGCGAGTAGCTCGTGCGCGCCCTCGAAGGGCTGGACCTCGCCGACCAGCTTGTCGAACTCCTCCACCCACGCCTCGCGTAACTCGTCGCCGTGGGCTTCCTCGACGTCTCGGCCGGCGACCGCCGACACGAACGTGTCCCCACCCATCCCGATGCCGCGGTGGATCCGCCACATCGGTTGCGTGATGCCGTACCGGCGGAAGGCCCGGGACCAGGCCAAGGCGTGGTGGTAGTTCGTGTCCACCAGGGTGCCGTCGACGTCGAAGATTGCTGTGTCTGCCATGACCGCAACGTACCGGGCAGGCTGCTACGCGATGCGCGGTGTCCCTAGCGGCGCGCCGGGTACGGCTGCTCAAGAGCCGCCATCGTGCTGCACGTACCCTGGGTGACTCGGACCAGCGACAGTTCTCCTGCCTCACGCCCACCGCCAGGAGCGGACCCGGTGAAGTGCGTTGCGAGACGAGACGGTCGCACCGCCCACGCTCAAGGGAGCGCCGCACCCAATGACCGCGAACGAGACGGACCGCGTCAGCGGAACGAGAAGCACCCGCGCCGAGGCGCCGGCCGAGGCTGCGAGTGATGCTCCGACTGGCCATCCCCGACAGCCGCACCCGACGTTGCCCGACGGGATGGGCGACCTGGACCGGCGCGCGATCGACACCGTACGCGTCCTGGCGATGGATGCCGTGCAAAACGTCGGTAACGGGCACCCCGGCACGGCGATGAGCCTCGCTCCGACCGCCTACCTGCTGTTCCAGAAGTGGCTGCGCCACGACCCGGGCGACCCGCAGTGGACCGGGCGTGACCGCTTCGTCCTGTCGATGGGGCACTCGAGTCTCACCCTGTACATCCAGTTGTTCCTCTCGGGTTACGGGCTGGAACTGTCCGACCTGCAGGCGTTACGCACCTGGGGTTCGCTGACCCCCGGCCATCCGGAGGTGAACCACACCCCGGGCGTGGAGACGACGACCGGCCCACTCGGCCAGGGCGTCGGGAACGCCGTCGGCATGGCGATGGCCGCGCGCCGCGAACGCGGCATGTTCGACCCCGAAGCGCCTGAGGGCGGAGCGTGTTCGATCACACGATCTGGGCGTTCGCCTCCGATGGCGACATCGAGGAGGGGATCAGCGGCGAGGCGTCGTCGCTCGCCGGCACACAGGAGCTAGGGAACCTCGTCCTGGTCTACGACGCGAACCGGATCTCGATCGAGGACGATACGAACATCGCCTTCACCGAAGACGTCGGCAAGCGTTACGAGGCCTACGGCTGGCACGTGCAGCACGTTGACGACGGTGAGGACCTCGCTGCGGTCGACCGCGCGCTGGCCGCCGCTAAGGCGGAGGCCGGCCGCCCGTCGTTGATCGTGCTGCGAACAATCATCGGCTGGCCGTCGCCGAACAAGCAGAACACCGGCGCTGCACACGGCTCCGCGCTCGGCGAAGACGAGGTCCGCGCCGTGAAGGAACTCCTGGGTTTCAACCCGGACAACACCTTCGACGTGGCTGCGGACGTGCTCGCGCACGCTCGCGAAGTCGCCGAACGGGGAAAGCAGACGCACGCCGACTGGCAGCAGCGTTTCGAGGCATGGCGCGCGGACAACCCCGACGGCGCCGCGCTGCTCGCGCGCATGACGACCCGGAGCCTGCCGGAGCACTGGGCCGACACGCTGCCGACGTGGGACGCCGACACCAAGGGAGTGGCCACGCGCAAGGCGTCCGGCGAGGTCCTCGCCGCGATCTACCCGGTTCTGCCGGAGCTGTGGGGAGGGTCAGCCGACCTGGCGGAGAGCAACAACACCGCCGTCAAGGGCGAAGCCTCGTTCTTGCCCGCCGACCGGCAGACGAAGATGTGGAGTGGCGGCCCGTACGGGCGCACGCTGCATTTCGGCGTTCGCGAGCACGCCATGGGTGCGGTCATGAACGGTATCGCCGTGCACGGCGGGACGCGCGTGTACGGCGGCACGTTCCTCACGTTCTCCGACTACATGCGCGGCGCTGTCCGACTCGCCGCGCTCATGCAGCTGCCCGTCACCTACGTGTGGACGCATGACTCCATCGGCCTGGGTGAGGACGGTCCCACTCACCAGCCGGTCGAGCACTACGCGGCACTGCGGGCCATCCCCGGCTTGGATTTCGTCCGCCCGGCCGACGCGAACGAAACCGCGGTCGCGTGGCGCACCATCCTCGAACACAACGACCGCCCCGCCGGGCTCGCGCTGTCCCGGCAGAATTTGCCCGTCTTCGACCGTACGGAATTCGGGTCCGCTGAGGGTGTCGCCCGGGGCGGATACGTACTTGCCGAGGCGTCCGGCGGCACGCCGCAGCTCATCCTGCTCGGCACCGGCTCCGAGGTGCAGATCGCCGTCGCCGCCCGCGAGGTGCTCGAAGCCGACGGCGTCCCGACGCGCGTCGTGTCGGTGCCCTGCTGGGAATGGTTCGCCGCTCAGGACCGCATCTACCGCGAGCAGGTCCTCCCGCCGACGGTACGCGCCCGAGTCAGCGTGGAGGCGGGCATTGCCATGGGGGGGCGGGAGTTCGTCGGCGACGCTGGGCGCATCGTCGCGCTCAATCACTACGGCGCGAGCGCCGCGTACACCGAGTTGTACGAGCGGTTCGGCATCACCGCCGACGCGGTCGTCGCCGCAGCGCGCGAGAGCCTCGCCGCCGCGGCCGCACCGCCGGTCGCACCAACCGGCCCGGACAGCGTCGGCGTGCTGCACGCACCGACCGGCGACCGCTGAACCGCCCAACCCGACCCACGAAGGAAGGCACCGCCATGGCGGAGAACGAAAACCTCGTCGAACTGTCGAAAGCCGGGGTGGCCGTTTGACTGGACGACCTGTCCCGAGACCGTATCCGCAGCGGCGACCTGCAGTCGCTCGTCGATGACCACTCCGTCGTCGGCGTAACGACGAACCCGACCATCTTCGCCGCAGCGATCAGTGGCTCGAAGTCCTACGACGACCAGGTGCACGCGAGGGCCGTCCGGCACGTCAGCGTCGACGAGGCGCTGCGGACCCTCACCGCGGCCGACGTTCGTGACGCCTGCGATCTGCTCGCGCCGGTAGCCCAGCGCACCGGCCGGGACGGCCGGGTGTCGTTGGAAGTGTCCCCCGGTGTGGCGCACAACACCGACGCAACCGCCGCGGAAGCCGCGCACCTGTGGTGGCTGGTCGACCGGCCGAACCTGTTCATCAAGATCCCGGCGACGCAGGAATGCCTCGCGGCGATCACCACATCGATCGCTAAGGGCATCAGCGTCAACGTCACGCTGATTTTCAGTCCCGAGCGGTACCGGGCCGTCATCGACGCTTACCTGTCCGGTTTGGAGCAGCGGGTGCAGGACGGCGGCTCGCTGACCGGGATCGAATCAGTCGCGTCATTCTTCATCTCCCGCGTCGACGCCGAGATCGACAAGCGCCTCGACAAGGCAGGCGCCGATCCTTCCCTCAAAGGAAGGCCGCGGTGGCGAATGCGCAGCTCGCCTACCAGGCCTACGAGGAGATGCTTTCCTCCGACCGGTGGACCGCGCTGCAAGCGCAGGGCGCCAAGCCGCAGCGCCCGCTGTGGGCCTCGACCGGCGTGAAGAACCCCGACTACCCGGACACCCTCTACGTGAGCAGCCTCATTGCGCCGGACACGGTGAACACCATGCCCGAGAAGACGCTCAAGGCCTACGCCGATCACGGCAGCCCCGGCACCCCGATGCAGGAGACATACGACGAGGCAGCGCGCGTGATGAAGGCCGTCGCCGACGCCGGCGTCGACCTCGACGATGTGTTCAAAGTCCTTGAGGACGAAGGCATCCAAAAGTTCGTCGACTCGTGGGACCAACTCACCGAATCCGTCCGCGCTGAGCTGGAGGACAAAAGTTAGCCCTCGAGCGAGGCTGCCTCCGACGACGCCTATCCGGTCGGCGGCGCTGCACGGCGCGCCGTGACTCGACCGGATTCAGCGGCGGGCCAGACCGTGGCCGCTCCCGTCGGGACGCGGATCGGTCGTGGGGCTAAACCCGGCGACCATTCGCGATTCGGGGACTGCCGTTACCTCCATCGTGAGCGGGTAGGGTTTCATCACACGGTGGGCCTCCCGCCGATGGCGGCCCTTCAAGGGCAAGGAGATCCCATGCCGATGAGCGACAGTCGTCCCCGCGCGCTCGGCCGCGCCGCAGCGAGGGGAGCCGTCGCGGGCATCCTCGGCGCCGCAGTGATGGTCGTCGGTGAAAGGCTCGAACAGGCCGTCACCCACCGGCGAGATTCCTACGTGCCGGGGCGGACGTTGATGACGCTCTTTGGTCGCCACCCCAGCGACGCGGTCCAGCCCCGCGGGTGGAACCAAGCGATGCACTACGGCACCGGCGCGGGCCTCGGCGCGCTGCGCGGTATGTGGGCCGTCACGGGGATCCGCGGGCCCCGCGCCGACCTCGCCCACACGATAACGCGGCTATCGACCGACCAAACCCTCGAGAACGCCACCGGCGTCGGCGCCCCGCCACACACCTGGCCCCTACTTGAGCAAGTCATCGACGTCGGGCACAAGGCTGTCTTCTCCTTCACGACAGGCGCGATCGCGGACCGGCTCATACAGCCCGACCTCCGGTCGCTGCGCGGTACGACAAGCCACTGAGCCGACGCCACGCGTTCAGTCAGCTGATCACCCGCCGCTCGGCCGGCGGCTCCTCAGCCGGGACGCTGTGATCTGGGCGCCGCCGGGCGAGCTTGCGGGCTTCAACCGCGACCACGTCCGCGGTGTGCCGCCGACGCCGACGACCAGACCGAGCGCCGCGACAACGTCCGGGTGCCGCCGAAGTCGCCGTGAGTTTTGCGCGCGCCGGCCCAGAATGCCTCGTGGGCCGCGGTGAACACCCCGGACTCGGGGTGTTGGTAAGGGCGCTGTCACCAGCCGCAATCGGCGGACATCTGACTGTCGCGCGATCGGCATGGGAGCCGGTATGGGAATTGGTCTCGGTGGTGGTGCCTGGGAACCGGATTAGCGGAGGGGAACGTGGACCTAGCCGCGACCGACATGCTGAAACGGGCGCTGAGCGCGGCGTTCGGAGACAACCCGCCGACCGATATACGCAGTGCCGCCGTAGAGGGACACCCCGCCCAGGTGCTGCTGACCATGAGTGGAAAACCCGACGTCGAGATGCTCGTCGTCGGCAGCCGGGGCCACAGCGGATTCGTGGGCCTGCTGATCGGGTCGCCGAGCGCCTACTGCGCCGAACACGCCGCCTGCCCGGTAGTGGTCCTGCACGACACCAACCGCGCCACCGCCGGATGAGGACGCGCTATGCCTCGCAGCCGGCCTTGAACAGTCAATCACCCACCCAGACGGAGGAACGCCGATGAGTGTTTCGACACCCACGCCAGCACGAGCCGAAACCGGTCGGATCCTCGTCGGGGTGGACGGTTCACCGGCGTCTATCGAGGCGCTGCGGTGGGCCCGGCGCGTCGCGACCGCCCTGGGCGCGAAGATCGACGCGATCAGCGCCTGGCAGTAGCCGCCGAGCTACTCGATGGCGATGGGCATGGTGGTGACGAGCCTCGAGGCGGACTACCAAAAAATCCTAAACGGGGCTCTCGACACCGCGTTCGGCGACGACAAACCCATAGGCCTACAGACCAAGGTGCACGAAGGTTATCCCGCCCAGGTGCTCCTTACGTTGAGTGCAGAGCCCAACGTCGAGATGCTCGTCGTCGGCAGCCGAGGCCACGGCGGGTTCATGGGCCTGCTGATCGGGTCGACCAGCGCCTACTGCGCCGAACACGCCCCCTGCCCGGTCGTCGTGTGCACCATCCCCAGTCATCAGCCGAATGACGGACGTCGCCATGCCTCGCAGGACCCTGGACCGACTGCTCACCATGCTGGGACTGACGCTGAGCGCCTTGCTTTGGTTGGCGCGGGACTGCTGACGTGGGGGCACCACTTCGTCGCCAACGAGGTCCACACCCAGATCGCCGCGCAGACAACACCGACATCGCGGCTCCGCAGCCCAATAGGAGACACGCCCTTGTTCAGGTTCACCCGAACGGCGGTATCGCCGGACCGGTGGCTTGGCTACGCTTGGCGGGGCACGTAGGCTTTCCTACGTGTGTGGCACGACGACGTGATGATCCGCATGGTCCTCACCGACACCTTACGGGTGCACGGAGACGATCGGTCGCCAGACCGTGCGGGGAGCGAATGGCGAGACCGCCGTCCGTTGGACGGCCTAACCGGGCCCGGATGGGACTGCACGTGGTTGATCGTTTCGACCTGAGCTCGCGCGATCTACCGCTATCACTCGGTCCGCCAGAGTCCGGTGACGTTCTCGAACAGCGAGATGCTCGCCGGCCTGTGGGAGAAGTAGACCCGGGCCCTACATCGAGTAGGTTTGAGAGCTTGGTCGCTATCGATCCGCAGAAGGCCTCGACCCCCAGCCCCAATGGTCAGCACCGCGAGTTGCTCACACCCACCTCAGGTATGAAGCCCCCAATCTCCAATCAGCCCGGTTCGGTTGACGTCGAACCGCTCCACGCCCCGCAGGGACGCAGATTCGTATGAAGGCACGCAGTAGTGGGTTTGTCCTGGCGGTCGTGGTCGTCGTGCTCGCAGCGCTGGGATCCACGACCCCACGGGCGGCCAGCGCTGCCACGTCGTGTGCGTCGACGCAGTGGTCGGCGGACTTCTTCGGCGGGACGGCGTTGGCGGGGACGCCGTTGGTGTCGCGGTGCGACGCGGCGGTGGCCTTCGACTGGGGTGTTGGCAGCCCGGCGGCGGGAGTGCCGGCAGATCAGTTCTCGGCCCGCTGGACCCGGACCGACACCTTCAACGCGGGCAGTTACACCTTCACCGCGACCGGTGACGACGGCCTGCGGATCAAGGTGGACGGGATGACCGTCGTCGACGGCTGGCACGACCAGGCAGCCACGACCTACACCGGCACGACCACCTTGACCGCCGGCGCGCACACCGTGGTCGTGGAGTACTACGAGGCGTACGGCAACGCCTCGATGTCGGCTTCCTACGGCCCCGCCGCTGCCGCGGGGGCGGCCCCCCCCCCGCGCCCGCCCCCGCCGGAGCGAACCTGCTCAGCAACGCCGACCTGTCGGCCGGCGCGCCGACCCCGACCTGCTTCATCGACGGCGGCTGGGGCCAGCGGACCGTCACGGCAGCGGTGTCGACCGACGTGCCGACGGGCGCCACGGGTCGTTCCTGGCGGATAGAGCAGAGCGGTTACGTCAACGGCGACGACAAACTCATGCCCTCCGACGCGGCGGGCTGCGTCGGTGACATCGACCCGACCGGGAGCTACACCCTGGGCGTCAGTTACAAGACGACGATGCCGCGGACGTCGTTGCCGCTGTTCGCCTTTACCGCCGGCAGCGGCTGGTCGTACTGGACGACCCTCACCACCCTGCCGGCGGTGAACGCCTGGACGCCGGTGAGCCGACCGGTACCGCCACCCCCCGCCGGCACCACGCGTATCTCGTTCGGCGTCGCCGGCGAAGGCAACGGGGTGCTGTTGACCACCGGCTACTCCCTGGTGCGCAACACCGCTGCCGTGAGCAACCTGGCTGCAGTCGGGCGGTGGACGACGTCCTCGGTCACCCTGCCGGTACGCGCGGTGCACAGCACGCTGCTACGAGACGGCCGCGTGTTGCTTATTGCCGGTTCGGGCAACGACCCCAACGCGTTCGCGGCCGGTACCTTCAAGAGCTCGGTGTGGAACCCCGCGACCAACACCTTTCTGGACGTGCCGACCCCGAGCGACATGTTCTGCGCGGGGCACGTGACCCTCGCCGACGGCCGGGTGCTGATCGTCGGGGGCACCACCAGCTACCCCAACGTCAACGGCTCGACCCTGTACCGGGGCGCCAAGGCTTCGTTCATCTTCGACCCGGCCACCAACCAGTTCACCCGGATCAACGACAGCATCCAGGGCCACTGGTACCCCACACTCACCAAGCTTGAAAACGGTGACGTGTGGATGGCCGGAGGCCAGAACGAGAACGGCACCGGCGCGGTCGACACCGAGATGTACGACTCGACCGGGGTCCGCTGGAAGGGCTATGCGGAGGTCCCACAGAACAACCAGTACTGGGGCGGTTACCCGCACATGTACCTGCTGGCGGACGGCCGGATGTTCTACGCCGGCGGCCACACCTTCGGGGGTCCTAGGCCGGGCACGGGCGCGAGCATCTACAACTGGCGGACCGGTGGCGTCGCCGACGTGCCGGGGCTGCGCGACGCCAACCTGCGCGACCAAGCAGGTTCTGTGCTGCTGCCGCCCGCGCAGAACCAGCGGTTCATGATCGCCGGCGGCGGGTACGCGGACCAGAACCTGACCCCCACCAACAAGGTCGACATCATCGGGATGAACGCGGCGGCGCCCGCCTACACCCCCGGTCCGGACCTGCCAGGCCCGGGACGGCTCTACCTGAACCTGACGACGCTGCCTGACCGGACGGTGCTGGCCTCCAACGGAGCCACGGGCAACCGCACCGGCGGCGTCTTCGCCGCCGCGATCTACCACCCGGAAGCCAACAGCTGGACCAGCGTCGACCCCGACCCCGTCGGCCGGAACTACCACGCCTCGTCCCTGCTGCTCCCGGACGGTCGGGTAGTCGTGATGGGATCCAACCCACTCGACGGTTCATTCGAGTTGCGGGTATCGATCTACGAACCGCCTTACTTGTTCGCAGGCACCCGGCCCACGATCACCGCCGCCGCGACAGACGCCACCTACGGGCAGTCCTTCGCACTGCAAACCGCCGGGACCATTGTTAGTGCCTCCCTCATGAGCCCGGGATCGGCGACCCACCAGACCGACACCAACTCCCGACTGGTCGACCTGCCTATCACCGGGAGCAACGGCGCCTTCACCGCCACGGTGCCCGTCAACCACGCGCTGCTGCCGCCCGGCCCGTACATGCTCACGGTGCTGAGCAACCAGAACGTGCCCTCCGTCGCCCGCTGGATCAACGTCCGATGAAAGGCAGCCGTATGCCAGGCAAGGCACCACTGCTCGCTGCAGTAGGAATCGCGGTAGCCGTCACGACAGTGATCGGGCTGGAGATGAGCAGCGCATCGGGAGCGTCCGGTCCCCGCAGCCTGGGGCAGGCGATGAGCGAACGGCACGGTCACGCCGCAGGGGACCCGATCTTTATGGACAAGGGGCGTAAGGGCGTGGACAGCGACGCCGATGGCGTCAACCAAGGCACGAAAACGCAAGCCTCCAAGGTGAAGCTGGGGCAAGCCGCGGCGGTGACACCTGACCAGCTCCTGAGCCAAGGCGATCGCAGCGGGGCGTGCACCATTGGGTACGGCCGCGGGCTGCAATGCCTGCCGACCACACCACCGAGCGCCGGCCAGATGGGGATGACAGTTCAGCAGATGCCCTGGACCTGCGCCGAGGTCCGCACCGTCCTGTCCCGAGGCATCCCGCTGAACAAAGCCGGCGTGGACCCAGCACAGCTGGACGGCAACCACGACGGGGTGGCCTGCGGCCCTGGTGACCGCTGACGGCACACGGTGAGAGCTGCCTGCCGCGCGCATTGCGCCAGGCACCGACACGAACAGACACCGGCCATACCGACCGACCAAGGTAGACATTCACAGCGGGGCACAGACCCAGCATGCTGGGCTGGGCTGGAATCGAACCGGCATTTGTGGCTCTTGTGGTAACTGTTCAGGTTCCTTTCCGCGTGGCTTGTTTATCTTGGGCTGAGGTGCGGGACGCTTCACCTGTCCGTGCTGCGACTTTCCCCCGCAGGCAGGTGCTTGTCGTGGTCGATCCGTCAGTTCCCGTTGTGCCAGCGGCTCCCTGTGTTGAGGAGTTGCTGGTCGTGCTGGCGCAGCGCGAGCGCCCTGTTGAAGATCCGGGGTCTGGACACCGAGCAGCTCACGCATCGCGCCGTTGTACCGTCCTCGATGAGCCCCATCGGGGTCATCCGGCACCTCACGGAGGTCGAGGGGTACTGGCTGCGCGTCGTGCTCCTCGACGAGCAGCACGTCCCGGACTACTACTGCACCGCGGTTAGCCGGGACGGCGACTTTGGCGACATAGACCCTGCGACGGCGGCAACCGACCTCGCGGCGTTCCAGGCAGAGGTCGTCACCACCCGCGCCCACGCTGCGGCGTGGACCGACCCGGCGTACCCGTCTGCGGGCTGCGCAAGGGCAGGCAGGTCAACCTGCGTTGGATCCTCAACCACCTCGTCGAGGAGTACGCCCGCCACCTCGGCCATGGACCTTCTCCGCGAGGCGAGATCGACGGCCGTACTGGCTACTGACCGTAACCGGCCGCCGCCGTGCTGCACAGGTCTCCACAGTGCCATCAGAAGCAACATCGGCTAAAGGCGCACGCGATCTGCGGCAGATGAGGATGCTCGACACCTCAAGTCTTTGACCTAGGCGGTCGAAGCCGAAGTGAAGTGCTGGCCGGACAGGCTTGCTCAAGTGCCCACGGAAGCGAGAGGAGAGCCCTGTGCCTGCAACGTGCCGGCGGCAACAGCGCCCGTGGGTCCACCCGAGCTGGGGCGGCCCTGCGGCTGTCAGCGTAGGTATGGCAACGCCGGGACTTCGGGGCACGCTTTCTAGCAGTAGTCCGGCGTTCGATGGTGTCGCCGTGCTCTCGTTCACCCAGTCGTGAAAACCGCGGCCGTAGTAAGGCCCGGGGGCGCGGTACGTGCCGGGGGCCGAGCCGGCCATGACCCTGCTGCGGTGAGCGCGCGGGAGGCAACTCCGCGGCGTCGGCCCAAGGAGCCTTCGCTGCCCTCCGCGAAAGTTCTTGGCGCCCAACGCCATGCGGCTTTGCAGCGCTACCAGTCCCTGAACAGGCGCGGCTTCCCTCGGTTGGACCAAATCGCACGGTTGGCGCAGTTCGTCGCGGGCAGCCAGTTCGCCGCCGTGCACCTGCTCGACCAGGACCAGCAGCACCGGCTAGCGCAGGCCGGCGGCGTGCCGCTGTCCAGCATTCCAATAGAGCACAGCATGTGCGTGCAGGTGGTCCAGGCGCGATCGCGATCGCGGCCAAGGCCGGCGAGGGCCGCGCCCAGGTGATCGCGCTGGGGTTCGTCCTAGCCGCCTACGAGGCCGCGACCGGCAAGCACACGTGGCGGGCCAACGATCCGGACATGGGCCGGTACTTCGCCTTCCTGGCCGATAACGGCTACGAACTGTCCGACGTGGAGCAGCTCACCGTAGCGCCACCGGTCAAGCGTCGTGCTGGCGCGCTCTGGGTCGTCGAGGGAGGACAGGAAGCCTGACCCAATGAGCGGCCGGAGGGTGGGGCAATCGGTACTTGCCCAACCTCCGGCCTACTCGGCATCATCTCAACACGCTCGCCGTCCTCGCCCTGCCAGGGGCTCAAGGGCGGCGGGCGTGTGTCGTTTCGACGGAGACCTAGTTGGCGGCGTTGTCTGTGGAAACGCGGCGGGTACGCACGGGGCCGAGCTTCGGTACTCCGGCACCTTCAAGGTGGGCGACCGTCCAACCAGCGGACAGCAGGCGTGAGTACCGCTCGGCCGGGCGAGCCGGCCGTCACCCGCGGCCGGCAGCGATGACCGGCGACCTGCACCCCGACGCCGCGGCCGCGGCCGAGCTCGCACGGCCGAGGACCGTCGGACGTCCCGCGGCCGCCGGCACGTCAGCGAGCGGGGCCGTCGACCTGGTGCAACGGCAGCTCGAGGACCTCTCGGCAGCGCACGCGGCGATGCAGAAAGTCGTCGAGGCGCAGGCTCGCCAGATCCGCGCTCTGCAAGCCCGGGTTCGGACCCTGGCGGCTACTGAGGATGGCGAGACGACGTGAGCCGGCAAGCGGCCGGGCACGAGGCTGGTGGTCGTCGCGCCGCGACGTTGCGCCACCGTGCCGAGGCCCTGGCCGCAGCCCATGATGAGGACCGCGGCAGCCACGCCGCGGTCCTCATCCATGCCCACCGTGACGCCGAGGGGTTCTACCGTGAGCAGCTCGCCGGCAGCTGGGCCGAGACCCATCTGCAGCAGCGTCACCTCCAGCCGGGACCGGGGACCGGATACGCTCCCGCTGGTTGGACCGGGCTCACCACTCACCTACACCGCCTCGGCTACACAGACATTCAGCTCCTGGACGCCGGCCTGGGCATCCCGACCCGACGCAACACCGTGGTCGACCGGTTCCGGGACCGGCTGATGTTCACCGTCAACGATGCGACCGGGGCGCCGGTGGCATTCGTGGGCCGGAAATCCCCGGACAACCACAACGCCGACGCACCCAAATACCTGAACAGCCCGGAAACCGCGGTCTACCGCAAAAGCGAAACCCTCTACGGCCTCGGCGGCGCGGACCGGCTCATCCGCTCCGGCGCGACACCGGTGCTGGTCGAGGGAGCCATCGACGCACAAGCCGTCACCCAGGCCAGCCGGGGCCGACACATCGGCCTCGCGGCCCTGGGCACTGCCCTCACCGCCCAGCACGTGCAAGCCCTGGCCGACGTCGCCGAACTACGCGACCGCCCGGTGCTACTCGGCTATGACGCCGACGCCGCCGGCTACCAAGCCACCGAACGCGCCGCAGCGCTGCTGCACCACACCGGCGCGACCGTGGACGTCCTCACCCTGCCCGCCGGTGACGACCCGGCCCGGGCCCACCGCCGCGGCGAGCTCGCGGCCGCGCTGCTCGACCCGGCCCAGCGGCGCGGATTCGTCGACGTCCTGATCGGTAACGAGATCGCCCGTTGGCGCGAGTACACCGACCTACGCTGGCCCGAAGACCGCGTCGGCTGCCTCCGCGCGTGCGCCCGCATCATCGCCGACGGTCCGGTAGAAACCGCCTACCCCTACGCCCGGCGTCTCGCCGCCGTCCTCGACTTCCCGCTCGACACAACCGTCGCCGAGCTCCTGGAAGCCATCAGTCCCAGCCCGCCCACCATCGATCACGTACCTTTCGCCGGACCGCAATCGCGCGCCGCGCCGCGGGCCACCGAGCGATAGGGGTTGAGGAACAACGCAATAGCGGTTAAGGTTGATGCGGGTGTCAATCAGTTTAGCGCGGCAGGGCAATATAGTGAAAATTAGCGAGAGTTTGCGCCCAGATGGACATCGATTTCCTTAAGAGGAGCGCGTAGATGGATCATAAAACTGCGCTGCCTTATGTCGGAGCAGGAATTGGTCTTTGTGCTCTACTGGCAGTCTTGTCAACGTCCATTCCGATTCTCTCTTGGTTTGGCACCATCGGAGTCATTGCGCTCGCGATTTACGGCATACTTCTCCTCAGTAAAGTTAGAAAAGGACACGCAAATCAGAAGCAAACTCCGGAAACGAAGGCCTAGTGGTGCGTCTGCGTTGTGATCTGGTGAAGGGTGTCGCGTCCGCGTTGGACCTCGGTGATGATGTCTTCGGCGGCGGCTTTCCAGATGAATGGTTTCGGGTCGGTGTTCCAGTGCTCGGCCCATGTGGTGATGGCCGCACTGAGATCGGCGACACTGGTGAATACGCCGCGGCGTAGGCGCCGATCGGTCAGTTCTTTGAACCAGCGTCCGACGAGGTTGAGCCAAAGCTCGATGTCGGGGTGTAGTGCAGGTGCCCCCGGCGACGGTCGACCCGAGGCTAGGAAGACGCATGGTTGGGGTGTGGGTAGCAGCGCCGCAGGATCGTGCGCTAAGGGATGACTGATTTCGATAGCCGACCCGTCTACCGAGCCGTTCAACGTGTCAGCGACGCGACTGTCATCTGGTCGCCAGAGCTGTCCCCCGGCCGATTACGGCTGGGGACAGCACCGTTGCCAGCACCCCTGTTAGTCGCGTCCGGACGCCGCTCTGCGTGGTCGCCTTTTGGCGGCTTCGCAGGGGGCAGCGCACCCGGCTCAGCGTCAGCTGCCCGGGCTACGACTGCTGCTAGTGTCGCGTGAACGATGATCTTTGACCGCCGGTTGCTTTGGTGAGGATTTCGTCGGCGGTTTTGGTCCAGGTGAACGGCTGGCAGCGTTTGTTCCAGGCGTCGATGTAAGTCTCGATTGCGGC
>JAABUS010003457.1_pt1 | contig 25632 bp, 29 predicted proteins | sample 5560161 | NCBI WGS metagenome assembly JAABUS01 (sample SAMN10711885, study PRJNA513376) | rock metagenome | isolation source: Antarctica rocks | place: Antarctica: Victoria Land, Trio Nunatak nord | collected 2016-01-04
TGGCGACCGCTGACGAAGAGACGGGCGAGGGCCCGGACGAGGAGTTGGAGGAGGGACCACATCGGCCGATCGTACCGGGGCTGTCCGATCGCGAATCGGGGTTTTCGACCCCCACGCGCCCCCGGCGAAATGGGCAGCTCGGCATATTTCGGCAGCTCGGCCTGGCTGTCTGACATGTAGCTCCCTTCTCCCGAGGCGACGCGTTCCTCGTATTGGTCGCGATCAATGAGCGGCCTTGGCGATCAGAGGTGCCGAAATACTCTCTCAGGCAACGGCGTCGACAACTTTCTCATGGCCACTCGCAGGCCAACTAGTGGAAGGGCCCGTGCAAACGCGTGGCGCAAGACCTGGGGTGAGCGCCGGGTCTCGATGCCTGTTCGTCTCGCCAATCGACGGACGAAGGGGCGGCAGTTCCAGCTTGGAGAAGGTGTCGGCGATACGGGCCTGGCCTCTACCGTCTGTCTTGCCATTGACAATCGGGGGCACCTGCAAAAGGAAGCAATCGGGCCCGAAAAGGGCTTCACATCCCAGGCGAACCATCGACTGTCCTGAGAATCCAACGGGTTACGAGGACCCACACGTATGCCCCGGCGGTTCAAACCGGGGGCGGTCTCAATCGGTGGGTCAACCTCAGGCGCAGTGAATCGAGCAGTCGCTCCCGGGTGCGCTCAGTCGGGACGGTCCACACGGCCGGAGTCTGATCCAAATGCGACCTGAATATCCGACCGAGCTTGCTCGTCTGGACTCTAAACTAAACAACGTGGTGTTTGTTCATCGGCCCTCCTCTTCGTCAGATCCGATGCGTACCCATGTCCGTCAGTTCCACAACTAGCGCATGGCAACGCACTCCATGCCAAGTCCGTCGTCGTCGATCTGAATCAAGAGCGTGCATCCCGGGCCGGAAAGGGCTTCGACATCCTCCTTCACAAGATCGTTCCGTCCATTCACCGCGATCCACCAGTCCCCGGCTGCTGGGATCTGGAACGTCACGGCTGTTGTCCTCCGGGCCACAAGCAACGCTGGTCGCACGGCGTCTGTGGGCGAACCCGCGGGCGTCCTAACCTCTAGCTCGACCTCCCGCCGAGTTGTGTTCACAACCTGACCTGAAGTTGCCCCCGCTTCCGTGGACGGTCGACGGTTAGGCAGTGATCGGTTCGGAACGGTACCTCCTCTCGAACTCGGCGGGACTGAGATAGTCGAGGGCGGAATGACGACGGGTCGGGTTGTAGAAGGCCTCGATGTAGTCGAAGACCGCCAGGCGGGCGTCGGCCCGGGTCCGGCAGCTGGTCCGATCGCATGTAGGCGACAGCCCGGCGACCGACGTTGCCGGTGCCCGTCACGCCGGCTGGCGCGCGATCCTGTTGGCGCGTGACAGCGAGACACTCGACCCGACTGGCGCGCTGGCGACGATCCTGAGCCTGAGTGAACTCCCGGCGCTCGTGTCGGCGCGGTGGCCAGCCGTCGGCCTGCGCCGAGCGGTGGTACCGTACTGGGCAACCGAATAACCGCCTCCGGGGAGCGCTGAGCGCTGAGAGTGTGGCACCAGCCACAGACCCGCCGAACCTGATCTGGCTCATACCAGCGAAGGAAGCAGGCCGCACCTGACTCGATGCCGTCCCCGTTGTTCGGAGGACGGCATCTCGTATGTCAGGAGGCAGAACAGCTCGTGGCGTCCGCCGATCGCGCGATCGCAGAGCCTGGCCGAAGGCGGCCGCGCGCGCTCACGATCGCCGGCTCCGATTCGGGCGGCGGCGCGGGGATCCAGGCCGACCTCAAGACGTTCGCCGCGTTCGGGGTTTATGGCGCCTCGGCCGTCACCGCGGTCACCGCCCAGAACACCCTCGGCGTTCAGGCGATCCACGACGTCCCGGCCGACGTCGTCGCGGCCCAGATCGACGCCGTCCTCTCGGACATCGGCGCCGATGCCGTGAAGACCGGGATGCTGTCGAGTGCCGCGATCATCGAGGTGGTGGCCGACCGTCTGCGCGCCCACGGCGCCACCCGCCTCGTCCTCGATCCGGTGATGGTCGCGAAGAGCGGTGACCGACTGCTGCGCGACGACGCCGTGGCCGCCCTGCGGGAGCTGCTCCTCCCGCTCGCCGAGGTCGTGACGCCGAATGCGGGCGAGGCCGCCGTCCTCGCCGGGATCGAGGTGACGGACGGTGCCTCGGCTCGTGAGGCGGCCCGGCGGATCCACGCCCTGGGCCCGCGCCACGTGATCGTCAAGGGCGGCCACCTCGGTGGACCGACCTCTGACGACATCATGTTCGACGGCAAGCGCTTCGAGGTCCTGGCCGGTCCGCGGATCGCCACCGACAACACCCACGGCACCGGCTGCACGTTCTCGGCGGCGATCGCTGCGGAGCTTGCCGCCGGGTGCTCCCCTCTCGAAGCGGCGCGGTCGGCGCGAGCCTTCGTGCAAGGCGCGATCGAGCACACCGAGGCGATCGGCGCGGGGCATGGCCCGCTCAACCACCTGTGGAAGTCCGACTCGTGAGCGCTCCACGCGCCGTGGCCCCCCAGACCTCGTTCACCGACGAGCTGTGGCTGTCGATCGCGCCGATCTATGACGCGATCCTGGGCCACCCGTTCATCGCGGGGCTAACCGACGGATCGCTGGCCCGCGAGCACTTCGAGTTCTACGCCGTCCAGGACGCGCTGTATCTGCGCGAGTTCGCCCGGGCGCTCGCGATCGCCGGGGCCCGAGCGCCGAAGGACGACTGGATCGTCATGCTCGCCGACCACGCGGCGGGCGCCATCCGGGTCGAGCGGACGCTCCACGCAGGCTTCTTCCGCGAGTTCGGCCTGAGCGCCGAGGCCGTCGCCTCGACGGCGCTCGCCCCGACCACCCTGGCCTACACCGGCTATCTCCTCGCGGTCGCGTACGGCGCGCCCTTCCATGAGGCCCTTGCCGCTCTCCTTCCCTGCTACTGGATCTACTGGGAGGTGGGCAAGCACCTGGCCCGCTCGGGCTCGCCTGATCCGCTGTACGCCCGCTGGATCGGGACCTACGACTCGCCCGAGTTCGGCGCCGTCGTCCGCGGCGTGCTCGAGGCGACCAACGAGGTCGCCGCCCAGGTTGGCGGCGCCGAGCACGCAGCCATGCTCCGCCACTTCCGCACGACGAGCCGCTACGAATGGATGTTCTGGGACATGGGCTACCGGCGCGAGAGCTGGCCGCTCGATGACGTGCCGGGGTCCGCCGCATCGGCCACGCCTATGAGGAGGGATCTCGATGTCTGAACTCACCCTGGAGGATGTCACAGCCGATGCCCTCGCGGAGATCCGGGCCCGTCGCCCGCTGATCCACCAGATCACGAACTACGTCGTCATGAACGACACCGCCAACGTTACCCTCCACATCGGCGCCTCACCGGTCATGGCGCACGCGGTCGGCGAGGTCCGCGAGATGGTCCGCTACGCCGGTGCCCTCGTCCTCAACATCGGGACCCTCGAGCCGGCCTGGATCGAGGCGATGCTCGCCGCCGGCCAAGAGGCGAATGAACGTGGGGTGCCGGTGATCCTCGACCCGGTGGGGGTCGGCGCGACCGCGCTCCGAACCGACGCCGTCGAAGCGATCCTGGCGGCGGTCCGGGTCGATGTCGTTCGGGGCAACGCGGCCGAGCTGTCGGCGATCGCCGGGCTGGCGGCCGAGATCCGCGGTGTCGACTCGGTGTCCGCCGACGAGCCGGCCGCGGCCGCCCGGATCGTCGCCCGCCGGACCGGCGGTGCCGCGGTCGTCAGCGGCGCGATCGATCATGTATCCGACGCGAGCCGCGCCGCGCAGATCGCCAACGGCCACCCGCTGATGGGCGCGATCACTGGCTCGGGCTGCATGGCGACGGCGCTTGTGGGCTCGTTCCGGGCGGTGCAGCCGAACCCATTTCTCGCGGCTGCAGCGGCGATGATCGCGTTCGGGATCGCGGGCGAGATCGCGGCCGAACGGAGTGCCGGCCCGGGCACGTTCCGGCAGCACCTCATGGACGCCGTCTATGGGCTCGATGCGGACATGATCCGGTCCCGGGCGCGGGCGACGGTCAGCGAGGTTCAGCCGGCGTGACCGGGCTCAGCGATCTTCGCCTGCGCCGGCGCGAACAGCTCCGTGCCGCCGGCGTCTATCTCGTGACCGAAGAGGCGCTGAGCGGCGCTCGGACGTCCGAGCAGATCGCGGTGGCAGCGCTCGGCGCCGGGGTCCGGGCCATCCAGATCCGGGAGAAGGAGGGGACCGCCCGTCGCGCTCTCGAGATCGCGCTGGCCCTCCGGGGCGCCACCCGCGAGCGCCGAGCGCTCCTCCTCGTCAATGACCGGCTCGACCTCGCCCTGGCCGCCGGAGCCGATGGTGTCCACCTCGGCCAGGAGGATCTGCCGGTCGCCACCGCCCGGGCGGTGCTCGGTCCGGATGCGCTGATCGGGTTGTCGATCACAGACCCCGAACAACTCGACGGGCCCGACGTCCGGGATGCTGACTATCTCGGCGTCGGCGCCGTCTTCCCGACGGGCTCGAAGCCCGACGCGCGTTACACCGGCCTCGAACTCGTGGCGGCGGCCCGTGCGGCGGTCGACCTGCCCATCGTCGCCATCGGCGGGATCACCGTGGAGAACGCGGCTGCGGCCGTTCGGGCCGGCGCCGACGTCCTGGCGGTGATCAGCGCGATCACGCTCGCGCCGGATCCGGGCCGGGCTGCCCGCAAGCTGCTCGAGATCGTGGACGCCAACAGGCGGGCGGCAGGGGCACTCGCCGGTGCGGAGCGGACCGAGCCGCCCGGCGAGTTCGAGCTCATCGCCCAACTCGCCGCGCTCTTCGGGACACCGCCCGACGGTCTCGGGATCGGCGACGACGCCGCGACCTGGCGGTCAAGCGGCGACGTGGTCCAGGTGGCGACGACCGACATGCTCATCGAGGGCATCCATTTCCGGCTCGACTGGACGAGCCCTGAGGATCTCGGCTGGAAGGCGCTCGCGGTCAACCTGTCAGATCTCGCCGCGATGGGCGCGCGGCCGGGGCGGGCCCTCGTTTCGCTCGCGGTCGACCCAGCTCGCCGAGATCTCATCCTCGATGTCGCCCGCGGGCTGCAGGCGATCGCTGAGCGGACGGGCACGCGGATCGTCGGCGGCGACACCGTCCGCTCACCGGGTCCGCTCGTCATCAACGTCGCCCTCGTCGGCGAGGCAGACCCCGCTCGCCTTCTTCGCCGCGACGCCGCTCGGCCCGGCGATCTCGTCGCCGTCACCGGGCGCCTCGGTGGCTCGTCCGCGGCACTGGCGTTGCTGTCGGAACGCCCGGCTCCCCTCGATCCCACCGCCGCTCCGCCCCTCGCCGCCCACCATCGGCCGTTCCCGCGCCTCGCTGCCGGGCAGCAGCTCGCCGCCCATGGCGTCCGCTGCGCGATCGACATCAGTGACGGGCTCGCCAGCGAAGCCTTCCATCTCGCCCGCGCCAGCGGGGTCGGCATCGAGATCGACGTCGGCCAGGTGCCGCTCGCACCGGCGGCGGTTCAATGGCTCGGCGAGCGACGCAGCCGCGAGCTGGCCCTCACCGGCGGCGAAGACTACGAGCTTCTGTTCACCTTCGACCCGAGCTTCAGTGACGAGCTGGCGTCCGCGCTCGAGATCGACGGGGGCCTGACGGTCCTCGGTGAGGTGACCGATCGAGTGCCGGCCGGCACCGTCCAGTTCGTCGAAGCCGGTCAGCCGATCGATTTGGCCCAGAAAGGATACGTCGCGTTCTGACGATGACCCATACCAACGTCGTCAGGGCTCCGAGATAGGATCTGGCCACCGGTTGGTCTGGGATCGACCGTCGCCGCCCGCTACCGAGTGCTCGGCGTGTAGCGCTGTCCGAAGGGTCGAGCGCGTGATCAATGCACCGGGCCCGGTCACGCACCGAATTTGATTTCCCAACCTGGAGCCAAATGTGGCGCGCTACGGAGCCTGCCGCCCATCCACATTTGACTCTGGAGCAGGTACGGATTGTCGAGAGCCAAAACCGCATCCGAGTCAGGTGACCCGCCCAAGGCAACCTGACCACGTTTGCGATGGGTCACCAGACTCGGTAGAATTCGAGGCGGAAATCGGTTGGTTTCGTGCTCAAGACGGGGCGAAGAATCGCAAAAATCGGTCACCTGACTCTGGATCAGGGGATTGAAGGTTCGAATCCTTCCTCGCCAGCCATTACACAAGATCTGGGCCTCGAAGCGAGGCCCAACCACAACATCTTGTGGTTTTGAGCGGGTGCGGGCCTCCGTCGCAAGGAGGCGATTCGATGCAATGGGCATCTGACTCTACTGATCTTTGGGCACCTGATTCGGGGCGCTCTGATCTCTGGGCATCTGATTCGAAGGGACGCCTGATCCTCGGTCGGGCGGTCGAGCTGTTCCTCGCGGCGAAGGCGGCCGAGGGCGCCTCACCCCGCACGATCGAGTGGTACGGGATGATCCTGTCCCGCCTCGTCCGAGCGCTCAGCCACGATCGGTCGGTCGACGGCCTCGATCCGGCAGAGCTCCGTGCGTGGCTCGTCGAACTCCGGACGACCCTCGCGCCGGTCAGCGTGGCCGGCTACGTCCGGACGCTGCGGGTGCTGGGCAACTGGCTCGCGGCCGAAGGCCTGGCCCACGCAGCTGCGCTCCGGGGGCTGCGCCGGCCGCGGGTGCCGCACAAGGTCATCGAGCCGGTCGCCGACGACGTGCTCCGCCGCCTCCTCGCTGTGTGCACGGTCCGCGACCGGGCGATCGTGCTGCTGATGATCGACACCGGGCTCCGCGTGTCCGAGGTGGCCGCGATTCGACTCGGCGACCTGCGGCCCGACGGGACGCTCAAGGTCCGCGGCAAGGGCTCCAGGGAGCGGATCGTGCCGGTCGGCTCGACGGCTCGCCAGGCGATCGTCCGCTACCTCGGCCAGCGCGGCCCCGGACAGCCCGACGACGCGCTGTTCCTCGGACGGAAAGGCGAGATCAGCGCCCGTGGCCTCCAGCACATGCTCCGGCGGCTCAAGGCCCGGGTCGGGGTGACCGGCCGGCTGAGCCCGCACTCGCTCCGGCACACGTTCGCCCGGAGCTACCTCGTCAACGGAGGCGACGCGTTCTCCCTACAGCGGATCCTCGGTCACACGACGCTCGACATGGTCAAGCGCTACGTCGCGCTCGCCGATGTCGACCTCGTGACTCGTCACGCTATGGCTTCTCCAGCCGATCGGCTCGCCAATGATGTACGTCGTTAGTCGGTTGAGTTTGCCCGCACCCTCCCACGATGCACCCCGGCGAGGCCACGGCTTGTACGGAACCGACCGAGCCGTGCTCGCGAGAGCTACGACACGGGTCCGGGATCTCAGTCGGTGTCCCGCATCGCTTGGGCGAGCTCGTAGAGGCGATCGCCGGCGAGGTCCACGGCGGAGAACGACCCGACTCCGTGGATCGAGATTGCAGTCGCGAGGTATAGCCCGTCGAGCGGACTGTCGAGGTCGATGGCGAACGGGGCATAGACGTGTAGCCACTCCGGGCCCGTCGACCTCCGCATCGTAAGGGCGACCGAGAAACGCCCCGCCGAAACGTCCACCGTGACTGCCTCGGAGCCGGGGTCTGCCAGCAGCAACGAGGGCTCGTGTTCAAGCCCGCCAAGCCAGCCGATTAGCGCGGCTTGAACGAGGCGGTTGTAGGTGCGAAGGGCGCGGATGGCGGCGGCGTCTGTGCCCCTGAGACCTTCCGGCGGGCCGACGAAGTGCGCCAACGATCGCGCCGCGAATGAGGACACGTTCTCGCCCGGTCTCGGCTGGGGCCGCGTTGAGACGGCCCGGTCCCTCGCCTCCTGCAAACGACGAATAGCCTGGGCGTTTGTCCGGATCTGCAGCTGCGCGTCGAGTGCGGCTCGATATGCGTCCGTGCGCTGGGCCGCATGCCAGACTCGGCTAAGCCACCGGAGGTCTTCGTCAGCAAGACCCGCGCGTGCCGCAGTGCCGCGCAGGGCAGGCGGGTGCATCTGCCGCAGGGCGGGCAGCATGAAGGTCGACTGGAACGGCAGCGGGGTCGCGTCGTCCGCGTCCGTGAATAGGGAACGAACCGGCTTTTGGACTTGTCCCCAGAATCGATCGGCGATCGATGTCATGGCCTCCAAGACACGCCCCACCCAAGCCAAGTGCTCTCGATCATTGGCATCGAGCTCTATCTCCCGACCGGTGAGGGGACCGACCGCGAGAATCGCGAGCGTCCGCCGCAGCGGTGGAAAGGCACTGAGCTCGAGGTCCGCAAGCGACGGGAACGACCTCCCCTTCTCCGGGGAGCCTGATCGGCGACCGGGCGCGTGCCGAGCGACGTCGGCACCAAACTCCGTCGAGCGGCTCCGCCCGATCGCTTCGACAAGCGCCGACTCAAGCTCGGTGAGGCTCACAGCGACCAGTTCAGCGGGGAGGGGCCACGAACGGAGCCGGACCTTAGGCCACCCCCGAGCATGGAGTCGAGTTCGTCGGACAACTCCTTGTAGGCCAGGGCGTCCGGGTCGATAAGCAACCGCGTGATCCTGGTGCCAGCGACGTCCTGGGCCTCGTCGACGGAGACCTCAGCTTCCTGATGCCCCCACGTCACGACGAAGCCCCGGTCCGGCGATGCCAGGCTGATCCGAATCACTGGCTGGCCGTCAGCCGATGACAACCAAGCGTTTAGCCCGCCTGCTTCGACTAGACGGGACCGGGCGGCGGCCACTGCGCGTGTGTGTGCCAGCGCCCGATCTTCTAACGTGTCGCGCGGTTCGATCACCATGTGAGCGTCGGCGCCGAACGGAGCCCACGGGCTTCCACCGGGATTGAGTCGGGCCCACAGCGCCTTGAGTGCCGCGACAACCTGCTCTGCGGCGAGTTGCTCGGGCGCACGCCCCTCGAACGGGTTGTGCAGCCACGCAGTGAATTGCTCCGAACCTGGCCCGGCCCCCCAAGCAGGCAAAGGCACGCCGCGCACAACACTCGGCTCGTCGCCCGGGACTCGCCGGAGGCAAAAGGTGTCTCGGTCTACGAGCACCGAGCTCGTGGTACGTGCGGCCTGCGCGGCCACGACCGCACCGGCAAGGGGGGAGAGGCGCTGGTAGGCGGACTCATACCGGCGGAGATCCACGTCGACATCCGAGATCCGCGAATGAATGCCCGCCAGGCGGATGGCGCGGACGAGCGCGCCCATCGAGCCGCCGGACAGGACGTCAGCCCACTGAGGGCCCCGATCGTCGGGAAGTTGTGCGGCGATGAGAGCCCGGATGTCATCATCGAGCGAAATCCCGGCGAGCGTGTTCAGCGCGAGCGCATGCCGCGAGGCGAGGTACGCCGCGACGAGCGGATGTACGAATCGTCTTCTCGCAGCAGCGGCTGCCACGATCCCGGTGGACGCGGCGAGGTCCAAGAGGGCCTCAGCCGCGACAGGCGTGAAACGCTCCTGCGCCCGCGGCGATCGACTCCACTCGGCGAGAAGCTCGAGAAGGCGGGCCGCGTCGTCCTCGACCGCGGGGCGGAGGCTCAGAGCGACGTGCCCGAGTGCCTCCACGAGTCGCAGTCGACTCGCTTCGTCGTCGGGAAGCGTCGCACGAAGACGTTCACCGATCACGTTGGCGAGTAGGTCGGGGCCAGACGTCGCCGTCAGGCCGAATCGAGCGATGGCCGGCGCCCAAAACGGTAGGCGAACGAGATCCTCAAGTTTCGAGAAGAGCTCAACGCGCTGTTCGCCGCTATGCCCGGCGAGATCGAACAGATTCTCGACTTCGTCAACGCTCAGCGGCTCAACGGACGCCCGGGTCCAGTCAGCCAGACCAGGATGGGACGCCGCCCGGACAACAAGCACAATCGGTGCCCGCGGATATCGAGCCCCGGCGTCGGCGACGTCAGCAAGGCATCGACGCCGATCCGGGGCCGGGAGTTCATCGATGCCGTCCACCGCGACCGCCAGCCGCCCGTCTCGCAGAAGTTGGCGTATCCCGTCCTGCCCGGGCGTGTACCTCACCGAGTCGAAGGTCGCTTCGATGAGGTCGACGAACGTGGCGCCGGGCTGCGCTCGAGTCGCAACCGGAAGGCGCTCCGCTGACCCGGCAAGCAAGGCGGTGAACGACGCGTCCGTCTTGCCAGACCCGGGCTCGCCCTCGAGGAGCAGCCGGCGGTTCGTCAGTCCAGACGCCGCATCCAGATGCCGCCCGTCGGCGAGTTTCAGGCGCTGGGCAAACACAGTTCCGATTGGTAGCGACAGCAGGGCCCTGAGGGATGCTTGCTGGGAGGCGACTGAGGCCCGCAATGGTCGCCCCGACAGCTCGCCAGTCCGAACAGCGTGCTCGATGGCTCGTGCAACCTCAGCGGGGAGATCGACTGAGCTGGAGCGCCTCACGGTATGTCGGTCCCGGACATCGTCGCGGAATGACTGCGTGTCGCCGACGTCGCCGTCGAGGAACACCGGGAGGATCTTGTCCGGGTTGTCCGCGAAAGCCGCGTCGTACTCCTCGCGGGTCCCGGGTCGGATGGTCGACCCGACCACGAGGACGAACAGGTCACAGTCGCGAGCCTTCTCCAGGTACTGAACCTCGGGACCCCCGCCGGCCGCAGAGGCGTCGAACTCGAAGACCCAGGAGTCTGCGATCTGGAGCGCATCGACCGCCTCGCGAATTGCGGAACGGGACTCCTCGAGTCCTCGGATGGAGGACGAGACCATGACCGATGGGCGGAAACGAAGCAGCACGGCGGGTCGACTAGATCCGTAATAGGAGGTGGTCGCGGGGGCCATCCGCCAGGTCCCGCGCGAGAAGCAGAATGCGAGCGACTGGGATCCGGTCCAATCCGGCGCGCGATCGTTGACGGCGAATGCGTGCCCGCAGCGTGGGCCATAGATGCAGTGCGAGCGCCGGTTTGCTTGGCTCGCACGGCCAGCCCCGCCAGATCGCCTTGATATTCCGAGCATGACCAGCCAACGCGTCGCGACGCTGGGCCGTGAGGGCCGCCTCCACTTGGGCGATCGTTGTGCCCGCCGGCGCGCAACCGGTCGCCACGATCCCACGCGCAAGTTCGCTATCGGTGAAGTTGGCACGCTCGAAGTCGAGTCCGTCGGCCCACGCCTCAACCAAGACGAGCGAGCGCAGATCGTCGCGGGCAGCTGCTGTTCGGTAGACGGCGTCCAAATCCTGCATCAACTCGTCGACGCGCTTGTCGCGTTCTGCGTCGCGGGCGACTTGTGTGCGATACGTCTGGTCGCCGTCGACGGTGATGAGGTATCGCGTGGGAGGTCGGAGGAACTCAGCAGCGCCGGCCTCGACGGGCCCCAACCGCGGCAGTGCCGCATACCTGACGAGCAACGAGTGGTCGCGTCTCTCGGTGCGGGCGTTGATGATCTTGATGTAGGTGTCTCTGCGTCGGACGCCGAGCTCGTCCATCACCAGTGGCAGCAAGGCCATCTCGGTCTCGCCCTCCGCGATGAATAGCACCGCGGGGTGAGGCGATAGGCCGTACTTGGCGAGGATTGGGTCAAGCTCGCGGGGATCGGCCTTCAGGCGGTCGTCGAGCGCGCTACGGGACCGCGGATGAGGTTCCGGAAGTGCCGGGCCTGCCTTGGCGCGGTGGAGCGCCTCGTGGAACCGCAGGAGCATCTCGGCGGCGATGCGGAGTTCGACGGCATGTAGGGCCGCACCACGAAGCTTCTTCCATCGCCACGAACCCACGTGCCGGACGAGGTCGACCCAGTCGCGAAGAGGGTCGATTGACCATGCCATGAACAGAAGCCGCTCCGCTTCCTCGCGAAGCTCGTCAGGGGTCCAGCCCGACCACTCGAATACGGCCTTTGCGTCGAACTGCCGGTCCGCTGCATACCAAGCATCGAGCCCGACGTGGGCCGGCATTGTGAGGTTGCCGGTCACGCGCGGGTAGTACCGCGCCTCCAAGACAGTTAGCAGGACGGATCTGTCCGTCGCCCTCCGGGCGCGCGCTCTCGCGACCGCGATTCGGGATCTCGAGGAGACCCTCCGGCGCGACGCGACAAGGTCGGGTACCAGCGCTGTGGCGTCATTGAGGTCGAGCAGCTGGTATGGCGAGTAGAGCGCGTCCCGCACTTGGACACTGACTCCCTCGATCTGCCGCCAGAACGAAGCCTTGGGAGTAGGCGGAGAGTCCAGGCCGCTCCGCAGGAGCCCTCTCTCGTGATCAAGGCGAAGCCCAGCAGCGTCATCAGCGAAGGTCCAGCCGGGGTACGCAGGTCGCATTCCCGTAGGGGCCGATCGGATCGCGGACCGCACGCCCATAAGCGACCGCCGGACGCGGAAGAATGGTGAAAGGATTCCATGTCGATCGAGGACGTCGAGGGCCTGGTCGTCGACGTCCACGCCTCGTCCCCGAGCGTGGTCTATGAAGCTTCGCCGGGCATGGAGCTTCCGCTGGGTGAACACCAGGGGCCAGTCCAAGACATCGGTCGCGGCCGGCCTCGGCGTTATTTGCAGCGGGGTCGCCCCCGACGACTGGCCGCCCAGGGTACCCGTCCTCGGTGTTGACAGTTGTCCCAACTCCGGCCCATGTCCACCGCACCCGGTTTCCTTGGACATCAGACTAGAGGAGGTCCAAGGTGATGATCGGGAGGCTGCCCGTGGCCGAGCAAACGGAGCGACGCGAGGTCCGCTGGTCGGCCAGGCGCAAGGCGGAGGCAGTCCTCCGGCTCCTGCGCGGTGAGAGCCTCGATGTCGTCAGCCGCGAGGTCCGGGTCGAGGCCCACCGCCTGGCGGCTTGGGGGGACGAGTTTCTGGCTGGCGGGACGGAGGGCCTGAAGGCGAGACCGAGAGCCCCTGACGAGCGCCGGCTCGCCGACGCCGAGCGCAAGATCGGCGAGCTGACAATGGAGAACGAGGTGTGGCGGGCGGTGGCCCGAAAAAGGGGGCTCCAGATCCCGCCGGGGAGGCCGCCGAGGTGAGCGCCGAGACGGGCATCTCGATCGCTCGCGTCTGCCGCGTGACGGGCGCGCCACGGTCGACGATCTATGCCCGGTAGGGCGGTGGTGAGCGCTCCGGCGCACGGAAGCGCGGACCGCGGACCGAGCTGTCCGACGCCCAGCTGACCGAACTCATCCGGGCGATCCTGGATCAGCCGCTGTTCGCCGGCGAGGGCTATCGCAAGGTGACCGCCCGGCTCCGCCGCGAGTACCGCGTGGTCGTCGGCCGCAACCGGGTCCTGCGGCTCATGCGCCAGGCCGGGTTGCTGGCGCCCCAGCGAGCGCGTGGCCGGCGCCGCCCGCGAAGCCACAACGGAACGATCATCCCGGCCGGACCGAACCTGATCTGGGGGACCGACGCGACGATGGCCTACACCGAGCGCGACGGCTGGGTCTGGGCCTTCGTGTGCGTCGACCACTGAAGCGCCGAGGCCTGGGCCAGCGTGGCCCGGCGGGGCGATCGCTTCGCCGCTCTGGAGCCGATCTACGACGCCGTCCGGGAGCGCTTCGGTGAGGTCGGGCCCGACGTCGGCCGGGGCATCGCCGTCCGCCACGACTGGGGACCCCAGTACACCAGCTCCCACTTCGCCGGTGCCCTGCGCTGGCTCGGTCTCGCCGACTCGCCGGCCTACGTCGGAGAGCCTCCCTGCAACGGCTGTGCCGAGCGGTTCATCCGGACGTTGAAGGAGCAGTGCATCTGGAGCCGGACCTGGCAGACGATCGACGACCTGGACGCCGGGGTCCGAGCGTTCATCGAGTCGTACAACGACGACTGGCTCATCGAGCGCCACGGTCACTGCACGCCGCGGGAGGCCTACGCTCGAGCCCTCACCGCCGGTGCGGCATGATCAACCAAGCGCGGCAGCTGTCCAGGAAATCGGGTCCGGTTCAAGTCAGCGTTTCGGAATGTCATCCCAGTCAATCGCGGTCGGCCGCGAGCCGGTACGGAGATTCTCCGCCAACGCCTCGCGGGCCGACGCCACCGGGACGCCATCACTGGCGCGGAACTGCGTGTTCTCACCGCCCGGGAAGAGCCATAGGTCGCCTCGCCGGTCGTAAAGGCACCCGGTTGGGTCCATGGGCCGAGCCGAGCGGACACCGAGCGGCCGCCGAACTACAGCCTCGTCCTGTCGCCGTCCGTTGCGGACCGCGACGGCTTGGCCACGGCGAAGCCGCCGGCAACCACACCGGCGATCATCCCGGTGACGGTCAGCACGTCGGGAAACGCGATGGCGCCGACAACCAAGGCCATCATCCCGAGCACGTCCCCGAGCAGCATCGGCCGTCGGTTGCCCGACGACGCCCATTCCCGCAGGCCAAGACCGACAGCGCCGACGCCGGCCAGCAGGATCACCGCAAGCGGGGTCAACACGAGCCCAGGGCCGACGGGCCACGGGTCCACAGGGTCGGGCGTATACGACACGGCTTCCCAAAGGAACAGTGCCGCGCCCAGCAGCAGCACGCCCGCGAGGGCGATGTGGGCTGCGATGGTGCCAGTCCGGTGCGTCATGGTCGCCAGTGTGACGACGATGCGGTGTCGAGCGTGGCGCGGCGCGGCCCGGGAGTGGCGCCGGGGGACCTTTGGAAGTCTTGGCGGGTCACCAGGCACCCCCGGCTAGGTCCGACGACACCGCCGGATACACGAACGAACGCCGTTGACGACCTATGGGCTGATCAGCAAGTGGTACAGGGCGATCGCCACGACGTGGAGGCCGCCCGGATCGACCACGACGGTGGCCGTCAGCTTCCAGGACGCCTGCTGCCACCCGGGCGGATCGACTACGCCGAGGGTGACCTGGATCACGACGTGGCGAGGCGGTCGTGCCAGCACGTGAGTCCAAAGTCGGCCTCGATGTTCGACCACTCGCGTGGCACGTCCCAGCCCTTCCAGTCCGCGCCAGCGAGTTGAAGAAGATCCACCAGCCCAGCGCCGCCAGGCGCGTGGCCAAGATATCGATGGATTCACCACATCAGCCTAGCGCCCTGATAAACGACGCTTGCCGCGACTCTGGATACGGACTGCTGGAGTCGCTTACGGTTCGGGAATGTCACCCGTCGAGGTCGACTTCCGTCGAAGCCAGGGCAGTCCATACCGCTCGATGGCATGCACAAGTTCGTTCGCGAGAGGCTGGGTAGGGCGGGATACGTGAAGTTCCCACCACACATCGTCTTCGCCCGGGATGAGCGACCCGATGCGGGCAACCTCGACGACATCTGGCGGCAGGCCGTAGTCCCCGACATTTCCGGTTGGTCGGGAGCCGATCCACGGGTGCGTCGGAAGCAGGGCGCGCCAGGCTGCCTTGTCGGCGAGGGTGAGATTGACGGTGAACCTCACCAGTTGACGGCTGCTGGAGACGCTGCGCTGGAACCCGAGGAGGCGCCAGGCACGATCGTCGGGCAGGCTGTAGACGGATCCGCTTCCCCTGAACCCGAGCTCCCGCAGACGGGGCGTGACGTGCTCGCGCACCATCGCTTGGTAGGTCTCTTGGGCGGTCGTCATGCGACCCAGAGTACTTCGCAGTCGCGTCAGTCAGCGTCCCGGAATGTCACTCGGCGCGTGGCGGGGGAGGACGGCCGCTGGCGTCCTGTGTCAGCCGGTAATGTCCTTCATGTGCGCCTCCTGCAGCCGTGCGAGTTCGGCCCAGGCACTTTTCTCGCCGCTTAGCAGACGGCCGCCACGTGTTCGCAGGAGGTCGGAATCCCATGCCAGCGCCTTCGCGAGCGGGGTGGGATCCGCGCCTGGGTCAGGAAGCATGTTCGAGGTGGGGCCGCCACCGGCGTCGAGGTGGCTCAAGCCAAGCTGGCGTCCGGGCAGCCATCGCAATCGCCGGTGGCCGCGAGCGAGTACCGTCCACGTCGCGTGGTCCTTGCCATCCCAGTGCACCAGTACTGCGATCGGTCCACGTTCGAATGTCGTGATCGAGTACCACGGCAGCCGGTCCTCCTCGCCGGCGTAGCGGAAGCCCTCATCCTCGAGCCACCCAAACGCCTCGCGGACGAGTTCGCCGATGACGCTCATGCGTCCGCTCCAAGGTCGTGGGTCCTACCGATGAACGGCCCGAGGGTAATCGCTGTTCGCTCGGCGAGTGTGCGTAAATGTCCCCCTGTGGGCGATCACTCGACCGGCGACCCACCAAGAATCACGGCTTTACTTCGGGCGGACGCGGTCGTCAGCGCGAGGATATCGCGTCGTTCAGTAAATAGGGCGCGCAACAACCTAACCGTGATTTCTCGGGCGGCGGCGAGAGATTCTTGGATCTGCTCCGGTCGTGGGGCCGATCCGTGGAGAATCTTGCTTCGGTCGTCGTAAATCTTCATCGCCTGGGCCTGCAACTGCTCGCGGTCCGCTGCGTCGGCACCGAGGATCCAAGCGATCGCAGCGCTGATCCGAAACCGTAGTTCGCCTCGATCCGACCCGAACAGGTTCTCCCACCCAATAACCAGGTCCACCAACGCGTCGCTTGGATCGCCTCGACTCGTCATCCCGGACAGCGTCCTTCGTAGCGCGACGTCGAAGTCCGGTCGCCGCTGGCGTGAGATGGCCCTTGCCAACTCGGCAACATCGTCCGCGACAGCACGGGTCAGGCGACGCGGAGCAAGGCCCGGCAGGGCTCGCGGATCGTTCCAGCCGATCATGGGACCGGAGCCCAGTGGGTCGAAGGTCAACCGCCACGTCGGGACAAGTATCAGCGGGGCCTCACTGGTTCCGGCCAGGAGAGCGGCGAGCCGCGTTGTGTCGATGTTGGACTGAACATCATCAAAGGCGCGCATATTCGTCGGCCAGTCTGGCAACGCGTCGGAAGCCCGCATAATCACCCCGCGTAGCCGGTACGGCACCTCTGTTTCGAGGAGGAGGTCACCGGCATAGGACACGACCACGGTGTCGCCTTCTGCAACGGTGTGGGAAAGGTTGCCCTCGATCGCCTGAGGCGCAAGCGATCGCTCGTGTGGCGCGACCGGACGAACGATCCCGTATGGCAGCTCGACGCGCTCGATCGCGTCCGGGAGAAGTCCGGTGAACGCGACTAGCACCGGTACCTTGACTGGCTCGTCCCGCGCGGCACGTCTAACAACATCCACGACGGCGGCCAACTCCTCGGCGACCGCCCCGATGTCCTCGCGGTTAGTGGCACGTGCTCGAGCCCACGCGGCTCCGAGCAATAAGTCGGGCAGAAGTTCTAGTTGCGTCGTACCGCCGGCGCCGGTGCTCCTGTAGATGAAGAGCGGCTGCTGTGTCGGTCGGGAAAGAGTCGGAGGAAAGAGCCGAGCCAGGTCCGGGTCTGCCGCTACTGCACTCTCAAACGTCTCTCGCTCGGGGTGGCGAAAGGTAGACGTCGTCATGCGGATGTGACCCGGCATCCAAGGATCGTCCGGGAGGAGCATCAGCGGAAATATGTCGCGGAGCATGAGGACCAAGGAGGCCGTTAAGGCGTCATCCGGAACCAAGGTGGGGACGTCGCCCCCTGCCTGCCTGCGGAGGGCGGTACCCAGACTTGTTCCGAGGCCGGGTTGGAATTGCCCGAGGATGTCGAGGTGGAATCGGACAGGAGCAGCGTTTGGGGCGGCGGCTGCCGCCGCGGCCTGCTGAGCGATATGCGCAAGCGGTGCGAGCACGCTCTCACTCGGCGGCGGGAGCGGTCCGGTGCCAGACAGTCGCCGCAGAAGGTCGGCCTCGTCCGCGGCAGTGACGTATCGGAGCAGCCTGAGCCCGTAGGTGTCGACGAGGAGTGCGCCGTCGCCGGTGAAACGTTCCATCAGGATCGAGGCTAGCACCGCTGCATCGCGTCACACCAAGGAGCCGGTCAATGGCCGCGGAGCGGGCGGCCGGAGGCCGCGAACCCTTGACGGGCGGCGGAGCGGGCCATGCTGGAATGGCCCGGGCGCGTCGCGCCCGGGCTCCCGGAAGCGAAGGCAGGCCACCTGTTGCTCGCGCGCGCGGTGATAGTTACTACCGCTACTGCCACTACTAATAACTACAGGGCAGGTGTCAGCCTATCGCACCCGGACCGGCAGCCCGCGCGGGTCGGGGCGCACCTTGGTCCGACGGTCGCAGGCGTCATCGGCCTCAAGAAGTTCATCTACGACGTGTGGGGCGACGCGGTGAACATGGCGAGCCGGATGGAGTCACAGGGAGAGGCCGGCCGCGTCCAGGTGTCCGCGCCGATGTACGAGCGGCTGGTCGAGGAGTTCGCGTTCGAACCACGCGGGATCGTCGAGATCAAGGGCAAGGGGCCGATGGAGACATACTTCCTGAACGGCCGGAACGCCGCTCGACAAGGCGTCTGACGAGTCCAGGTGGTATTTCCGTTTATGCGCCATACCCTTGGATCTGGTGACGGGGAGCGGCCGCGGATCAGGTTGAGTCGACTACCGCCCCGAGTCCCGCCAGGGCTGCGAGAGGGTCGGAGGACCGATAAGACCGCTCTTCCCCGTTCGGACCGGTGACCACAGCGATCCAGTCGTCCGACCGCTGCTCCGAGGAAAGACCGGTTGAAGCGCACCGGAGGCTGTCGAGCTTCCATCCGCCGGGCAGCGAAGCCTGCATCTCGCGCCACGCCCGTGTAAGCGCCTTGGAATCGTCCATGCCGCCCATCATGCACCGCGGCAACGAGTCGAGCAGCACGACGCTGTCCGCACTCGGGGCCCTCTGGCTCCAAGGAGATCGAGACCCGGGCGCCGGGGACACACGGCGATCGCGACACCAGGCCGGGCCCGGCTGCAGGGTAGTACACGCCGTCCATTGACTTGAGCGTGCCTCGCAGTCCTCGGCCCTCGATCGAGCCGGTGACGTCGTGGCGCTCCTTCTCGCCCCACGCCGCCGACGGATCGAACGGGAGCCTGATGGCAACACTGCCGCGCGGGGCCGGGGGCTCGGTCGAGTTGGCGCCGCCATCTACAGGGCGGCAAGTCCATGCCCTCCCAGGCCAGATGAAGGAACGGCAGAGGCCCGTCGTCGTCGGCTCGAGCTGGCCGACCGGGTATGGTCAATCTCGAGAGCAGATGCCCTTGGCGCCGCCAACGGAGGACGTGATGACTCAGGAGCGCGGGGATTCCTATCCGAAGCTGCGGGAGGTGCTGGGCGAAGAGGCCTTTGCGGAGCTCGCGCAGCTCATCCGCAAGACATACGAGGCCAACGAGGAGCGCCGTCGCCGGAGTGGCGGCGACAGCGGCGAGACCCCGCATGGCCGCACGAAGCCGAGCCAATAGGCCCCCCCCGTCGCCGTCGGTCGAGCTGGCCGGTCGGAGCCGGGATCGTCGTCGACGCGGGAGCCTTCGGAGAGGCTAGCCAGCGAGAAGCGACCCGTATCGGTGCGCGGTCAGTCGGAACGGCTGGTCACGTGCCGGTCAGGCCAAAGCGCCGGTCAGGCGCCGGCGCTGATACGCTCCGCGGCCCCGATGCGCTCCCAGTTCTTCTCCGTCTCGCTCATCGGCGCCTCCGGGTTCGGGCGCCAGCGCATCTGCTCCTGGTACTTGCCGAGCACCTGCGCCATCTGGCGCATGTGCTGGGCGCCGCAGCCGCAGCAGGCGCCGATGTAGCTCACGCCCATCTCGCGGGCCCGGATCGCGAAGTCGGCCAGGTCGTACCGGTGGAGCCGGGTCGGCTCGAGCCGGTCGGGGAACGCGGGCGAACCGGTGAACCACGGGATCTCGTCGGTCGTTCGATACGCGACCGGCTGAGCCGCGATGTAGTGGTCCGTAGCCGCCCGCATGGCCTCGATGACCGGGTACGTGTGGATCGGGTCGCGCATGCAGTTCGTCCCGACGATCTCGGCGCCGGCGTCGGCGAGCTGGCGGGCGCACTCGGCGGCGGTGAACCCGTCGCTCGACACGAGCTCCTTGCGGAAGGACATCGTGATCATGGCCGGCTTCCTCGTGAGCGCTTTGATCCGCTGCAGGCAGATCTTCGCCTCGCCGAGGTCGTAGAAGAGCTCGCCGATGTAGAAGTCGACGTCGGATTGCGCCTCGATCTGCTCGTCGAACATGCCCGCGACGAGCTTGTCCGACTCCCGGTCGCCCGCGACCCACTTCCAGGTCGTCGAGAGGTCGCCCGCCACGAGCAGGTCGGCGCCAGCGGCCTCGCGGGCGAGCCGGTTCGCGGTCCGGTTGATCTCGAAGGTCTGGTCGCCCTCACCGACCGTCTCGAGCTTGCCCCGGCTGCCGTAGAAGGCCATCACCTGGAGGACCTCGCAGCCCGCGTTCGCCATCTCGTGATGCAGTTCGCTGATGGCCTGCGGGTGGTGGATGACGACCTCGGGGGTGAACGCCCCTGTAACCACCCAGCCTCGCTGCTCAAGGTCCACGATGTAGCCACCGTCGCCGAGCACGTTGCCCTTGGCGAGTCGGTCGAGGATTCCTTCTGTCATTGCCCTCTGCCGCTGCCTCTCTCGTGTGGTTCGTGCCGTCCTGGATGTGCTGCTGACCCGCCGGGGGGACCGGGCCGGGCAGCTGTCACGCCGGGCCGTCCGCAGTACCGCCGTCAGGCCTCCACCTGCAGCTCCCCGCCGGCGACGCGGACCCGGTACGCCCTAAGCGCCCGCAGGAGTCGCCCGTCCACGTTCGCAACAGTTACTGGCGTGCCATCGACGTCGAAGGCAACCATCCCGCCGGATGCGACGTCGAGTGTCCTGCCAACTCTGACCAGCATGTCCCTTCGCCTCCGTCCGTCCGTCTTTGTATCGAAACAGTCGCCCTTGGAGCCGTGCTCCTACCCCCAACCCTTCGCGCGTTCAGTCCGCGGATGGCGCTGCGCTCAACCGGCTGGGAGAGTGGGCGCGCTGCCGCTCGTCGGGCCACGATCCTTGAAGCGCGCCGCTTCGTCGGAGCCGCCGGTGGCGTCGCCGGCGCTGTACGCATGAGCGCCGGCGCCCGCCAGCGTGCCGCGATCGACGATCAGGTATTCCTCGCGGATCGGACGACCATCAAACCAGCACTCCAGGATCTCGCGCACTCCGGCCGCATAGCGGGCCTGCGCGGACAGAGACGAGCCTGACACGTGGGGCGTCATCCCGTGGTGGGGCATCGACCGCCAGGCATGATCCCTGGGAGCCGGCTGCGGGAACCAGACGTCTCCGGCATACCCGGCAAGCTGGCCGCTTTCGAGCGCCCGCGCGATCGCATCGCGGTCGCAGATCTTGCCCCGGGCGGTGTTGACGATGTAGGCGCCGCGCTTCATCTTGGCGATGAGGGCGTCGTCGAAGAGGTGCTCGGTCTCAGGATGCAGGGGCGCGTTGATCGTGACCACGTCGCAGACACGCACCATCGACTCGGCGTTCGGGTGGTAGGTCACGCCGAGCTCGCGCTCGACCTCCTCCGGGAGTCGGTGTCGATCGGTGTAGTGCAGTCCCACCGCAAACGGCTTCAGCCGCCTGAGGACAGCGGAACCGATCCGGCCGGCAGCGACTGTCCCGACTTGCATTCCTTCGAGGTCATATGACCTGGCGACGCAGTCGGCGATGTTCCAGCCGCCCTTGACGACCCACTGATACGACGGGATGTAGTTGCGCACCAGCGACAGGATCATCATGACCACATGCTCGGACACGCTGATGCTGTTGGAATAGGTGACCTCGGCGACCGTGATCCCACGCTCGATCGCCGCTTCCAGATCAACGTGGTCCGAGCCTATCCCCGCCGTGACCGCGAGCTTCAGCCCGGGCGCCTTTGCGATCCTCGCAGCCGTCAGGTAGGCAGGCCAGAACGGCTGGGAGATGACGATCTCAGCGCCCGGGAGCTCTCGCTCGAAGACCGAGTCCGGCCCGTCCTTGTCCGACGTGACAACAAACGCGTGGCCGCGTTCCTCGACGAACCGGCGCAGCCCGAGCTCCCCGGAAACGCTGCCCAGAAGCTCACCCGGCTCGAAGTCGATCCGCTCGGGGGTCGGCGTGGTCTGACCGTCGTAGTAGCGCTCGATCCTGGGGATCGCACTCGAGCGTACGACCGCGGATAGCCGTCAACGGGATCGTCGTACAGGACACAGAGAACCTTTGCCACCGCTGCCTCACCTGCCTCGCCGGCGCCCCGGCAGGGCCCGCGGATTCTACACCTCCCGTGAGCGCAGTTCGCGAGGTTGGAAGCGAATGACAGTTCGGCCGTGCAGGTCGAGGGCCTCGAAGAGGAACGCTCCCGCAGGCACCCGCCTACTTCTTCGAGGGTTCGTAGTACGGGTTCGTGCCCGCGGCGTGGTCGGTCGTGTCGACGACGGCATGGACCTCCGGCACCGCCGATTGGATCGCCACCCTGATCCCCTGGCCGAGCGTCACGTCCACCTGCGCGCAGCCCTGGCAGCCGCCGCCGAGCTGGATGTACGCCGTGCCCTCGCGGACCTCTATGAGCTCGACGTAGCCGCCGTGCGCGGCGACCCCCGGGTTGACCTGCCGATCGAGAACGTCCTGGACCCGGGCGCTCAGTGGATCCGCCCAGCCGTCGTTGGGGTTGACGATCGCGATCGCGCCACCGAAGGCTGATGCGTCGAGATCCACGGTTGCTCCGCGGAGCCGCTCCGCGCTCGCTCCGGCGACATAGACCCGCGTGCGTGGCGTGTCCACGACGATGTCGGATCCGGGTGCCTCGGCCGGGACCACGAGCCGGAGGTCATACGTGAACCGGCCCGCTCGACGACCGGCGACGGCGATCCGCAGGCAGGCGTCCGGTCGTGGGCCGCTCAGCCGGGCGGCCTCGATCTTGGCCGCCGCCGCAGGTGTCACGCTGAGGAGGGGCTGATCCACGCCTCCATGGTACGCCGGGCCGGCGCACGGCCCGCAAAACGCGAACGAGGCGATACTCTCGGGCCATGACCCGCGTCCTCCTGCTCGTCCCGACCCGCACGTATCGGACGGCCGACTTCATGGCTGCCGCGGCGCGCCTCGCCGTGGACGTCGTCGTCGGCTCGGAGCGGCGCAACGCGCTCGAGGCGCTGAGCGCCGGCCGAACCCTCCGGGTCGACCTCCGCGACCCGGCCCGTGGCGCGGCGACGATCGTGGAATACGCACGGGACAGGCCGCTCGATGCGGTGGTCGGGGTCGACGACGGCTCCACGCTCGTCGCCGCGGCGGCCGCGGCCGCGCTGGGCCTGCCGCATAACGACCTCGATGCGGTTCGAGCGAGCCGCGACAAGGCCACTGCCCGGGCCCGTTTCGCAGCCGCCGGCCTGCCGACACCCCACCACCTCGTGGTCGAGGCGGACGCAGACCCTCGCGCCATCGTCGCCGCCGGCCACGTCCGGTTCCCGTGCGTCATCAAGCCGATCGACCTGTCCGGCAGCCAGGGCGTCATCCGGACCGACGCCGCCTTGGGCTTCGAGGCCGCCTTCGAGCGGGTCGCGGCGATCGTCCGCTCGCCCGCCATCTGTCCGCCCGGTACGGCTCCGCAGCGGCTCATCGTGGAGAGTTTCATCCCCGGCCCGGAGGTCGCCGTGGAGGGGCTGATCCGCGGCGGCCAGCTCGAGATCCTGGCCGTCTTCGACAAGCCGGACCTGCTCGACGGCCCGTTCTTCGAGGAGACGATCTACGTCACGCCGTCTCGGCTCGCGCCCGAGACCCTTGACAGTCTGGAGGCGGCCACGCGTGCCGCGGTCCGCGCCCTGGGCCTGACGGAGGGCCCGGTCCACGCCGAGTTCCGGCTCGCTGCCGGCGGGCCGTGGGTCCTCGAGGTGGCCGCCCGTTCGATCGGCGGGCTGTGCGCCCGAACGCTCCGGTTCGGGGCCGGCCTTGCGCTCGAGGAGCTGATCCTGCGCGGCGCCGCGGGCCTGGCGCTCCCGCTCCACGATCGCGAAGACGCGGCGGCCGGGGTGATGATGCTCCCGATCCCGCGCGCCGGCATCCTGCACGATGTGCGCGGGATGGCGGACGCGCGCGCCGTGCCGGGCATCGACGGCCTGGAGATCACGGTCCCGCGCGGGGGCACGGTCGTGCCTCTGCCCGAGGGCGATCGCTACCTGGGCTTTCTGTTCGCCAGGGGCGATACGCCGGCGGCGGTGGAGGCGGCGCTCCGAGCGGCCCATGCACGACTGGACGTCGTGATCGCCTGACGCGGCGGATCGTGGATTCTGGCCCCGATGAGAGCGGTCGACGGCGCTTGGGGCCGCTCGCCGTGGGCGTCAGCGGGCTGAGGCCCCCCGATCTTGCAGGCCGACCGTGGTGAGGTGTACGACGGAGATCCGGCGACCCTTCGACGGGTTCAACCCAGGCGAGTCGCAGCCGGCTGACCTCTGCGCCCCGATCGAGGGTCAGGATGGGAGATGCTGACTCACGGAAACTCCCTGCAGGGCGCCTGCTCTCCATGGAGTGTGCCGCTGCCAGGCCGGGGCCAAACGATTAGTGGATCGTGCGATGCGGCGGGTCACATCGCAGCAGGCTGCCGCTCGGCCGCTAGTCCGCGGAAGGCCTCGGTGGTAGAATCCCTGTCGACCCGAAGAGGCCGTACTGTCGATCTATCTCGAGATCGCATCAAGAGATGGGACGTCCTGTGATTCACATCAACGGACGGAACGCCTGAGACCACATCAAGGGCAGAGAGCGAACGGTCCCTTCGGGTCGTTGCGTACTCACGGCGTAGCCCCTCATCGAAGCGCAGCAGGTAGCGCTTGGCGGGTGCTCCGGCGAAGTGCGGATCCGGCCGAGCAACTGGCGTTCGGTGACCGAACCACTCTTCTCGACCTCGATCCGTCGCTTGCGCCCGTGGTTCTCGTCGTCGGTGCGGACGTGGTCCGCGAAGTGCTCGACAACCTCGCCGGCTCCGACCAACAGCAGGTCGTCGTCGCCCGGCAACGCATGGGCGACCTGATCAAAGAAGGTCCGGTTTACGCCCATGCCGAGGGGTCGAAAGCCTACTTCCGCGTCGTCGCGACCTTTGCTGCCGGAACGATCCGAGCGCTCCCGGCGGTGGGGCGGAACGTGCTCTCGTGTCCGTCGTCCCAGGCCACCCGATAGCGTGTGCCGTAGGAGGCCTGGATGATCTCGCGGATCTCGCCCTCCCGAGCGGGCTGACCCACCCTCTGCGACTCGACGACGATCCGGTCGTGTGCCTTGCCTGTCATGCCGACCACCTCCGTGTCCTGAACCAGCTCAGGGCCCGTCGCGGACCCTCGCCCGCGCCGGGGGCGCAGGCACCCCGAATCGTCGCACGGATCTCCGAACCCGGCCAGTGCCACACGGCCCCGCCCGGCCCGGACCGGAGCTGGCCGACGGCTTCCGCCAACCGACATCTCGGCCGCCGGCGTCCGGGTCCACAGTCTGGGTCCACAGGCCTTGACGTGGTCGCCAAGGTTCGGTCATGAACGACCTCGCGTCGCGTGACGCGCCGCTCGAATACTGGTTCTGGAAGAGCCGGACCGTGAATGCGTCGAGGTCTTTCCACAGCGGGCCGCGAGCGGCGCTGGGACGCGGTGATCAGGCCCGTGGGGGTCGAAAACCCAGATTCAATCATGCAGCGACGCCGTGATACTCGTGGATCAGCCCGCCGAGCAGGTCCCGGCGGCGAACATCGCGCGGGTTCACAGGTGTCGGGTCTGAGGCTTCGGCCAGCGGGGTCGCGAGGGCGAGAGCGCGATGGGGCCGCGCGCGGTTGTAGTGCTCGGCATACGTCCGAAGTGTTCGATCGAGATGCCGCCGCCCGAGGATGAGCGTCCAGTCGAGGCACTCGGCCCTGATCGTCTCGATGACCCGTTCGGCGTGGGCATTGGCGTTCGGGGCCCGGATCGGGGTGAGGATCACCCGCG
>JAABUS010003458.1_pt1 | contig 25627 bp, 33 predicted proteins | sample 5560161 | NCBI WGS metagenome assembly JAABUS01 (sample SAMN10711885, study PRJNA513376) | rock metagenome | isolation source: Antarctica rocks | place: Antarctica: Victoria Land, Trio Nunatak nord | collected 2016-01-04
GGGGGGGCGGGGGGGGGGTGGGGGGGGGTGTGGGGGGGGGGGTGTGGTGGTGGGGGGGGGGGGGGGGGGGTGTGGGGTTTGTGGGGGGGGGGGGGGGGGGGCATGAGAGGAGGGGTTTTGGAGGGAGGGGATGGAGGAGAGAGATCCTGTGCGGATTTGGGGGGCGGGGGTTTGAGGTTTGAGTGGTATGGAGAGAGGAAGAGTGGCAAATTGAGAAGTGGCACGAAAGGTGAAGCGATGGAGAAATCTCGATATGGGTAGAAGACGACTTAGGTATATACGACGTAGGGTATCATATGCTCATCAGTAGTAAATACAACATGTCCCGAGCAAAATACTTGGGACACCGATATGCGGGCACTCAATGTACCGAAAGCCCCTGCAAGCCATGTTCCGAATGTAAAGAAGTAAATACTCGCCGATCTATCTCCCAGGCGGTCTGTAAGGATGATACATATTCCCCTCCAGTTCACTAGGCTCCGTAGGCTGTGGTCCCCCGCCAGGCGGAAACGCAGGACTACCCGGCAGTTCCGAGTTCCTCGAATACGGCCCAGTTGCCTCTGTCGGCACACCGCTCACGCCTCTATAACTTGGTGGCGCAGTTCCGTTCGGCGTTTGCTTCAGCTCTGGACTGTCCATCTCTGGTAGAGTTGGCTTTTGCGCCGCGTACATATCGACAGGGTCCTTAGGCTCGTAGGCCGCGTGATCCTGACTGTTATACGTGCTCTTGCGTTGTTTCCTGCGGCGCCAGAGGAAGAAGAGGAGGGCTGCGAGGAGGAGGGCTGCAACTGGGACGGCGACTGCGGGGGCGATGGTGGAGGCGGAGACGGAGCTCTTTTGTGAGGGTGAGGAGGAGGATGTCGAGGCGGGTTCGGCGATGATGCTAGAGTGGGTGGCGAGGGATGTCGAGGCCCGACCGTCGGATTGAGTCACGACCGAGGTGACCACGCTGACGGAGACGCCGGAGGAGACACCGGTGGAGACACCGATGTTTGTGCTAACCGGCGAGGCTGATGTGAGGGTGGTGGTGGATAGCGATAGTGACGATCGGGAATTGGAGACAGTGGTGACGCTCGCGGCGGGGTCGGAGATGCCGGACGGGCCGACTACAAAGAGAGTGCCGCTGGAAGAGGAAGATGAGGAGGAGGAGGAGGAGGAGGAGGATGCAGAGGCGGAGGCGGAGGCGGAGGCGGAGGCGGAGCCACCGCCTGACACTGCTTGACGGTTGCTGATTTGAAAGCGTGCGGTTGAGGTGTGACAGCACCCTAAGCTGGAGTCGCCGTTCGCGTCTGGGCGATTGGCATCGCAACAGAAGCCATTACCACAATCTAACACTGCCTCGTCGCCGGCTGCTGTACCGCCTGGAAACTGTTAGCCTTCACTAGGTCGAAAATGCAATGGATTGGCTGTAGGACGCACCATGAGTGCAAATCTGAAGGCATCCGCTTGACTTCCAGCTCTTGTCTGTACAGGTATAGCGGCCCAAGTATTGCTGGTTTGCGAGGAAGCAAAGACCGTTGTCCTTGCACGTCCATCCTTGTGGGCAGCACATGACTCCGTTGCCAGAGCCGCAAGGTATATCACCGCCCTGGGCAGGGTTGCCGTTGGGATACCAGCATGATGCGCTGGACATGGTAGCAATAGATAGAATTGGATTGTGATCCTCAGGTTAAGGTCGAGCCAGCAATGGCAGCGACGAGGACAGAGAAATTTGATGAGAAACGGCAAGACTTTAGGCGGAATGGATGGAACTGAGGAAGACTGAAGTGCGACGGAAGTGACATGCAGCGGCAAGAGGAGAGAGAGAGAAGGCGAACGAGAGAGATCGACGGCTCTCCTACTTGATGCAGTTGGTCCGCTTCCTATCTAGGATGCGTCGAAAATAAACAGGCGGGCCGGAGATTGATGTGTGTGAGCTATCCGTCTCTTGCGTCATACAGTTCACCATGGTTCCCTCCGTAATCGCCAAGTCTTAGTAATAAGATATTAAGATGATCAGTGCTGTGTAGGCTGTAACAAGTTTCGCATCCTACATTTTTGCATGAGCATCCTCCGTACTCGACGAGCGACGGAGATGTTCGCGCAAGATTAAGGGGAGTCCAACTGTCGAAGGATGAGGCTCTCTCGCTTGGATGCCGCTACCGCTCCGCCACCACCAACCAAACGAGACTCGATGTTGCATCTTTGGCTTCACCAGTGGCTGCGTCTCTGCATCTGTTCACCGATCAAAGAAAATACAGAATATTTGGTATCTCTCAAAAGCTGGAAATTACGAATGTTCCAACAGAATTTGTATTCATAGAGGCGAAATTGTTTGGCAGTGTTATGGCTGTCCCTGCGAGATGGTCGTAAGTGATAACGAGCGCGATTCATGCTGGATGGGTAGCGGTATGCCACATCTAAGAGAAGTCGTGGGAGGAATCGAGGTCGAAGGCCATAGGATGAATCACAAGATGACGAAACGTACATTAGGCGTTGGTCTCTGGAACCATGGTAGTCACAACGTTGAGCCGTTGAACCGTTGAATCGTCCAGCTGTCAGGAGGCGAATCTACTTTCACCGGGCCCAGCGTTGGGAAAGGTGGGAGCACAGACTGTGCGGTTCTGCCCGATTCCCATGCGTTACACAGCCATGGCACAAAGGTATCGCATCAAGCCTGCGGCATATGGAAGAAGCAAAGATTGCTTTCGCTAGGGTATTTGAAGATGATAAAGTACGATTAACAGCTCCAAAGGTAATGAAGGTAACCTAAAGCTACAACGCCTCTTCTACGCCCCGTCTCAACTCCGCCTGCATGCAAAGCCCCTTCATAGAGATGCTACAACTCCTGACCATTATGACTCCTAGTGATGATGCAGGAAGAAGAAAACAGTATAGCTTTAGAATGCAAAGGGGTATTGTTCGCCAAAATTTCAAAGGAAAGTCGGAACTGAATTCGACTGAGGAAGTTGAGGAGAGTACGAGTGCTCCGGATGGACGTGAAGAAAGGGCAATGTATAAGTCTAACGCAGAAGTGAAGATAAAGGAGCCTTGCTGAAAGTCGAAGACTGCTGCATCGAAAGGGATGTCCAAATGTGGTTAGCGCGTTTGGATATCGCAGCTGACCAGACCATCTGACATTGACATCACCCACACTTCGATGATAGCTGGATCACCCAGCACCATCATCTGACACCATGCTTGATGTCTGCCTTTGTCGTCGGGATCATGCTTGCCTGCAGCTGCGGACTTGTATCGATATACGCAGCCAAATCCCATGAGGGCCGTGGTGCTATTGTTGTGGAGGGCATCTGCGCAGATGATGTATATGTTGGCGCTTGCACTACATACCCTGTCGCTAACGCGGGCACGGTGTAGGCGTACGTGAGGTCTGTTGGGGCCAGGACCTGGCCGTAGGGCGAGCCTGAGTATGAGCGGGTTGAGGGTGTAGGATGCAGGGGCTGGTCGAAGTGCATTCCGTAGCCTGAGGCTCGCGGGTTGAGCATGGCGCTGGCAGTTGAGGAGTAGCTTGCAGACTTGTACTTGTTAAGGTTATGCGATGATTGCAGGGGTGGTAGGATGACTTACGTATTTCCCAATGATCTTCTTCAGGGCAAGGTGCAGGACCTTCCAAGGGAACACTTTGACATCTTTCTCGATGTTTCGGGGTTTCGGATTCGGAAATCCCATGATCACGGAGAAAAAATCCTCGCTATCGCTCCTCGTTTTCGAAACGGTGGTCGGTCCGAGTGCCTCTAAATTTCGTCGAATGCGGTTCTTCTCCTCCACTGTGAAGCGTATGGCAACAAGAGACTCTAGGAGGTAGATGGTATCAACGCTGGTCACGTAGCACTCCTCTCGCTCTGCCCACCATATGCAGCTGATGCATATCCCTTTGGGCGGGCCACCGTCGGCCGGAACGGCCTCGAAGTCGGCATCAATATTGTTGTAACTTTGAGATCTCCAAAATTTGACAAGTCGTCTCTTGGTCGTACATTCCTCTGTTGTCCATCCTTCCGCCATGGTGTTCAAATCTCCATTGATGTGGAGGATCGCTTTATAGCCATAAGGATACAGCGCACTTGCTGCAGAGGAGCTGGAGCCGTGCGACGGCTGCAAAGTCGAGGTTCGTATCAACTTCGGGTTGCCTGCGTTCGGAGAGTCCAAAGCCAGGAACCTCGTTGATGAAGCACCAGACAGTGCTGGGCTTCCGCTACTCTGGCTTCCAGTGGCAGACGTGAACGGGGATTGCCAAGCGGACGACCGCGAAGTCGGAGTGCTGTTTTGGTACGGGGACTTTTCGATACCGCTCTGCGCATTCTGGGTGCTCTGCGAGGAGTCACTTGCTTCTTGGACGCCAGCATACGACCTGATATTGCCTGGGGCGTATACCGAAGTGCCCGGTCGGGTTTGGTAGAAGTACGGGTATACCCTGTTCTGACCTGCTGCATAAGGAGTTGTTTCATATTGTACCGGACTGTTTGCCAATTGCTGATATGAGAGCCTTTTCGTAGGTATTCGCGAAATGTCTGCCGACTCCACCGATACCTTCCTCTTCCGCGAGGGATCCTGCGGTGAAGCTTGACTAAACACTTGCGCATCTGTGTAAAGGAACGAGCCGATTTCTAACGATGCACTACCATGTCCCGAGGCATACTGCGTCTGCAGACGCAGGGGTACGTTTGAGCTCGCCCATCCGGTTGTTGAATGTGGCGGTGCTTGAGCTCCCAATATATAGTTGTAGAAAGCTCCACGATTTTCTAAGCGGTCCAGAGTTGGCGTGCAGAGTCTTGTGGCAAACATTAAGCTTATATTGAGAGGATTGTTGGCTAGATCGTACGTTGTTTGCAGGTAAACGTAGACCTGAGATCCTTGAGGCCCTCGGTCGGGTTTGTAGGAGGCAACTTTCAGGAAATCGCGAATATCGATCTCATTCAGCGAGGATTGTGTCACTTCGTAATTCGCACGAGGCTCGAAGAAGGAGCTAGCTGGGTAGGGCATCTGATCTGCGTGACGCTCGTAGGTCATTGGACCCGCTTGTGCATACTGGCCGGAATGCCCTGAAGGAGAGAACGAGAGGTACGTGGAGTCCCGCATAGATCGGCTGGTGTCATAGTCACCGAAGCTGCCGGAAGTTCGGAGTCCTGATCTTGCATCGGAATCTGCAAATTAAATATCAGCCCAAACAGCAGTCAATCGAGGACTTTGCAGGTGAATGCCAAAGGATTAGTTGGTTCAAGGCTGAGTACCAAGATGCCTGGAAAGCACATACCATGTGTTGAATCGAGCGCCTTGCCCGAGCATGACATAGGCAGCAGAGCTGCTCCGGACTCGGCCTTTGCCCAGCAAGGCTTCGTGATGATTAATACCAATGCTCAAGGTATGTGCTTCGGCCACGTCGACACTATCATCTACAATGACGGGCAAATGTCGTGCATGGAACTGTCAGACCTGTAAGCCATTTATACTATCGCTCTGCGCTGTATACGCCAAATTCGTGAGCTGCTCATTGCTGCCAGCGAGTAGGCGGAGATTCATCCACTGCATTCCCAAGAAGGCGTGCGGACGTCATCGAAGGGAATTCCGCTCACCTCAAGCGTATCGACCTCTGTCGAAGCCAGATTGAAGAAGTCGAAGGAAAGAATGGAAGGCTCCAGGTAGTATCTCTTGGGGACTTAGCAGGAGGGAAAGAAGTAAAGGGCGGTAGCTCGTCAAATGGGATTTCGCCAATGTAAGGGTGATGTACAGTGCTTGTAGCACAAAGGCAGGGCGGACTATAATTGGGACTGTGTGACACTGGGGCGGATTCCGAGAAAACGCTGGAGATGGACTCTAGAGATTACTTAAGATCTCGATAGTTCGTCACCTGGGTGGAGGGGTTCCTGCCAGGATATACACGGTCCCGAATGCAGTCGAGGTTTCGGGAAGTTGAGTCGTCTCAAACAGTAGACTGGTGAGTGCAACCTAGATCTCCATTAACATCAATACTAAAGAGGCATAGCTTCGCTACTTCGCGGCAGCCTCCCATTGACTGACCGTATGGTATAAAGAAAGGGGAGTCAAGCACTACTAGATTGGGGCTTGCTCCTGATGGTCAATACTCTCTTGAGATCGGAGGTTGCGGGCTTTTCATCATGCAAGGGACGAACAGATTGGCCTTTAGCACGCACCTTCTCGTTGACCCCGCTATCCTTTCACCATTACTATTTACACACGATGAAACGTATCGAGCCGTTTAGTATTTGATTAATAGACTGCCTGTTCAACAAGGCCGCGGTTGAAAGGTCGAACAGGCGCATTACATCGCAGACTGGAATTAGGTATACAGGTGGTTCCAAAACAAAAATGTATCAGAGAACATTACGCTTGCAGCCCGTGCGTGACATAGGTATTAGTCAAGACTAAGCAGCAGATGCCGGGTTCATACGCTTCTCCGTTGCATCAACGCGGCACGAAGAGGGTAGATAGGGGTTTTGGGACGCAGAGCCTCGATCTCGTGGGTCCTCGATTACAGTATCCTGGGCTACACGCGAACGTACGAAGAACGTTGTCATTGACCAAGGGAAGAGAGAGAGAGATACGTAGCACATGAGGCTGTGCTGTGTAGTTGTAATCATCTTTCAAAACTTCTGCTTGAACACGTAGTTTGAGAATTGATAGGTGGAACGCTGTTACTGTAGCGTCCATCTTTGATGCCGCAACGTAGAAGTTTCATGGGGTGACCGTTATTTTCACCTTCACTGGCCTTGTCTGTCAGCACTTGTGGAAAGAACCAGGCATCCCTGAACTCGGGAGTGATGGCTTCGGGCCACTGAAGCAGCAGGCAACGTTTAATCGATTTCCCTTCGCTGGGTGGGGCCAGCACTTCGGCCTGGTAAGGTGTACGCATCGGGGCGGCCCAGGAAGCAGAACAGCAGATAATGCATCCAGAAGACTCGTACAAGCCTAGAAAGCTGACGGATAGGCCAAGAGCCCGTGCTGAGCAGTCCAAATCGTAATTAGACAGCTCCGCAGTTGGAGAATCGTAGTTTTGGGTCTCTAGGATGGTGATGGAACACATATCCGTACCGTAGCGGCGAAGATCTTCCTAGGCGATCTTAGCGTGATTCTATTCTGGGTCAAGATGCCCCCCTAAACCGTCCATACCCCCGGTCGGTGCTCGTCCACAAATTGACCTGGCCGCAAGATGAACATCCATGCCCAATAGGCCTCACATAAATTTACCTTATCCCGCCATCAAGATTTGAAAGGAGGACGTACCGTTCTAACCACAGCGTTACGATGGTCAGACCTGCCACAAGACTGCCAACGTTGAATTGCTTGATTTACGTTAGCTCTGGGTCCCAGTCGCTAGAGCTTCTATGTCCCAGCATATCGAGCAAGACCAGAGTAATTCTATCAGCCCTGCAAAATGCTATTGATAGTTCTTGGATGACTGATCATGTCCCGAGGTATTTCGCATTTGCTTGGAAACTATCTCGTGATTGGAGACATCTTCCCACATGCAACAGCTGCCGAAAATAATTGATCTACGGGACGATGCTCCAATCTCAACTCTATTTCCTCGGCAGGTCAGCCTCAGAGTCGTCTTCGTCCTTAAGCGGCTATGCTGGCTATGGTACGGGGAAATCCAAGTGTGACTGCCCCCAAGTGCCCCCAGCCTTTGAAATTATGGCCTATGCTCCCGTCATATCCGTTGCCATAGCCCTGCTACACTCCCTTTCATCCCGAATTCGTCTACACTTGATGGCTCAGCGGCTAGGGCAATCCTGAGGTCGTCGGAGAATATTACGGAAGCATGCTTGGAGAGCGCGTTGGCCGGGGAGGCTGTTCGCGATGTTTCACACCTATGTACCTAGACATGGCCGTAGGCTCCCTGCATTCGATCTAAGGTAATGGGTTGTGAACGCCCTGGCCAATCTTCTCCTTTGTACCAACGAACATGTTTCGCAGGCTCTTAAGGCTTCTTGCATCCTCAGCATGGACTAGCTAGCCAAAAGACCTGGTCGACGCAAGGCTGCTTGCATTGCCGCCGCAAACAGAAAGCCAGAGAGCGCACGGATCTGCGAAGGTCGATGGCGCTGTTGTCCGAGACCCGATCCTTGATTCAGCTCGTCAGCTAGTGATCAACCTGGCCATTTGGCAGGGTCAACATGGACTGTGCAAGAGATGCTCGTCCATTGAGGGATGTGCCAGGAGTTGGCTCAAGAAGAAGCGAATGGGTTGCACCCTTGAGACCCATGATGATGATATGATGAGTCGGCGAATAATCTAGTGGCGGCGTGGTGCCAAAGCGGTCACATTTAGGGGAACCCTCCGTAAGCGAGAAGGGCAGGCCTCAGTAAACGGTGTAAAGCAAATCTCGCTACAGACATTACCTCTAAAAAACTCTAAACCCTATCGATCTTCGATATTCCCGACAAATGCAAATACAATCACCCCTAGCTAAGGCTCTCACGGACTACGCACTTAGGGCACTCAGTGTTGACGGAGTTGCGATATATTTTTCAGCACCGAAAGAACATCACAACGCGGACTAAACCCATCCAATGCCCCCAACTTACAAATACCGAAATCAAAGACTGCTCACAAAGCCTAGTGTAAAGACGAGTCTACCCTTCTTCTACTAGATTCCTCCAAGATGCTTGACAGCCCATCGCCGCTGGATCCGGCCACCCTGTGTATCCTAATGCACACATGATAGCATGGCCTGCGGGGGAAAGTATCCAAACGGACTGGGATGCCCAAGGCAAGGGCTAGGCATAAAGTGGTCCAAGTCACGAGCATAAAGATGATCATCCTCAAGAAGCTGGTCGAACAGAGATGGGTCGTCGTCATAGGGATAGTCATCGTCAGAGAAGTCATCCTCATAGTAGGAATCGTTAATCCTTGGTCGAGAATGATCGACGGTCATTGAATGAGGTCCATATGGAGCAACAAGTTCGTCTCCCCGGAGCGGCAAATTGCTGAAGGATGCGCTCCGGCGCGGTTTCGGTCTTGTAGTAGAGCTACACCCCAGATGCAAGCCATAACCGTGTGTGAAGCTTGGTCTCTGTTCGTCTTTTCTGACCAAAGTAGCCAATATCCCTCGCGAGCATTTGTTGAGATTCGACGCCTGGAACAAGGGTCGCAGATCTCGGCTTTCTAGACGCGTTTCGTGGAGCACGGATGAAAGGATAGGCGCCATGATTGTGGGGTTCCTTCTAATCAGGTTTAAGCTCATGCGATCAAGAGCTTCGAGATGTCGCATCCAGTAGTCGGGCGCTTCCTGAAACAGCCTCGTACAATGTCGCTGGAAGAATAATTCCAGTTCCCTGAAGATTTTGGTATTGCAGCCAAAGTATTTTGGATCAAGTATTATTCCCAGAGAAATGAACACATCGCCAGTCAGAGACACAGCGTCGCCACCGCGATATGTGAACATTCTCCATAGGTCTTCCAGGCCGGTGGACAGTGCTGCCGATACGGGAGACTTCCGATCCACCTCGCATAGGTACTGGCCAAGAAGCTGTATGGCTTTGGGATGGATGCGCCTTCGATGGGGGCAGTAGGCATCAAGAGACAAGAACCGAGTATGGGCTATCTCATGTCCATGATGCCGCCATAGCTTCGGCAGGTACGCTTGAATTGTTCTGATGTCGACATCGGTATATGCGCCGTCAAAAACGAGGCTCAAGGAACGGTGTCTAGAATATCCAGAATGCCTGCGTGCCATGGGACACCAGAGTTGGTATTCACACGCCGTGAAAAGCACAAGCAGAAATACTAGACGGAGCCAGATATGTTGCCTTTACAAATGTATGATGCACGCCTGATGGTAGATGTAGATTTGATGGCGGCTATTGTAAGGGCTTATATAGCCTTTACTTTCAGAACTTACAACAAACGTAGTGACAGTGTCAAAGAGGCGCAAGCTCTGGGGATGCGTGGTTTGCTTGCATTGTGAAAGGGCGTGTAACAGGAAGTAGGAAAAGGTGATAAGCAGCAAACAAGGGCATTCAAATGCTGCATGACCATCAGGAAGCAATTAAAGCAAGACAGAGGATGAACATGATGAATGAGTCGTGAGACGCGCTGCTACTAGAGATGCTACCAACACAAGCCGGGCGGAAGTGGAAGAGCTTCGTGCTCTCAGAGATGCGGCTGCCTGGATTGCGTATGATTGGCCTTCTAAATTCTGGAGTCATAGTTTGCCCCCGTACATTGCTGGACTGGCTCAACACTACGTAAATGAAAGGCCCCTGTTTAAAGTGTCCTAGCAAAGACACTGTCAGCTCTGACACTGATAACAGAACTGGCATACAACTGCTGATGGTCAGAACTGCCTTATAAAAGCAAACGGCAACAACTGATCGACCACTTGTAGCTGCCAACAAGGACCCTATTAGCGCTCCGGAAGACTAGCACTCGAAGTTTTTCCGAGATTACTCCGAGGTCCGCCCGCATCGGTATTTACACCTGCTTCTCCATAGATCTCACAAATCATCGGTTGACAAATTCAGCTATGCTACCCTACGTTAAACACCCAGTCGTTCAGGCGCTCTCGACGTTGAGTCTTCACAGTGCTCTTGGCCCTCCACACGTCTCCAATCCTTTGCCTTACTATATCCCCGCACGAAAGATCATGACCCCCACCCAAGGTGCATTTTTCGGTGGCCCTATCCATCATTCGGAGAGCAGTGTGTGGTCAGCTTATCACTCAATTGATAATAGAGGCGCGGTGGAAGACCGGGACGATGCCCCGGACCTACACGATATCGTTCCTCCAAGTGTGGACGTCTCGGCCGTACCTTTTCTGACGCACTCTGTCGAGAACCTCTGACGCAGATGTAGGCAATTGATGCAGCGGCCAAATTCTCTCTAGCAGCTGGGAAGATCTATTTGCCTCTTGATCAAGCTACCTTCACCATGTCTGGCTTCTGGTTGGAGGGTCGTTACTTTATGACTCGTGCGCACTTTTTCCAAAGGTATAGCTTTGGAGCCGAGGACGAGGAGCGCATTCTAGGAAACCTTCGAACGGGCGCTTCGCGGCCCACCTTTGTGGACTCGCGTCATATTTCGGCAGATCGCGGTACGGAGAATGTCCATGGTGTATAACGTTGCAACGATACACTGATCAGTGGAATCTAGGTCGCAGGTGCACAGAGATGAAACTTGTTGTCTATAACAAGGAAGCCGACGTCTCCATCTTCGAGATACTCGATCCCCACGTCCCCTCACACTCATCACATGTTCGTTTGTGCGATCTACAAGCTCAAGCCATAAGCCAGTCCATGAAGCAAGACGGGGCTTCTGGACTGCGAATATGGACCGCAGGTTATTGCGGCACGAACGAACCTCTATACAGCTCGGTAAATGGAAACACGTCGGCTGAAGAAGCAAATCTGAGAGCTCGGAACCCAGCCGCTACAGAATATGATCTCCTCGCCGTCAAATTCCGAACGGCTCTACGTAGGAAGCAGATCGACAAATATGTTAATCTCTTCCCCACTAGCAACGCCGAAGATCAAGTAAGTTGCGGAGTAGCCGCACACAACAGTATGCTGATCCGGATTTGCTAGTCACCAAGATTCGAGCAGTTGTACTGTCCAAATATCCGAGCAATGTCTGTAGGGGAAATTCTCTCCGCCCGAACATGGATGCAGGCCCCTTCTACCTCATTGTATACATTTATGCATCCGCATACAATTAGCGGATTCTATGGGATCTCCGGGTCAATGATCTGTCTGTTCCAAGAGAATGATATAAAGCGTCCTAAAGTTATTGGACTTTGTAAGCTCTTCCTACGACCTCTGAATTTGTTTCGACTTCTAATATTCTACAAGTTCAGGGGGATGTACCCGATTGTCCTGTGAATACATTCCTGGCATTTACGGAACATTTTGTTGCCTCTATCCGGCAAGAGCTGGGAATTGGGACGTAGAGTAGGCTGGCATACGATATGCAAATCCGGTAACGACAGTCGCAATGGCGGGTGGAATTCTTTTGGGGCGGTTTTGGGCGGTTTCTACTCTACACGTGCTTTGGCATATCTACTGGAATCAGCCAATTCGCATGCAATCAAGACTCTCCAGATTCATTTGCCACATGCTTCAACAATTGAGGCGATGCAGGCACACGATTTCGATCTCAAATTGTCGACCTCGCCACCAGGTGCCGGCAAAAGTCATGACCGATTGCACACGACCCCGCCAAACTTGGTGGGATACTTGGTCATGCACGACTATGCGTCCAGATTGGTCATGACTTTTGCCTGCACCTGGTGTCGCCGAGGACTACGCACAGGCAGCTTATAAGTTCAGTCCGATATCACCTTTGGGGTTTCCTTCATTACGTGGGTGAATTCAGGCTTTAGTGATTGAATTGACTCGCTACCGATCCACTACCACGACCTCTGTCCGTTTCCCCCCCAATCTGTAACCGCAAAGTTTATTCGGATTCGCTGCTACCAACCCATTCAGTCGGCGTGGTACATCAGGGTTTGTTCTAGAGAAACAATTGATCCCGGTAGCTCGACATCCGCCAGGTAAGCCGCGTCGTTACAATGATGGACCGGGATTCGCCAAACTTGTGCGTCTGGAGAAGCATGCCTTCGGGTAATGAAAGATACGTCTTCCATCCACGAAGAAACCGACGGTAACTGGATTGTATTAATAAGACTGGGTCACAGTCCGTGACTTAGATAGCCTCCTCTGCTCCCAGATACTGGTGCTGAACATGCCTCGCTACGCGGACACACCCTGATGTGTTTCCAGAGGGGGGTGAACGTTGCTGACTCGGGCCTGAGAATTGAAGGGGCTACTGTAGACGCGGTAAGATCAGCCGCTTCGCACAACCGCGGCCATATGCCACGCCGCTTGCTCCGCCGTACACAGAACTGAAGAATGGACGGCATTCATGACGAGCGCCACGCTGCCACACTGGCCATCTGAGAGTTTGCTGTGGCTGACGGTAAGCACTTGAATGATGGAAGTTCGCTCGGTCAGAGTTTTCGGGGGGAAGGGGTCTATTAGTATCTAAGTGAAGCGAGATTAGTCGGTCATGTTGGGATCCTCCGCCATTTCTGAGCAACATCCTCGCCAAACCGAACATAAGCATATAGCGACAGGACTTCGTCAACATCAAAGCGGCGCCGTAATGAGGAGACCCCATTGCCTTTAGCTTTCCTTTGGTGGTCAACTCGCATGAACGACCAGCTTCCCAAAGCCCCACAGCCGATGCCAGAGAAAACGAGGAAGCTTTTCTCCCTTTTGCGGAGTATAAGGCGCCAGTGACGATGATTTGTGAGAAGTAATGCCAGTCTCAAGAGGTCCACATGCAATATCTAAGAAACAATCAGAAGTAAGCAAGCGTGACCAGAAGCACAAAGAAGGGTTCGACCCGCCCAGCATTTAGAGTGGTCCGCAGACTTCAAACGCAAGAGATAGAACATGCCTGTCTACATTGAGTGTTTGCTCGCATTCGAAGCACACTAGGAACAGTTGTCTAGCAATAATAGGTATGCGTTCAGGGACAAACAATCAAAGAGACGAACGAGCCAATCGCCATGAACATTGAGACGCGGAGCGTGTACGGGGGTAGGCTCTCAGCCCCCTTGATATGGCTTTTGGCACTGAGCATTGTTTTCTCCGCATCTCGATCCCGAACCAGACGCTACTTTTCGTAGGCTTTGCACACAACCTGCACCGAGAGAATAATCCTTGAAGTGCTTTGACCGCCGCCCTCGAACTAAGATAGGCAGGAATATACTGGTCCCAGCGCCCACGCCTGCGCCAACGCTAGGAAGTTGACCTTATCGCAACGTAGGACGTCCTCAGTTGAAACAATTGCAGCATCGCAGGTCCGTATTGTCCCCCGAACGACCGTGATGTAGCTGACTTTTTCGTAGGCTTCTTGTGTCATACCGAACCGTGGGCCTGGTCGATCGCTGTCGACAATTCATGGGAATGCCTAGGCCGTCTACCGCGATATCAGCAAGGCCTCTCAACGATGGAGCTGTAGGCGTAGGAAGTATGCTGTGGTCTCGTATCAGGGGTACTCGCAATGGACCGCAGCCTCTTCGAATGAGTGATGCCATCGCAGAACGGGCGCCTCATGCTGTCAAAGGCCCTTCGACCTCCGTGCAAACAACGAGAATGCGTAACGAAATAGCATGCTGGGCTTGTGTTTCACACCTCGGACTCGAAGAGTCTGCAGGGTAGAAAATCGCGTCAAGAAATGGTAACACGTTGGGCTCCCCTCCCAGGTTTCCCAAAAAGACAAGAACCTGTTCCTACTTGAGGGACGAAAAGACAACGTTGATGCGTGAGAGGATGATAAGTCAGTCGAGCAATACCGTGCCGCGTTCGTATCGGAGCCATACCAAGATTCGGAAGACCTCATGGAGCACAATAAACAGGCCTATATGCAGGTGGAAAAGCTGGACATGCAATGCTGAAATTGGTTGATAAAGAACGTGCAAATACCGAGTGCACAAATAGGGCTTTGTAAGCATGAGTCCCAGACAATACAGTATACTCAGGCTCTCACTCCAAATCCGCCGGGGCTATTTGGTTGCCATGTCGGTGTCCATCATTCACTCGCTCTTGGCTTTCCTATTGTGGACGGGGTCAAGATCACCACCCCTGTTCCAAATTTCGAGGCAGGGCATTCACTCTGTTCACCTCACTTCGTCTTCCATCCTTCACCTTCCGTCCCTCTACATCTTCAACTCTACTTCCTCATCGCTTCCTCAACATCTACACACTTCAACCCGCTTTCAACACGTTTACATTCGTCTGGACACTCGCAAGCCGGGAGTAAACAGAGAACAGCAATGTCTGAGACTATTGTTGCTTCAGATGTGCCTGCCACAGGCGGAGCTCTCAATAATGATGTTGATCTCAAAGGAAAAGCAGTGAGTGCTAAATTAGAGGCGTTTGCCCGACTTCTCGACCCCTTTGCTGAAGGCAGCAAGTTTACCCCAATCAACGAGCTTGGTGCTGGGGAAGAGGATAGCAATGCCACCGAGTCTGACAATGGTGCTGTCGCCGAAGAAACTTCTGACGGTGAAACGAAGGATGGAGCTGTAGCTAAGGAGCCTGACTCCAAGGTGGTAAGTCCTCTTTGCTTATGTACCTCTTCTCATAACGAGCATCGCCGTGGCAAGGACTATTTGCAGCATTGCGGATTCCTGCGAGCCACCACGATCATCTGATCTGGTACAAGCGTGCGCTGGTTTTGCCCGAAGCTCTCACTGCAAGTCTACACATATCACAAATTTCCTGCATTTCAGGCCTTACTTGCCACCAGCCTCAACCGTTCTGAAACCATGTTCCAACATTCCCGGGCTGTGATTGGCTCGTATCGCGGATTCGGCGTCTGTGGACACTGACGGTTACCAGGTGACCGAGGATTCCAAGACTGATACGACTGAGACCACCATCAAGGAGCATAGCGCCGCCGCGAAAGTCGATGAAGAAGTGCCTGTTGTCAAGAAGAAGCGTGCGCCAACCAAGCCCAAGGAGGTCGCGAATGATAACGAGGACATTGATGGTGCCGCCAATGCTAAAGTCGACGAAGAGGCGCCGGTTGTCAAGAAGAAGCGTGCCCCAGCTAAGCCTAAGAAGGCGATAACTGACAACAAGAACATCGATGATGCCGCTGATGCAAAAGTCGACGGAGAAGCGCCAGTGGCCAAGAAGAAGCGTGCCCCGGCCAAATCGAAGAAAGCGACAACCGACAACGAGGACATCGATGATGCCGCTGATGCAAAAGTTGACGAAGCAGCGCCCGTGGCCAAGAAGAAGCGTGCCCCGGCCAAATCAAAGAAAGCGACAACCGACAACGAGGACATCGATGATGCCGCTGATGCAAAAGTTGACAAAGAGGCGCCCGTGGCCAAGAAGAAGCGTGCACCGGCCCCAGCCAAGCCCAAGAAGCCAACAACTGACAATGAGGATGACGGTGATGCCACGGAGACAAATTTGCCCATCACTCCCCCGGTCACCCCGCCCAAGAAGCGTGGCCGTAAAGCTTCTACTGCTGACGACGCCGACGTCAACGGATCTACCCCGAAGTCTAAGGCCAGCAAGAAAGCCAAGATCACTGATTCCCCTGAAGATTCCGCCGAAGTCACGACTTCCCAGGAGTCTCCTTCCACCACTAAGACGGGAACCCGGCGTAAGCGCGCTGCCGTGACGAAGGACAAGGCCGTGGCACGTGGCCTCCCAACCTCTATGAAGGAGTGCTCCGAAGCGGATCGGATGCTTCTCCATATGAAGGATGTTGAGGGAAAGCCCTGGGCCGAGATCCGTGCTACATGGAAGGCAATGACCGGCCAGGAGACCGCTTCTAGTACGCTCCCAAACCGGTACAATCGCCTTAAGGTGAACTTGATGGCGCTTGAAGAGGGCGATGTGAGTGTTACTATCATTCCTTCAATCCCCCTTGATTACTTTTGGTTTCCTGCGCAGCACTTCCAAGACTCAGGCTCAAATTCTTCCCACTTTTGCTCTCAATGCAACCCCTCCCCCCCCCCTAGTCTATCTAGCATCATACCAGACTCCTTCAACGCTCCAACACCCATTTCTACTCCATCCCTTCCAACACCACTTCTTTCATTCCAACCGCACCCACTCTACCCAAACAGCTCATCTTCTCCACCATCCCACCCCATCCCAACTTCTCCACTTACTCCTCCCTCCAATTTGTCTCCTCACAAATCTCCCCTCTAACCTCCCCCTCCTCCTCCCAGGCCCCCCGCCTCCTCTCCGCCAACGCCTCAATCGACACCGAATACGCCGAGTACATCGCCAAATTCGCCTCCGAGAAATGGGCCAAGGTGCAGAAGGCGATGGAAGCCCAGGGCACGACCAACAAATACCCGTCCGGCTTCCTGCAGAAGGAGTTCCAGAAGCTGGAAGCTGCCGGCGCTATCGAGGACAACAAGGATGGGGATGTTGAGATGGCGGAAGGCGAGGGGAGTGCTGCCGAGGGGAGTAAGGAAGAGGAAGGGGTTAAGGCCGAGGATTAGGCGGGCTTTCGGGCTTCTGGGTCTGACGCGATGGGTGGTGGAAAGGCATGGGATATGCACTGGGAAACGGGGACGGTTGGTTGCGTACAATGACTTTCGCAGCAAGAAATCGGTATAGGCTTCTGATGTCGTGGCTATCGAGTCTTAGACTAGACCGCCTTACCAGTATTGTCTCCCGACTTCGATAGACACAAATCGAAACCCATTACCCTCACTCTCCACCGCCCAGCTTCGCCCCTCTTTCCACCTACCTCACCCTCCTAGCATACCTATAACCCACCCAAGACTCACCATACAGTCCTCCCACATACGCAGAACCAAAACCCCCCACCATCCACCTATCCACCCCGACATCCTTCTCAACAAAGGCAACCCTCCCACCATCCCCGTACGCTCTTCCCCCTTCCCAACCCAATACCAGCTGACCCATCAACCCACAGCACAACCAACGCCCCCCATCAACACCTACGACGGGCCTTCCCCCATAACGCAGGACCACTCCTCGCCCTCCACGCATCACGCCTCCCAGCTCTCGAGCTCAGCATCCGGGTAGCCGCGACGGACAGCCCCCTCCCCGCCGCCACAGCTGCACGCACACCTCCGCGCGAGGTCACCATCTGGACCGCTATGTGAAGAGACATCTTCCGGCGGCGGGGGAGGTTGCGCGCTATGGAGGTGGGGTGTGGGGTTGGGTGTTGGCTGTGGTAACGGGTGGTTGGATGATGAGCATGGTGTGTGGATTTTGTGGAATGGGGTTAGGGCATGGAGACGAGTTGGGGAATGTGTGGGAGATGTAGTTTTGAGAAAGGGGGGGAGGGAAGTGAAAGCGTTTGATGGATGAAGATTCCTATGTACCTGGTATACCCCCTCCCTCTGCGTCCCTATGTCCCAGCGCGCGCGATGGCAGCGGTTCGATGTGCTATTATACCATTACCACGCGCCCACCTCCACCAAAATCAACCCAGGAACAATCCCTATCCAGCATCCAGCGTGCCGGACCAGAAAAACCCCAAAACCCATCACGCCGCCTTCCCATCCACCACGCCGTTTACCTCCTTCTCCCCCTTGACCCCACCCGCCTCCTTCCCGCTTTTCGCGCCACCAACCTCTTTCGCCCCTTTGACGCCATTGACCTCCGCACCCGCCCCCTCCGCATTCTCGGCTTTCTTAACCCTCGGCGGCGCCCTCCCCCCCATCTTCCGATCATTCTCCGCCTTCTCCCTCGCCGCCTTAATACCCGCCGTCTTCCGCTGCTCCATGGTCATTGTCCTCTTCATCTGTGGCCTCGCGCCTGCCGCTGGTTTCTGCGCCCCAGTTGTGGTTTGCGGGGCTGGTGTCGCAGGTTTCGGCGCGCCAGCTGTCGCTTGAGGAGCGGGTGTTGCGCCGTCCATCTCAGGCGAGACCGACGAGGAGGCAGGTTTAGGCGACTGCGCAGAAGGCGGGGGCAGGCCGAGGTATTCCTTGACGCGGGATTTCTGCTCGCCGGTCGTGCCGGATGTGGGGGCCGAGAGGGCGGTGAGGGTGGAGAGGACTTCGGGGGCTGGGGGGGATTTTAGCTGGGGGGTTTTGGGTTAAGGGGAGAGTGGGGGATGGTACCGCTCATTAATCGGACGTCGCGCTCGTGCTTGGGGAAGGATTTGAGGGGGAGGTTGGTGTTGAAGTCGTGGAGGGGGGTCAGTGGGGTGTTGGGGTTGGCGAGGCGGGAGTTGGAGAGGCGGGCGAGGGCGTTGTGGTCGCTGTGCGGGGTGGAGAGTCAGCTTTTGCGGTTTTCAGATAGGACTGTCGTGAATGTGGAAATGCGCCCAGAAATGCGCCGGCCCAAGACGAGCTTTTTGCGCAAAATTCTTGGGGGCGATTGGTGAGCGCGCAAGAAAGGTAGCACCTACACAGCCTTGAGCTTTTGCTCCAAGTCCAGCGATCGCTTCTCCGCCATCTCAGCCTTGTATTGCAGGTCATTGCCTCGGTTGCGCAAGACGGTCAATTGGGTGTCATGTTCCGCGCTCTTCTTGACGAGGTTCTTCTTCTCGATTTCCAGCTCGTTCACACGCTTGATGAGCTTTCGGACGTCTTCGGCGAGGGCCTGGGCGTCGATGGGTTTGGGTGCCATTGGGTGCGCTGGTCGAGATGGGTATCGCTTGGTGGGTTTGATGGGCTTGCGACGAGGACGATGGAAGAAGCTGGTGGAGACGAAAAGGGTGAAGGAGCTGGGCGCACATGGTGAGGTGGCTGGGAGGTCAAAAGTTGGATGCCGGCTGAGATGTACGTCATGCTGTAGGGTTCTGAAGAGTGGAAAATCCAGGTACGTAGGAGGGAAGCTTGGCGGTTCGAGAAGGTGAAACTCCAGCCGGGGATTTACTTCTATCGCCGAAGGCTTATCTTAGCGCCGCGTACATCTCTGGCCCTGGAAGGTGCACGCAATCGGAGAAGCCCAGCAGTACGATGTTGATACTCCTTGAGTGACTCATTGCTGGTGCTCGCACAATACCTGCATAGGTCAAGGCTTCTTTCATCGGCTGAGATCAAGCCACTCATGTCCACAACGTAATCTACGCTTTGCTTCCTGGAGGGCCGTTCAGGAATCAACATAAGTATCTCTTCGTCAGATAGGAACCCGTGGAGCAATATCCGTACCGGTAAAGATCTGCCATGTCAGACCCAATCGTTCCCTTTGGCCGCCCCATGCGTGATGCTCACTTCCTGCTCGCTCCAGAGTATACGCCACTCAACCATGGCTCCTACGGCACATATCCCAAATCAGTCAGAGATGACTTCCACAAATGGCAAGCTTTATCTGAGGCCAGACCGGACCCCTGGGTCAGGTACGACTATCCCAGACATCTCAACTCTTCTATCAATACCATTGCCTCCTTCATGGGTGTCCCGGCTGCTGACGTTGTTTTGGTCAAGAATGCTTCGACGGGTGTCAACACCGTCTTCAGAAGTCTTCGCTTTGTGGAAGGCGATGTTATTCTTCACCTTTCAACGGTCTACGGAGCTAACGCAAAGACCTTTGAATACCTTCGTGAGACGACACCCGTGGACAGTGTAAGCCTGGACATGCAGTATCCTGTAAGCGATGATGAGACAGTGCAGAGGTTCTGCGAGTCGGTCGAAGACATCAAGCTCCACGGAAGGACACCCAGAGTGGCGATGTTCGACACCATCACCTCCATGCCGGGCGTCCGGGTGCCATGGGAGCGGCTAGTCGAGCGATGTTCGGCAATGGGCGTCCTGAGCTTCGTTGACGCAGCTCATGGTGTTGGCCATCTGGAGTTGGACCTCCAGAAGTACCAGCCCGACTTCTTCGTCAGCAACCTTCACAAGTACGTAGATCAGTTTCTCGGGTCTTCCGGGTTTTTGTCGTCGATCCAATCACGATGTTGAGACACCCCATCTAACATCCATAGATGGCTTTTTGTACCACGAAGTTGCGCGGTGTTTTATGTTCCCCCAAAAAACCAGCATCTAATCAGATCGGCTTTGCCAACCTCCCACGGGTTCGTACCTGTACCCAAGGACGGAGCAACAGTGATACCAGACCCCCTTTCGAATCGCAAACTACTTGACAGCCCGTTCCAAAAACTCTTCCGATATGTCGCTACGCAAGACGACAGTTCATATCTATGCATTCAAACCGCGCTAAGGTTTCGACAGGACATATGCGGCGGCGAAGATCGTATCCGCGCATACAACACACACCTTGCCATAGAAGGTGGAAAGAGGATAGCCTCGATACTAGGTACCGAAGTTATGGAGGAAACAGGCAACCTCACGAGATGTTTTTTTGCAAATGTGCGACTGCCTCTCACCATAGGCGATCATGGAACGGACATTCGACAGGAGAAGGCTCTGCAGGTGGTGGAATGGGTCGTGGAGACACTCGTCGATGATTTCGAGACGTACATGGCTGTCTACATGCATGCAGGTAAGATATGGACTCGCTTCAGTGCACAGATCTACATCGATTTCAAAGATGTAGAACGAGGAGCAAACGCACTGAAGGAGATTTGCAAGAGAGTGGAGGCAGGAGAACACCTGTTAGAAATGGAGAGTGGTGCTTGATGTATGGTGACAGGGTAGCATGGAGGAAGATAATTCACCTCAGGCCGGTTGCGAGCCAGTCCAAGAATCGGATTGATGTCGGATAGACGGCTTTTCAAAAGGCTGTGGCACGAGCGGGCGGGTGCACCGATCAGGTCGCACGAGACGCGCTTGTATCTCAAACGCACGATCTGAAGCAGCTAGCCGGCGAGATCAGTGAGATCCGAGGAAGTCAGTAACGTAGACTTGGGCACTCTGCGAACCATATCCCTGTCCAGTTCCATGGTGGCGTGAGATCTTGCATGGTTTGCAGCATGGCTACCTAAGGACAACGCCTCGCACTGCAGGTGTTGTGCGTGCTAACGATGACTCGACGGTTGTACGTGGATGGCGTTGCTGGTGACTTGGCTGTGCAGCACAGGCGATGTGTGGGTGCCGGAAAGGCGCCCCAGACGAACCACGGATCAGAGACAGGCAGCTTCGTTCATGTTATAACAGGTGCTTCGGAGCCAGTTCCTCTTCTGCTGTTGATGAGTCTCGTCGAGAACCTTAGTTGAAAGTACTTTAGTCACTTGAGCTTCATACCTTAAAGTAGTCCCTGGGAGTACAACCTCTCCTCTCCAGCGTCCCAGCGATCTGGCATCGGCAGATATCTCCGCATGCCAAGGCCGAAAGCTATTCGGTAGCCATTCTCCACCAATCACTGCCCATTCGACATACCTTACGTACTTTACTCCCTCCGGATGATATCTCTGAGCCCTCCGGATACAGCGTATAAGATAGGACTTTGCAAGCAAGTCGCTGCCACCATCTGTCCTTAACATTGAGACCGCTGTGCGTTTGTCACGGCTCTCAGCAGCAATCGGTGGAATCATTCATCATCAAACCATTCCTTGTCTGTCTACTCACATCAAACCTAGCGTAGTGAATCACAGTCGATGACAGCACAGACTCCTACAGCTGACGCTTCTGAGTCATACAAAGCTCGTCTAGCAGTCTTTGCTTTCTCTGATAAATCCGACAGCACATCTGTCCTGGACTTTACTCCTTCCGAAACTCCACCACTCACACATGATCAACACCCGCACTCCACAAACAGTCCTCAAACCACGAGAATGGCAGACAAAGGTGTGGGAAGCTCCACGCTAAGAGAAGAAGTTCAGCCTACCAAGATCGAAACCTCAGCGGTGCAGAGCGAAACCAAGACCCAAGACTCTGCAGACGCCAAAGCAAAGAAGGCCGCGTGCAAGAAGCACGGAAAGGCTGCAAAGAAGCCCAAGAAGAAGTCAAAGGCAAAGGAGGAATCTTCCAGTAGCAGCTCCGAATCTTCGTCCTCCGAGGGTAGTTCGAGTGAGGATGAAGAATCTACTGACACCGAATCATCGTCAGAGGAGGAGGCAGACTCTGAGGAGGAGAGAGAGCAGAAGCGGAAGCAGAAGGCCAAGAAAGCTCGGAAGCTGAAGGAGAAGAAGAAGGCCAAAACGCGGAAGCGTACGGAGACTAGTGACGAGGACTCCGATTCGGATGCGGAGGATGAATCAAGCTCAGAGGAGGACGAGAAGAGAAGAAAATCGAAGTCCAAGAAAAAGCGGCGGTCAAAGCGGCAAGCCGAGGAAGATGATGACGATGAGATTGATCTGGATGACTCTTTTGGTAGAGCTCAGGCACAATTGAAAGCTCTCGGCCTTCGCCGCGGACGTGGTGGCCTACGACGGAACCGTGGGCGTGAGGAGTTGCTAAAGCAGCAATTGAAGCTCAATTCAAAGGCTTCTAAGAGCAAGAAGAAGAAGCAGAAGCGGTGGGTTGCCTTTACTCGCATCACTGATCGCGTGAGCTGACTTTCTTCTAGGGCTTCCAAGGTAGACTTCGTCCGGGTAGACCAGTTATGGGACAGCTCGATACATAATTACAAGCTTACGGAGACCGCCGAAGATGCCGATGCGGATGAGTATGACCAGTACGTCTTTACTGTGCGCAGAAAGTTCGATTGGGAGAACAAGTACACAGACACGGTGGTGGACATCAAGAGCAAGCCGCTCAGAGAAGCCCTCACTCACGTCATGGGAGCTGTGAAGGGAGTCTCTTTTGCGGAGGACACGCCTGTCATTGACCCCAACATGCTGTTCTTATACCTTGAGGAAATGCGTGCTCACATGAAGGAGCTCAAAGCCAAGAGCAAGACGGAGAAGAAGAAGAAGGCAAAGAAGCTTGCCGCTACCAAGGCGTCTCACGTCAAGGTCATGGTCAAGTTTCTTGACAAGGACTATGCAGAGACTAAGAAAACCTTATACCCCTTACTGGAGACCAACACCATTACCTTCGATTTGCTATGGGCATTGTTCAAGAGCAATGACATCGCTTACTGTCCGACATACTCCAACCCCGACGAGCCACGGGCTTTCAAGATTGAATATGCCACGAAAGTATGACACCTGGAACCCCAAAGTGAACAGATGGAAAGTTTCTAACCCATTTCTCTAGGAGTCATCCTTCATGAAAGGTACCTGGTACAACATTGAAGGCAGATACCTTGAGTATGACGGTAAAACCTTTGGTATGGGTACAATGGCCGTTGAAGTCGAGCAATTCAAAGGTCCCCGGAAAATCTCTAGCTTGGCTTGCTACCCGCTCAAATATCACAAAGAGTCTGACAAGCTCAAGCAAGAGTTAATCGAGCGAGGTAAGAAGTTTGTCGCGCTCAAAGGCATGAACTACCGCTTCCACAAGGGCATGGGCTTTTACAAGAAGAAACGCCAAGTCATTAAAGTCAACATTAACGGCCGTGTCATGGTCGACCCGGCGATTCACCGCCGTATAAACCCCAACTACCCGATCTCAACCGTCAAGCCCAAGGATCCCGATATCATTGACCAATCCGAAGAAGAAGACTCTGACGATGATAGCTGCGGCTGCGGTGACGCGTCGGACGACGAGGGCCAACAGCCTGCAGACCAATTCGAAGAAACCAAGGAGGAAGAAGTCAAGACCAAAATGAAGCTCGTCGTTGACGAAAACGAACGCGCCCACATCGTCGAAGTGGAGATGGACGACAATGGCAACGAGATCCAAAAAGAAGACATCGATCGCCTCCCCTCCCAACCCGACGGCAGCGACAATGACCACGTCTTCACCGAAGAAGAACTCCTCATCGCCTCCCCTGTCGTGCTTGGGTTCGCCTTCAGCGAGAAGCTCTGGCTCGAATTCACCGTTTCCGGCATCAACGACATCGAATGGAACGAAGGCGCATTCAACTCCCTTGTCCTGCCCGACAACCAGAAGTCTATCGTCAAAGCCCTCGTCGAGTCCCACACCTTCCAAGCCTCCCGCAATATTGACGACGTCATCCAAGGCAAAGGTCGTGGCCTCGTCGCCGTCCTCCACGGCCCCCCTGGTACAGGCAAAACCCTCACAGCCGAGGGCATTGCCGAACTGCTCAAATGCCCACTTTACATGGTTTCCGCGGGGGAGCTCGGTACCAACCCGCGCGAACTCGAAGCCGAACTCAACAAAATCCTCGACATTGCCCATTCCTGGGGCGCCGTCCTCCTCCTCGACGAAGCGGACGTCTTCTTAGAGAAGAGAACAATCCAAGACATCCACCGCAACGCCCTCGTCTCCATCTTCCTCCGCCTCCTCGAATACTTCCAAGGCATCCTCTTCCTCACCACCAACCGCGTCGAGACCTTCGACGACGCCTTCCAGTCGCGCATCCACGTCGCGCTGCGCTACGGCGAACTCACAACCAAGGCCAAGAGATCCGTATGGAAGATGTTCCTCGACAAAGTCCAAGAAAAGGAAGGGCTCGAGATGGCGAAGTTCGGGGAGGAAGACTGGGACAGGCTCGCAAGACACAACCTAAACGGGCGACAGATCAAGAATGCGGTGCGCACGGCGCAGGCGTTGGCGGTCAATGAGGGGCGGCCGTTGGATATGAAGCATATTGGCAAGGTGCTGGAGGTGGCGGAGACGTTTGAGAAGGATTTGAAGGGGGGGACGGGGTATGAAGGTAGGGATGCTTTTTTTGGGACCTAGTCAGGAGTCCAAGCGATATCTTCTTACAGGGCATGGCTAACATATTGGACAGATGCCATGAGGAGCTATACATAAGCGTCCTTCACCTGCTCCGACGACGACCAAGGAGGACTTTCCCCTCGGGGCAGGCGCCAGCACAACCCTACGATCCCTACCATACCTTACCACATCCTTTTTCTTCTTCAACTGCATGCATATCCTCTCTCTTCTTCAACTGCATGCATCTCCCTTCCTTCAATGCATAAATCCCTTCCTTCATTGCATAAAAGCCATCTCTCAATCAGGAAAAACGGGGGGGACTGGCGTTCACTGGCGCACGGGGACAGCAGATTGTCTTCCCTGGCCTTCTTGGATTGATGGGGGCAGATAGATAGCTGGATACACATATACATAACATACATAGATCTAGCACGCATCCAATCATTCCTCTTAGTCCATGAGCCGTGTCCTCCTCCTGTGCAGCCCATAGCATCAACATCACAACCCCCCCCTCGGAACAATCTGCCGCTGACCCCCCCGAGCGCTCTGGAAGTCTGACAAGAGGTACCGCTACAAGAATCC